>MTKZ01007622.1_pt1 | contig 10790 bp, 6 predicted proteins | sample 1042781 | NCBI WGS metagenome assembly MTKZ01 (sample SAMN06212207, study PRJNA360539) | anaerobic digester metagenome | biome: Wastewater treatment plant; material: sludge; isolation source: anaerobic digester fed with sludge from wastewater treatment plant | place: Denmark: WWTP Viborg ...
GAACGTCGCGGCCCTCCCCGGCACGATACACAACTACTACTATGTGAACAAGCAGGTTTACGACTACGCAATGCTCAACGCGACCCTCGGCCAGGCGGTTCTCTGCATGGCCGGGGGCGCCCGGGCGCGCGAAGCGGGGGACAGATACGTCCGTATTCTGGACACATTGCAGGATGTTGGGTATCTGATAAATTATCATTTCTGCGACCGCGCGTTCGACGGATACGCCATGTCGCTCCTGGTGCACAGCTGGATGGAGCTCCGGCGTACAGCGCTGTTTGGGGAGATATGCGACCCCGCTGCCGCCCGGCGCATAGAGGATTGGTTTTACACGCGTGCAAAGCAGATGTGGGCTGACCGGGACGGCGCTACCTGGGCCACCTTCCGCCCGTACGACAATCAGGAGATCGGCATCGGCATATGCTCGCTTCTGTCCGTACTGTTAGCAAAGCGCGATCCCATCCTGGCACAGGGGCTTGCTGAGCTCACGGATTCGCGTATCATCGGCTGGGCGAAAAAAAACGGCAATCTAGACGATACGCTTTTTTATTCCCCGGTATTCGCCAAGTCCATGTGGTATTACGCCAAGTACCGGCAGCGGGAGGATCTGCTGCGCTCGGATAATTGCCGGCATACCTTTGAAAGCGTGCTGCAGCAGATGCCGGGGAGCGGCATGTTCACGCAGTACAATTGGACGCAGCACGGCTCGGCGGCCGAAATGATGGCGCTGGGCGCATACCTGTTTGAGGACGGCCGTTATCAATGGATGGCAAACCGCCTTTTAGAGGATAGGCTCTTGCACCGTGAGGAGCGCATTGCTTTTGCTGCGCGAAATATTGACCAGGACAAGCTTACGGCTACCCCGGATCAAGACACGGAACTTGAAGAAGTGATTCTCGCCGAACTCGATTGCCGGGGAAAGTTCGACCATGTTTGGGAAGGGCTGACTGAAAACATCTTTCATCTGTGGTATTTCTGGAGAGACGATCTGCAGCCCGTCAAGCCCGCTGAGGGAAGCCGGGTTTTATACAAATCGGCTGGGCAAGGCCGCTGGCCATATGCGCCGGAGCCGATTTTGCCCGATAAACTGGTATTTCGGGATGGCTGGGAGAACAACAGCCTGTTTGCCATTATAAATCTCTGGGGAGGTCAGAACAGCCCGTCGGCAAAAACGGTATCCCACCGGTATCCCGCGGCGAACGAGCTGATTACCCTGGTATGGGGCTCGCCGTTTGTGGTGCAAAACATTGACCAGGTTACCCGCGATATCCACATACACCGCAAAGACCTCAATGCCTTCTGCCTGCGCGAGAACGGGCACTGGTTGAGCGCTGAGCTGATCGGAGAGCTAAAGTTCGGCGTGTATCCGGCGCTGGACATGATGAACGCAAAACTGGAGGCTATACACGCATTTGACAACGCCGCGTTTTCCAAATCGACGTTGTATGAATATCGCGGATGGACGAATGAGCGCACGGTTGTTCTCGTGAAGGGCCAGGCCCTGATTGTGTTTGACCAATGCTTTGGCTGCGCGGCTGGAGAAGGCGGGGTGCGCTGGCATCTGCAGGGAGACATGATTGACCGTCAGGCTGCGTCTCTCCGCCTGAGAATGCTGGACAGCGAACTGAGTATTGGCTACCCTTGCGCGTCTGTGGGTGCAGTTCACCCGGAGATTACGAAAAACACACGCGTGATACCTATTAGCCAGCATCATGCCGACTGGGATTTGGACTTGATCGCAAACGCTAAGCGAATGGGATTTGTAACGCTGTTTTCCAGTGACCGCAGCGCTGAGGAAGCCACGGCCCTGCCGGTTACAGCAGCCGGGAAGGACGCATATCCAAACGCCATGGCGGTTGCGCTGCCCTCCGCGGCAGCCGGCACCCGCCTGTCTCAGTATCGGGATGAATACGATTATCGTGTTCTGTCCACAGACGCTCTGATCTTCATGATAACAACCCACGGCGATACCCGATTGCTGTCGTTTTGCGACGCAACAACCATTACCTGGGATCTTGAAGGCGGTGCAGATGTGCGTTTTGCCGGATGCTCTCCTTCTGATTGGGAAATATGCGGCAGCACGCTGCAACTACGGTCGCATACGCCGGTAAGCGGCCAGGTTTACGTCACAGCTGCAGTATCCGGGAAATTAACAGCAGCGTTTACGCCGGTAAGCGAATAGACGTTTTGGAGGAAACCATATGATTCGTGTGGCTATTATTGGAACCGGGAACATTGCACCATCGCACATAGAAGGGTATCTGTGTTTCAGGGACCGGTGCGAAATTGTTGCGCTGGTTGATATTTATCCGGAAAAGGCTGAGATGCTCAAAAAGAGATTTGGGCTGGCAGCGCAGGTTTACGACAGCCACGAAAAGCTGCTTGCCTCAGGCGGTATTGATCTGGTAAGCATATGCACACCGCCGTATACGCATGCCGCGCTCTCCATCGCGTGCATGAAGCATGGGATGGATGTGATTTGTGAGAAACCGATGGCGGCATCGCTACGGGAATGCGACGCCATGATAGAAGCAAGAGATCAAACGGGGCGGAGGCTTTCTATAATTTCGCAAAACCGCTTCCGTTCGCCGATTATGAAATTGAAACAAATCCTGGATTCGGGCATTGCGGGTAAAGTTCTGCATGCGCAGGTTGATTCGGTATGGTGGCGCGGACATTGCTATTTTGACCTATGGTGGCGCGGCACATGGGAAAAAGAAGGCGGGGGCTGCACGTTGAATCATGCGGTGCATCAGATTGATATACTGAACTGGATGAAGGGGCTCCCGGTCGAGGTATCTGCAACGGTTGCCAATCTGAACCATGATAATTCCGAAGTGGAGGATTTTTCCATAACGGTTGCAAAGTACGCTGACGGCTCCGTATCGACTGTGACGAGTTCCTTGGTACACCATGGTGAAGAGCAGCAGATTGTGTTCCAATGCGAATATGCAAAAATCAGCGCGCCATGGGACGTGATATCCTATGAGTCTACCCAGAACGGGTTTGGCAAACCAAGCGAAGAAATGGAACAAAAGATTGAGGCAGAATATCAAAAGCTGCCGGATTTGGAATACGAAGGGCATGCCGGGCAATTGGACAACGTGATGCGCTCAATCGAGGAAAACAACCATGCCTTTCTGGTGCAGGCCGAGGACGGGCGTAAAACGCTGGAATATATCACAGCTGTTTATAAGTCCGGGTTTGAGGAACGCAAAGTGAGCCTGCCGCTGCGCAGGGACGATTTGTTTTATACCATAGAGGGAATGCATGCCAATGTAAGAAAGTTTCATGAAAAGAGCGCTTCGGTAGCAAACTTTGTGCCTGTGGATATCACAACCGGCAACGATTATTCGAAGTATAACTATCAAAAACGTTCGGTACAGAAAGAGCGGTAAGCACGATGGATATGCGAGACGGTATGAACTATGCCCCAAAGGGTAAACCGATGCCAGTTGTAAAAAAAGGGGAATTCGTGTTCTCCGTTGCCTATCTTAAGCATGGTCATATCTTCGGAATGACAGCCGGGCTGCTCGAAGCAGGGGCAACGATTAAATATGTATATGATGACGACCAGACACTGGTGGATCGATTTCTGGAAATGCATCCGCAGGCGATACAGGCAGAGAGCTTTCAGACAATTCTGGATGACGGTGACACCCGGCTGGTCGCTTCCGCCGCTGTTACATCCAAGCGCGCTGAGGCGGGCTTTCAGGTCATGCGCAGCGGTAAGGATTATTTTACCGATAAAGCTCCGTTTACAACTTTGGAGCAGATAGAAACTGCCAGGCGGTTAATCGCGGAAACCGAACGGAAATATATGGTGTACTACAGCGAATACCTGCATGTTGAAAGCGCTGTATATGCAAAACAATTGATTGACGAAGGCGCGATCGGCAAGGTTGTGCAGGTGATGGGGCTGGGGCCGCATCGATTGAATGCCTCTTCTAGGCCGGACTGGTTCTTCAGGAAGGAACAGTACGGCGGAATACTCTGTGATATCGGGAGCCATCAGATCTACCAGTTTTTGATCTTTGCCAACGTGCAGGAAGCCAAAGTAGTGTACAGCCAGATCGGAAACTTTAACAACCCGAACTACCCGGAGTTGGACGACTTTGGCGATGCTACCATTGTCTCTGCGAATGGCGAAACCATGTACTTCCGTGTGGACTGGTTTACGCCTGATGGGCTATCCACCTGGGGCGACGGACGTATGCTGATCTTGGGTACTGACGGATACATTGAACTGAGAAAGTATACCGACATCGCCATTGCCAGGCGCGAAAGCAATGTGTATATGGTCAATCAGGAGGGAGAGAAGTATATCAACGTACAGGGAAAGATTGGGTATCCATTCTTTGGGCAGCTGATCCTGGACTGTCTGAATCGTACGGAAAATGCAATGACACAGCATCATGCGCTCCTGGCGTCGGAGCTGTCTATTCGTGCCCAGTTGCTGGCGCATGTGATTCATGAATCAAGGTAATGCTCTCAAGAACGGGCATCTGGCAGCTTCTCCCCAACGGTATTGAAAAATATGCGGAGAAGTGATTCATAACAGGGCAGAATTGTTTGGCAGATTAGGAAACCCGCAAGGTTGAAACGTCAATCTCCAATAACACACTGATATTTCGGTTGCCCTGAAAACCTATCGTTGCTCCGCTGGCATAGTGATTGTGCACACCTTGGGAACAGGATCAATGTAAAACCTGTCGGCTTTTTATAGCCGACGGGTGTGTTTATTTGTTATTTGGTCTGACCCCGTATAATGTACATATTGTTAATTCTCTATAATAGTAAACTTGAAAAAATTGTGTTTTATTATTTTTCGGAAGCGGATAAAGCCCTCCCCATTATAAAACCCTATAAATTGATTAATGTAGCTGATCTATGGAACTCGCTAGATGCCAAAAGAAAAAAATATTCTTGCGCCTATCATATTCCAAATAGCAAAAAGGTAGACGAGTTTATTGAGGCATTTAATCTTATGTCATTTGACCCAATACCAAAACAAAAAATCATCGATGAAGTAAATTCCATTCCCCAGTTCGAAGCTGTTCGGGTGTGTAGGTTAGTAAGGGAAGAACTCGAATCACAAAAAGAGCGTGGGAATCCTAAAAGCGAAGATGAATTGAGTAAAAACTTCATGGAAATCAGTCGTATTGGGTTACGCGAAGGGATTTTGCCACCAGCACTATTGATGTTATATATAATAAATATAAAAAATCCAAGGGTATAAGTTTTTTGAATCGAAAGACTAATTCTGCACACCTCTGGGAAATGCACACCCCCCGTCCAGCAAATCGTTGAACATTAGACGTGGGGTGTGCATTTTATCATTTTGTTGTACTTAAGCCATCGTCGTCGCGGACTGCGCTCTGTTCGCGGCGGCTTTTTCTTTTCATTCAAAGCCGCCTCTCACACGCTCCGTCGCTCCTCCTCTCCCTTCAAAGCCTGCGGACTTTGAAGGGGTGGGGACAGGAACGGCGGAGGAAGACGGGATATTGCGGACTGCGCTCTGTTCTCGGCGGCTTTTTCATTTCATTCAAAAACCACCTCTCACACGCTCCGTCGCTCCTCCTTTCCCTTCAAAGCCTGAAGGCTTTGAAGGGGTGAGGACGGGGACGGCAGAGGATAACGGGATATCATGGACTGTGCTCTGTTCGCGGCGGCTCTTTTCTGGGCTGAAGCGCATAAGAAAACGGCCTGCCGATCAATCGGCAAGCCGCGGGTCTCATGGACGTTCAGCCGTACATCGGGCCATAGGTCCGGCAGGCAAGGTAATCCGCCGCTTCGGCGCCGCCTGTGCCAAACGCCGCCCAGCAGTGCGGACGGTAGACCTTTTCCGCGGGCACGTTGTGCATATTCACCGGAATGCGCAGCATGCTGGCCAGGGTGATCAGCTCCGCGCCTACGTGGCCGTAGACGGTCACGCCGTGATTGGCGCCCCAGTTGGCCATCACGGAATACACGTCACGGAAGGCGCCTTCCCCGGTCAGACGGGGCGCGAACCATACGCAGGGCCAGGTCCGGTCCGTCCGGTTCATGATGAGGTCATGCACCCGATCGGGCAGGCGGATGGTCTCGCCCTCGGCGATCTGAAGGACCGGGCCGACGCCCTCTACGATGTTCAGACGCAGCAGCGTGACAGGCAGTTCCGCTTCGTTTTTGAAGTGGCTGGAAAACCCGCCGCCCCTGAAATATTCAAGGTTCGCGCGTTCCCAGTCCGTCGCCTCCAGGCAGGCGCTGATGTCTTTCTGCGTCATCTCCCAGAAGGGCTTCATGCAGGACTGCCCCTTCTCATCTCTGGACGCGCCCGTGGCGTCCAGCGCGGTCGCGCCGGAATTGAGCAGATGGATGAAGCCGTTTGCCGCCTTTCCCTCCGGCTTCCAGCCGCTGATGCGCTCCACTGCCTCCGGGCTCCAATAGGTGCGCACGTCATGGAAGCAGGGCGCCGTGTTGGTGATCAGGGTCCCCATCAGCATGGATATGCCGTTGAGGCCGTCGTTCTCGGTCGCGAAGGCCGTCGGCTGGCGCGCGCCGTTCCAGTCAAAGGTGGACGCCATGATGGCTTCCGTAAAGTCCGCGTTGGGCAGCCAGTCGGTCCAGGCGCGCTGCCCCTGGAAACCGCCTGCGACGGCATTCTTGCCGAGCGCTTCCTCGTGCCAGCCAAGAGCCTTCAGTTTTTCGTTGCCAAACAGGATATCCCGGATAACCAGGCTGAGCTTGGCGATGAATGTCCAGTCCTCTTCCACGGGGACCGCTTTGCTCCTTTTGATGATCTCCGGCAATGCCTTCCCGGCGTTGACGTCATACCCTTCCCTGCAGTGCTCCTTGATCCAGGCCAGCGCCTTTTCATACTCCTCCGGGTCATAGATGTTAAGGTGGATGCGGCGCAGGATCTCCGTCATATCGACCCATTCGGCGCGGATGCCGAGGAACTGCTGCAGCACGTTCATGTCGCAGTAGGAACCGGCGATCCCCATGGAGATGCCTCCCAGGTTGACGTAGGACTTGTCCTTCATCCAGCCGACCGCGATGGCCGCGCGGGCAAAGCGAAGGAGCTTCTCCTTCACATCCTCCGGTACCCCGGTGTCCCCTGCGTCCTGCACGTCCCGCCCGTAGATGGAGAAGGCCGGCAGGCCTTTCTGGGCATAGGCCGCAAGCACGGCGGCCAGGTAGACTGCCCCGGGGCGTTCGGTGCCGTTGAAGCCCCAGACCGCCTTGATGGTGTCCGGATTGACGTCCATGGTCTCCATGCCGTAGCACCAGCTGCGGGTCACGCTCAGGGTCGCGACAACGTTCTCCTTGGAAAACTTCCGCTCGCACGCAGCGGCTTCCGCCCCGCCGCCGATGGTCGTATCGCTGATGACGCACTGGACCGGCGTTCCGTCCGGATACCTGAGGGCGGAGATCAATTCGGCGGCGGTCCTGGCCATGTCCATGGTCTGCTTCTCCAGGCTTTCGCGCACGCCGCCCCATCGGCCGTCAATGATCGGCCGGATTCCGATTTTTGGATAGTTCATGATTCCTCCTTCTAGTGAAGCGGACATGTACAAAACCAGCCGCTCTATGCTTGACATTGGATGGATTCTACCATAGAAAGCCGGTTTTATTCAAGGTTGAATGATCATCAAACGGCTAGATCTTTAGCAGCACCGCACTCAATGGCTGGATATAGAAGATGGGTTGGATCCGTATGGAGAATCGGACTTTCCTTTCATTATCGGCATACGGCAGGCGGGCATTGGTCTATTCGCCGTTCCTGTTGGCATATAATGAAAGGATGCATCGCACCCGCAGCCTGCTCATCAGACCGCCTGCTTCAGGCATGAGGATACATGAAAAAAGGAGTTGACCGGATTGACATTCTTCAAGGGTTACTATACAATCCGCACAGAATCAATCTTGTTTGTATCAACAGTTGCTTGGTATGCTCTTTTCCGCAAAGGCTGCACGCGATCTGTCCGGCTCAGTATATCTGTGAATGCAAAGCGCGAGGGATTGAACGGCCCGGAAACTTTGAAGGGGTAAGTGAATGTCCGAATTGCTGCTGTCAATGGAAGGGATCCAGAAATATTTCCCGGGCGTACACGCGCTGGACGATGCACGGCTGGAACTGAGAAGCGGTGAGGTCCACGCGCTGGTCGGCGAAAACGGGGCCGGGAAATCTACGCTGATGAAGGTTCTGACAGGCATATACAAGAGGGACAGCGGCATCATCCTGTACAAAGGGAAGGAAGTCGACTTCTCCTCCCCGAAGGAAGCGCAGGCTGCCGGGATCGGCATCATCCATCAGGAACTGAACCTCATGCCCCACCTGACGGTGGCCGAAAACATCTACATCGGCCGGGAACCTACCAAGGGGCTGCTCCTTGACAAGAAAAAAGCAAACAAGGACGCCCGGGAACTGATGAAATCGCTGGGGCTGGACATCGACCCGACGGTCGAAGTAAGGAAACTGTCAGTCGCCAAGCAGCAGATGGTCGAGATCGCCAAAGCCATCACCTATGACAGCGAAGTGCTGATCATGGACGAACCCTCGGCCGCGCTGACCGACCGTGAGATCCATGAGCTCTTCCGCTTTATCCGCGACCTGAAGGGCAGGGGGCACGGGATCATCTATATCTCCCACCGCCTGGATGAACTGCCGGAGATATCCGACCGGATCACCGTGATGCGGGACGGGCAGTATGTCGACACCGTGGAAACCGGCAAGGTGACCAAGGAGCAGATCATCTCCATGATGGTCGGCCGGGTCATCTATGAGACCCCGAAGCAGAAAAGCAGCGTCCCCCCCGATGCGCCGGTGATCCTGGAGGTCGGCAACCTGCAGGGCTACAACGTAAAAAACGTCAGTTTCAGCCTGAGGCGCGGGGAGATCCTGGGCTTTGCCGGGCTGGTCGGCGCCGGGCGCACGGAAACGATGCGCGCGCTGTTCGGCGCGGACCCCATTTTCGGCGGAAAGATCGTCTTTGACGGACGGGAAGTGACCATCGGTTCTCCGCAGGATGCCGTGGGCATCGGCATCGGCTACCTGTCCGAGGACAGGAAGGCGCTGGGGCTGATGGTCGGCCTGTCCGTCAGGGACAACAGCGTCATGTCCACCCTGGACAGGTTCTCCGGGAAACTCTTCGTGAATGACAAAAAGACGGAAGAAGTGACCAGGGACTTCATCGAAAAGCTCTCCATCAAGGCGCATTCGACCAAACAGCTTGTCAAGCTCCTGTCCGGCGGGAACCAGCAGAAGGTGGTCGTCGCGAAATGGCTGATCCGCAACTGCGACATCCTGATTTTCGACGAACCCACGCGCGGGATCGACGTCGGGGCAAAGAGCGAGATCTATCATCTGATGACGAACCTGGTCAAGCTCGGGAAATCGATCATCATGATCTCGTCCGAATTGCCCGAACTGCTGCGCATGAGCGACCGGATCGTCGTGATGTGCGAGGGCAGGGTCACCGGCGAACTGGATATTTCCGAAGCGTCCCAGGAAAAAATCATGCACCTGGCTACAATGATCGCGTAGAGGAGACTGCCCGATGCTAAACAGGAAGTTTGAACTGCAGAAGCTGCTGGCCCCGGCCGTACTGGTGATCCTGTATGTCTTTTTTTCGATGTTCGGCACGAATTTCTTCTCAGTGGATTACCTGATGAACATCCTCAACGCATCCTACTTCATCGGCTTTATGGCCATCGGCGTGACCTTCGTCATCATCACGGGCGGGATCGACCTGTCCCTCGGCACGACGATGATGTGCGGGGCTCTGCTGGGGGCCACGGCCTACAGCAACTGGGGCTGGAACATCTGGGCCTCCCTGGCGTTCTGCGTGTTTGTCGCGACGGTCATCGGGGGCATCAACGGCGCGCTGATCGCCTATCTGAAACTTCCGCCCTTCATTGCCACGCTTGGCATGCAGATGATCGGGATGGGTTTCGGGGCGATCGTGACGAAGGTCGTGACCAAGCGTTTCCCGACGATCGGAACGCCCGACGCGGCATTCAAGTACGTTTTCTACAAATCCAGCAATGACGCCCTGATCCCCGGGTTCCCGACCGGCGCGCTGTGGCTCGCGGGTGCCTTTATCCTGGCATACCTATTGCTCAACCACACGAAATTCGGACGCTATACCTATGCGCTCGGTTCCAACTATGAGGCTGCCCGGCTCAGCGGCATCAACGTAAAGAAATGGCAGCTGCTCATCTACACGTTCTGCGGTTTCTTCAGCGGGCTGGCAGGGATATTCTACGCAGCGGTCTACACCTCGGTCATCCCTTCGACTGGCAACGGGCTGGAGCTGCTCGCGATCGCCGGCGTGGTCATCGGAGGGACCTCCATGAGCGGAGGATCAGGATCGCTCATGGGCACGATCATCGGTGTCTTCGTCATGTCCGTCCTCAAGCAAGGGCTGATGTCGATGGGGCTGCAGGGTCACTGGCAGACCTTCTTTACGGGCATCGTCGTCATCGGGGCCGTGCTGCTTGACCAGTACCGGCTCAAGAAAGCCGCGCAGGTCAAAAGGGTTTGATTCTTCCGGCCTCCGGCCGAAAGAGATATTATTACAAGGAGGGATTTCCCATCATGAAGAAACTCGTGGCCCTGTTCCTGGCTCTCGTTCTGACGCTCTCCATGGTCTCTGCCCTTGCGGAGGGCGAATACATCGCCCTGATCTCCAAAGGTTTCCAGCACCAGTTCTGGCAGACCGTGGCTGCCGGCTCCTTTGATGCCGCGAAGAAGTACAATGTCGAAGTCACCTTTGACGGACCGCCCTCGGAATCAGACATCAACA
>MTKZ01006194.1_pt1 | contig 10783 bp, 10 predicted proteins | sample 1042781 | NCBI WGS metagenome assembly MTKZ01 (sample SAMN06212207, study PRJNA360539) | anaerobic digester metagenome | biome: Wastewater treatment plant; material: sludge; isolation source: anaerobic digester fed with sludge from wastewater treatment plant | place: Denmark: WWTP Viborg ...
TAGTTGTTCAGCGAATGGACCGTGAATTCCTGAAGGCCCGGTGCGTCGTCAGAACCAGGGGTCGATGCCATGTCCTCATGCTTCCAGATGCCAGACCAGTTTCGGGGTGAGAGTCTCCTGAGCGCAGTCAATCACAGACTGTCGGCCACTCTCTGGGCTTCGGCTCGAAGCTCAGAGAGGTTCGGGAAGTTCAGATCGACGGTTCGTATGTGGATCTTATGACCGTTGAATGTGTACGTTACGTCCACCGGGGCGGTCATCTGGGGATACAGGAGTAGACCATCGCATCCGAGAGCTGTTGCATACGTGCCGATTTGGTACAGATGAGCGTTGTTGAAGGCGAGCTTGCCGTGACGCGTCTTGATGAGGGCTGGTCCCCACTTCAGGTCGATGGCCAAGCGTGGGTGCGTTCGTGGACCGACGGTCAGATCGGGTTCGATCGTGATCGGTAGGTCGGGCTTCCCGTCGCTGTGTACGAACGCCGATCGATATCGAGGCTTCGAGCGGAGTGCTGTGACTCCGGCATCAGCAAGGGCGGACTCGACGGTGTTTTCCCAGACTTTCCACATGAGTACAAAGAATGCTGGCGCGGTAAGAGACCCTGCGAGGTCGGCAACACCGGCGCCTTCGAGGGCAAGTCGCGCAAGCCGGAGACTGGGCAGATAGTGCTGGTTCAATCTGGTGAGTTGTACCCGATCAAATTGTGTCAGAGACAATCTGGTTGGGCGAACATTGCTGAGTTGGTGTAGAGCGTCGTCGTACATCCGCCGGACGTTGCGGTTGCGTACCGTCGGAGCGAGCAGATCGAGCGCCGCACGGAGCAGCTGGTTCTCCGGGGTATCAACCACGAAGTCGGTGTACTCGCAGTCTAGGAGGGGGAGCTTGGCTGGGTTCGTGATTGGCCGTGTACGGCCGCGTACGAACGGAAGTTGCTCTCGGCGTTCAACGTATCCTCGCCGCAATCCACGGGCCATGAGTGTGTTGACTTCGCTCGCGAGCTGAATGAGGAGCCAGTCAGACGGGGAGGTATCGGTCACGCTGGTGATTCCAGCTGGTGGCGGCGGGGCGAGTGTCCGGTAGGCGAGCGCCAGCATCTCGGGGAGGTTGTTGATGGCAGCTTTTGGCTGCACCACGATTCCTCGGCCGCCGGGGAGCATGACGCTCCCGGCGTACCCGGTCTTGGGTCCGACTCGCGCGAGTACTGAGGTCCCGTTTGCGCTCAGCTCTGTCAGGTGCAGTCCGTGTCGGGCTCGGCGAAGTACCCGCATTTCCGCACGAGAGAATTCGTGTTCCTGGACTGGATCGGTCTCCGTGAAGTGAAGTGTTTCAGCCATTCTAATGACCCAGGAAGGCATCTCGGAGGTCCGGTAGGTCGTCGGTGCGACCCAGTAGGTGGTCGCGGAGTACCGGTTCGAGGTCTTCGTCCCAGATAGTCTCGAAACCAACGTCGGCGAGATCGGCTCGAATGAGGAATGCGTGGCCTATCGCCCGGTCATCATCGAGTAGTTCGGTGACTTGGTCGTTGAGGCGTCGGAGCCGGTTGGAAGCCTCGAGTCCAAGTGCTTTCGTGGTGTAGCGGTCATGCCAACGTTCAATCGCGGCGTAGTCGACTCCGAACTGAACCTCCTTGAAACGCCGTCTCATTGCCGCGTCGAGCAACGATACAGACCGGTCGGCCGTGTTCATTGTCCCGATCAGCCAGAGGTTGTCGGGGATGTAGAACCGGTCGTTGCTGTAGGCGAGGCTGACTGCGTTGTCTTCGCCTCTATACTCCAGCGCGAAGAGGAGTTCTCCGAAGACGCGGGGAAGATTAGCGCGGTTGATCTCATCCACGATCACGAAATATGGTGCAGGGTAATTGGTTTGAGCCTCACCTACGATCGTCTTGAAGATGCCATCGCGCAGTTCGTAGCGAAGGGCGCTTTTGGCTGGGTCCGCCTCTGGTCCAGTCGATTGCGTTGCGCCATCATTGTTCTCTACGGCATCAGCGTCGTCTTTGTTGTGGCTGCTGGCTGCCATGACCGGTCGGATTCCTTCGACGAAGTCCTCGTAGGCGTAGGTCGGATGGAACTGGACAAGTTTGATCCGCGAGGGCGCGGTCATGGCTGTGGCAAGCCTGCGTGCGGCGAGAGTCTTTCCGGTGCCGGGTGGGCCGGAGAAGAGCAGTTGCCGCGCTCTGCCAGTGAGAGCGACGAGCCTGCGTGCACGCTCTTCGTCCCAGAGGAGGTCGTCGACGAGTGTTTGGATCGGGTCGTGTGCGGTGCCTTGCGCCGCGCTGTCGAGCGGAACAAGGAACTGCAGATGCCTGCCCAACTGGTCAGCGATCGAGGAGCCAGCCGCATCCAGTGACTGCGGGTCGACGAGCAACTCGACGCCGCCTGTGGTGGCGGAGTCGGCAGCCAACTCTGCCACCCAATCGTGCGAGGAAGCCGACTGCGTTGACGTGCCGTTGGGCTTGGAAATGGTGAAGACCCAGCCGTCCTGCCGTAGTGCATCCAGCGTATCGATGTCACCAGCCGGAAGCCCCGCCAACGCTCGCCGGAAACGTTGGGCACGCTCGTTTGCTTTCGGTGACGCTGTGTCCGCCCTGTCGATCTCTGTCCGCAACCGCATGCCCTGACCATCGAGGGAGACGGCCAGCCGAAAGCCAGCGGCACCGCTCTCGGGTCTTGTCAGGATGATCGCGATCGGTCCCGATGTTGGGGCTTCGATCGACACCGGGCGATCCATGTCGATGGTGGTGAGCCGTGAGATGCGACCAAGTAAGGCCAACCGCGCACGTAGTCGTTCACCGCTTGCCTGGTCGGTGCTCGACAGCGGTGGGCCGCCCGATGCGCTCAGCGCCACCTGGGCCGCAAGAATGCAGTCGCTGGAGGTGTATGCCGCAGTAAGAACTGGCTGATCTCCGGCGCTGAGCCTCCAGACTGTCGCCGGGGACCCGGATCGGGTCTTGCGCTTGGTCCCAGAGTCCTCGATGTAGCCGTTTTGCAGCAGTTCGCCACGGCGAGGCCGGATGTTGCTCGCACCGCCCGGAGGCTTGAGTCGCTCGTCGAGTTCATGGTCGGTCGACCCATGCGCACCACTGTCGGCGATAGCCATGAGGACTCGGTAGCGCCAGTTCTGCGTGTCAGCGATGCCGCGTTTGTTGCCGATGAGTTCGCTGAAGATCAGCTCGTCGATGTCCGCCACACTGAGCACATTAGACCAGCGAGGAGGGGGCGAGATGCTAGGTGGATGGTATGGGTGCGCTCACGTTCTCAGCGCCCGGAACGGTGAGCTGCGACAGTTTCGCGATGGCACCTCGCGCGAGCTCCGCGTAGACCGGGTCGCGTTCGATTCCGATGGATTGGTAGCCGAGGGCTTCTGCGGCTGCCAACGTCGACCCAGCCCCCGCAAATGGGTCGAGCACGATTCCCTCACCCAACGGCAGCGATGCCCGTACCACTGCCCGCAAGAAGGACTGTGGTTTGAGTGACGGGTGTGGTGCGATCTCGCGCTCCTTTTTCGGAGTCGGGCTCGATCGAATGACATCCCCGAACGGCTGGGCATCGCTGATCCGACGCAGTCCGCCGGTCTTATACTTCCTGAGATTGTCGGCGACAGTGCGTGTTTCGATAGGCCGACGGTAGACGAGCCATGGTTCCCACTGCGCGCGAGCCATCACTGACACGTCATCGAATTCCTCGTGGGCATTCTTCGGCCGGTCGCCTCCGCGCATGGTTTGTACGAGGCGCACGATCTCGCCGCGACGTTCGAGTCCCGCTTTGTTCAGCGCCATCGAAATATATGGCGAGACAAGGGGATTGCACGCGAGTATGACATGGCCTCCGGGAAGCAGGGCAGGAAAAAGGGTTGTCGCCCAGGTTGTGAAGAACTCGTGCAGCGAGGTCAGGTCGGATGCAGACATGGTGGTGAAACGAGGCAGTGGTGCGCGCTGGTTGCCGTCGAAGGAGGGGGGTTTGCGCCACACGCCGCCCTTGCCGGCACGCAGTTTCGCGAGGTGCTTGTCGCTGTATTCGTGCAGGCCGTAGGGGGGGTCAGTCACCACGGCCGCAATGGATTTCTCTGCGCGGTTGCCGAGCCAGTCTAGGCAATCGGCCGTATGTAGTTCGGTGTGCCCGATTCGGAACGGCTGAGTCTTGGTGTCCTTCGCCTTCTTCGTTGGACTCATCGCTTTGCCCTGTTGAGGGTGTAACGGCCCCTGCCAGTGCGCGAGAATTTCTTGGGCGTGTTGATGTTCAGATACGACCGCACGCTCGACGCGGGGACCTCGGTCTGCAGGTCGGCGCAGACAAGTTCGCGGAGCTCGGCTACGGTCAGCTCTGTCCTCTTGGCCTCAAACACTCTGATGATCGCATCGCGGACGACGCCTGGCCCCCTGCGGGTACTGTCTGTCATCGAGGCCCACCTCCGAGTTCGTGTTGTGGTGTAGCAGGAGTGAGAGTAGCTATGGGCACTGACTATAGACGTCTAGACGTCTTTTGGTCAGCACCGGGGCCACTGGCGTGTCGCAAGTCACATAGCAATGCGGCGCGCTGCCCGACGAGCGGTCATGATCCACCGAATCCTCTCGTCATGTTCGAAGTGGTGTGGAAGCCCGGCTACCGGTCGAGTTCGCCATACAGCATCTCGATCGTTTGCTTCTGATCGGCGATGACAGATCTCAGTTGCTTGTTCTCGACCTCGCACGCTGCGATCTTGCGACGCAGCGCCGCCACGATCGCCGGCTCACGGCTGGTGGTTTCGGCAGCAGAGTTCGGAGAGTGGGCGCCACGATATTGGTCGATCGTCGCGATGACGTCCTTGTGTTTATAGATGGTCTTGCGAGAAACACCAGCCCGTGAAGCGACAGCCGCGACCGTGATGGGTGCGTTGGCCTTGCGTAGGTCTCGGAGTGCTCTGTCGATGTCTCGGCGTTTGGCGGCGGCCACCGTGTCGCGGTAGCGGGCGAGACCGCGCTGCGCCTTCTCACCTGGCGGCGGAGGTTTCGATGTGCTCATTGAGACTCACCTGGATGGGCACCGGGATCATTGGTCGCAGGCTCGCGGCTCACGGTCGTGTCGCTCGAAGCGGCATCAGCCTTGCGTAGCACGGACTCGTGGCTACCCCGGGTCTTGATCTGGAGCAACGGCAACCGGTTTGCGGTTCCGGCCCCGCCGATGTTCCGGCCGTCGGCTCCTTCATCAGTGCGGAGGCGGTCGATGATTGCGTCGAGCGAGGTGATCTCGCGGCGGCGTTCGTGGATCCAGACGTTGTCGTCGGTGAGTTCGCGGCCGGTACGGTCGAGGTACTGGCGGCGCCGCACGTCGACGAGGGCGATCGTCTTGGCGCGTTGATCCTCCAGTTCGTCGAGATGTGTTGCATCGGTAGCGAAGTGGCCGCACGTTAAGCACGCGTTGCCTTTGTCGCAGGTCTTCAGAGGTGGCAGTAGGCAGACCCCATTGGGCAGTACTCGGTCCGTGCGTTGGGACAGTTGGGTCATGTCGAAGATGTCGATGGGGCTGATGCCGATGTCCACCCCCGCGGCGCCGATCTTCTTGTGTCGCAGAAACTCTGCTTCCGCCGTGGCGGCGAGGGTGGCTGCGTAGCGCAGCGTCATTTCCGGTGAGGCGTGTCCGAGGTAGCGCTGTACAACGTGGATGGGTACTCCGTCGTTGAGCAGCTCGGTGGCGCGGGTGTGCCGCAGCCGGTGCGTTTGGGAGAACCGCAGGGGATGTCCTGCGGCGTCAGTGAGGCCGTGAATCCTGTCGAGTTTGCTGAGCTTCTCGCGGTAGGAATGGTAGGTGCGTGGACGCTGTCCTTGATGCTGGTGACGTATCCCGAGGAACAGGTACTTCGGGGTTAACTCCGGGTATCGAGCCTTGAGCCACGCCTGTTGTTCGTGGATGACGTTGACGACGGCTTGCTCGACGAGAATCGTTGGTAGGACCCCATCGACCTTGGTCTGCTGGTATCTCAGTTTCGCCACGAATGCATCGGGGTCGTGTGACTCGGTGGGGCGTTCCTGGCCTGGAATCGGCAGGAGAGGGTCGAAGTCGAGCATCAGGATCTCGGATGCCCTCCGACCGGTGAGTGCCTGCAGAAGCCAGGTGCGGGCTGCTTGCGGGTCGCCGAGGCCGTCGACCAGGGAGATCGTTGAGTCGGGGTGTGTGATGGCTACGGGTACTGCGCGGTCACCGGCGAGCACGTCGAGGTAGCAGAGCATCTGCTGTAGCTCGGAGGTGGAGAACCATGTCAGCTCGCGCTGGTTCTTTCCTCGTCGGCCTTTGAACGCCGGCCCCCATAGGCGGGTGTGTGAGTCGGCCAGCTTCGCCCACCCGTTGTTGCCGGTCGCCAGCGCTGCTTCGTCGGCGTTGTCGGCCATGAACGTGTAGAACACCTGAGTTTGAGACTGGGTGGCGTCGATTGCGCTGTCCGACAGTGGTTTATCCGGCCTGAATCCGGCCTCTGGTGACGCGAGGTAGTCGGAGAAGTCGGAGAAGAACTGGCGCAGCGCAGCGCGGTTGTCGGCGATGATCGGGTCGTTGATCTCATGTGAGGTCAGAAACGGACCGAGGTGGCGGGCAGCGTCGCGGGCACGCTCGGTCACCGATGACCAGCGCAGCAGTTCGCCGGTCAGCGAGGTGCGCAGCCAGAATCTGATGCCTTCGCGGAACCACACTGGTTCGATCGGGCTGAGTCTGACGGACTTGTCGTGGGTGGGTTCATGTTCCCGTACCGGGATTCGCGGGTCGGCGCGTAGGTCCCACACATCGTGGGCCCACCACGGTTTCGCGGTGCAGCGTACAGAGACGTAGAGGTGGATTTGCTCGATCAGGTGGGTGATGTTGCGGCGGGCGCCGGTGCTGGGTAGTCGTTGGTTCCGACGTTCGAACCCGACGAGTGCATGGCGGATCAGGTGTGCCACGTCGAGGTCGGCGATACTCGTTGGTTCGCGATGGTGCGCGGCCAGGTATTCCGCGACGGCGGCGTCAAGGGCGCGACCGCACCACTTCAACAGTGACGGTTCGATCTTGCGGATACCTTCGTGCCCGCACAGCCACACCCACCAGGCGATTTCGTCGCTGAACCGTTGCGGCACAGACGATGGTGTGAAGTCGTGGAACTCGGCTGCTCGGTTGGCGGTCATGTAGCGCTGGTTCTGCAGGAACACTGTGTTCGCCGGGGCGATGTCGATGCTGTACTGCAGCGTCCGCCATTCCTTGGGTACCCTGGCCCATTCGCGACCCCACACCAGGTCGGTCAGTTCCAGGCCGGGAGCGGAGGAGCGGCGAGCCCGCGAGCCAGAAGGTCTATTCCTGTCCGTTGTCATGCAGTCCCTTCCACCCCGCGACGTAGTTCTTCCACTCAGCGACGGAACGCATCTCGGCGTCCTCGGTCACCCACCCGTAGATCGACAGAGTGGTTTGTACGTCGGCGTGCCCCAGTCGTCTCATGACGACGTGCTCGCGGACTCCATTGAGGAGCAGTGCTGTTGCGTGCGTGTGTCGGAACCAGTGTGGTGTCCACTGCTCGGGCAATTCGGGTCTCGCTGCGCTGATTGTGTAGACCTTGTCGTACACGGTGTCGGGGCTCATCGCCGCGTAACGCTCACCTCTGGCGAGGTTGACGAACACGAAATGTGTCGACAGGTCGATGACGGCGACGTCTGCGCCTTGCGCGATCAGCTGCCACACGAACTCGCTGTAGAGACCGACGAGGTCGTCGCCGATGTAGATACGACGCGGGCCCGACTTCGCCCGCACGCCGTGCGGGTGGTCATTGCGGCCAGCAATGTGCACATATGGAGTGTCGCCACCACTGATGTGAAAGTCGTGGTGGCGCAACGATAGTGCTTCGCCCAGACGCATCCCGGTTTCGGCGAGAACCGCGAACAGCAATCGGTCGCGTAACCCGGAGGCTCTCCCTGACCAGTCTTGCTCAGTCTGTGTCGAGCAGGCGTCGAGGATGGCGACGACCTGGCTTGGCAACAGGATCGGAGTCTCGGTCCGATTGGGTGTGCGGTGCCGGTAGATCGGTTGATCACGCGACTGTTGTGGGCCGACTCCGGCCAGAAATGGCGAGTATGGATTGCGGCGTGCGGTGCGGGCATGTGACGAGTACAGCCTGCGATAGGGGCGGGTGAGGTCATAGGCATCAGCGAAGTACCGATACATCGACAGCACTGCCGCGCCGCGAGGCTGGAGAGACGAATCAGCCATACCGGCGTCGTCGGACTGTGGGCCAATCCGCGCTGTATTCGGCAGGTCGCCACTGCGGAGATAGCGCAGGAACTCCCCGAACAGCGTGGTGGGAAAGTCATCCCACGCATGACCTGTGTGTTCCAGGACTGTCCACCACGCGGCCAGCCCGTATGCGTAGGACTTCACCGTGTTGGGGGATGCTCCCTCATCGGTGAGGAACCGCAGGTATTCGCGGGCCTGAGGTACCGGCAGGCGGTCGGCGCCGATCACGGTGACCGAGTGCGTCCGATCCGGAAACGTCAGTCGCTGCACTCTGGCCACCGTGACACCTCACGCCCGGTGCCGTCGTGAATCGAGGGCAACGACGTCAGCGTCGCCATGCGTCGCCGCTATCCGAATCGGTGCGTTCGGGGTCTGCGGGATGGGCAGTGACGGGGCGGTACGCTGTGTCGCCAAGATCCAATCGAGGACATCGAGTGGCAGTCCAGTGGTGCCCTGGGCTGCTAACTCTCCCAACGACATTGCTCCATAGCAGCGCTCCACAAATTTGCTGATCAGTCGTGGCCGTTCGGGCTGGCGATCCAGCCACCCCGGCTCTGTCACCCCCCAGGTGTGCCCTGTATCGGGGTTGGTCCGCGAGTACAACTGCTTGGTGAGCATCTCGGCCCGGACCGGGTCAATCAGACGTGCGTCACGAATGTGACGGATCAAGGCACCCAGCGATAGTCCCCATTTATCTTTGAGCGGCTTGAGGTTTAGCAAGGACATCATCGTCGGTAGTTCGGTTGCCACCGCCGCAATCGGTGCCAAAAGCTCCGCTGCGAACCGATCGGCCTCGCTCTCCTGCTCGGAACCCACCACACAGGAGGCCCGGCTATGTAAGACCAAGTGCCCCAACTCATGTGCCACGGTGAATCGAGTTCGCTCCCACGACTCAGACTCCCGGAGCACCAGTAGCGGCCGGTCACGATGTTCACCGACCCAGCTTGAATAGCCCAGGTGCCGTTCGGTGCGAGCGTAGGCCGCCGATGCTGCGAACTCCCTTTCCCATTCACCCCGCTCCCGGCGACGGACGATGATGGGAGCGCCGACACGCTCCGCCTCATACATCAGATCGTCGAAGGGATCGTCAGCCTCAAGCCCCATCGCTTCACGTAGCTGTAGCGCCGCCAAAGCAATGGGTACTCCGGCGGACGGGCCGCTCGCAATCGCAGGCACCCGTACCGGCGGTAGCTTCGAGTGGTCGTCCAGATCACCGAGGATGTCACCGACCAGTGAGGCGAAGACCGCCAGGAACTCTTGCTCGCCCTTCGTCATCGACTTGGGTGCTCGGAATAGCAGTTCCCCGGCTGTCAGTCGTGTGCGCGGTTCGGTACTGAAAAACCGTGTAGGAAAGCCGAACAGGTTCGAAAACCGTTCGACCTCTTCAGGAGTGGACCACAGAACCGAGGACTTCTCTAGTTTCGTCTGCCGGTTGGGACTCCACCCCATGGACTCACACACCGATGTCGCCGACATCCGTCGCAACACCCGGGCCTGTCTGACTCGTGCACCAAATACTTCAATCATCGTGTGCTCGATTCAACATTATCGGGCCGCGTCCGAAGTCGCGGCCCATCAACCGCGTGGCCACCTAAGACGGCGACTGCGGCGGGGCAGCTTCTTCTGGACCCACGACCGAATCGAAGTCGTCGTCCATGCGTCGGGGCTTCTTGCCCTTGCCGGAAGTCGTCGATGACGCCACCAGCGGAGTTGCCGGCATTCCCGGCGCACCCGCAGGAGTCTTGCGAATCTCCATGATGGGCTCGGGCAGAGGAAGGGTCGCATACAGAACTGGCTCCACCTTGTTCTTGACCCACCCTGCTGCGAGTTCTGCTCCACCCAGTCCCAAACTGCCGGGCCACCACAGCACATAGAACGTGAAACCCGGAGGCGGTGCCATCAGATCGCCCCCGCCGAACGGCTCTCCGAGCTCGTCCTCGATGCTCAACTGAAGCTCGTTCGGACGCCGAATCGGTTGCCGACCAGGGACATACGGGACTGGTTTGAGTCGCTCGCCATCCTCGCCGCGTGGAAACAGCTTCGTTCGCACAACGGTCCCATGACCATCGACGAGAACCATGGAGAAGCCGTAACTGCCCCGAGCCTGCAGCGTTGATTCCTTGGTCTGCCGTCGCTCCCGCGACTTGAGCGCAGTTTCCAGAAGTGACGCCGACCGAACGATGCGCCGAGGCTCGCCCTGGTCTGCGAATCGAGTGTCGGTCTCGGACGCACGGGCAACCAAGTCGCCATGAAACTCGCCCAACACCTGCTCGTGCTGTTCGCGAAACTTGAGGAGCAGACGGCCCGGATCGTCGTGTAGTTCCATGGGGCAAAAATTTACCCCCTAACCCTCCACTGGAGTGCGCAACACGCCGAAGCGTTTCTCTGTCAGATACTGCCCACATGAACTAATAATATACATGTTACCGATGTCATCGGTGCAGATAGGCATGGGTTTCTGTGTATCCAAGCACTGCCTAACCCCAGATAACCCCTCCAGGTGGTTTTCGTCGTCGGCCGCGACCGCGATGGGGCGCGAGGTCTCACACAGATCGGGC
>MTKZ01126522.1_pt1 | contig 10783 bp, 6 predicted proteins | sample 1042781 | NCBI WGS metagenome assembly MTKZ01 (sample SAMN06212207, study PRJNA360539) | anaerobic digester metagenome | biome: Wastewater treatment plant; material: sludge; isolation source: anaerobic digester fed with sludge from wastewater treatment plant | place: Denmark: WWTP Viborg ...
TGGTCATGTCGAACTGGCGGGCGAGCTGAGCCACCTCCTTGAGCGCCTCGGCCGCCCGGTTCCAGTAGCGGTCGTCGGGTGGACCGGCGATGCGCCGGCCAAGGGCAGAGTAAATGACGCCCGAGAACACCTTCGCCTCAAGTTCCGCCGAGACTTTCACGCAGCGTTTGAGATACTCCAGCCCGCGAGCCCGCGTACCGGAGTCGTCGGCGGTGATATCGGCCGTCTCAGGACAGGCGGTGGAGGTGTACACGCCGATGCCGGCCTTCTGCAGTCTCGGGCGGATGGCCCGAGGATCGACATCCTCGATATCCATCAGGGGGATCTCGATCACGTCAAAACCCAGCCTCTTGGCCCGATCTATCAGATCCAGGGTCGCGTTGCTCCATCGACCGGTCCACGCATAAGCATGCACGGCGTATTTCAGCGATGACATAGGTTTTTCATCCCTTCAACCAGACTTGCTGTCGCCACGACCAGGCGGCGGCCGGCCAATACAGACGGCAACCTGGCCGATTCAGACGCTGCCCGCGCAGCTCAGACCGCGCTGTAACCGCCGTCAATGATGATGTCGCTGCCCGTCATGTAACTGGACGCATCGGACGCGAGATAGACNNCTACCAACTCGGTATGCATGTAACCGGGGGAAATACTGTTCACGCGAACGCCGCGTTTCGCCCATTCGATGGCCAGCGATTTCGTCAGGTGCATAACAGCGGCCTTGGAGGCGTTGTAATTCGACTGGTGCTGCGGCACGTTGACGATAGAACCGGACATCGACGCGATGTTGATGATCGAGCCCCTGCCCTGTTTCAGCATGACGCGCCCCACCACCTGGCAGCAATTGAACGTGCCGTTGAGATTGACGTCCAGCACCTTGAGCCAGTCCTCGCGAGGCATGTTCTCCCCATCGCCCCAGATGCTGATACCCGCGTTGTTCACCAGGATGTCGATATGATTGAACTCCCGGAGTGCGGCGTCGACCATCTGCTGAACGCTGGCCGGATCGGTGATGTCGGTCACGACGGCCAGCGCTTTGACGCCCAGGCCTCGGATCTCAGCCGCGACCTTCTGGCCCGTCTGCGGATTCAGCTCGGCGATCACCACGCCGGCACCGGCTTCGGCGAGGCTGAGGGCGAACTGCCGTCCCAGCCCCTGACCGGCTCCGGTCACCACGGCCACCTTGCTGCTAAGTCTGAAGCTGTCGAGAACCGCCATCGCATACTCCTTGCATGTTCACAGCCGCGGCCAGGGCTCCGGCCCGCAGCGCATAACACCATGTTGACCCGTGCAGTTCAGAATGACTGGACCGCGCCTCTGGTCATCTGCATCTTGCAGACGCCGCATGGAACAAGCCCCGGTTTCGCTGCTCGGCCCTCAGGCGGCGGTGTGATGCGTCCGCCGACGAGCCCGATTGAAGACCCCCATGCCGCCCAGCAGGAGCAAAGCCAGCGCACCGGGCTCGGGCGTCATCAAGAAGTCCTGCGGGCTGAGCGCCTGATCGCTGATCCGGAACTCATCCAGCAGGCCCCTGAAGAACCTGTTGTCGGTTTTGCTTGCGTTGTAGTTGGCGAGCACAATGGGATAGAGCGAGGTGCTCAAGGCGGCCAACGTCGCGTTTGCCTGCGTGGCCTCCAGCCTGCCATCGAGATACAGGCTCAGGTCGAAAAGCCCCGAGGTGTCATTCAGGTCAACGACGACCGCAAAATGGTGCCACTCGCCCTGGACGATGGGCGTTGTGCCCTTCGTCAAAACATCAGTCGTGCCGTCATGGCTGTAGAGTATTAGGACGTTGTCACCCAGGTTGTCGTCTCCCATTCGACCCAGACCAACGGATACCCGGGAAGCCGTGCTGCTCCGGCGTTGCGTCATTAGTCTTCGCGGCATGTTATTGGTTGTGGTTGCGGGGACCAGTTCTTCGCCCAGGTTGAAACACCCCTCAATCGTGAAGTCTACCGACAATGTCTTACTGTCAACGCTCGTGTGGACTCCCCGTGGGGTCGAGTCGGCGGCCGGGACCGGGTTTGACCAAGCGAAGCCGCCGGCCAGGCCGTTGGGGTCGAGCCAGGAGGGCATGGCGGGGACGCCCGCCTGCCCGTAAGCCAGGTATTTCATTGCGGAGTCCGTGTTGTAGGCAGTACCGCCCGTGCCGGCCTGGTTGTCGATGGCTCCCGTGGTGACCGAGAACGCCTGGCCGTCCGTCACCGCCGCTCCGGACTGCGTCTCGAACCGCGAGTACCACAGAACACCTGCCTCACTTGCCGCGGGAACGGCCAACAAAGCCAACAGCGTGCCCACCATCAGGATTCCAGTTACCATCGCTCGTTGTGATTGGGAATGCATTTCGCGCCCTCCTGTGTCATGTAGACCTTCAGCTTGTCCAGAACACCACCTGCGGTGTTCACTTACTGTCATCGTCAGCGGCCTCCGGCACGCGCCGGGGCTCCGCGCTAATCGAGGCACGCCGGATCCCAGGGTTTTGCTGAGATACACCTCTGGAACACGGCGAAGTCGTTCTGATCCACGTCGTTGTCGCCATCAAGATCGGCCTGTTCGCAGTTCGGCGTACCGGAATGCGGCATCCCGGGGCCGGAAGCGCACGATTCGAGAATCAGGTGGTCGTCCGAGTCCACGTCGTCGTCGTCGTCGAGATCCGGACCGCTGCCCCCGCCGGCAATAAGGAACTCTTCGGTCGTCAGGACCTGCGGCAGAATGCGGACGCAATCCAGCAAGCCCCGGAAGACGTGAAAGGACTCTGTGTCCGGCGTCAAACCGGCGATCACCGCCGGAACCGTGCTGGCACCTGACAAGGAGACATCCAACTGCTGTAGCTCGCTTTCCTCGACGCCGTCGAGGTACACTCGCACCGTCGCAAGATCGGTGGCCTCGTTGTAGTCGACGACCATGGCAAAGTGGTGCCAATCACTCTGCCGGATCGGTGTCGTGCCCTGCACGAAAATGCCGCTGCCGGCGGTGGCTCTGCGGAAGATCGTCAACACGTTGGCCCCCAGACCACCGTCTGCCGTTGGATTCCAACCCAGGCCAATCACCAGTTGATGCGGTCGCAGTCCGGCGCTGCGTGAAGAAGCGCCTGGTGAGCGGCTGGGTCGTGCCCGGAACCACTTCCGGAACCGCCGGCTCGCCCAGATTGAAGTAGCCCTCCACCGTGTAGTCGAGCAAGCTGTCGCTGGGGATCAGTGTGCTCGTAGCCAGACCGACATCGGCCGGGTTCTGCGGCTCGGTGACCGGTATGCGGATGGCGTACTGGCCGGCAAGACCACCGGGATCCAGAGCCGCCGGAATCGCGGGCACGCCTGCTTGACCATAGGCGACATACCGGACCAGCGATTCGGCGTTCCAGGCGGTCCCATCCGGCCCATCTAACTCGTTATCGATCGCCGTCGGCCAGGTTGAGACTGCCTGGTCATGGGTGACCGCAACTCCTCGCTCGGTTTCGTACCTGGAGTACCAGCGGTTGGTGCGGTTCATGAAGCTGCCCGGAAGCAGCAGATCGTTGGTCAGCCGTGGAGTATCCACGAGTCCGACGAAGCCACGGCCCGTGCCGTCGCCGAGCAGCACGACAGGATCGTTGTTCGTGGCAACCGCCGTCGTGCAATCGGCGATTAGGATATCCGCGCGGCCATCGAGGTAGCCGTAGAGGTCGAGACCACCCGCTGTATCGTCGATGGCCAGGGCGGCGTGGTGCCACTCACCTGAGGTAACAGGCATGGTACCCAGTATGACCTGGCCGCCCGCAGAAAGCACCAGCACATTGTCGCCCTCCGCATCCTGAACCAGTCCGAACTCCACCCGGGCCCCATTTGCCCCGGGCTGACTAAGGAACAGCCGGGTCGGGTTGAGTCCTGGTGGCACCTGAGACTCGCCCAGATTGAAGAAAACCTCGAAGGTGAACTGAGGATCCAGCGAATTGCTGATAATGTTGCTGTTGACGCCGTTGGCCGAGCCCTGACTGACCGCGTAGCCGGCCGACAGGGCATAAACGTCGATCTGCGCAGGTATAGCGGGTATTCCGGCCTGTCCATACTGCACGTATCGCGCCGCCTGGTCGGCGTTGTAGGCGCTTCCTCCGGTCGCGAAATCGCGATTGTCGATGACGCCGAACAGCGTCGAGAGTGCCTGGTTGTGTGAGACGGCCGCCCCGGCCTCGGTTTCAAAAGTTGAGTACCAGGAATCCGGCGCCCGAACCAGGAATTCAGACGGCGAGAGCACCTGGCTGGCAATGTGAACAAGGTCGATCAGCCCAACGAAGCCGTCGGACGAACCCGAGCCGGTGACCAGGGCGGTCGCGGAGCCCGCGGCGGCAAGCGTGACGCCGCTTTGTGTCATCGCCGGATCGAGCACGCCGTCCACGTAGACTCGAATCTCGGCTGTGCCGGTAAGATCTTCGGCATTAACGGTCATGCCGACATGGTGCCACGAGCCCTGGGTGACCGGTCGGGCACCCAGCGTGAGAGTCGAGCCGTCGTAGACGGCCAGGACGTTCTGGTTGCCGGGGTTGCGGGCAAGCCCGAGGGCCAGCCGCGTGGTCCCGCTGCCGTTGCGTTGGAGGAAGAACAGCCGCGTGGGGGTGGAACCGGCGGGCACCTGGGCTTCTCCCAGATTGAAAAAAGTCTCCACGGTGTAGTCCGACAGCGCGTCACTCCTGATCAGCGTGTCAATCGACACGCCGGCGTCGCCGAGCACGGCAAAGCTGCCCGTCACGGCGGCCTTCAGCATCGTCTCCGGGATCGCCGGCACGCCGACCTGCCCGTACTGGACATACTTGCCGGCACCTGCCGGGTTGGCGGCGGTGCCCCCGAGAGGATAGTACTGATTGTCGATGGCGTTGGCCGCGGTCGAGACCACCTGCCGGTCGGAAACAGGCAGCCCTGCCTCCGTCTCGAAATCAGAGTACCAGGTCTGCGGGGACGGGTTCGGGGCCGCCATCAGGAGTTCGGGAGGCGACAGAACTGTGTCCGAAATGCGAGCCTCGTCAATCAGGCCCCGGAAAGAAGCGGACGCCCCCTGGGTGCCATTGTAGTTCGCCAGCACAAAGGGATACGCTTCCGCCTCAGCCATGGCCCTCAGAGACACGTTGGACTCCCAGATTTCCGGCTGGCCGTCCAGATAGAGCATGATATTGAACAGCCCCGTGCCATCGTTCTTGTCCACCACCACGGCGAAGTGATGCCATTCCCCCTGTGCAATGGGGGTCATGCCCTGGGCAAAGTGCTCCGCCGAGGCTGCGTCGCGCCAGTAGAGGACCAGCACGTTCTCCGAGCCGTCGTTAGCCGCCCCGCTGCGGCCCATGGCCACGGCCAGGCGCGAGGTCCTGGAGTTGCCACATCGTTGCGTCAGGAGCCTGCGGGGTGCGGCGCTGCCGGCCGGAACCAGCGCCTCCCCGAGGTTGAAGTAAGCCTCCCCTGTGTAGTCTCCTGGAAGAATATTGCTGTTGACGCTCGTATGGATGCCGCGGTTTGTGGTCTCGACGGCGGGTACGGGGTTCGACCAGATGAAACTGCCGATAACGCCGTTCGGGTCGAGCTGCGAGGGCATCGTCGGCACGCCGACCTGGCCATATTGCCGGTAAGTCATCGCGGAATCCGCGTTGTAGGCGTTTCCCCCGGCTCCAGCCTGACTGTCGATCGCTCCGGCCGTAATCGAGATGACTTGATTGTCAGATACCGATGCCCCGGCCTCCGTCTCGAATCGCGAGTACCAGACAACGGCAGCCGGTGCCGTGGGCTGCCACCAGGCAAGCCAGGCGGCGACAAACATGAAGATTGGAGCCGCACCGCTTTGCCCGACGCTTCTTCGCACACGCTTCACAAGAACCATGATTACCCTCCTCTCGACCGTTTCTGGACCCGCTGGATGGGCCTGACTCGTCGTTACGGGCGCCAACTGCTGTCGCCCATGCCGGGCGGCGATGCTTCGGTACTCCCCGTCTTTGTCGTCGTCACCTGAAGTGCAACCTCGGCCGGCACGCCGAACTGCTTCATGTAGAACTGAAATACGCTGAGAAAACCATTGTCCGGCGGTGCCTGGACAAGTTGGACATGGCCGTCGGCATAGACGGCGTTGGACCCACGGTTCATATGCATCTTCAGAGATGCTCGGGGATTCCGGTCCAGTCCGTCGATGTAGATGGGGTAAGCCGGAAGGGACGCTCCGCCCGGCACGTCAAAGTAGTCGAGACCGTGTTTGCCAGACGCGTCCCCAACACGAGCCTCGCCAATGTGCTCGCGCACATATTGAAGGCTCTTGAGGTTGCCGGCACCCATCCGGTTTTCTTGTTCCTCAAGCGCGGCATCCATGATGTAAATCACGTCTGATGGGCGTTTCCAGACGGTCACTTTCGTGACTCCCATCACCTGCCACCAGGTACCCGACTGTCCATCCGGAACCCAGGTGCCGCCCGACTGACTGAGCGGACCGCGGTGATCCAAAGCGTTGACCACGTAGTCCAGAAACGGGGTCGGATGGGTGCGGTCGCGCTCTGGGCATTGGAACACGCCATGCTTCTCGACCGGCACGCGGTTGTAGTTCGCGGCGTAGCTGTTCCGGTCGCCCATCATTCGCGCCACGATCTGGAGCCAGTTGATCTCCATGTTTCGGGTGTTGCCGCGCAAGATCCGATCCTGGTAGGTGGCGGAGAACGTTGCGGTCGCCAGCCCGTGCTGGCGGAGATTGCTGCCGCAGACCGCTTTGCGGGCCTGGGCCCTCGCGGCGCTAAGAGCCGGCAACAAAACCGCGACCAGCAGCGCGATGATCGCGACCACGACGAGGACTTCAATCAATGTGAAGCCACTGGATGGTTGAAATGTGCTTTCACGCCGCATTGACATGGCTCCACGAAGTCATAGAACCGCTTGACCACGGGGGACGCTGCCGCCCGCAAGCCCTCGCCGCTGCGACAAATGCCTCTGAAGCGTTCAGGCCAAACCCGGCTGACCAGGCCGGCTTCACGCGGTCGTCGAACCCCATTCGCCTCGCCTGATCAGGCAGAGCCCCCCTGAAGGAACACTACCTGGGGGGCGCCGTTGATCCGCGTACGACCAACTTGCCCGGCAGGTAGATGCTCGTCACGTGACCGCTCGGGTTCTGTATGCGACGTATCAGCAGACCGGCTGCCTCCTCGCCCACTCGATAACTCGGCTGAGCATAGGTTGTCAGCCAGGCACTCCCGCCCGATTCAGAGTCCTTGTCTCCGAAACCTACGACCGACATGTCCTGCGGAGTCCGAAGCCCGTGCTCCTGAATCAGGCCTACAAAAGTCTCCGCCAGTTCGGCTGTAATCGCAAAGGTCGCCGTTGGCCGCTGCTCAATCGGCAACCCGAGCATTGTCTGAACCACTTCACGGCAACTCTCGATGCTCAGGCGCGTGCCTCCGCTGGTCACAAATACGTCGGACAGCCCTGCCCAAGAACGGTCTCCCCTCAAACGCTGCACATTCTGGACCCAGTCCGGGTGGATCGGCAGACGATGGCGAGCCATGGTCTTGCGGTACCCCGCGAGCCGCTCGTCTTCTGTGCGAATGCCCTCTACGCCCAAATACGCGATTCGCTTGTGGCCCAGCTCGATCAGGTGGCTCACAGCCTCTTCCGCACCCATCCTCCGGTCGGGCAGCACCAGATTGGTCTCGCAACCCGGAAACGGCCTGTCGACAAGGACCAGCGGTATGTCGCGGTCGATCAGTTCGAGCAGCGGAGCGTGGTCATCGTCGGGATTCGAGGACGGGGCCACAATAAACCCATCCAATCCTTTGTGGATCAATGACTCGATACCCCGCCTTTCGTCACCCGGATCCAGCCCGCCGCGCTCGATCACCGCGTGATACTGCCAGCGAGCCAACTCATCCTGAATGCCCTCGGCCATCGGACCGAACAGCGGGCTCGCGGGCGCGTTGAACCACACTCCAACAAGCATTGTTTTCTGTCTCCGCTTGTTTCCGGCAATGCGGAACGTGCCCCGCCCTTGCTGCCGATCCACAAGTCCATCGATTTGCAGGTCCTGCAGGACTCTTCTGACCGTTGACCGGCCCAGCGCGAACTTGGCCATCAACTCGTTTTCGGTGGGTAACTGGCCGCCGAGCGGGATGCGGTTCTCGACCATCTCTTGAAGGAGGTGATCCTTGAGCACCTGACCTGTCGCACGACCGCCACTATCTTTTCTCTGCGCAGTCAGCATATAAGCGGCAGTCTAACGGAGGTTGTGGATGTTGTCAAGCGAATTCAATAAATATCATACAAATATTTCGAAAAGGTCTAGCAATAAGGCAATCAGTCTGATATATTCACATATAGGCCAATGTTATACCTGAGTTATTGAACAACATTGGTGCAGATGTCTTGCCTTCTAAAACTAGCTGAATCAGCTAGTTATGATTGTCTCTCTCCGAGTCGCAGATGCTGCGTCCGGAGCTGGCGATTTAGGATTGGCCCGACATGAAATCGACCAAGATCAGCCAAGTTCGACTCGTGCTGATGAGAGTGGTACCCATGCACAGCATCACCTCCGAGCGGATGCTTGGCGATTTGTCCCTCACAACCACAGGCCCCGTTGTCCGGATCGCCGCACTGGGCTTGTTCTGGATCGCCCTCCTCATCCGGCCCGGTGTTCTCTTCGGGCGGACGGGGGTCATCATCGAGGCGGAGAATGCCCAGCGAGGGAACGCAGACGTCAAGCTGGCCGAGAAGCGAGGTGCATCGGGAAAGATACTCGGGGCCTGGGAGAGACGGGGCGACAAGCTGGCTTGGACCTTCGAGGCTGCAGACCCCGGGCCGATGTCCCTGGTGATCAAGTATGCGGTGAAGCCGCCGAGCTCGCAGCGTCGGGTTGTGTTGGGTCAGATTACCGCGACCGTTTCCTTCACGGCGACAGGCGACTGGGATTCCTGGCGTGTCCTGGCCGTCCCGGTCATGGCGTCGGGTGGCACCAACACGCTGGAAATGGAAAACGTCGATGGACAGGGGGTCAACCTCGACTGGCTTGCACTCGTCCCGGATGAAGAGAAGCTGGGGCAGGACGACAACGGTTTGCAGCAATATGGCAGGCTTGTGGACCAGTGGCTCAAGTGGCGGTCCAGTCCGTGGCTGAAGCTGGCATGGGAACAGACCGCCGCGGCAGCGACCCGCGCGGGGATGCAGATTCCGGTACGGCCACCTCACGACAAGACGACGAACGCGCTGCCGTCGCGCGACGAACTCCGGCGCAGCTATCCGGAGGCCAACGGGGCACTCCGAGACGTGTGGGTGCGGATTCTCGACGCAGAGCGCCCGAACCTGCAGTCCACTTACCGTGTCAGGCCGCACGCCCCGTTAGGGCCGGTCACACCACTGGCCGTGGAGCACTACACGCGGTTATTGAAGTTCGTCCGTTATATCGATCCGCAGTTTCACGACTGGCCTCTGGCTCCCGGCTGCCGGTTTCAGTCGAGGGATGGAGCCCAGGAGGGTGCGCCCCGCAGGACCGCCATGGTCGCGCTGGGCTACAGCGCAATCCTTGCAGGGGCCCGTGGCAACCCCGCCTCGCCGTTCGAAGAGACCCTGACTGGCAAGGTACCGCTCGAGCAGATCAAGGCGGATCTTCTGGCGTTGCTGCGATATCTGGCGATCACCCACAAGGCCAACTTTCTGCCCGCCTACAGCGGATTCATGAAACCGTGGGGCGATCAGTGGCAATCCGCCTTTTCAGCGGCCATCGCAGGCGAGGCGGCCTGGATGGCATGGGACCTGCTCGACGAAAACCTCAAGCTGCTTTGTGCCCGCATGGTGATTCACGAGGCCAACCGCTTCAATACACGGCCACCGGATTCAGGGGTTCTCAAAAACACCCGCTCGGAAGACAACGCGTGGAATTCAGAGGTCCTGGCCCTGGCCGGGTGCATGTTCCCCGATCACCCCAACAGCTCGATCTGGCGCGAGCGGGCGATCATCTATATGATTAATGCCTACGCTCGGGAGGCGGACCGGCAGGAGACTCGGATCATCGACGGGAAACCGGTCAAGGACTGGATTACCGCCGTCAACATCCACCCCGACTTCACGCTCGAGAACCACGGACGGGTCCACCCCGATTACATGATGAGCACCTGGACCGTGTTCCGCAACGCCCATCTCTACCGTGCCGCCGGCCTGCCCATCCCGGAAAGCCTGAGCTACAACAGCCGGTACGTTTACCAGATCCTCAAACGGTTGACCGCCGCAGATTCCGGACAGTTCTACGTCAATAGCCAGGATTGGTGGCCACACCGGCATGGCTCCTCCATGCTCGTGGCGGGCCTGGCAAGCTGTGCTCTGAAGGATCCCGATGCGGCCTACCTGGAACGGGCGGGGCTGGAGACTCTGGGGCGGATGCACGCCCGGTTTGACGACGGCGCGGCTTATCGCCCCGAAGAACTGACCTACCAGACAGCCCAGGATGAGTTGTTTGCCCGGTACGGCGAACTATACGTAATGCACCGCCTGTTCGGCGACGGCCCGCTGCCGGCCGGGCGCGAGGAGTGCGTGCGCCGACAATGCGGGGCGCGCGTTTACGAATACGGAGGATTCGTCACCCATCGGACCCCCGAAAAGCACGTCTCTTTCTCGTGGTCAAACTTCATCATGGGGCTCATCTACGTCTCCGATGACACCTGGTTCACCTCCCCCCACAACCAGGGCTTCGTGGGCGCCATTCGTTGCGAGGGTGTCAAGGAAGACAGGCCGGCCGTGCTGGACAGGGCGCTGAATGTGAGGGAGAACAGCTTTGCGTTGAGCCTGCGGATCAAGCGATGCGGGGG
>MTKZ01126521.1_pt1 | contig 10774 bp, 7 predicted proteins | sample 1042781 | NCBI WGS metagenome assembly MTKZ01 (sample SAMN06212207, study PRJNA360539) | anaerobic digester metagenome | biome: Wastewater treatment plant; material: sludge; isolation source: anaerobic digester fed with sludge from wastewater treatment plant | place: Denmark: WWTP Viborg ...
GTGATCCGTCTTGAAAAGCGTGTAGGGCAGCGACGTCCGGATCAGCGTCAGCACCGCCGCGCCCGTGCGGAACCGCCCGTCCGCGAGCACGCACGTTTCCGTGGGAGGCATCGACGTGCCCGCGGATCCGCCGATCAGCGGAATTCCGCCCAACGCCCCGTAGAGCGTGGCGGTCACAAACTCCTCACGCTCACAAAGCCCGTCAATGAGCAGAAGCCCGAAGCACGTCTCATATAGTCCGCCGGGCGCTCCCAGCGCTTCCATCAGCCGTGCCTTCATCTCGAGTGCACCGCCGGGATCGAAACACCGCACGTCCGGAATGGCCTCCTGCACGACCTTCATGTAGGGTGAGCTCAGACTCGCCGCGGCCAATCCACCCTCGACGTAGCCGTAGCCGGGCACCACTTCACCCGCCGTCGTGCAGGCCAGCACCGGGCAGTCGAACGATTCGCTGATGCCGCGGGCCAGCGCATCCAGGTCGTACTTGGGCGAGCAGTAGAACAGCACACACGCGGGGGACGGCTGCGCCACGCGATCACGCACCTCCTGCAAGGCGGATCGCGTGTCGTCCACGGCGGTCCAGGCGTATTTGACGTTCAGGGTCATCACAGTCTCCGGCGCGCGGCATCGCCACGCTGCGCGCACTCTCGCCCTCCGCCACGAACGCCACGAATGGCCGATCCAAGGCACACATCCGGGGCGCACCCGTCCCCTGTTTGTCGACGGGATCTGGTGGGTACTACAGGAACAGTAGACCGTTATCGGGCCCACTCCATGATCGCGGCCGATCTCCGGGAACGTGTTGTGGGGAGTGCCAGACACCGGGCCGGACAAGCAGGCCGCATGTGATCGCCGTGTAACTGCCTGTTGCCAGGGAAATTGCGAGATCGCCGCCATTCTGCGACACCGCCGAAACGCTCCCGCGGGGCCGGAATGTCGCCTGATGCCCTGGGACTGAGATGGTTCAGGTACGCCCGGACCGGCTGGAACCCCGGGACACCAGGACGGTCCTGCGGGGCACGTGGGGATCCTCGCAACGGCCGGACCGAAATCGGAATCTCAGTCGAGCAGTTCTTCGTACTACAAACGTGCAATTTCTTCTCGCCCCGCGCAGATTTCCACGAAGCCACTGGCGCAGTCTCTTCCTCCTCCGTCGCTTCGTCGCGGAGCCTGCCCGCCGCGGCGGGTCGCTCCGTCGCTTGGGTTGCGGGCGCAGCCCGCGCCGTGCCTCCGTGCCTTCTTCAATTTATGTCGTATTCCTTGAGCTTGCGATACAGGGTCCGCGCGCCGATGCGCAGCATCTTGGCGGCTTTTTCCCGGTTGCCGCCGGTGAGTTTGAGCGTGTTGAGGATGTGCAGCTTCTCCACGTCGGCCATGCTCAGGCCGGCCAGGCCGGGCATGCCCACGGGCACGATCTCCGTGCTGCCGCGGACCGGGTCGGGCAGGTCGGACATTTCGAGGATCGGCTTTTCCGCCTCGAGCACCATCAGCTCCACCACGTTGCGCAGCTCGCGCACGTTGCCCGGCCAGCTGTACTGCGTGAGCTTGCGCATGACTTCCCGGGCGGCGCCCTCCACGTTGGTGCCGTTTTCCTGGTTTGCTTTTTTGAGGAAGTACTGCACCAGCAGCGGGATGTCCTCGCGCCGCTCGCGCAGCGGGGGCAGTCGAATCGCTCCCTGCGCGTGCAGCCGGTATAGAAGGTCCTCGCGGAACTTGCCCTCCTTGACCATGTCCCACAGGTCGCGATGGGTGGCGGCCACGAAGCGCACATCCACGAATCGCGGCTCGTTGCTGCCGACGGGCAGCACTTCGCCGGTCTCCAGGGTTCGCAGCAGCTTGGCCTGCATGCGCGGCGGCATGTCGCCGATTTCGTCGAGGAACAGCGTGCCTCCGTCTGCGGCCTCCAGCAGCCCCTTGCGGTCGCCGAGGGCCCCGGTAAACGAGCCCTTTACGTGTCCGAACAGCTCGCTCTCCAGCAGAGTCTCGCTGAGGGCGGCGCAGTTGATGATCTTGAAGGGCCTGCCGCGCCGGGGCGAATTGTTGTGGATGGCGTGGGCGACCAGCTCCTTGCCCGTGCCCGTCTCGCCGATGATCAGGATCACCGCCTTGCTGGCGGCCAGCTTCCGCACCCGCTTGACGGCCTTGGCCAGCACCGGGCTGTTGCCCAGAATGCCCTCGAAGCTGAACGCCTGCTCGACCTGCTCTTCCAGCTGTCGCTTGTCGCGCGATGTGATCGCCTGGCGGGCCGCCCGCTGGACCTTCTCCCGGATCTGCTCGATGTCGACCGGCTGGATGACGTAGTCGTACGCGCGGTACTGGCTGTCGCGGCTCAGGGCGTCGCGCGCGATCTGCTCGCTGCCGTGCGCCGTGATGAGAATGACCTCGGTGTCGGGCGAGATTTCCTTGGCGGCCCGCAGAACATCCAGGCCGTTCAGGTCGTCGCCGAGTCGATACGCGGTCAGCACAACGTCCGGCGGGCGCTGCTTGATGCTGTCGATGGCTTCCTGGCCGCCGGACACCACGCGGCAGGCGTGGCCGGCGCGTTGCAGGCCCTCGGCCACCACCTCCGCCTGGGCCTCCTCCGCCTCCACTATCAACACGAATGCGCGTTCATCCATGGTTGACCGGTGTGTTGCTCCTTGCGCCCGCGACGGGTTCCCGCCGGGCCGAGACTCATTGTGAGGGTGGCGCCGCATTTTGCAACGCCGCAGCCGCGCCACCGCAAGCTCGGGATTAACGTCCGGTAGAATAACCAGTTACGGGCGCTGCCGCCACCGAATCGCCCCCGGGATACGGGACGCGAGTGATCCGGCGCACGGAACACGACTCGCGACGGCCAGTCCAGCCTCAACATTGCATTCCCGGGGTGGATTCTCGTATCATGTAACCAGGGGAAGGCCGCACCTGCAACAGGTGTGGCGCCGGCGTTTGGGATGGGGCCAGAAACTCCAGCGTTCCGCTCGCCCACGCCCCATCGTGTTATCAGACCTGCGGATTCCGGGTTCGCACCAGGAGGGTGCCGCGCGGCCGGCGGGCGGCGCGATCCTGAGTCCGCGGGGTCCCGCCGGCGGAACGGACACGCCGATCGGGTGGGCATTACAGGTAGGAGGCAGGGATTATGCAGAAGCGTACGTTGCTGATGGTGGTATCGGGCGCGTGGTTGTTGGCAGGCGTCGTGGTGATGGCACAGGAGCAGACGCCGATGGATCCGTCACCGGCTGCCGCCCGCGCCTTGGAACAGATGCGGGNNGCTTCCGGCCGCTCGCGTGCATCGGGAAGGGGCGCAGATCAGCCGCATCTTCGGCCAACCACTCTCGTTCGGAGACACGCCAGAGGCGTCCGCTGACGCCTTCGTGGCCCGTTATGCCGAAGTGCTCGGGGTTTCGCAGGAGGAGCTGGCCCCGGCCATCGGTCTGCGCGGCGAACGGTCCGTGCAGCCGGTCATGTACGACCGGCAGACGGACACGTACAAGTTCTCTCTCATCCAGTACCGGCAGGAACGCGGCGGGATTCCGGTTTTTCGCGCGGACCTGCGGCTGCTGGTCCGTAACGAGGCCGACTACCCGTTGGTGCTGGCGGCCGCCGGCGTGAAGAGCCTGGGCGACTTCCAGCCGAATCTGGCGCAGGCCGTTTTCCGGACGGAGCAGGCGGAGGCCGCCTTCGGCACGCGGACCCGCNNCTTTCCCGGGCGGGGTGATTACCACTTCGGAACCGGAGCTGGTGATCTGGGCGGGCACGGAGAAGGAAGAGGAGCCGCGTCTGGCCTTCACCTTCACGGCGCAGAACAACCGGACGGACGCCGGCTACGAGACCTGGCGGTTCGTGACTGATGCGGAAACCGGGAAGGTGCTCTACCAGGAAGACATGATCCGCTTCACGGACGTCAGTGGGACCGTGCAGGGGATGGCCACGGAGGGGGCCAAGAGCGCCGAGTGCAACCCGGAGGTCCTCGTGCGGTATCCGTGGGCGCGCGTTGACATCAGCGGAGGGTCGAGCGTCTATACGGATGCCAACGGCAATTTCACCATTCCCAATGCGGGCAGTTCCGCGGTGACGGTGCGGTCGTACGTGGACGGGCTGTACTTCACGGTGAATAACGAGCAGGGCTCCGAGGAGACCCTGAGTCAGAGCGTGACTCCGCCGGGGCCGGCAGACTTCATCCACAATCAGGCGAACACCGCCGAGTATGTCCGGGCCCAGGTGAACGCGTACGTGTCGGCGAACGTCGTGCGGGACTGGGTGCTGGCTCAGAATCCCTCATTCCCCGGAATTCCCTCGGAGACCGGATCGCCGATCAACGTGAACAGCACGCACTGGTATTACTGCCCGGGTAACGCCTGGTCAGATTCTGGTGACGGCTCCATCAACTTCTGTGTCTCTGGAGATGGATATCCGAACACCGCGTGGCAGAGCGTGGTGAACCACGAGTATGGGCATCACGTGATCGACCAGACCATCAGCGGGCAGGGCCAGTACGGCGAGGGGATGGCCGACTGCTTCAGCATGCTTCCCGTGGACGACCCGGTGCTGGGTTACGGCTTCTACGGAGACTGCAACAGCGGCCTGCGGAACGCGGACAATGATTTTCAGTACCCGTGCACCGACGAGATCCACATCTGCGGGCAGTTGCTCTCCGGCGCCGTGTGGAGCACCCGGAACGAGCTGGTGGTCACGGAGCCGACGGACTACCTCGACATCCTCTCGAACCTGACCGTCAATTCGGTCATTCTGCACACCGGCGAGTCGATCACGCCGCAGATCGCCATTGACTTCCTGACGCTGGACGATAACGACGCCTACCTCGATAACGGGACGCCGCACTACAACGAGATCTGCGCCGGGTTCGGAGCCCACAACCTCGACTGTCCGCCCCTGGCCACCGGGCTGAGCGTGTCACCCGGCACCGGCTTTGTGAGCCAAGGCCCCGGCGGAGGTCCGTTCACACCCGCCAGTGCGAATTACACCGTGCAGAACCTCGGGCCGGGCGGCATCAACTACAGCGTGACCACGTCCGCGACGTGGCTGACCGTCACCAACGGTTCCGGCTCTCTGCCCTCGGCGGGCAACTCGGCGGTCGTGACGGTGGCCGTGAATGCCAGTGCGGCCGGCCTGCCGCAGGGTCAGTACACGACCACGCTGAACTTCGTCAACACCACCGACCACGTGGGCGACACCACGCGACCGGTCATGCTGACCGTGGGCGTTCCCCAGGTGGTGTACGAGTGGAACATGAACGCCAACCCCGGTTGGACCACGCAGGGCCAATGGGCCTGGGGCCAGCCGACGGGAGGCGGCGGGCAGTATGGCGGCCCGGACCCCACCGGCGGGCATACCGGCACGAACGTGTATGGATACAACCTCAGCGGTGACTACGTGAACTACCTGTCGGAGACTCACCTGACCACGACGGCCATCGACTGCACGGGGGTTTCCGCGGTGACCTTGAAGTACTGGCGCTGGCTGGGCGTGGAACGCAACACGTATGACCACGCGTACGTGCGAGCCAGCGCGAACGGGACGAGCTGGACCACGATCTGGGAGAACCCGGACACGGAAACCGCGGACAGCTCGTGGGTTCTGCAGGAGTTTGACATTTCCGCGATCGCGGACGATCGACCGACGGTCTACCTGCGCTGGACCATGGGTTCCACCGACGTCGGCTGGACCTATTGTGGCTGGAACATTGATGACGTGACGATATCCGGCCTGGTGGAAGGAGGCAGCGGNNCATGGATGAGGACGGCAACGTGGACCTCGCCGATTTCGCCGCCTTCCAGGAGTGTTTCGGCAGCGACCCGGTGGCCGGCGCCTGTGCCGCCGGTGACATGAACGCCGACAACGCGGTGAACACGGCCGATGTGCCGGCGTTCCTGAGTGCCCTGGCGGCCTCCGGTCCGCAGTAGTCGCTTCGGGCGTGAATCCCTGTCCGTCAAACCGTCGCCCGGTCCTGTTCGGCCGGGCGACGTTTTTTTGGGTTGCGGCGGGGTCCGGCTCCGGCGCGGCGCTCCGTCTTCTGCGTCCACGCCCTGTTTGCCATTCGCTTTACGCGCCCGCGGCGGTCGAGTATAGGAAGCGGCGGGCACGGCAATGGGGGCAGGAGTGATGGAGTGCGCTGACATTCTCGGGCCGGGGGGGCTGATCGCCCGACGCCTGCCCCAGTATGAACACCGCCGCGAACAGCTTGAGATGGCCGAGGCCGTCTTCCAGGCGTTCGAGCAGCCGGAACACCTGCTGGTGGAGGCGGGCACGGGGGTGGGCAAGAGTTTCGCGTACCTGGTTCCGGCCATCGAGCGGGTGACCCGTCACAAGCAACGGGTCGTGGTCAGTACGCACACCATTGCCCTGCAGGAACAGCTCATCAACAAGGACATTCCGTTCCTGCAGTCCGTGCTGCCGATGGAGTTCTCGGCCGTGCTGATGAAGGGCCGGGGCAACTACATCGGGCTGCGCCGTCTGGCCCGGGCCAGCCAGCGGCAGGACCTGCTGTTCGATTCTCGCGCCGCCCGCGAGGAGTTGTGGCGGATCGAAGACTGGGCGTACCACACGCGGGACGGGTCGTTGTCGGACCTGTCGGTGCAGCCGGCGCCGGCCGTCTGGGAGAAGGTCCGAAGCGAACAGGGCAACTGCATGGGCCGGCGTTGCCCGCACTACGAGCGGTGTTTCTACCAGCAGGCGCGCCGGCGGGCGGAAAACGCGAACCTGCTGATCGTGAACCACGCGCTCTTCTTTTCGGACCTGGCAGTTCGGGCCCAGGGCGCGGGCATCCTGCCGGACTACGACCTGGCCATCCTGGACGAGGCGCACACCGTTGAAGACGTTGCCGGCAGTCACTTCGGGCTCAGCGTGTCGGACGGGCAGATTCGCTACCTGCTCAACTCGCTCTACAACGAGCGGACGAAGCACGGGTTCCTGGCCGGCTTCCACGCCGAAGTCGCGATCCGGGCGGTACTCAAGACGCGGGGCGTCCTCACGCGGTTCACGGACGAGCTGACCTCGTGGCAGACGGCGCACGGGCGGTCGAACGGCCGGTTGATCGTGCCGCCGCCGCTGAAGAACACCATCAGCGACGCCCTGCGCGACCTGCATCAGAAGCTCCGCTCCGTACGCGAACTGGCCACCGACGAAGGCGACCGGTTTGAACTCAACGTGCTGATGGAGCGGACCATCGGCCTGGCGGAGAGCACGGAGGAACTGCTGAGCCAGGAACACGAGGACTGGGTATACTGGATCGAGAGCACGCCGGATCGCTCGAACCGGATCACGGTGACCGGCCGGCCGGTGGACATCGGGCCGAACCTGCGGGATTCGCTCTTCGGCCTGATTCCCAGCGTGGTGCTGACCAGCGCCACGCTGACCACGGGCGAAGGCGACGACGGATTCGCGTACATCCGCAACCGGTTGAACCTTCCGGACGTGCGGGCGTGCTCGCTGGGTTCACCGTTTGACTACGCCAACCAGGTGACGGTCTACGTGGAGGCCGGGCTGCCCGACCCGAACCAGGCGGACGCCTTCATCCCGCCGGCCTGTGCGGCCATCGAGAAGTACGTTCGGCAGACGCAGGGGCGGGCCTTCGTGCTGTTCACCAGCTACTCGCTGATGGACCGCTGCGCCAAGATGCTGGCCGACCGGCTGGCCGCGGCCGAGCTGGAGCTGCTCGTGCAGGGCCGTGACCTCACGCGGACGCAGATGCTGGACCGCTTCAAACAAGACCGGCGGTGCGTGCTGTTCGGCACGGACAGCTTCTGGGGCGGGGTCGACGTCCCGGGCCCGGCCCTTTCGAACGTCATCATCGTGAAGCTGCCGTTCGCGGTGCCGGACCATCCCGCCATCGAGGCCCGGGTGGAGCAGATCCGCCGGCAGGGCGGCAACCCGTTCGCCGCCTTTCAGTTGCCCGAGGCCGTCCTGCGGTTCAAGCAGGGTTTCGGCCGGCTGGTGCGGACGAAGGACGATTGCGGCATCGTGGTGATTCTGGACCCCCGCGTCTGCAGCAAGTCATACGGCCGCGCGTTCCTGGAAGCCCTGCCGGAATGCCGGCTTGTCATCCGCAAAGGCACGGACGATGAGGCGTCGTAATTCGGGGTGACCGGGCGTCCCGGCTGTTCCGTAGCGTACCGAGCGCGATCATGACCGGAATGCTGACCGCACCGCACACATCCGCTATGCTTCCGAAGGTTTTGAGAAGGATGACCAGGAGGGAACTCGCATGAGCACGCAACTGATTACTGTCTGTGCCTTGCTTTGGATGTCGCCGGCACCGGCTTCGGAGGACACGCTTCAGTGGCCGGCGGTGCTGCCGGCGGATGAGGCGTACCTGCGCGAAGTGGCGGCGGNNGGACGGGGCTGCCGTACGATTCCAGCGAGCGTGCGGAACACACGTCCGTCACGAACATCGGCTATTACGCCGCCTGCACCGCCGTGGCGGCCGAGATGAAACTGGTGCCGCGCGACGAGGCCGTGGTGCGCGTCCGCCGCGTGGTGGACGCCTACAGCCGCTTCAAGCACTGGAACGGGTTCTCGCAATCGTGGAACAACGTCCACACGCTGGCGCCCTCGCCCAGCGACACCATGATCTCCGTGCTCGACTCGGGCAACATGGTGGCCGGCCTGGTGGTCGCCCGGCAGCTCATGCCGGAGGTGCGCGACGCGATCGATGCCGTTCTGGCCGCGATGGACTGGAAGCCCATCTATGACGCCGCGGATGGCCGGCTCTTCGGCGGGTACGACATGGCCCGCGACCGCATCGATTCCGGCTGGCACATCGGCGACTACGCCGGCGATGGCCGGATGGCCGCGTTCTGGGCCGTCGCGGTCGGTGCGGCGCCGCCCGAGTCGTGGGACAAGCTCAACCGCGAGACGGAAACGCACTATGGGTTGACCATCTTCAAGCCGGCGTGGCTGGGCGGCGGGCTCTTCATGCAGGCGCAGGATGCGATCTTCCTCGACGAGTGGAACACGCCGGCCGGCAAATCCGCCGCCGATTTCGCGTATGCCCAGATGCTGTACGCCCTTGATCTGAAGCTGCCGGCCTGGGGTTGGTCCGCCTGTTCTGCTCCGGACGGGCAGTACCTCGGCTGGGGCGGGCTGAAGGTGTCCGTGGTGACGCCGCACGCCGCCGGCATGGCCGCCCAGTGGTACCCGCACCAGGCGGCCGAATGCCTTCGCAAGCTCGAGACCCTCGGGGCACGGGCGCCGTTCGAGGAGCGCGGCGAGGAGTACAAGCTCGGCTTCCGCGACTCCGTGGACCTGAACACGAAGGCGGTTTGCGCGCGGTACCTGCCTCCGCTCGACCAGGCCATGATGTTTCTGGCGATGGCCAACGTGCTGGAAGACCGCGTCGTGCAGCGCGCGTTCATGGAAAACCCGACCGTGCAGCAGGGTCGCGCCCGGATCGCGGAATACCAGCGCCCGCCCGATCCGGCCTGGCTGGCCGAATTGCGGCGCCGCGATCGCGAGCCGCTGCGCCTGCCGCCGCGCTCCGCGGCGACCGGACCGTCCCGCGTTCTCATTGACGACTTCCAGGACGACACGCCGGACCGCAACCGCCTCGGCGACGTGAACGACGCCTGGACGCGCGACGCGAAGGACGACACCGTCTCCGTTCGCATGAGCCTCGCGGACGCACCCGGGCCGGGCCACACGGGCACGTGCCTGCGCGTCGATTACGACGTGGACTCGCCGAACGCGGCATACGGCGGCATCACGCTGAACCTGAACCGCGTGAACGCCGGCGGCTGCAACGCCCTGTCGATGCGCGTGCGCGGCACACCCGGCCAGTTCAAGGTGGAACTGCACGGCCGCGGCGGCAGCGGTGCCACCCACGTGCGCGGCGTGAAGGCCGACGAATGGCAGACGGTGCAGGTTCCCTTCATCGACTTCGGCGGCATGATCACCGATTGGGGCGAAATGCACCGACTCGTGCTCGTCGTGGAAGACCGCCTGGCCGATCCGAAGACCGGCACGCTGTGGCTGGATGACGTGGAACTGATCGCACGACCGCCCCGTGATTGAAGGGAGACCGATGCTGCGCGGCATTGATTCGTCGGGTCGATTCGCCGGCGTTACACGCCCGGCAGGGCCGGAACAGAGGGCGGACCGTCCGTCCCGCGGGCGGCCGCCGGGCGCGAGCGCACCGCGTCAGAGACGCCGCCACACGCCCACGCCGCCGCCGACGCCGAATTGTACGGGCGACGATGACTCCCTGCGGGCGGACTCGGGCCTGTAACTCGGGAAAGCCCGCCTGTTTTCCGCCCACCATGCAGCCGCCGGGTCCGCGTCATCAAACGACTGGTGCGTGAGGCGGTTGAAGGAGGCCAGGGCGATCCGTTGGATGTCGGGATCCGCGTCCTGCAGGGCCGCGGNNGCGTGCCGACGGTCGCCGAACCAGCCCAGTGCGTACAGGGCTTCGCGGCGCTGCGGTGAATCCACGCCGCGAACCAGATCCTCCACGAAGCTCGCGTTGCCCTTCTCGTACACTGCTTCTTCCAGATGACGCGGCGGAGGCCCCAGGTCGTCCCGGTTGTGCTGGTACATCACCCGAGCCTGCTGCATCGACTGCTCATACCGCGACGGGCCGGAACTGCACGCGCCAAGAAGAAGCAATCCGGGCGCCGCCAGCCATACACACGCATGCCGCTTCAACCAGGCCATGACCACATCACCCCTCACGCAACAGGTCATCCACGCTCACGTCCGCCAGGCTCGGGGCCAGGCGGGTCAGGTCGGGCAGATGCTCGGGTGTGCCGATGCCGAAGACCGCCATGCCCGCCCGGCGCGC
>MTKZ01005011.1_pt1 | contig 10773 bp, 9 predicted proteins | sample 1042781 | NCBI WGS metagenome assembly MTKZ01 (sample SAMN06212207, study PRJNA360539) | anaerobic digester metagenome | biome: Wastewater treatment plant; material: sludge; isolation source: anaerobic digester fed with sludge from wastewater treatment plant | place: Denmark: WWTP Viborg ...
GGAGTTGCAGTAATTCGAGTTGGCGCAGCTACTGAGACAGAAATGAAAGAGAAGAAGCTTAGAATTGAAGACGCGTTAGCGGCTACAAAGGCTGCAGTAGAAGAAGGAATTGTTCCTGGTGGCGGAACAGCTTATATCAATTCTATATCTGCTGTTAAGAAGCTTCTTGAGTCTACTGAAGGCGATGTTAAGACTGGCGTTAGAATTGTATTACGTGCTCTCGAAGAGCCACTAAGACAAATTGTTGATAACTCAGGTATTGACGGCAGTATAGTATGTGAGAAGGTAAAGAATGAGAAGACAGGTATTGGATATGATGCTTTGAACGACATGTATGTTGACATGTTTGAGGCTGGAATAGTAGATCCTGCAAAGGTTACTCGTTCTGCTTTGCAAAATGCTGCTTCTGTATCATCAACACTTCTTACAACTGAGGCGTTGGTTACTGATATTCCTGCTCCAGAGCCAGCTATGCCTGCAGCTCCACAGGGTATGTATTGATTTTTGTTATTTATTTTAGGAGAAGTCTCACGACTTCTCCTTTTTTTAATTAGAATTACTCAGAAATGATATACTATAGGTTGTTTTGGAGGGATATCATGATTGATGAGATTTTTATAGAGCGGTTGACTAAGAGAAAGCTTAGTTCCATTGATTTTGTATATTTTCTATTTGTAATATCTGGATCTTTTATCTTTGCGGTAGCTTTGAACTATATCCCATTCTTATTTGGATGGAATATTATTTTCATTACTGGTGTTCTAACAATCGGCTTTGGTTTTCTTATTTATTTACTATTGAGACGAAGAATGGTCGAGTACGAAATGATACTGACTAACGACAATGTGAGCATTACAAGGATTGTCTCAAAGAAGATAAGAGAAGAGTTAGCTGATTTTTCTTTACGTGATTGCGAGTATATTGGTTCGGTTACTTCTGAGAGATTTACTAGTGATAAAAAGAAATCAAATTTTACTATTAATATTACTTCTAAACGTAAGTATGAGATTTGTGATGATAATTGGTATTATTTTGCATCAATGGGTGGATATAGTTGCGTTATAGTATTTGAGTTTGTCCCTTCGCTTTATAAGTCTTTACGAAGATTCAATGCTAGAAAAACAATGCCTTATGTTGTACCTGTTAATAAGGAGGACGAGAACTAGTGGAAAGCAACGAGAATTTTGCTGTTTCGAAGTATTTTGTTAAAAGTACAGATTGTAGTGTAAACGATACTATTCAACCGTCGGTTCTACTTGGGGATATTCAGGAGAATGCTGAGGATGGTGTAATTCAGCTTTTTTCTGATACAACGAAGCTGAATGAGCACGGGTATTGCTGGATTATTTTAAGAATGACGGTAAGCATGGATAGGTGGCCCGCTTGGAGAGAGCATTTTGAGATTCGAACATGGGCTCAAGGGACGGAGAAGTTTTATTTTGATAGAGAGTTTGAGATATACGATTCATCTGACAATAAAATTGGTTGTGCATCATCAATTTGGATAGTAGCAGATATTAATTCTCATAGACCCATAATTCCCGGACACGTTAGAGACTTTGAAATGATAGATTTTATCCAAGACACTAAGCTAGCCCTAGGTTATAGAAGTCCTAAACTTCCTTTCCCGAAAGACATTGAATCTCTTGGCAAGCCTGTTATCTCGAAATATGCTGATTATACTGAATTAGATAGAAATCACCATGTAAACAATACAAGATATGCTGCTTGGTTTTGCGATGCTATTCATAAGTTTGGGTTAAAACCTGAGTTAATTAAGGAGTTTACAATTAATTACATTAGTGAAGTTAAGGATTCAGAGAAGGTCGATTTGTATGTAAGTATGTCCGAAGATAATAAAAAAGTATATGTTTATGGGATGAAAAACGATAATGAGAAAGTGTTTGTAGTTGAGGCAATCTTATAAGTCTTTTGTGATAGTTGACGACATACGCGCATTAATGTCTTTATATTTTTTGTAATTTGATATAGAATAGGCAAGTATTTGACATTGTGGAGGATCGAAAATGATTGAAATTAACAATCTGGTCAAGCGTTATGGAAATACGCGTGCGGTAAATGGCATTTCGTTTACTGTTAATGATGGGGAAGTGTTAGGTTTCTTGGGACCCAATGGTGCTGGAAAATCTACCACAATGAATATTATTACAGGATATCTTTCATCTACTTCTGGTTCTGTTCTAGTTGATGGACATGATATTCTTGAGGATCCAGTTGCGGCCAAGAAGAACATTGGTTATCTTCCTGAGTTGCCACCGTTATATTTTGATATGACGGTTCGTGAGTATTTGAATTTTGTATGCGATTTAAAGAAGGTTCCTTCTTCTGAGCGAAAAGCACAAATTAATAAGATTCTTTCGATGGTTCATATTACAGATTATGCCGATAGACTGATTGGTAATCTTTCAAAAGGTTATAAGCAGCGTGTTGGCATGGCACAAGCAATGGTTGGTGATCCTAAGATTCTTATTCTTGATGAGCCTACTGTTGGTCTTGACCCTACTCAGATTCAAGAGATTCGTAAGCTAATTCGAGCACTTGCTCAGAATCATACAATCATTTTTAGTTCGCACATTCTTTCTGAAGTTCAAGAGGTTTGCGATCGTGTGGTAATTATTAATAATGGAAAAGTTGCCGCTGTTCAGCCTATTTCTGATTTGTCCAAGAAGCTTTCTGGATATACTAGATTGCTCTTATCTTTTTCAGGCCCAATTAAAGATGTTTCAAATGCCCTTCGCAGTATTCCAGGAATTACTTCCGTTACTGAGAGAGTATCCAACGTTGATATTCATGAAGTTGAGATTAGTGTAGATTCTTCAACAGATGTAAGATCTTCAATCTTTTACACTATGGTAAGAGGAAATTGGCCTATTCTCGAGCTTCGTTCTCTTGATCCGACACTTGAGGAGTTGTTCTTAAGTATTACGTCGGGCAAACAAGGAGGTAAGTAATATGTTAGCCATTTTTAAAAGAGAATTTTCAATGTATTTTAAGACTGCTTCAGGATACATTGCTTTTGCTATATTTGCATTTCTATCTGGTTATATTTTTGTAAGTCAGTATGCTTCAGGCAAAGTTAATATCGCATCTGAGATCACTAATCTTCGTTCTTTCTTCGTTGTTTTGATTCCTATAGTAACTATGGGTTTATTTTCTGAAGATAAGAAGAGGGGCACTGAGGTTCTTTATTACACAACACCTACAAACATTGCTTCTGTAGTTATTGGAAAGTTTCTATCTGCTATGGCTTTGTTTGGAATCATGTTTATCAATGTTCTTGTTCAGATGTTTATTACTGTATGCTCTGGAGGAGTTATCGATGCTGGTACCATGGGTGCTATTGTTGTCTATTTCTTTTTGACTGCCTTATTTGTAGCATTAGGCCTTTTTGCTTCGGCTGTAACAGATAGCCAAATAATTGCAGCCATTTTTTCGTTTTTAATCATTTTGTTGATTCAGTTGACTTCAACTATTAGCGCATTAATATCTTCAACCTTCAATTCATTTTTGTCGGCAAAAGTGTTTAATATTGATCCAGAGAAACTATCAGAGTTTTGCAGCAATGTCGAGAAATTCATCAATTGGTTTGATCCACTATCTAAGACTAAGGATTTCAGATATGGAGTATTCTCGATTTCTCCATTATTTTATTGTGCATGCATAGCTGGCCTGTTCCTTTTCTTGACTTATCAAGTTCTAGAGAAGAAGCGTTGGACTCAGTCTTGATTTGGGGGGTATACTAATGAGTAAAACTAATAAGAATAAGCAAGTAGTTGAGTCCGCTGTATCTAAGAGGGCTAACGAAGATAGTTCCAAAAAATCAGCTACGGACACAAGATTTAAGAGCTTGAAATACTATGCAATTGGTTTGTCTTTGATTGTTATTGTAAGTGTGTTCGTATTGAATGCTATTTTCGACGGATTGTTTTCTAAATCATTAACTTTTGATTTATCTGGCACCGCTCAGAATACTATTTCTAGCGTTACACAGAATTATTTAGATTCACTTCCAGCGGAGACTGAAATTCGTATAGTAGGACTAATGGATAAGCCTGAGTCTTTAGCTGGAACTCCATATGAGTACATTGTTCCTTTGTTAGATGATTATGCATTCAAGTCAAATGGTAAGGTTACTGTTGAGTACATTAATCCAAAGACATATCCAACGATCATCGCTCAGCTTGATCCAGATTCATCAAGTCAGATATCAGATGGTATGTATGTCATCAAGTGTGGAGATAGAATAACTACATTGATTCCATCAAGCTGCTTTACTTACGATCAGAATGTTATGGCTCAGTATGGCTATTATCTTCCAACATCAAACGTAGTTGAATCTTCATTTACAAATGCAATAGTTGCTGTTACTACTGATATGTCGAACAAGGCATACTTTATTACAGGACTTCAAGAAGATCCTCATACTTCATTTTCCAATATATTGAGTTCTTTATTCATTGAATCGGTTGATCTACCTGTTTCGGATTCGTTTGCGATACCTGAAGATTGTGATTTACTTATACTTAGTGGTCCGAATGTTGATATTCCCACTAATGTCGCTGATGCATTGATTTCTTTCCTGTCCAATGGAGGAAAGCTTATTGTTTCTACCGACTTCTATTACAATTCTGCTGAGCATTTTAATAATCTCAATAGAGTTCTTAATTCTATGAATTTAAACATTGATTACTCTCTAATTTCAGAAAATGATCCTTCTTATAGTCTTGTTGATGGTGGATTTGAGTTCTTAGGTACTGTTACATCAGATTATGCTTCACTTGTTTCCTCACCAACTCTTCGAGTTAGCTATGCTAGACCTGTAAGGCAAATTGATAGCACATTACCTAATATAGTTGTTACTCCGTTAATCTACTCAACTCAGAATGCTTCTCTCTCNNTGAAAGCAGTTAATGGTTCTGCAGGTACGGTCTACGTCTTTGGAACAAATAACTTTACTTCTGACGTATACATTTCAACATATGGATTTAACGACGCTAATGTTGAGTTAACTAGAGAAGTCGTACGTGGCATGCTTAATGTTAACAGTTCTATTATTGTTGACTCTAAGACCTTCGCTGATTATTCGATTAATGATAATTTGTCAACTGGCTCAGGAGTATCTGTACTTGCTACTGTATTCTTAATAGTTATTCCTTTTGGATTTGTTGTTACTGCTGCGGTTGTCTATAAGAAGAGAAAGAATCTCTGATAGGAAGTAATTATAAGCTATGAAATCTGTTAAGAATTTATTAATCCCTTTGATAATATTGGCCGTTCTTGTTATTGGACTAGTACTATGGTTTGTATTTAAGCCTAATGATGCTGTTCCTTCTGTATCTCAAGACAGTTATCCTGTACTTAGTCTTGACGTTATCGATGTTGCTTCAATTACAGTAGATAAGCAGGATGGATCTACATTGACTATTAACTCAACTGTTGTATCTAATACCTCAGTACATTATGAGTTAGTTAGTGATGATACTGTTGATAACGTTTTTTATTCTCAAGATATTATGGCTTCGTACGTAAGTATGCTTTCTACATATATTTCTCCATATTATGTTTCTGACGGAGTCGATTTTGCTGAGTATGGATTAGATAATCCTCTTTATACAGTTACAATTACGATGGTAGATGGAACTACACATGTAGCTTTATTTGGCAATCCTACAAGTGATGGTAAGTACAACTACTTCGCTTTACAAGGACAGACACAAGTTTATATGATGGCAGTAGCTAAGAGTGAATATTGTGAATATAACGCGATTAATTTCAGAGATACTCAGATACTAAATTTGCAATTGAGCCAGATTCAAACAGCTACGTTTGATAGAACTACAGATGGGGTTCATCTTGAAACTACTTGCGTTCTTCCAGAAGGAAATCTTCCAACTCAATTTTATGTAACTGAGCCATATAGCATACAAGCTAGTACATATTTCAAAAATCTTCTTGAGACGGTTACTACATTAACGATATCTTCATTTGTTGATATTTCTCAGGAGCAATTAGCTGATTATGGACTGGATGAACCTACTTTCTCATTTAACTTTAGACTTCGTACAGGTGAGTCCATTTCCGTTTACTTCTCGAGCAATATTGGTGGAGTGTATTATGGATTTTCTTCATTAGGTTCTGGATACTTCAGCGTAAGCGAATCACTAGTGTCTGGTTTTGAGACTCCTTTACTTACTTTGCTATCTACTAATATCTACTCGACTAATGAGGGAGATGTCTCCTCTATTTCTTGTCAGTACGGTTCTCAACAGTTTGAATTTGATGTTGATGTTGTAGAGTCAATAACAGAGGTAGATGGTGATGTTACTCTTGATACTAGAAATCCTTTAATCTATTCCTCTAATGGTGCTTGTTATGCATCTGTGCTTTTCGATGCACTTAATTCAATTCAAATTGGTGGTGTCGATTCGGATGCAAATCCTTCAGGCACGTCGGAGATTTCGTTGAATTTTATCCTTGATGATTACTCGACGACTACATTGGAGTTTATTACTAGAGATTCTTCTTCATACTATGTTATGATTAATGGTGAGTATTCACAGTTTTATGTGAACTCAGATGAGATTTTTGCTAATGGTGGTGCAGATGGTAGTGCTTACGGTTTCTGGGCTGCATATGAATTAGTAAATGAAGCCATTGATGGTAATATTAATGGCGTTTATGATGTTTCTGAGGCTTAAGTAGGAGATATTGATGGACACTAAGTCTAAATCAAATAGCACGATATACAAAAGCTTAACCATAACGGTTATGCTTTTTGTAGTTTTGCTTGTCATAAGTATAGTTCTGTTGTTTCTAGTTATTAATCGCGAAGACGCTCTAAAGGGAGCAGATAGAGCTATTCGTTTATCTGCACAAGGCGGGTTCGATTGTGAGTATGCTGAAGCGCAGAAGCTATTTCCTTTTGAAGAAGGTGTGCTTAAAGTGTTGAATGATCGAGTAGCTTACTTAACGCTTTCTGGCAACGAAGTATATAGCAATACAGTTAATTATCAGAATCCAATATGCTCTGTTAACAATGAACATGCTATTGTTTGTGATATGGATGGATATACCTTTTCGATGTACACACAGGATCATCAGGTGTATGAGATATCTACTACAGAGAAGATAAAGGCTGTATCTATTGCTAGTGATGGCAAATGCGCCATTATCTGTGACAGCGAAGATGCTTTTGGTCAAGTCACAATATATGATGAGAATGGTGTTTTTATTGCATCATGGATATCATACGATTCTGGATATCCCTTGGCAGCAGTATTCAATAGTGACTCATCAAAGGTTATGGTTAGCGCCGTTAATACGGATGGAGCTACATATGAGTCATATATTAAAGTTTTCTCAATAGTTTATGAAGGTTCAAAATATACAGCATCGGATTATTCTATGTACATAATTCCTGAGGATACTATTGTCTCTGCCTTGTGTTATTGCGGTGAGGCTATGTACGCGTTTTCTTCAAGTAGCATCTATACATTAAGTGGAGAAAGTTTTGCTCCTTTAACTCTTGATATTGGGTCTGTGAATTATGAAGCTGTTGTAGGTGATAATCTATTCATTATTTATTCGGATGGCGTAGATCAAATGAATAAACTTGCAATATTAGACTCGTCAAATCAAATTGTATACAATTCTCCTGTAGGTTCTGTTGTAAATGCATATTGCTATAATGATTCATATTTTGCGCTTAGCATAGATAGAAGAATTTATGTTTTTGACGCTACTGGCAAAGTAGTTGCAGATATTTCTGTTGATGAGGATGTTTTAAGATTGGGTTACATAGAGAATGACAGACTAGTTGTAGTATCAACTGGTGGAGTTCATTCAATTACCTATTAAGGATTGGGGAGTTATGGAAACTGAATACAAAATGACTTTTAGTTCTGCAGATGAGATGTATGGATTTGCGAATTCCAAAATTTTCGAGCAATACTGTCTTGATGTAAATAGCGCTAAGACGGAAGTGCTTGAGAACTTTTATTTAGATACACCAAATGGTGATGTTACTAGTAGACATGCTTCAGTTCGAGTAAGAAAGCATACTAATGTGAATGGTGAAATACACTATACTTTTACTGTTAAGATAAGTGCTAAGATTGAGAATGGTCTTCATCAGAGATATGAGTGGAACGTTGAGTCAGAAGATGATTCCTTTAAGAAGAAGGATTTTCTTTTTTCTGCAACGGGCTCGGATGATCCAGATGAGTTACTGTCTCAGGTTTTGGATGGAATCGAGGATTCTGATCTTAGAGAGACATGTTCAACGTGCTTTAAGAGAACTACATATACGTTCGGCTTTGGTGATAGCATCATGGAAGTATGTTTTGATGATGGTATCTTGAAGGCTGGGAGCAAAGAGGATTCTATTTGTGAAATGGAAATAGAGCTAATATCTGGAGATGTAGTAGACTTAAATGAATTAGCAGAATACATTGTTAACAACACAAGTGCTGTGTTCTTTAATAAGAGCAAGTACAGTAGATGCCTTTCATTATTGAATGATATTAATGAGTAATTTTGATTATGATTGCATTATTATTGGTGGTGGCGCATCAGGTTTAATGTGCGGTTCTTATTTAGCGAAGAAAATTTCTCGTCTTGCAATAATAGATAGCAATTCTCGTCTTGGTAAGAAACTTTCTTTAACGGGAAATGGACGCTGCAACATGTCGAATAGTAATATTGAAACAAGTAATTACTCGTCAGATGATTCGTCGTTTGTTGATAGTGCTTTTAGTCAAGTTGATGTAAATGAATCCTTGTCTTTTTTTGAAAGCAAGTTAAGTGTATTAACTAGCTCAAAGGATTATTTAGTATATCCATATACGTATAAAGCGGAGACTGTAGTAGAGGCTTTTCGAGAATATATTAAGGACAACTCAATAGAGTTGCTATTGGGACGAAGTGTTGTAGCAATAAATCCTATAGATGGCGGCGCTAGAGTGACTTGTTCTAGTAAAGAAACATATACATCTAGGTATGTGGTCGTCGCTACTGGTGGTATGTCTTACCCTAAAACTGGAAGCGATGGTTCAGGTTATAAGCTAGTTCTACCATTTGTAGGAACTGAGAATCTTGAGAACCCTATGCCAGCGTTAGTTCAATTGCTTTCGAATGATAAGAATATTAAGTCATTATCTGGAATTCGAAGTCAAGTTAAAGTTTCGATAAGAGGTAGTAAGAGCATCAACGATGTGATTGCTGTAGAGAAGGGTGAAATACTATTTACTGACTATGGCATCTCTGGCATATGTATTATGCAATTATCCAGTTTGTGTTTGTCTTATGCTAAGAGGAACAAGAACTATCCAATAGTTTATATCGATTTTTTTGATAGTTATTCCTTAGAAGATGTGGTTCATATGATATTAAGAAGACAAGAATCTTTTCCAAATAGAAGTATTGTTGGCGCGCTTTCAGGAATGATTAATAGTAAAATAGTAGAAGTGATACTTAAGAGACATAATCTTGACGGAAGAGTATTAATTAGTTCTCTTCAGAGGAATAAAGTTGAAACGATAGCCATGGAACTCAAAAGTTTTTCAGTAAATATTTCTGGCACAATGGGTTTTGACTTTGCCCAAGTTACTCATGGAGGGATTAAACTTAATTCACTTTCACATTTAACGATGAGATTGAAGAGTAATAAGCATATTTTTCTTTGTGGAGAGATTTTAAATGTTGATGGACCTTGTGGTGGTTATAACCTCCAATGGGCATGGACTTCTGGAATACTTGCTGCTAAGGGTGTCATTAAATCCATAGAAGGAGAGGAAACTAATGAAGTTTGAGTTGTCATTAACTTTAGACGATATCTCAAAGTGCAAAACTCTTGAGGAAGCAATAATATCAAAGATGAGTTCAATGCAAGATAGAGAGTATGCAGATAGCTTAAGAGATTACTACTTTGCTAATAAGAGGCTTGTAATAATTAAGAAATCAGTAGATGCTCGTCATAGAAAAAACTTCCGATTAAATGTTAGATTTTGCTTTGAATCTGATAAGACAATTCAAGAAACTATTGAGAGAGACCGCTTGGTCTGCTTGCCTTATCTATCAAAGTTTAATAGCATTTCAAGTGGACACAAGAAACCAGTAATAGTAGGTTTTGGCCCTGCTGGAATGTTTGCGGCATTAATTCTTGTATCTTATGGTATCAAGCCTATTGTTCTTGAGCGTGGGTCGTTTATGAAAGATAGAATACAAGCAGTGGATGACTTTTTGAGTGGACGAAGTGCAATAGATCCTAAAGCCAATATTTCATTTGGTGAGGGTGGTGCTGGCACATTCTCAGATGGAAAGCTAGTGACTGGTATTAGTTCTGAGTATAAGAGGTATATCTTACAGGCTCTAATTAGTTATGGAGCACCCAAAGAGATATTGTATGATTCTGCTCCGCATATTGGTACAGACGTTCTTCGTGAAGTGGTTGTTAGACTTCGAGAGGACATAGAAAGCAAGGGCGCGACAGTCCTCTTTGAGAGCAGGATGATTGAAATTCAAAGGCGAAATGGTTGTGTTAGTGGAGTAGTATACGTTGATGCCCAAGGTAACAATTGTCTACTTGATACTGATGAGATTATTTTGGCGCCAGGACATAGCAGTCGCGACACGTTTAAGTACCTTTATGATGAGAAGTTTGATATTGAGGCTAAGCCTTTCTCAGTAGGAGTTAGAATTGAACACTTACAGGACAATATCGATATGTCTCAATATGGTTTCTTAACTTCAGAA
>MTKZ01083670.1_pt2 | contig 10770 bp, 11 predicted proteins | sample 1042781 | NCBI WGS metagenome assembly MTKZ01 (sample SAMN06212207, study PRJNA360539) | anaerobic digester metagenome | biome: Wastewater treatment plant; material: sludge; isolation source: anaerobic digester fed with sludge from wastewater treatment plant | place: Denmark: WWTP Viborg ...
TCGCCAACATGATCAGCGCGGCGGGCAACGATCGCTACATCACGGTAGACCTGCACGCCGGGCAAATCCAGGGCTTCTTCGACATCCCCGGCGATGAGTTGACCGCGTTTCATTTGATGGTGGATTACCTCAAAAAGAAACAGCTTGATGATGTGGTCATCGTCTCAACCGATTTGGGGTTTGCCAAAAAAGCGCGCAATTTTGCCGCTGAGCTGGATACGCCCATGGCGATTGTGGAAAAACGGCGCTTGGGCAACACCATGCAATCCGAGGCGCTATCCCTGATTGGCGAGGTGTCTGGCAAAACCGCAATTGTGGTGGACGAGGAAATTTTGACTGCAGGCTCCATCACCAACGCGGTGCAAGTGGTGCGCGATCATGGGGCAAAAGATGTGTATATCTGCTGCACACACCCGGCTTTCACCTCTGCTGGCATAGAAAAATTGCGCGGAATTGATGTGAAAGAGATCATCACCACCAACACATTGCCCATTGCGCCGCAACACCGGCTGCCCAATCTCAAGGTGCTGTCCATCGCCCCGCTCATCGGCGAGGTGATTCAGCGCGTTCACGAGGGCAAGAGCGTGGGCGAGATGTTTGACGAATAAAAGCGCGAACGCGCATCACTTATCCACCACGCGCTGCTTAAAGTCGGTGACAAATGTCTCCAGCTTGGCGCGCAGGTCGGTCCATTCGTGGCTTTGCAAGGCGGTGTTTAGCGTATCGCGGTCGGCCACAATGCCGGTGGTGATGATTTGCGGGCCTTCGCCATACACGGTGTACCACGCCTCGGTCGGGCGGATGCCCATCCGCATGATGCCGGGCACAAACTCTTGCACCACAAATTCAAAATAGGCCGACTCCGCGTCGTCCTTGATGTTCCAACTCATCACCAGCTTAATCATAATTTTCCTGCCTGCCAGATAGTTTTACCCCAGAGACGCCAAGTATCATTTTTAATTCACTTGCATCGCGCGGCCAGCGTTTGCACCTGCGTCTTAAACCGCGCATCCTGCGGGTTCAGGCTGTTAATCAGGGCGATGGTTTTTGCGCCGTTGACAAAATCATTACTTTGGCATTGCGCCTGCGCCAGCGCCCAATACACATACGGGTCTTTGGAGCCGGACGCAAGATCAACCGCTTTTTGAGCGTTAACTTTTGCGTTAGTGTAATCGTTTTTGAACAGCAAAACAGTGGCCAAGCCGGTGTAGGCCACCGCCATCTTCGGGTCAAGCTGAATGGCTTTCTCAAACGCCGCGCGGGCGCTATCTACCACGCCGGGTTTGGTGGCGGGGTCTTGCTGCAAATAAATGGTGCCCAAAATATATTGGGTGGTGGCATCATTTGGGTTGATGGCCAGCCCGGCCTGCACGTTTTTCAGCGCCTCATCAAACTGCCCGTTTTGGTAATACACCGTCCCCAAATTCACCAGCGCGGCGTCATTTTTGGGGTTCAAGCTGATGGCTTTTTGATAGGCTTCAAGCGCCTTTGTGAAGACATCCTGCCGCTGGCCTTCATCTGCCAGCCCAATGGCTTGTTGGTTGTAAACATTACCCAGCACATAAAACGCATCGCTGCTTTGCGGGTTGGCAGTTGTGGCCGCTTTGGCCTCGGTCTGCGCTTTGGCCAGGTCGCCCGCGCGCAGGGCGGTCTTCGCCTCATCCAAATGCGTCTGCGCCTCGGCGGCGTTTACCTGCGCGGGCGTGGGCGCAACCGCGGGCGTTACCTGCGCGGGTTGCGCGCAAGAAACCAAAACCAGGCTGGCGCAGAGAAGTGAGAAATAAGAAATAAGATTGCGCCCCATCAATTTCTTATTTCCTATTTCTAATTTCATTGCTTCACCTCAAGCAAAACAACTTGGGTGGTGTCTGGCAACTGAGATTTTGTGATTTTGAGGCTGTCTTGTGTTTTGACATCGCTCAGCCCCATCTCTTTGAGAAACTTTGCCACCGTGTCCAAATTTTCTTTTGGCTTCAGGCCCTCGGCGCGGTAATGCATGGGGATGACGATGCTCGGCTCAATCAAGCTGATGATCTCGGATGCGTGCGCCGCGCTCAGGCCATCGCCGCCGCCCACCGGGATCAGCAGCACATCCACCGTCTCCAGCGCATCCACCTGCGACTGGCTGGGGACAAATGAAAGCCCGCCCAAATGCACCACATTTAAGCCATCAAAGTTAAAGGCATAAGCGGTGGATTTTTGCTTGCCTTCGCTCTTGGCGTTTTTCATCGCCACGCCGGTGATGAACACCCCGCCAATCTCATACTCGCCGGGGCCGGTCACCTGCTTCACATCGCCACGCTGCGCGCCAACAATGGCGTTGGCGTTGTTGTGGGCCGGGGCGTCGCGGCTGATGGTGATCACATCCGCCTTGAGCTTGCCCAGTTCGTCGCCCACGCTCTTGTCATACGGGTCGGTCACGACCGTGAGTGTTCCGCGCTCGTTCATGCGGAAACACGAATATCCATGCCATGTTATTTCCATGGTTGGATTCTACCGAATTAGGAATGCAAAATGCAAAATGCTGAATGCAAAACACGCTTTTGTGATTTCTTTCCGCATTTTGCATTTAGCATTTTGCATTTAGCATTTTGCATTCGTTTTAGGCTGTCCACCCGCCATCGGCTGGAATGATGGCGCCGTTGATGTGCACAGACTCATCCGAAGCGAGGAACAGCGCGAGATTGGCAATGTCCTCCGGGTCAAGATACGCTGGCACCAGCGCGGCGTACTCGCCCGCGCGGGCCGCGCCAACGGGGTTAATCCGGTCGCGGGGCATGGTCTCGCCAATGTTGGTCTTGGTCGCGCCCGGGCAAATGGCGTTGCAGCGGATGCCCTGCTTGGCATACATCCACGCCGTGTTGCGGGTTAGGCCCACCAGCCCGTGCTTGGAAACGGTATAAGCCGCGCCCGCCGCCCCACCCTGCAACCCGGCTGTGCTGGCCGTATTGATGATGGAACCGCCCTTGCCCTTCATAATTTGAATGGCCTTGCGCGTGGTGAACATTGGGCCATCCAAATTCACGCCCAACACCTTGCGCCAAATTTCGTTATCCAGCTCGCCCACGCCCTGCATGTAATCCATGATGCCGGCGTTATTGCACAAAATATCCAGCTTGCCGTATGTGGCAACGGCGGCATCAATCAACCCCTCGGCGGTGGCCTGGTCTGCAATATTGCCCTGCACGCCGGTGATGGCGCCGCCACCGGCCTTGATGCTCGCCACCACCTCGTTTAGCCGCTGGCCATTCCAGTCTGCCGCGACAACGCTGGCACCCTGCGCGGTAAAAATCTTTGCCATCGCCAGCCCCATCCCAGATGCCGCGCCGGTAATAACGGCCACTTTGCCTTGAAGTCTCATGGTGATCTCCTTTGAAGTTCGAATGTGAAGCTTGAATGAGTTTGGTAAACGCTGAGACTGGCAGTATAAGGCGGTTTGGGGCAAATTGCCAACCGTTAGCCGCTAATCAGCTCCCAAAACTCCAGCATTTCCATCAAGCCGGGCTGGTCTTTGAACCACACAGCGGGGAAGAACAATTCCTCCGCGGCAAGCGAGTAATGCCATCCCTTACGGTCGGGTTTTGCCAGCTCATACACGCCATTTGCGCCAAGCTGATACACAAACGCCTTCCCGGTATCGGCCTCAATCTGCCAATATTCAACGATCCCCGCCGCGGCGTAATTCTTTCGCAATTCCTGGCGTGGCGGCTCCGGCATTCCCGCTGGGATGAGGTCCACGCCCAGCGCGGCTGGGCCATGAACCGCATCCACCCCCAACCCATCAGCCAAATCGTTGGGGAGAAAAATCACATCGGGGTAAAGGGTTTGCCCATTATTTTGGATGGTTGTGCCTTTGCCCAGCACAACGCCCAACTCGTAGACATCGTTCAGCGCGCCCAACATCCCAATAACCCAGGCCTGCGCCTGCGCCTGAATGGCAGTTAAGTTTGGTATTTCTGCCATGATGTTTAGTATTTCACCGATTCAACCACTTTGTCGGTCATGATCGCCACACCAGATGACGTGCCAAGACGGTTTGCGCCAGCCTCAATCATCGCCAGCGCGTCTGCCCGCGAGCGCACCCCGCCCGATGCTTTCACGCCCATCTCTTCGCCCACGACCTCGCGCATCAATTTCACATCGGCAATGGTCGCACCGCCGGTCGAGAAGCCGGTGCTGGTCTTGACAAAATCTGCCCCAGCTTCCTTGGCCAACAGGCAGGCCTGCCGCTTCTCGTCATCGGTCAGCAGGCAGGTTTCTAGAATGACCTTGAGCAGCGCGTGGTGTTTGCGCCCGGCATTGCACGATTTATGCACACCCGCAATATCTGTCCGCACAAAATCCAGCAGCCCGCTTTTGAGCGCGCCCACATTCATCACCATGTCAATCTCGGTCGCGCCCGCGTCAATGGCCTGGTCGGCTTCAAACATTTTGACCAGGGTGGTGGTTGCGCCCAGCGGAAAGCCCACCACGCAACACACTTTCACATCGCTCCCCGCCAGCAGGTCGGCGGCCAGTTTTACCCAGCACAGGTTCACACAAACGGTGGCAAAGTGATACTCGCGCGCCTCGGCGCACAATTTTTCAATTTGGGCGCGGGTGGCATCTGGCTTAAGCAGGGTGTGGTCAATAAATTTGTTCAGAATGAGATCGGTTGACATGCTGGGCATTATCGCGCAACACCGAGGGGCAAATTACAAACCTGCCCGGCAAGCAGCCCGGCTTCTTAACTTTTGCCAGAAGGTTTAGGTGCAAAAACTGAAGGTTTTAGGCGTAAGGGGAAGTCTTTTATTTGAAAATTGACGCTAAAAACACGCTCTTGAAATAACTTCGCATAGCGCAGCGACGCGACGCGAATTCTTATTCCAAAACCGACTCTAAACAGCAAACTGTATTAAACTGCGGCAACTTCCTATGTCCACCCATCTCATTAACCTGCCCTTTCGCAGCAGCCCGCGCAAGAAGCGCCGGACACGCACGCAAACCCGCGCGGCAGATTTGCCCTACGATTCGCAGGTGGGCAACGGAGCCAATCTATTTAACAACGACTGCGGCCCCGCTTGCGTGCGCATGGCTCTGGATTACCTGAATCTGGCCCCCGGCGTTACGATTGACGCGCTGCAAAAACAAATCAACGCCCTGCAAAATTACCCCGAGACCAGCGACCTGGGCACCAGCGCCGAAGACCTGATTAAGCTGGCGAGCGCCAACGGGGCGCTGGCTTCCGTATCTCTGCTTGGCGCGGGCGAGTTCCCCGAAGCCCCGGCCATCCTGCTGGTGCGCTACAACGGGTTCAAACGAGAATCGGTGGAAGACACCCGCTACTGGGATTTGTGCAACACGCGCTATTTGTGGCACTGGATGTGGTGGCTGGGCAACGCCGTTTTTGATGGCGAGACAAAAAGCGTGTGGAACGACCCCTTGTTCAGCGGCAACGGCGGAAAAAACGTCGTACACACGCTGGAAGAATTTAACGCGGCCTACTTGCCGTATGGGCAATATCGGCTTGCCATCAAGTTTGAGGGCATTCGCAACCCGCCGCCGCCCATCGAGCGCGTGCTCACGGTTGTGCCGCGCGATTCAGACGGCATAAATTTCCGCACACAACCCACCACCAAAAACCCGGCCAACATCATCTTGCGAATGCCGGAGGGCCATCGTTTTACTGTGCTGGAAAATACCGAAGGCGCGTTGATAAAACTGGCGGCGGGTGGCACAGATTGTTGGTTGCGCGTGCGGGCGCCGGTGGATGGGGCCGTGCGCGAGGGCTATATGGCTGCCTGGCTTATGCGTTTGGCCGATGAGGTCACCCCCGCCCCAACACCCATCCCCCCGCCCCAGCCAACACCGGCCACCNNATGTGATAAACGCCGCCGCGCTCATTGCGCTGCAAAACAACGCCGACGAGGTGGACTGGCTGGGTCAGGCTGGTTTCTGGCGGGTGTTTCTCAACTCACTTCGGTCTCAGCCGTATGCCGGGCCGCCGGTGGAGCAATGGCCGCTCGCCCCAGACATCCGCCAAAAAATCATCGCCGCGCTGGGGCTTGGGTCCGATGAGCTTTTGCGGGTTTTGAACAAAGCCATTGACGAAAAACAGCACCCGCCGCAGCCCACCCAACGACGCGGCGCGATCATTGGCGTGCATGGCGCGCCCGGCGTGGGCGTCCCCCCGCGCGCAGATTGGGATGTTTGGATCAGCCGGCTTCAGCAAATGGGCGTGCGCTGGTTCAAACAATGCGAAAACGACGACCTGAACCAGCGCGAGGTATTTGAATGGGCAAAAAACCTAAAGCAAGCCGGGATTGAGCCAATCATTCGCTATTACGTGAGCCGTCAATTCCCCAACCCGCTGCCAGAAGCGCACATCCAAAAAATGCGCTGGTATGCCGGGGCGGGCATCGTTTGGGCAGAAATTGGCAACGAGCCAAACTTGGATCACGAATGGCAGGGCAACTGGCTGGGGCGGGTGAATTTCAATGACCCGCAATGCGTTCGGCTGGTGGCCGATGGCTGGGTGCGCGACGCGCAACGCGCCTTGAACGCAGGCGTCAAACCGGCTTTTTATGCTCTTGCTCCCACCGATTGGAACGGCGGCACGCACCCAACCATGTCATCGGTGGTGTTCTCGCGGCGGCTGGCGCTTTGGCTGGCCGATAACCGCCGCGCCGATACGCTGGATATTTTCCGGCGCGGCGGGTGGCTGGCTGTTCATTGCGCCACCTACGAACAACCGCCAGACTTTAATCCCAACCGCCCGGATGGCACGATCTGGGATATGTCTTTGCGCGGGTATGAGGTGATCCGCGGCGCGTTCAAAGACGCCTTTGGCAACGGGCTGGAGATTGACAAAATCCCCATCTTGTCCACCGAGGGCGGCGTATTTGCGCCAGAAAGCACATCCATGCAAAACCNNCAGCGCCCAACCGAGGCCGAACATGGCCGCCGCATGGTTGACATGTTCAACTGGCTGGAGGCCAACTCTCCTTTGATGGCGATGTGCCCGTGGTGCCTAACAGCAGAGGGGTTTGGCGGCCCGTTTGACCCGCGCTTTGCGTGGGATGGCTGGTTTCAGCAAGGCCGCGCCTTGCCGGTGGTGGGCGAGATGCAGCAATTGTGCGCCTTGAACGCCAGCCAAATTCAACGCAGCACACCGCGCCGTCGGCCCACGCAAACAAAAGCCAGCCGCCGGGCGCAGGTGGAAAAACGCCTGCGTGAACTGGGCAACCCGCCGCCCGCCAAAAAGAAAAAGTAAACTGGGCTTGCGCCCACATCTACGCTNNCGTTTACGGCTACGTTTACGTTTGCGTTCACGTTTGCGTTTACGTCTACGTTCACGTTCACGTTTACGTCTGCGTTCACGTTTGCGTTTGCGTTTGCGTTTGCGTTTGCGTCTACGTTCACGTCTACGTTTGCGTTTACGTTCACGTCTACGTTTACGTTTACGTCTACGTTCACGTCTACGTTTGCGTTTACGTTCACGTCTACGTTTACGTTCACGTTTACGTTCACGTTTACGTCTACGGCTGCGTTTGCGTTTACGTCTACATTTGCGTAAACGTAAACGTCTACGTTCACGTTTACGTTTACGTTCACGTTTACGTCTACGGCTACGTTCACGTCTACGGCTACGTTTACGTCTACGGCTACGTTTACGTTTGCGTTCACGTCTACGTTTACGAATATCCAATAACCAAATACAATTGCGGTAATGGAAGAAACAAACGGCTTTGTCTCTTTGCCTTTGCCAGATGCCGCCCCGCCCGATGGCTTGTGGCCGGAGTTGGTGGTGCAGGGATGGGAACGCTCGCACAATCACATCGTCTCGCCAGATGGCAGGCGCGTGGCGTTTTATCTGGATCGCAACGGGCACACCGATCTTTGGGTGGCCAACACCGATGGCTCCGGGTTTCCTCAGCAGATCACGCTCAACCGCCCGCACAGCAACTGGTGGGAAGAAGAGCCAGCCGCATGGACGCCGGACAGCCATCACCTGGTGTATGGCGCGTATGACGAATACGACGTGAGCCATTTGTATGTGGTTTCTGCGGATGGCGGCCAGCCGCGCCAACTCACCCAGCTCAGCACCGATGCCAGCGAGCCATCCGTTTCTCCTGATGGGCGTTACGTTGTGTTTAGCGCCGAGCGAAACGGCACAACTCAAATTGGGGTTGTCCCGCTGGATGGCGGTTGGACCATTGGCGTGACCAGCGGCGACTTGGAATGCTCCGGCCCTTCGTGGTCGCCAGATGGCTCGCGGATTATTTATCACGGGGCGCGGCCACACCAAACCCGCGAGAACGATGTGTACGCCGTATCGTTCATCACCGGCCAGCGGTTGCAAGCGCATGTTTCGTTTCGCCTCACGCCCAATGACCAGGCCGATAGCTGGAACGCCACCTACGCGCCAGATGGCGGCGTGATCGCCGTGCTGAGCAACGCCACCGGCTACGATGAAATTTGGCTGATGGCGCCCGATGGCTCTCGGCTTTCGCAGCTCACCCATTTGAATTTGGATATTGAAAGTTTTGCCTGGTCGCCAGATGGCAAACGCATCGTGTGCGTGGCCGGGGATCACGGCGCAGACCGGCTTTTGGTGGTTTCGGTGGATGGCGGCGAGGCGCAGCAAGTGCCCGCGCCATCCGGCACATACGCCAGCCCGCAATGGCTGCCCGCGGGTGATGGGTTTGTTGTCGGGTTTGACAGCCCATCTTGCCCGCCCGATATTTTTGTGTGCGACGCAAACACCGGCGCGCTAAAACCCCTCACCTGCTTTAACACGCCCGCCCTGCGCAATTTTGACTGGGTTTCGCCGCGCCATGTGTTTTACGATTCGTTTGATGGCTGGCAAATTCCGGCGCTGTTCTACGCCCCATCCGCCAAGCCCGCCGATGCGCGCGGCAGGCCAGCCATTGTTCACCCGCACGGCGGCCCAACCGCAGATTATTCGTTCATGTGGGATCCCATCCGCCAATATTTTGTGGCCAAGGGCTACGCGGTAATTGCGCCCAACTTTAGAGGCAGCACCGGTTATGGCCGCCAGTTTAAGGATGGCAACCTGAACAATTGGGGCGTGGGCGATCTGCAAGATTGTCTGCACGCCGCAGATTACCTCGCCCTTATGCCAGAAATTGACCGCGAGCGAATTGCGATTTGGGGGCAAAGTTACGGCGGGTATCTCACCAATTTGGCGCTGGCAAAAGACCCGCGCTACCGCTTTCGGTGCGGGGTGAGCTTGTTTGGCGATAGCAATTTGCTCACCTCGTGGGCGCGGGGCGACCACTCTGGCAGACAGGATGTGGAATGGCAAATGGGTGTTCCGCATCTCAACCGCAAACGCTACGAGATGGGTTCGCCCATTCACTTCGCGGGGAACATCAAAGCGCCCATGCTTGTTTTGCATGGCGAGCGCGATGCCCGCGTGCACGTGGACGAATCGCATCAACTTGTGGCCGAGTTGAAACGGCTGGGCAAAACCTACGAGTTCAAGACCTACGCCGAGGAGGCGCACGGCTTCTCTCACGCCGTTAACGCGTTGGATGTTCTGGGGCGAATTGAGCGGTTTTTGGACTGGCATTTGATGTGAGGCTGGGTTGCGCAGCGCCGTATTTGAGGGGGCGTTTTGCGTATCTGAGTTCTACCCAAATAATTGCGGTGGAACGTTGACAAAACCGCCTATTTGGAATAACATCCGTAATCCGTCCGCCAGTCTTTTTCTAAAACTTCTGGCATTTTAATAAATTCAAGCCAAACGAGGATATAACGCATGCATAGACAATCTAAGTTTTTCACCCTCGCAACAGCTGCCTCCATGTTGCTCTCAATGGCCGGGATGGGAAATCCAACCGCGGTCATTGCGCAAGGCAACGGACCGGGCGGTCAGTCGTCAAAATCCGTTAAATTTGAAGAGTTAAAGGCCGATGTGGTTGGCGACGAAGCGAAAGCCGAAGCCACCTATATTGTGACTTTGACAGACGCCCCAGCCGCGCTGTATGCGGGCGGAGCGGGCACATACGCCCCCACCGCCGCATTTGCCACTGGGTCCAACAAATTTAACCCCAACACGCAGGCGTTCGCTGCTTACAGCAAATATCTGGATGGCAAGCAAAGCGAAGCCGCGCAATCCATCAGCAAAGAGCTTGGCCGGAATGTGAAAGCCAGCCACAATTACAAAGTGGCGGCCAACGGCTTTGCCATGACCATGACCGGCGCAGATGCCGCGAAAGTTCGCAGCCTGCCCGGCGTTTTGGCCGTGCGCAAAGTCACCGTCTATCATTTGGACACAGATGCTGGCCCAACCTGGATTGGCGCCAATACTATTTGGGATGGCAGCTCCACCGGCGGCCTGCCCGCTACCAAGGGCGAAGGCGTCATCGCGGGCATTTTGGACACTGGCATCAACCTGGATCATCCCTCGTTTGCGGCGGTGGGCGGTGATGGGTATACCCACACCAACCCCTACGGCGCGGGTAATTACAAGGGCGAATGCAAAAATACCCCGTCTTACTGCAACAGCAAGCTGCTTGGCGTATACGATGAACTGGGCGAGGGCGTGTTCAACGATGAAGAAGGACACGGCAGCCACACGTCCAGCACCACCGCTGGCAACGTGCTTTATAACACGGTCATCGACAAGCCAGGTGGCACCTTCACCGCCACCATGATCTCTGGTGTTGCCCCGCACGCCAACGTGATTATGTACCGCGTGTGCGGCACCAGCGGCTGCCCCAGCGATGCAATCATTGCTGGTTTGGAGCACGCCATTCTGGACGG
>MTKZ01008640.1_pt5 | contig 10768 bp, 10 predicted proteins | sample 1042781 | NCBI WGS metagenome assembly MTKZ01 (sample SAMN06212207, study PRJNA360539) | anaerobic digester metagenome | biome: Wastewater treatment plant; material: sludge; isolation source: anaerobic digester fed with sludge from wastewater treatment plant | place: Denmark: WWTP Viborg ...
GAGGCGCACGGGCAGGTCCATCCAGCCCTCGTCCCAGGAGCGGATGAGGCGGGTGCCCCAGTCCTGTCGGACGAAGTCGGCGAGCCGGTCGGCCGTGCCGCGCAGCGGCCGCCCGAGCGAGTTGCCGTCGAGATAGGCGATCACCCCGGGGGCGCGCTCGAACTCGCCGGCGAACCCGGCGAGCTCGTCGTCCGCGTCGAGGGCCGCCGCGCGCGCGGCGACGTCGGCGGCGGTCGCGATGGTCTCGGTCACTTGGCTCCGATCCGGGTCCGGACGCTGTAGAGCTCCGGGAAGAAGGTGAGGTCGAGGGCGCGCTTGAGGAAGTCCACGCCGGAGGATCCGCCGGTGCCGACCTTCCAGCCGATGATGCGCATGACGGTGCGCAGGTGGCGGAAGCGCCAGAACTGGAAGTTGTCCTCGACGTCGACGAGCTCCTCGCAGATCTCGTAGAAGTCCCAGTTCTCGGTGGCGCCGTTGTAGATGTCCTCGAAGACCGGGATGAGCTCCGGGGTCTCGCGGTACGGCTCGGTGACGTCGCGCTCGAGCACGGAGGCCGGCACGGCCAGGCCCTGGCGCGCGGCGTAGCGCAGCACCTCGTCGTAGAGGCTGGGCCGCTCGAGCTGCGCGGTGAGCAGGGCGAGGGCGACGGGGTCGTCGCGGAAGACCTTGAGCATCTCGCGGTTCTTGTTGCCGAGCGCGAACTCCACGGCGCGGTACTGCACGGACTGGAAGCCGGAGGAGGCGCCGAGCTCGCCGCGGAACTCCGCGTACTCGGCGGGCGTCAGGGTGGCGAGCACGGACCACTGCTGGGTGATGCACTCCTGGATGTGCTTGATGCGCGCGATGCGCTTGAGCGCCTCCTTGGGCCGGTCGACCGCGAGCAGGTCACGGGCCGAGTCGAGCTCGTGCAGGATGAGCTTGAGCCAGAGCTCGGTGGTCTGGTGCTGGATGATGAACAGCAGCTCGTCGTGGTGCTCGGGGCGGGACACCGGATTCTGGGCGTTGAGGAGCTGGTCGAGGGAGAGGTAGCGGCCGTAGCTCATCTTGCCCGTGAGGTCGGTCACCATGTCGGCCTCGATGTGACGGATGTTCTCGTCGTTCGTCATCGTGGTCGCCTTTCTGAATCCGGTCGCGAGGCTTTCCCGCCCCGCGGACGCATCTGTATCATAATCCTAACGAGCGTCACATCTCATAAATATTTTGACGGCGGCGCGAGCCGATTCGAGGAGGAATCATGGACGAGCCGATCTTCAGCATGCGGGGTCTCGGCGGCATCGAGACCCACGGCAAGGACGACCTCGTCGCCCTCGCCCGGCTGGTGGAGGAGGCGGGCTTCGACCAGGTCTGGTCGGGCTGCGACTTCCTCGAGGGCGGCGGGANNAGGGATCGTCACCCTCACGGTGATGCTCATGGCCACCGAGCGGCTCAAGGTCTGCTCGGGCGTCTTCGACCCGGTGACGCTGCACCCCGGCCAGCTGGCCCAGCACGCCTCGGCGCTGCAGGCCCTCTCCGGCGACCGCTTCGTGCTCGGCATCGGCGCCGGCTCCGACGCCTTCTACCGCTGGGCGGGCATCGCGCACGACAAGCCCGTGCCGCGCACGCGCGAGGCGATCGTCGCCATCCGCGCGCTCACCGAGGGCCGCGACATGAGCCTGGAGACGCAGGCCGGCGGCCCGTGGACCTCGACGGCGCGGCTCAAGCACCCCCGCAGCGTCCCGATCTACGTCGGCGCGATGGGGCCGAGGATGCTGCAGATGGCCGGCCGCCTCGCCGACGGCGTGATCTCGCTGAGCTTGCCGCCGTCGTACGTCTTCGAGGTGATGAAGCAGGTGGCCGCGGGCGCCGAGCAGGTCGGCCGCGACCCGGGCGAGATCGACGTGGCCGCCGGCATCTGGTGCGGCGTCTCCGAGGACCCCGAGGAGGCGCGCGGGATGCTGCGGCGGCACATCGCGCTGATGAGCGGGTCGCTCTCCACCGACGCGCTCGAGGTGAGCGGCCTCGACCCCGCCGAGTTCGCGCACGTGCAGTCGCTCGTCGACGCGGACCGCGTCGACGACGCGGTCGCCGCGGTGACCCCGGGCATGATGACGCTCGGCGTGGTCGGCGGCCCGGACGACCTCATCGAGCAGTGCGCGATGCTGCTGGAGTCCGGGGTCAGGCACATCTCCTTCGGCACGCCGCTGGGCAAGGACAAGCCGCGCGCGATCAAGCTCATCGGGGAGAAGGTCATCCCCGAGCTGCGCCGGATCGCGGCCCGCTGAGCGCGCGCCCCGCTCAGAGCGAAGGCGCTTTCGCGCCTTCGCCGCGGCGCCAGCGCCGGGCGCCGTCCCGGCGCCCGGGACGCGTGAATCCGCGGCCCTTCGACTCCTCGCCTCGCTGCGCTCGCTCAGGGACCGGGGTCGGACCTCCGAGGGGGATCGCGAAAACCGTCGGCCGAACACTAGACATATTGCGATCTAGTGACGTACGTTATGCCAACGAAACATCTGCGACGCGGAACGGAAACGTCGAGCGGCTACCAATGAGGGTGGTCGCACTCCCCCACCCCTCAGGCAGGACCGGTACCCTCCGGCTCACCGAGGTCACAGCAGAGAGGCTTTCCCGCATGAAGCTCACCGTCACTCGGCGCCGCCCCCGCACCGGAAGGATCGGCACCGGGATGATCGCGATCGCGGGCGCCGCGGCGATCTCCCTCTCGCTGGCCGGCTGCGCGGGCGCGAGCGGTCCGACCGGCGACGCGACGGACGAGCCCGCCGGCGCCGCCTCGGAGCTCTTCGACCCGTCGCTGCACGACCTGCTGCCCGAGAGCATCAAGGACTCCGGGACCATCTCCTTCGCCGGCGTCTGGGAGACCCCTCCCATGCTCATGGTCGACGCGAGCGACCCCACCAAGCCCGACGGGATCGCCCCCGTGCTCTGGGACCTGTTCGGCGAGGTGCTCGGCCTCGAGGTCGAGTCGCAGAACATCCAGTGGCCCGCCCAGCTGCCGGCCGTCCAGTCCGGCTCCGTCGACGCGCTCTTCGCCCAGGTGAGCATCACCGCCGAGCGCGAGGAGTCGGTGGTCGACCTGATCCCGTTCCAGATGAAGACCTACGGCATGCTCGTCGCGGCCGGCAACCCCCAGGGGATCGGCGCGATCGCCGATCTGTGCGGCCTCGGCATCGGGGTCGCGATCGGGTCGACCGTCGCCGCCCTCGTCCAGAGCATCAGTGACTCGGAGTGCGTCGGCAAGGGCAAGCCCGCCATCGAGATCGCCGAGTACCAGGGCGCCGCCGCCTCCAACCAGGCGATCCGGGCGGGCACCGTCGACGCGTGGATGGACATCCTCTCCAACGTCCAGACGACGGCCCGCGCGGACTCCGACCTCTTCACGGCCATCGAGGTGCCCACGACCGAGGCGCCCGCCGAGTACCTCGGCATCGCCGTCTCGAAGTCGAACCCGGGCCTGTCCGAGGCGCTCGCGGGCGCGATGCGGATCCTCATCGAGAACGGGATGTTCGAGGACGCCTTCGCGCAGTTCGACGACTTCTCCGGGATGACGCTCGACCAGGTCGTCATCAACCCACTCACGGGCACCCCCGCCGGCGAGGTCGTCACGAGCTGACCCCGGGGCGCCCCCGGCGGACTCACATCGTCACCCATCCGAGGCATCACAGATCCAGGAGGCAATCACCATGACACGCATCACCCTTGCGCGCGGTCGCGGCCGCGCTGGCCTGCTCGCGGCCGCCGCCGGCATCGCCGCGATCTCGCTGACCCTCGTCGGCTGCTCCAACGGCGGCAGCGGCGGCGGCGAGACCACCGCTCCGACCGACGAGCCCGCCGCCGGCGGCTCGGACCTCTTCGACCAGTCGCTGCAGGACCTGCTGCCGGATGCCATCAAGAGCGCCGGCGTCATCTCCTTCGGCGGCCTCTGGGAGACGCCGCCGAACCTCTCGGTCGACCCGGCCGACCCGACCAAGCCCGCCGGGATCGCGCCGGACATCGCCGTGCTCTTCGGCGAGATCCTCGGCGTGGACGTCGAGTGGCAGAACCTGCAGTGGCCGGCGCAGCTGCCGGGCCTGCAGGCCGGCTCCGTCGACGTGCTGTTCGGCCAGGTGAGCGTCACGGCCGAGCGCGAGCAGTCCGTTGTCGACCTCATCCCGTATGCGGTGCGGTCGCAGAGCCTGCTCGTCGCCGCCGGGAACCCGCACGACATCGAGGGCATCGGCAGCCTCTGCGGCCTGACGATCGCCGTGCCGATCGGCTCGACCCAGTCCGAGCGGGTCACGGCGATCAGCCAGAGCGCGTGCGAGGCGGCCGGCAAGCCGGCGATCATCCTCTCCGAGTACCAGGGCGGTGCGGCGGCCATCCAGGCCCTGCGCGCCGGCACGGTCGACGCGTGGATGGACACGACCCCGAACATCGAGGCGACGACGGCGTCCGACACCGCGACCTTCGCCGCGGTGCGCGTGCCCGAGTCGGAGATCCCCACGGAGTACTCCGGCATCGCGATCTCGAAGGACAACCCCGGCCTGACCGAGGCCATCGCGGGCGCGCTGAAGATCCTCGTGGAGAAGGACCTCTACGAGCCCATCTGGAAGGCGTACGACACCACGAGCGCGCTGACCCTGCAGGACATCGCCATCAACCCGCTCACCGGGACCCCCGTGGGGGAGATGGCGAAGAGCTGACGCTCGCGCGCTGGACACGCCCGGACCCGTACTTTATATTTGCGAAACATTGACGNNGGCGCCCTCGGCGTCATCATCCATCACCAGGAGGCAATCACCATGACACGCATCACCCGGTCCGGGATGCTCGCGGCCGCCGCCGGCATCGCCGCGATCTCGCTGACCCTCGTCGGCTGCTCCAGCGGCAGCGGCGGCGAGACCGCGGCCCCGACCGAGGCGCCCACCGCCGAGCCCGCGGGCCTGTTCGACCAGTCGCTGCAGGACCTGCTGCCGGAGGCCATCAAGAGCGCCGGCGTCATCTCCTTCGGCGGCCTCTGGGAGACCCCGCCGACCCTCTCCGTCGACCCGAGCGACCCGACCAAGCCCGCCGGCATCGCCCCCGACGTCGCGGCGCTGTTCGGCGAGATCCTCGGCGTGGACATCGAGTGGCAGAACCTGCAGTGGCCGGCGCAGCTGCCCGCCGTGCAGGCCGGCTCCGTCGACGCGCTGTTCGGCCAGGTGAGCATCACCGCCGAGCGGGAGAAGTCGATCGTCGACCTCGTCCCGTTCCAGACGCGCAACCACGGTCTGCTCGTCGCCGCGGGCAACCCGGAGAAGATCGACAGCATCGCGAGCATGTGCGGCCTGACGATCGCGGTGCCGATCGGCTCGAACCAGTCCGAGAAGGTCGCGCAGATCAGCCAGGAGCAGTGCGTCGACCAGGGCAAGCCCGCGATCGAGATGTCCGAGTACCAGGGCGGCGCCGCGGCGATCCAGGCCCTGCGCGGCGGCACCGTCGACGCGTGGTTCGACGTGCTGCCGAACATCAAGGCGACCGCCGCGAGCGACCCGGCCGCGTTCGACGCCGTGCCGATCCCGGAGTCCGAGATGCCGACCGAGTACTCCGGCATCGCGGTCTCGAAGGACAACCCCGGCCTGTCCCAGGCGCTCGCCGGCGCGATCAAGATCCTCATCGCCAACGGCATGTACGACGAGATCTACGCCAACTACGACGGCGAGAACCAGCTCACCGTCGACATGGTGAAGTNNGTCGACATGGTGAAGATCAACCCGATCACCGGCACGCCGGCCGGGGAGATGGCCGGCTGATGACCGAGTCGACGCCTCGCGCCGGGACGGGCGGCGACGCCCTCGCCCCGGCGCGAGGCGTGCGATTCAGCATGCGCTGCGGCAGCGGCGTGGGGGCAGAGGTCTTCCGCGCCGCCGCCGTGGCCTGCGAGCAGTACGGCTTCGACCAGATCTGGACCGGCAACGACCAGTTCCGCCGCTCCGGCGTCATCCCGATGACGCTCGCGCTCGACGCCACCCGCCGCATCCGGGTCGGCTCGAGCGTGCTCAACCCCGTCACGATGCACCCCGTCGAGCTCGCCGGCATCGCCTCCGCCCTCGCGGACTTCTCCGGCGGCCGCTTCATCCTCGGCCTCGGCGCCGGCTCCGAGGTGTTCCTGCCCGAGGCGGGCCTCGCGCCCCTCTCGCCCGTCGAGCGCACCCGCCGCGGGCTGCGCGCGACCCGCGCCCTGCTCGACGGCCGCTCGCCCGCCGGCGTCCCCGGCGTCGGCGCCGACTGGCAGCCGACCGCGAAGCTCAAGGACGGCGGCGCGGACGTCCCCGTCTACCTCGGCGTCATGGGGCCCAAGCTGCTGCGGCTCGCCGGCCGCGAGGCCGACGGCGTCATGGCGCTCTGCCTGCCCGCGACCCGCTTCCTCTGGGTGCGGGAGAACGTCGAGGCCGGCGCCGCCACCGCGGACCCCGCCTTCGCCGCATCCCGCCGACCCTTCGACCTCGGCGTGGGCCTGTGGACCTCCATCGACGACGACGACGCGGTCGCCCGTCGGCTGCTCGCCGAGCGCATCGCCACCTACGCCGGATCGCTCTCCCGCGAGGCGCTCGAGGGCGCCGGCTACGACTACGCCCGATTCGAGCGGATGCAGCGGCTCGTCACCGCGGGCGACCTCGAGGCCGCCGTCGCGCTCGTCGACGACGACGTGCTGCGGATGGGCATCGCCGGCGACGCCCGCCGCGTGATCGAGCAGTGCCTCGACCTCATCGACCAGGGCGCGGCCCACATCTCGTTCAGCTACCCCCGCGGGGCCGACGCGCTGCAGACCATCCGGCTGCTCGGCGAATCCGTCCTGCCCGTCCTGAGGAGCCATGCATGACCCCCGCTGACGCGTCGCCCGCGCTGCGCGACCCCGTCGACGGCGAGGCCATCCTCGCCAACGTCGAGGCGATCCTGCCGCTGCTGGCCGAGGAGGCCGACGAGTGCGCCCGGATCGGCCACCTCACCGAGCGCGCCAACCGCGCCCTGCGCGCCGCCGGCGCCTATCAGGCCGGCTTCGCCCGCCACCGCGGCGGCCCGGAGATGTCGCTCGTCGACCAGACCAGGATGGTCGAGACCGTCGCCCGCGTCAGCGGCGGCATCGCCTGGAACGCCTGCGTGCTCGCCGCGACCGGCTTCTACGCCGGCCGGCTCGGCGACGAGGCCTACGCCGAGCTCTACCCGGACCTCGACCGGCCGACGGCGGGATCCTTCCACCCCCGCGGCCGCGCCGAGCGCGTCGAGGGCGGCTACCGCGTCACCGGCACGTGGAGCTTCGGCAGCGGCATCCACTCCGCCCGCTACGTGCTCGGCGGCTGCACCGTCGTCGCCGACGGCGAGCCCGTGCTCAAGGACGACGGCAGCCAGCTCGTCATCGGCGTCTGGCTGCCGACCGACGAGATCGAGATCCTCGACGACTGGAAGGTCGTCGGCCTCGAGGCCTCGGGCAGCTCCGGCTACCGCACGACCGACCGGTTCATCCCCGAGGCGCACAGCTTCGACCGCTACTTCGAGCCGGACCCGGACGCCGAGCCGCTCAACAAGCTCGTCGACCTGCCCTTCTACTCCATGGCCGGCATCGCGGTGGGCCTCACCCAGCACGCGGTCGACATCGCCGTCGACGCGCTCGCCGCGCGGCCCGAGGTCGGCGAGCGGCAGCTCGCCCTGCTCGGCGAGGCCGAGAGCATCCTGCGCGCGATCCGCGCCGTCGTCTACGCGGGCGTCGCCCAGATCGACGAGGCGATCTTCGCGCCGGGCACGCTGCCGACCCCGAGCGTCATGGCCCGCGGGGACGCCTCGATCGCCACCGACCTCGCCCGCCGCGCGGTCGACATCTGCGCCGAGCTCGTCGGCTCGCGCCTGGTCTACGAGTCGTTCCCCATGGAGCGCGTCGTCCGGGACCTCATCGGCCTCACCGCCCACGCCTCGACCTGGCGCTCGCGCTGGACCGACGTGGGCCGCATCGTCATCGAAGAGAGGAGGGCGCAGTGAGTCTGCGCACCATGACCTCCGGGCAGCCCGCCCGCCATCACGAGGGAACGGAGATCGTCCCGGTCCGGCACTGGGGCCGGATCACGCTCGCCGTCCTCGTCGTGCTCGTGCTCGTGGTCGTCGTCCAGGCGTTCGCGACCAACCCGCACATCGACTGGTCGGTCGTCGGGGAGTACATGTTCAGCCCCGCGATCCTCTACGGGCTCTGGGGCACCCTGCAGCTGACGTTCTGGTCGATGATCTTCGCGGTTACCCTCGCGGTCGTCGTCGCGGTCATGCGCACGAGCGAGAGCAAGATCATCAGCGGCGTCGCGGCCGGCTACGTCTACATCTTCCGCGGCATCCCGCTCATCGTCCTGCTCATCTTCGTCGGCAACCTCGGGCTCTTCTTCAAGGAGTTCGCCCTCGGCACCCCCTTCACGGACATCGTGTTCTTCTCGATCCCGTCGAAGGAGATCATGACGCCGTTCGTCGCCTCGATCATCGGCCTCTCGCTCGCGGGCTCCGGCTACATGGCCGAGATCGTCCGCGCGGGCCTGCTCTCGGTCGGCAAGGGCCAGCGCGAGGCCGCGAAGGCGCTCGGCGCGACCCCGGGCCTGACCCTGCAGCACATCATCATGCCGCAGGCGCTCAAGGTCCTGATCCCCCCGATGGGCAACGAGCTCATCGGCATGCTCAAGGCCACCGCGATCGTCTCTGTCATCGCCGGCGGCGACCTGCTGACGATCGCGCTCGGCATCTCGGGCATCACCTACCGCACCATCGAACTGCTCATCGTCGCGACGCTCTGGTACCTCATCGTGATCAGCGTCCTGTCGATCGTGCAGTTCTTCATCGAGCGAAGGACGGCTGAGCGATGAGCGAGTCGACGTGGACGGTGGGCATCGGCGCCGAGGAGGGCGCCGAGCGGCCCATGGTCGAGATCCGGGATGTCGACAAGTGGTTCGGGAGCACCCAGGTGCTCTTCGACATCAACCTCGACGTCGCCACGGGCGAGACCGTGTGCCTGATCGGGCCCTCCGGGTCCGGCAAGAGCACGCTGCTGCGCTGCGTGAACCACCTCGAGAAGATCACGAAGGGCAGCATCCGCGTCGACGGGCACCTGCTCGGCTACCGCCCGAAGAACGGCAAGCTCTACGAGCTGCGCGAGCGGGAGGCCGCGCGCCAGCGGCTCACGACGGGCATGGTGTTCCAGAACTTCAACCTCTTCCAGCACATGACGGCCCTCGAGAACGTCACCTTCGCGGCCATCAAGGTGAAGAAGCAGTCGAAGGCCGACGCGATCGAGCGCGGCAAGCGGCTGCTCAGCCGCGTGGGCCTCGGTGAGAAGACGAACAATTACCCCTCGCAGCTCTCCGGCGGCCAGCAGCAGCGCGTCGCGATCGCGCGCGCGATGGCGATGGACCCGAAGGTCATGCTCTTCGACGAGCCCACGAGCGCGCTCGACCCCGAGCTGGTCGGCGAGGTGCTCACCGTCATGCGCGACGTCGCCGCCACGGCGGGGATGACGCTCATGGTCGTCACGCACGAGATGGGCTTCGCCCGCGAGGTCGCGGACCGCGTCGTCTTCATGGACGCGGGCCGCATCGTCGAGACGGGCACGGCCTCCGAGGTGCTCGACACCCCGAAGAGCGAGCGGACCCAGGCCTTCCTGAACGCGGTGCTGCGATGACGGTCGAGACGGCCGGGATCGACGCGGGGGTGCGCGACGACGCCGCGGAGCGGCCGGGCGTCGCCGACGCGCTCGCGGCCGGCGTCGTCCTCGAGCCGCCGACGAGCGCCGAGGCGATCCTGCGCAACGGCGAGGCGATCCTGCCGATCATCGCCGAGGAGGCCGACGAGATCGAGCGGCTCNNAATCGCGAGCGGCTGCCGCGGCTGAGCCCGCGCGCCGCGCGCGTCATGCGCGCCGCCGGCGTCTTCGAGCTCGCCTTCCCCGCCGCCCGCGGCGGCGTCGAGGCGAGCATCGCGGACCAGGTCGAGCTCACCGCGATCTTCGCCGCCGTCGACGCCTCGGCCGGCTGGAACGTCGGCGTGCTCAACGCGGGCGGCTTCTACGCGAGCCGGCTCGACGACGAGGCCTACGCCGAGCTCTACCCCACGACGGACCGGCCGACCAGCGGCTCCTTCCACCCCCGCGGCCGCGCCGTGCGGGTGGACGGCGGCTACCTCGTCAGCGGGGAGTGGGGCTGGGGCTCCGGCAGCTACACCGCCGACCACGTGCTCGGCAGCGCCGAGGTCTTCGAGCAGGACGGCACGCCCGTGCTCGACGTCACGGGCAAGCCCCTGCACCTCGGGCTGTGGCTGCCGAAGGACGAGATCGTCGTCGCCGACGACTGGCAGACCCTCGGCGTGCGCGGCAGCGGCAGCACCTCGTACTCGATCTCGGACGCCTTCGTCCCCGCGAACCACGGCTTCAACCGCGACGCGGAGGACGACCCGACCGCGGATCCGCTGAACAAGTCCGTCAAGCTCGCCCACTACGCGCTCACGGGCGTCTGCCTGGGCGTCGCGCGGCACCTCGTGCACTGCACGATCGACACGCTGCGCGGCCGCGGCGCCGACCAGGCGGCGCAGCAGGCCCTCGGCGAGGCGATCGGCGAGGTCGACTTCGCCTACGCGGGCGTGCGCGAGACCGCGCGCATCACCGACGAGATCATCTTCACCCCCGGCCGGGGGCTCACCCCCACCGAGACGGCGCGGATGACCGCGGCGAACGCGCTCGCGGCGGGCGCGCTGCAGCGCGTGCTCACGCAGGTGATCGAGATCGCCTCGGCCCGCTACAT
>MTKZ01029073.1_pt1 | contig 10768 bp, 7 predicted proteins | sample 1042781 | NCBI WGS metagenome assembly MTKZ01 (sample SAMN06212207, study PRJNA360539) | anaerobic digester metagenome | biome: Wastewater treatment plant; material: sludge; isolation source: anaerobic digester fed with sludge from wastewater treatment plant | place: Denmark: WWTP Viborg ...
TCCAGCCCCGGCGTCAGCCTGATGCAGGAAGGTCTCTCTTACATTTCCGGCACCGAGCTGCCCGCTGTGATCGTGGATGTTGTCCGCGGTGGTCCGGGCTTGGGCAACATCGCCCCCTCCCAGGCTGACTACACCCAGCTGGTCCATGGCGGCGGTCATGGCGAATATCACCTGATCGTGCTGGCGCCGGCTTCCGTGCAGGAAGCGGTCGACCTGACCGGTCTGGCGTTCGATATCGCTGAAAAATACCGCATGGTCGTCTGCCTGTTGCTGGACGGTTCCCTGGGGCAGATGATGGAACCCGTGCAATTGCCCGAGTTCCAGCCGCTGCGCACCACGCCACCAGCCTACGCTGTTGGCAGTCCCGATTCCAAAGAACGGGTCGTACTGACCTCGATCAACATTGACCCTCCCACGCAGGAACGCTTCAACGTCAAGATGATGACGCGCTGGCAGGAAGTTGAAAAGAACGAAGTGCGTTACAAGGGTTATTACCTTGAAGACGCAGAATATGTCGTGATCGGCTATGGCACCGCTGGTCGGATTGCCCTCTCGGCGGTGCGAGCCGCGCGTGAACAGGGTCACAAAATTGGTCTCCTGCGCCCCATCAGTCTCTCACCCTTCCCCACCACGGCTGTGGACGAACTGGCAGACAGGGTCAAGGGTTTCCTGGTGGTCGAAATGAGCAACGGGCAGATGCTGGATGACATCATTTCCATTGTTGCCAAGCGCGCACCCGTGGAATTCTATGGTCGCATGGGCGGCATGGTTCCTTACCCCGACGAAATCGCCAATGCCATCAATGGCTTGATCAATGGCGAGCATGATGTGAACGCAGACGCGCGCGGAAAATGGCTGGCTGATATGCGCGCGCTCGTGGGAACAGGAGAGTAGATCATGACAGACACAGATGTGAAAGTTGTCGCTAAACGCCCGCTTGGTTTCACCGACCGCGTCACCCACTATTGCCCGGGCTGCACACACGGTGTTGCCCACCGCCTGATCGCGGAAGTCCTCGAAGAGATGGGCGAACTGAAAAATACAATCGGCGTTGCCCCCGTGGGATGCGCTGTTTTTGCCTACAACTACTTCAATTTCGATTTTGTCGAAGCCGCCCACGGCCGCGCGCCTGCCATGGCCACCGGTATCAAGCGCACCCTGCCCAGCAAGATCCTCTTTACCTACCAGGGTGATGGCGACCTTGCTTCGATGGGCATGGGCGAGATCGTTGCTGCCGCATCGCGTGGTGAGCAGATCACCGTCATCTTCATCAACAATACCAACTATGGCATGACCGGCGGTCAGATGGCCCCCACCACCCTGCCCGGTCAGAAAACTTCCTCCTCCCCCCTCGGGCGCGACGTGGAAACCCAGGGTTACCCCATCCGCACGGCTGAGCTGCTTGCCACGCTGGATGGCGCCGCCTTTGTGGCACGCCGTTCCCTGCACGACGCCCGCAGCATTCGCATGGCAAAGCGAGCCATCCGCACCGCCTTTGAGGTGCAAAAGCAGGGCTTGGGCTTCTCGATGGTGGAACTGCTCTCCATCTGCCCGACCAACTGGGGCATGAACACGGCAAGCGCCCGCCAGTGGCTGGTCGATCGTATGCTGCCCTACTATCCCGTTGGTGATTTCAAGGTATCGTCCGCTGTGAGCGAAATGAAGACAGGAGGAAATTAGCATGCAGGCTGAAATAATCATTTCGGGTTTTGGCGGTCAGGGCACGCTTTATGCCGGCCAGGTTTTGGCGTATGCCGCGATGGACGAAGGCAAATATGTCACCTGGATCCCCTCGTACGGTCCTGAGATGCGCGGCGGCACAGCCAACTGCACCGTGGTGATCTCGGATGATGAGATCGGTTCGCCGACTGCGCTGCATCCCACCGCTGTGATCGCGATGAATCTCCCCTCATTCGACAAGTACGAGCCCATGATCAAACCGGGCGGATACCTGATCGTGAACGAGAACATGGTCAATCGCGCCGCTGTTCGCGAAGACATCCACGTGCTGATGGTGCCCGCGAGCAAGATCGCCCAGGAGATTGGCAACGAACGCGCCGCCAACATGGTGCTGCTTGGAACCCTCGAAGGCAATATGCACTTGCTACCGGAGGGCGCCCTTGAGCGCGCGCTTGATGCCCACACCGCTGCCCGCCTGAAGAAGTTTGTCACAATGAACATCGAGGCTCTGCACCGCGGCGCGGAGTACCAGGCAGGATAGTTTTCATTTGTTTTGATGGAAAAGGCGCTCAAATTGCTTGAGCGCCTTTTTTCGCCTCCGTTTTAGTGTAGGAAACGGGCTTGAGTCAAGAAAATGATGGTTCCACCTTTGTTTAAGGTGATTGTTTAAATTTTTAAAAAAATATTACAGAACATCTCAGATCATAAAGCCAAGACCATTTTTGCCATGCAGCGGGTAATCACGGGGGATTACCCCTGCGCTTTGGGGTTTGAAGGAGGGGGAATTTCGTAGGGTCAGACCCCCGTGTCTGACCTGAAATATGTAAACGATCCTCCTGCATAATGTCTAAACAATCAGACTTGTCTAAACACCCTGACCGTTCCTAATGTGCGCAGAATGAGCATCTCCGTCATCGCGAGCGAAGCGCCGCGATCTCTCTCATTTTTGAGCCGGTTCTGAGTGTACTTTGCGTAGGTCAGGTTCCGCTTCTGAACCTGACGTCACAAATGTTAGCAAATAAAGTCCTCATAAATCTAAGCTTCCAATGTCAGGTTGAACTGCGCAACCTGACTTACGACTAAATGTGTTATCTATGACTTGTCACGCTCTGTAACTTGTCTCCTGGCACCATAAACCCTGCTCATTCCTCGACATCGTCCCCCTCAACCACCATGGTTCGATGCTGGTGGAAACTTACGCCGTATAAGTATCTCCGTCATCGCGAGCAAAGCGCCTGTGCCCGCGAAGCAGGGTACGGCGATCTGCCTTTGTTCTCAAAAATTGCTTAAGCGCCTTTTTTCCCCTCCGGTATAATACTTTTAGATATGGATCAAATCTACGAACCTCCACGCCGTGCCAGCCTGATCTTCAACCTGAGCCTGGGTCTTCTTGCCTTGGTTGGGGTGTTGGTGCTGCTGATCCTCGGCTCGGGTAATACCGCGCGTGATCCAAATCTGCTGCTTCTGATTCTGGCAATTCCCCTGCTGGTTATTTTCATCTTTTTGAGTTATCGGGTTTTTTTGGTCCTCACCACTCGCTACCGGCTCACACGTTCATTAATGGAACTCCACTGGGGTTTTCAGCGTGAGATCATCCCATTAAACCTGGTCGAATGGGCACATCCTGTCTCCGATTTTGATTCTCCCATGCCTCTGCCTGGATTTTTCTTACCCTGGCATTATTTCGGCAACCGCAACATACGCGGGCTAGGTCTGGTTGAATTTGCCGCCACGAACAAGCCCAATATGGTCCTTATCCGGGCTGGGGAGCGCAACTTTGTGATTTCGCCGCTTGACGCCCACGCGTTTGCGAAGGACTTTGAGAATGTGTCCGGGCTGGGAGCGGCGGATGAGGTGCAACCGATCTCACAAAACCTGCGGTCCATGCTCGCGGAGATTTTGCAGGATGGAACCTCCAAAAAACTGCTCCTCGCCGGACTGGCGGCGGTTGTGCTGTTGGCACTGGTCACCATCGCGCTCAGCGCCACCAGGCAGACTGTCACTTGGATAACGCTTGAGCTGGTGCCCTCCAACCGCCTGTTGTTGCTGCTGCTGGTGGGCGTGCTGGACTTGCTGCTAAACACCTTTGTGGGGGCATACTTTTACCTGCGGAACCTGCTGCAAAAGCGCTGGATCTTCCTCTTTTGGAGCTGGAGCGTCCTGATCAGCCTGATCCTTGCCGTTGCTGCCATCTTCATGAGCCTCGGAAACGCGTAGTATGTTTCCGATCGCACAAGTCTCTCGACCGCAATCGCGCCGGCTTCCCGTCTTTCGGTCTTACCTGGATTATCCCAATGCAAGCCTCACTCGTCTTGCAGTATCACCTGAAAATCGTTGGCAGATAAGTGCTGGACGCTTTGCACGCCGAGAACTCGGACTGCCCATTGCTGGGTCCCCAGGCTATGGCGGTATAGTACATATAGGCTTCCGGCAGGGGCAGGTTGATCACAAATTCTGCCAGCCCACCCACGGCAATGTCCGTCACATGGCCCAGGTACACCTGCCCTTCGCCATGACCCGAAGGATCGCAGGTGTCGCTTGCAAAAAGTGAAACGTCTACCTCTTCACTCTCGAGCGTGGGCACTTCCACCGCCAGCAACACCCCTCCCTGGCTTGGAAAACTAACTTTCTTGATGACGGGGAAGTTTTGGATGTCGTCGCTCTCATCCGGGTCGTTGGGCGTCACCCCTTGTTGCGGGGTCTGCCGCCAAACGTCAATGCCAAGCTGGCTGTTCCCATAGATCTGGTTACCCATCACTTTGGTATAAGCTGATTCGATTTCAATCCCATTCCCGCCGTTGTACGCGATGATGTTCTCGTAGGGGTCGTTGATCCCTCCAATGTTGGTATCGCTTGCGTATTGCACCACGATCCCATCCATCCCGTTCCCAAAAGCCTGCCCGGAACTGTTGACGCCAATAAAGTTACCCCGGATCGAGGTATTCAGGCAGTCTGACCCCACAAAAATACCCTGGCGCGTGTTCCCCGAGATAACGTTGCCTGCCCCCGCAACTGTTCCGCCTATGAAATTGTTCAGCGCGCTGCTAAGCGAGATCCCATAATTGTTTGGTAATGCGGTGGTTTTCGTGACGTCCAGGCCGATCGTATTCCCCTGGATGGTTGTGAGGTCGCTAACTACCGCTTGAACCCCATACGATCCATTCCCTGAGATCAGGTTCCCCTGCCCAGCTGCCGACCCCCCAATGATATTTCCGGAAGACACAGCAGCACCGCCGTTACCAATCCGAACACCAATGTTTCCGTTTGGGATGGCGACTGTCCCGCTTATGTCGGTCCCAACGTAATTCCCCATCACGACGTTGTCATTACCAACCACGTAAATCCCATTGCTGGTATTGCCGCTGATAACGTTGCGCCTGCCGGCCGTGATTCCGCCGATCGTATTGCCAGTCGAGTTCGAAACATACACCCCGCTGGAATTGGGCAGGGCGGTAACACCATCCGCCTTTACACCTATGTAATTACCCCTCACCAAGTTGGTAGCGCTATCCAGGATGTAAATGCCGTATCCTGTATTGCCGGCAATCACGTTGCGTTCTGCGGCGGTATCCCCTCCAATTACCGAAGAGCCCGTATCCTGCAGTTTGATCCCTCCTCCATTCGGTTTGTCAACAATTCCCAGCGGAATCATGTTTCCGATCTTGTTGCCGGTGATGAGCACCCCAGTCACAAACTCCCCAGTGGGTGGCCGGACCGATATGCCATAGCCGCCAAAATTGGCAATCGTCAGTTTCTTGATGGCGCAATTGTTTGCTCTCACTTCCAGCCCGGCATAACCCCCTCCCGTTCCATCCAAAACCAGCACCGACTCATCGTGCAGGTTGGGTCCCTGGATGGTCGTTCCGGCTACCAGAAGTCCAGGCAGGGCTGAGCCGACATCAATGATAGTTGGGGCATAAGATGGACTGTGGTCGATGTCAAAGGTGATCAGCGTACCGTTGATTGATTGCAGATAGTTGGCATGCTGAATTGCCGCGCGCAGCGTGCAGACCCCATTGCCGGTAGCAGTTTCACAAACACTGTTATTAGCGAAGTCTGGTGCATCCCCGGTGGAATTGACCACGATCGTGGTGGGCTCCAGCGCGCGCACAGGCGAAGCCTGAACCCCCAGGCAGAGGGCAAACGTTAGCACGATGCAAATATGAACCATTTGCTTCAAGGATTGCTTTGGCATTGATTTCCTCCTGGTGAAAGATCAAATCGGGTGTAGTTCTGGTCACATCGGCTGGCCAGGTCTTGAACGCGCATCGGCTCAAGAATATTCAGTTGAATGAGAGGTTGATGTTGTAAAAAATTATACAGTATTTTTTGCCATTAATTGAGAGAACCGTAACAATCGGTCATTTTCAAAGCATACCATCTGCGCTCGGTTTCTCATTGGCAGCAACCAGGATTCAGGCGTAATCTGCCTGATCCTCGCTGCCTTTTTAGTCTTCATGAGCCTCAGCAGCGAGTAGTTATTCTCAATGTTTCATCTCAGGAGACAAGGGGCAAAAAATTCCGAAAGATAGCAGATTTTTCAGAGTGTGGAATAATATGCCAAATGATGTGGAACAAATAATACAGTTAAAGCAAACCGCCCGAGTAAAGCTACTTGGGCGATTGCTTACAATTGATTCTACGTCATGCGGAGATTGTCATCTCACCTACATGACGGCCACAATGTGGACTTAACGGTCTGATGCTTACGCAGAGCAGGAACAACATTATTATACATTAAAACGGTGTGGAGTCAAACCAATTATCAGACTCTCGAGAAATTCCTAATCCGCAAAGAATTGCGTCTTCGATCTTCGTCATCACATCGGCACTAACAACTTGTTTGTAATAGACTCGATTCTTGTTTTGATCAAATTTTGATGGTCTATCCAGCCTATCTATAGAAACTGTGTATAACATATCCGCTTTAACCCATGCTATTGGATTGTTATATGGCTTCCTTAAAGGAGGTTTAATTAATATTTGTACATGGTAAGCTTGTGGTGGAACCGGTGGCGTTGTGCTTAATGGAACAATAGTGCATACCTTTGGTCTATTCTTTAGCACTGGAGACACGACAATACAAGGGCGTCGCTTGGTCATTTCGGGTGCAGCAAAAGGAGTGAAATCACAAAAAACAATCTCGCCTTTGTCAGGGACTACCGGAATATGAATAATTTGTGGCATTCAGTAATTTTACTCGAAAGTAGCTTCTATGTAGGGAAATCGAACGTTATTCTAAATTAATAAAGGTGATAGCTTTTGTATATTAATACATGAGAAATTCAGATTAAGAATACGGATCTATATTACCCTAGTATCATTACTTGACCAAACCTGGAAGTGTTGATCACTTACCATATAAAAATATGCCAGTAATCTGAGATGGAAACCTCACATATTACTGATAACTGATACAATTTGCCTATGAATACGCTTTATTATGGGGATAATCTGGATATACTCCAGCGGTATATCAAAGACGAGTCGGTTGACTTGGTGTATTTGGACCCGCCTTTCAATTCCAACGCGAATTACAATGTGCTCTTTGCCCAAAAGGATGGCTCGCAATCCAGCGCGCAGATCCAGGCATTTGAAGACACCTGGCAGTGGGACCAGAACGCCATCCAGACTTACACGCACGAAGTGGAAAAAGGAGGTCCGGTTGCGGATGCCCTGAGAGCGTTCAACCTGATCCTGGGCGACAGCAACATGATGGCTTACCTGACCATGATGGCGCCAAGATTGCAGGAACTGAGGCGCGTGCTAAAGCCTACCGGAAGCCTGTACTTGCACTGCGACTCCACCGCAAGTCATTATTTGAAGGTCCTGCTGGACATGGTGTTTGGNNCTATTCGAAGTCAAAAAATTACTGTTGGAATAAAACATTCTCCGAATATGATGAAGCGTACCTTGAATCCCATTATTCGAACATTGATGCCAACGGAAGACGCTTTCAATATGATAATCTAGTAAAACCTAAGGGTAGTATAGGGTATTTTTACGAGTTATTAGGCTGCCCTCCACCTCCAAATGGTTGGAGAATGCCTGAAAAGCGTGCTTTGCAGTGGATTGCAGAGGGAAGAATCGCAATACCGCCTAAAGGTAAGGTTCCACGGTACAAAAGATATCTGGATGAAATGTTCGGAACGGTCGTGTCGAATCTTTGGTCGGACATTCCTCCAATAAATTCACAGGCTAAAGATGCATTAGGATATCCCACTCAAAAACCCCTTGCCCTGCTTGAACGTATCATCAATGCCTCGAGTAATCCCGGTGATGTGGTCTTGGATCCGTTCTGCGGCTGCGGAACGGCTATTGCCGCCGCGCAAAAGCTTGGCAGGAATTGGATCGGGATTGATATCACCCATCTTGCCATTGGTCTGATCAAAAGACGCATGGAAGATGCCTTTGGAGATTCTCTCAAATACGAAGTTGTTGGTGAGCCAACGACTGTTGAAGGCGCAAGATCCCTGGCGGAGCAGGATAAGTACCAGTTCCAGTGGTGGGCGTTGGGTTTGGTGGGTGCCAGGCCCGCTGACCAGAAAAAAGGCGCGGACCACGGCATTGATGGCCGGCTTTACTTCCATGATGACAATTACGGCAAGACCAAACAGGTGGTCCTTTCGGTCAAGGGCGGGCAGCATGTGAACGTCAGCCATATCCGTGATCTGATCGGCGTTCTGGAACGGGAGAAGGCGGAGATCGGGGTTTATATTTCCCTTGAAGAAAGCACAAAGCCCATGCGAGCCGAAGCTGCCGAGGCAGGCTTTTACCACTCCGATACCTGGAACAAGGATTATCCGAAGGTACAGATCCTGACCATTGAAGAACTTTTGGACGGCAAGCAGATCGACATGCCGCCAATCCAGCAAGTGAGTCAGACCTTCAGGCGGGCGAAGCGGGCAAAAGGGAAAGGCGCAGACCAATTGGGGCTGTTGGACGGAGTGTAACTCCTTAAACGTGCCGGTCTAGTGAGCGCAAAGCTCTTGGTGCGATCACTTGCAAGACTCGAGAGAAAGGGGAAGAGATATGAAAAAGAAACGAATGCTTTTGTCTCTTGTGTTGGTAATGTTGTTGAATGGTTGTGGTTACATAGTTGAGGGACCTAATACTCAACCGAGTGAAACACCCACAACAGTCTTTACTAATACAGCAATTCCAACTTCTACTCACACCCTTGAACCAACTTCAACACCCACGCAGACTCCAAAAGACACACCTACGCCAAGTCCAACGCCAACATTGGTTCCAACCCCAGCCTTCACATCGGTAGAGAATGACCTAAGCCCATCTTTTGCTCAGTCAATCTCCATAGAGTATATGGGTGTTAAGTTTAACCTTGAACTTATAACGGACTCTTCGTTAGCTCCGGCGATCACAAAGATTAGATTGGAAGATGGTTTTGAACACACGCTTGCAGCAGTAGTTGCAGTAGACATGTTTGAATTATGGTGGGCAAAAGGCCCTGTTCCGCATAATTTTGATCCGCATACTATAGATCTGAGCGAATTGAGAGAGGAATTTGCATCTTTCATGTCCTTATGGGCAAAAGCTCAAGAGACAAATAACCCTGAAGATTGGGGAAAGGTTCAAATCGATAGGATTCTCGCTAATGACTTGAATGATGGTAATGGTTACCAAATGAATTACCATAATTTTTGGATGATGTATGATGGCGAAACTCCCGCAGGAATTACAGGTGTAAAAACATTTTCAATCGCTTTTGTGTATACCACAGGAGTAAATAACATACAGGTTGCTTGGACTAGCAGCTATTCTGGGGAGTTTATTAAGGGGTATGGGATGAATTTGGATAATGACAAGTTAATCGTGTATCTGGGAGATACAGATTTTCGGCTTGCAGGAGATGTTCCTTGGGGTTGTGGCGTTTCTTGCATTCCTGCTCAGTTAGTCCTCAACTTTATTCCCATGGCTCTGAAATCTTCAGTAACGACAGGCTATAAAAGATTCCCTAATGATGAGGATAGATTGTTTGTGTTTGACTTACGTGACCATCTGTTTGTTACACCTAAGGAATATCCTTGATTTTTACATTGACCCAGTTTCCAAACGTAGTGTGTTTCCTTTTCTTAACATAAGTAAACAATAGGGGTTACTTACGTTTCAGCCATCATCAAAGCTATCTCAGTGAGACGTTCATTGACACCTATGTTCAATTGGCACCGGATGAGTGGAAAGACATTGTGCATGTACACTATCGTAATTTCGAAATTGCTCAATATAACCTTGCTACAGGAGAAAGAATTATGAGAAGACCAAGAAGGATCAACTTGAGCTTATAATCAAAAGTATAACCCATGTCCTGTCACAAATTGACACCTATGTGGTGTCATACGCCAGAGGCCATCCCTACGAAAAGATTTTTCCCCATCCTTGCACAGTCTTCGCAACCCAACTTCTATCCTGGGCTTCCCCCGAGTGGAAGCTGGGTTCTGCCGCAACGCGGACAGGAGACTGAAGAGAGTCTTTTCAATAATGGGGTTTTCGGATTACATGATTTGGTAAAACAGAACATATGTGCTATAATGACCTCAATTGCATCGATTTGCAGGAAAGCACATTAAAAGCTCGGATTTGCACTCAAACCGCCCGATATGCACCATCAAAAAACACTGCAATTCTTGCAAATCTTGCAAATCGCACCTTAACAAAAGGAGATTTTACACTCAAACATCCATCCGGCGCTATCAAAAAACAGCGGAAATAGCGGAATAAGTGGAAAAACCCCCATACATGCCAGGAAACAGAAGGATGCCATCACAGTCAGGTATTACTCAATAAATCGCATCACTGATTCAGATGATATTGACTCTCGCTGCCTATGCTATAATCTTTAGTCTGGTGGGGTGTTTATTCACCCTGCGTAACGCTATGAAAACGACCGGAACCTTACCAATTCATCGCCGTGTCAGAGCTTTGCTTGCAGCCGGGGTGTTGGTGGCCTTGGTGCTGATGGTCAACGCCTGCGGCTCCGCTGGGGGCAGACCGCCAGAAACGGCAAGTGACCAGACTGTCACCCCCTGGTCCTCCGCCACACCCACCGCAACCGCACAGCCCAGCGCAA
>MTKZ01007021.1_pt1 | contig 10767 bp, 8 predicted proteins | sample 1042781 | NCBI WGS metagenome assembly MTKZ01 (sample SAMN06212207, study PRJNA360539) | anaerobic digester metagenome | biome: Wastewater treatment plant; material: sludge; isolation source: anaerobic digester fed with sludge from wastewater treatment plant | place: Denmark: WWTP Viborg ...
ATGGGCGCCCGGGAAACCATCCGGCGATGTCGGCCGCTCCTCTACCTCGAGAACGATCGGGATGAACTCTCGGCGGGCCTGATCGAGACGGCGCTTTCACTGGGATACCGGTTGTACTGGCACCTGCCACCCCTATTCAATCCGGCGAATTTCTACGGAAATTCCACCAACATCTTTCAGGGACTGGTTTCAGTGAACATGCTGGGCGTTCCGGAGGAACAGACGTTGGAGGTGTGCGGGCTTCGCCGGGTCGCCGGGCCCGGGGATCACTGGCGGAATAACTAATCTAAACGCTACTGTTCTTGAAAAATGGGCACGCTGATTATCAAGTTGCCCTGAGAAACGGAAGACCCGTCGATTGTGTATCAAACGTCCGTCTGGCCCGATGGACGCCTCAGGACGTTGCAGCGATGGTGGCGGCGGAGCAGGCCGCGACGCAGGCGGCCATGACGGCGGCGACCTGGTCGGCCACGGCTTTCCCGAACGCCTCATCCTTGGCCAGCTCGGCGAAGCGCTGCTTGGCCTTCTTCCGTTCGTCCCGGTTGGAGAAGACCTCGCCCACGAGGTCGCAAGCCTGGACTAGGCTCACCAAGTAACGGGTGCGCGCGTCGGGCGCGGTGGCGGTGAACGCGGCCTGGCGCAGCCGCCGGCGCACCTCCAGCTCCTCCAGCGGATTTGAAGTCGGAAAACGCTCGGCAGGGAACACCCACAGGATCCGGTGCTCCTCCCGGCGCAGGATGTGCTTTTGCACGAGCCGTTCGAGGTAGCTCCGCTGGATTGACTTCCGGCCGCCCAGCCTCGACACCCAGCCGGCGACGGTCTTCGGCCTGGCGGCCGTCCGGAGCAGGCCAAGGCACTCGTCCAGGACCGCGTCGTCCGTGTCACCGGCCGGCGTGGCCACCAGTTTTTTACCTTCGATCCGGACTTTCTCCTTCATGGCCAGCTCCATCAGGACGGCCGCGGCCAGCCCGTAGGGCAGGCCGATGGAGGCCGAGCACAGCACGGTCCCCTTGTCGTCGCGCAGGCTCAGCAGCAGCAGTTCTTCGGCCAGGGTGAGTTTCATGGGCGGTTCTCCTCGCGCGCGACGGCGTCCGCGCGCTGTGGGTTGATCGTACGGAATCAGACTGTTTGCCGCCACCCGCCATGATAGCATCGGCGCCCTCCGGTGCGACTTGCGGAGTCCGGCGCCTCATCCACATTTGAGGCCATGACTGAATCACCTGTCGATTACGAGCACGATTACGATTACGAATTACGATTACGAGCACGAACAGGAGGGACGGGAACGAGCCTCGAACCCCGAGCCCCGAGCCCCGAACCCCGAATCCCGTCAGAGCCCCAGCTCCGCCGCGCTCGCCTGCATGGCGGTGAGGACCACGCCGATGTGCTCCTCCAGCGGCACGCCCAGCTCCTCGGCTCCCAGCCGGATCTCGTCGCGGTTGACGGCGCGGGCGAACGCCTTGTCCTTCATCTTCTTGATCACTGAGCGGACGCCCACCGCCTCCAGCTTCTTCTCGGGCGTCACCAGCGCCGCGGCGGTGATCAGGCCCACCAGCTCGTCTACGGCGAAGAGGGCCTTGGCCAGGAGGGTGTCCCGCGGCACGCCGGTATAGCTGGCGTGGGCCAGGATGGCCCGGACCAGGGTCTCGTCCATGCCGCGCCGGCGCAGTTCCTCGGCGCCACGGAACGGGTGGTTGTCGGCGTCGGGGTAGCGCTCGTAGTCGAAATCGTGGAGCAGCCCCACCACCCCCCAGATGTCGGCGTCCTCGCCGAAGCGGCGCGCGTAGGCGCGCATGGCTGCGGCCACGCCGTAGGCGTGCTTGCGCAGGCCGTCCTTCAGGGTCCATTCGTGGAGCAGGGCTAGGGCGTCGTCTCGAGTCATGGCAAGCCTCCTCGGGTATCCTCCCGATTTCACCACAAAGGAAGGGCCCGGGCCAAGAAAAAAGCGGACGGCGAATGCCGTCCGCTGAAAGGGGTAGCCGTGGGCCGCGGGCCGCCGGTCAGATCGGGTTCAGCCCCAGCTCGGTGAGCGTGGCCGGCGTGGGCGCGCCGGCGGCGTCCCAGCCGCGCGCGGCGTAGTACATGTCCAGCCATTCGCCGAACTTCTCCTCGGTGAGGCGCCGTCCCTCGAAGAGCCCCGCCTCGTGGGGCTCCTGGAAGAAGCGCGGCGGCAGGGTGTCGTCGGCGCGGGTGCGGCCGTTGGCGATGTTGTAGAGGCGGGTCAGGTTGGAGATCTTGTTGCCGAGCCGGTTCATGTCCGTCTCGCTCATGGGGATGCCGGTGCACTTCTCGAACACCGGCGCCAGCCGGTCGAGGTCGTACATCACGAAATCGCAGACGATGAGGCAGTTCCGGGTGTTCACGACATCCTGGCCGATGCGCACGAAATCGGGCGTGCTCTCCCAGGTCAGCTCTTTCCGCATCTCCGCCGAGGCGGACCAGAACCGGGTGTGGGAGGCGAAATCGGATGTGGCCAGGGTCAGGCCCATGGAGGCGCATCCTTTGATGTTCACCCCCGACAGCTCCATGCCGGCGATCTGGATGGCGAAGTAGTCGCTCCCCTTGCCGATGCGCCGGGCGGCGATGCGGGTTCCCTCGGCGAGCAGGTCGCCGATCTTCTCACGGTGGGCGATCTGGCGGAGCAGGGCGGCCTGGGCCTCGGCGCTGCCGAAATGGAGCGCGACGCCCCCGGTGTCCGCCGCGCTGATGATGCCCCGCTCGAACGCCTCCATGGCGAAGGAGCAGACCACGCCTGCCGAGATGGTGTCGAGCCCCAGGTCGTCGCACAGCCAGTTGGCATAGGCCACTGCCTCGGCCGAATCGATGTCGCAGCCGGAACCGAGAAAGGCGGTGGTCTCGTACTCGGGGCCCTCCACCTCGTAATTTCCCCAGCGCGCCTCCTTGGAGCAACGGATGGCGCAGTTGAAGCAGCCGGTGCTCTTCCAGGCCAGCTTCTCGCGGCATGCCTCGGAGGTGATTCCCTCGTAACCGGCGAACTGGGTGTCGCGCCAGTTGTGAGTGGGGAGGAAGTGCCCCTGTTCCTGGCCCATGCGGATCCACATCATGGTGCCGAGGTCGTCGCGGCGCTGCCGGTTCGGGTGGGCGACGATGTCTTTGGTGAGCTGCCGGTTCAGCTCCTGGAAGCCGGCGGGGTCGTGGTAGGCGATTTTCTCGTCCCCCTCCACGACGAGCGCCTTGAGATTCTTGGCGCCCATGACCGCGCCGGCGCCGCCGCGGCCGTACTGGCGGTACAGCTCGGTGCCGATGCAGGCGAAGCGGACGCGGTTCTCGCCGGCCGGGCCGATCAGGGCCACGCGGGCCTTGGGGTACGTTTCGCGGAGCGCCTTCTCCGTCTCGAATATCCCTTTGCCCCAGAGGTGGGCGGCGTCCTCGAAGCGGACCTCGCCGGGGCGCACATGGAGGTAGACCGGTCGGTCGCTCTCGCCGGTGATCCAGATCCAGTCGAGACCGGCCTTCTTGAGCGCGGGTCCGAAGTGGCCGCCGGCGTGGGTGTCGAGGAACGTGCCGGTGAGCGGCGACTTGGTGCAGACCACCGAACGGGCCGACGTCTGGACCTGGGTGCCGGTGAACGGCCCGGTCATGAAGATGAGCGGATTTTCCGGGGCGAACGGGTCGTGGGTGACGAGCCCCCGGTCCACCATGAGTTTCAGACCGACGCCCTTGCCGCCGATCCAGCCGGCGAATAGCGACGGGTCGGGCTGGCCGAAACGGAACGTGCGATGGGTCAGGTCAACTTCAAGAATGCGGTTCATGTAGCCCTTGTACATGCGTGCCTCCTGTGGGCGCCGGCGGCGTCAGCGCGTCCGGGCGATGTGGAGCAGGTCGATGAGCATGCTGTAGCCGGTTTCGGTGCGGCCGGCGCCCGGGCCGACGATGGTCACGTCGCCCATGGCGCGGGACTTGATGGTGACGGCGTTCGTGGCGCCCATCACGCCGGCCAGCGGATGACTCAACGGGATCTGCATCGGCGCCACCGAGGCGTGCACCTCGCCCCCCTCGCGCCAGACCCGGCCGATGAGCTTGTAGCGGAAGCCCTTCTGCTTGGCCTCGGCGATCGCCNNGGCCTCGGCGATCGCCTCGGCGCTGATCTTCGTGATCCCGTCGCACGGGTAGTCGAACGGCTTCTTTGTGGCGCCGAAGACCGTGTTGGCCAGGATGGTCACCTTGGCCAGGGCGTCCCAGCCCAGCACGTCGGCGTCGGGGACCGCCTCGGCGTAGCCCAGCTCCTGGGCCTTCTTCAGGGCGTCGGCGTAGGACAGCCCCTCCTCCATCCGGGTCAGGATGTAGTTGGTGGTGCCGTTGAGGATGCCGCGGATCTCCTGAATGCCGCTGCCGGCCAGGGTCTCGCGGATGAGGTTGACGATCGGCGTGCCGCTCATGACCGTCCCCTCGTACAGGAAGTGCACGCCCCGCGCCTTGGCCGCGGCCTGGAGCTCGGCGTAATGCAGCGCCAGGGGGCCCTTGTTGGTGGTCACCACGTGCATGCCGCGCTGGAGCGCCGCCTTGATGTGGGCGGTGGCCGGCTGGGCGGTCTTGATGTCGGTGTAGGTCGCCTCGAGCATCACGTCCGCCTCGGCCTCCTCGATGAGGGCCAGGGCGTCGCCCCGCACGTAGGCCTGGGGCAGCTCGTTGAGGGAGTGGCCCGCCTTGAGCGTCTCCAGGGCCTTGGTCAGATTGATCCCGTCGGGGTGGTAGACCATGCCCTTCTGCATGTCGGCGATGCCCACCACCGTCCAGTTCAAGCCGTACTCGTTGCGGAGCGCCTCGTGATTCTCCAGAAGCAGCTCGGCCAGCCCCTGGCCCACCGTCCCGAATCCGACGAACAATAGCCGCATACAGTCCTCCTATGCTTAATATGAAACTCGATTATGCCCCATGACTCGACCCGATTCACCGATTAACCAATCACCTTGAGCGCCTGTTCGAGGTCTGCGATGACGTCGTCGGGATGCTCGCCGCCCACGCACAGACGGATCATGGTGGGGGCCACGCCGGCGAGTTTCCGTCCGGTTTCGCCCTGCTGCTGGTGGGTCGAGATGGCCGGGATGGTGGCCACCGACTTGATCCGGCCGAGGTCCGTCGCCCGCCAGATGCGCTGGAAGCCGTCGAACACCCGGCGGGTCTCGGCGGCGGTGCCGCGGACGTCGAACGACATCAGGTGGCCGAAGGCCGGCTCGTCGCTGTCCGCCAGTTTCATGTAGCGCGCGGCCAGGGCGTGCAGCGGATGGCCGGGCAGGCCGAGGTAATCGACCCGCGCCACACGCGGATGTTCGGCCAGATACCGGGCCACCTGCATCGTGTTGCGGGAGAAGAGCGCCATCTTCGTGCGCAGGAGGCGCAGGTCGCTGAGGAGGAAAAAGGCCGAGTGGGCCGACATGCAGGGGCCCGAGTCACGGAACGGCCAGAGCTTGAGCCAGAGGCCGTAGTCGGCCTTGACCTCGGCGGGGAGGTGCCGGCTGGTGACGGGCCGCCGGGCGACGACGGCGCCGCCGATGGTGAAGCCGCCGCTCCCCACCGACTTGGTGAGGGAATGCACCACGATGTCGGCGCCGTGGGCGATGGGACGCATCAACGCCGGGGTGGCGATGGTGGCGTCCACGATGAGCGGAATCTCGTGGCGATGGGCCACCGCCGCCACCGCGGCGATGTCGGCGCAGGCCTGCTGGGGGTTGGAGGGCATCTCGACGTACAGGAACCGGGTGCCGTCGTCGACCAGCTTTTCCCATTCGTCCATCTCCCACGGACGCGTCACCCAGCGCACCTGGGCGCCGCGCTCGCGCATGCGCAGGTTGAACAGCTGGAACGTCCCGCCGTACACCTGGGCGGCGGAGACGAAATTCAGGTTGCGGATATCGCCGTCGCGGATCTCCAGGAACGGTTCCACGGCCTGCTTGATCGCCGACATCCCGGCCGAGGTGCAGAGCGCCGTGGTGTCGGCGCCGGTGCCGTATCCTTCGAGCAACGCCAGGGTTTCTTCCAGGTAGTAGACAGTGGGATTGTGGATGCGGGAATAGCACCAGGTGGGCACCAGGTAGGCCAGACCGGCTTCCATCTCGTCGGAGTCTCGGTAGGCCTGGGAAGTGGACGGGTAGATGGGCTCGATGATGCCGCCTTGGCCGTTGGCGAACGCCTCCTCGACGGAGTACATGCCGTGCACGGCGATGGTGTCGAACTTGAGCCGTTTGACCTGATCCCGGTAGGCGGTCCGCCGGGCGAGATAGGCCTCGGCCTCGCGCATGTATCGCCGCACACCTTCGGAGTAGCTGGAATCCATGACTGCCTCCTCAGACGGGATGATAGACGGACGATGAAATGTCTCGGAAAAGCTGGCCGGCGGGCCGATCGGATAGTTAAGCAAATCAGATGAGTTCGATTATAGCCAACTCGGGGTGGCAAAGTCAAAACAACGGAAGAAAATATCGCAACGGGACCATGGACGCCAGCGGTTGGGACCGGCCGGCGGCGGCGGTCAGGCTCACTCGTCCACTGCGGCCGGGATGAACACGCGGCCGCTTTTGACGCCGTGGGTGCTGATGAGGCGGTCGGCCAGCTCCTGGACACGGCCGGCCGTGCCGCGGATCACCACCACCTCCAGGCAGTCGGTGTGCGTCAGGTGGATGTGCAGGTTCGACAGGACGTGCGTGTGGTGGTCGTGCTGGAGCTGGATCAGCCGCTGCGACAACTCGCGGCGGTGGTGGTCGTACACCATGGTCACGACGCCCACCACCTCGGCATTGCCCCGGATTTTCTCCGCCAGCAGGTGCTGGCGCATCAGGTGAGCCAGGGCGTCGGAGCGGTTCTTGAAACCTTCCGCCGCCAGCCGGCGGTCGAACGCCGTCAGCAGCTCCGCGTCGCAGGATACGCCGAATCGGGCCAGTTTCATGGGCGCCTCCGCTGATGCCACGATTGCTTCGCATGGTAGCACAGGCGGAGCCGCTGCGCCCGGCATTTTCGGGCCGGGCGGGCGACGCGGCCCGTCTTGCATTTTGCCTGGGGCGGCCGTATGATGGCCGGAAGCCGGCGGCTGGAGCCGGCGGAACCGGAGCCCATGCGCATCGAATCCCTGCACGCCTGCGCCTTCCGCAACCTGGCCGAGGAGCCGGTGGCGTTCGCGCCGGGCATCAACCTGTTCGCCGGACGCAACGGCCAGGGGAAGACCAGCCTGCTCGAGGCGCTCTACTGCGCCTGCTACACCAAGTCGTTCCGGACCCATCGCCTGGAGGAGTGCGTCCGCCACGGCGAGGGGGAGTTCCGCCTCCGCTGCCGGGTGGCGCGGGCGCCGCTGCCGCGGGTGCTGGAGGTGCGGGTGGGGTCGGCGGGGAAGGAACTCCGCCTCGACGAGAAGGCGGCCGACGTCACCGATTTTCTCGACACCGCCGCCATCCTGTGCATCACCGCCTCCCATCTGCGGGTGATCACCGAGGGGCCCGACGCGCGCCGCCGGTTTTTCGACGGCCTGCTGGTCCTCTTCCGCCCCGATTACCTGCACCGCCTGGCCGCCTACCGGCGGGTGGTGCGGCACCGCAACGCGCTGCTGCGCCCGGGCGCCGCCGCCGCCGCGGTGCTGGAGCCGTGGGACCGCAAGCTCGTGCTGGCCGCGCGGGCGCTCGTAAACCACCGCGCGAGCTTCCTCGCGGAGCTCGGGGCGGCCGACCTGCGCGACCGCTTCTCGCCGGCGGCGGTGGCGGTGCGCTACGCGCCGTCGCTCCCGGCCGAATTGCTGGCCGACGAGGAAGCGGCCGTCGCCCACCTGGCGCTGCACCGGGAGCGGGAGCTCCAGGCAGGCCGGAGTCTGTACGGCCCTCACCTCGACCGGTTCGACTTTCATCTCGACGGGTGCAATGTCCGCCGGTACGCCTCGTCGGGCCAGAAGCGCAGCGTGCTGCTCAGCGTCTATCTCCAGGTGATGGACCTGTACCGGGAACAGCGGGGCACCTTTCCCGTGGTCATGATCGACGACGTGGACATGGAGCTCGACCTGGAGCGCCTGCGGGTGCTGCTGGGCCATCTCGATGCGAAAACCCAGATCTTTCTCACCTCCTCTAAGCCGGAAATTTTCACCGCCATGCTTCCCGCCTGCCAGGTTTTTCAGATCGAAGCGGGGGTCGTCCGTAAGGTCTGAATTTTCAGCAAATTACAATTACAGTTTCGGCGATTTTCCACTTCGTTTTCAAACCGCCGCTGTGGTATAATCGTCCGTTTAAATTTCTGATTTGGACAGGGCAAGTTCTCAATGGCCAACGACGAAAAAAACCAGGTGGCGGCTCGCAACGGCAACGGCGCGGACAGCTACACCGCCGAAAGCATCGAGGTGCTCGAGGGCCTGCAGGCGGTCCGCCTGCGCCCCGGCATGTACATCGGCACCACCGGCCTCGAGGGGCTGCACCACCTGGTCTACGAGCTCGTGGACAACTCGGTGGACGAGGCCATGGCCGGCTACTGCACCGAGATCAAGGTGACCATCCACCTCGACAACACGGTCACCGTCGAGGACAACGGCCGCGGCATCCCCGTCGACATGCATGAGAAAGGCAAATCCGCGGCCGAGATCGTCATGACCACCCTGCACGCCGGCGGCAAGTTCCACAACACCGCCTACAAGGTCAGCGGCGGGCTGCACGGCGTGGGCGCCTCGGTGGTCAACGCGCTGTCCGAGTGGATGGAGCTGGAGATCTGGCGCCAGGGCAAGGTGTACCAGCAGTATTACGAGCAGGGCGATCCGAAGACCGAGTTCGCCGAGGTGGGCGTGACCAACCGCACGGGCACCAAGGTGCGGTTCAAGCCGGACGAAACCATCTTCGACGAAATCAACTTCAACTTCGACGCGCTCTCCCAGCGCCTCCGCGAGCTGGCCTTCCTCAACCGCGGCCTCAAGATCAGCATTGAGGACGAGCGCGAAGACAAGACCCACGAGTTTTACTACAAGGGCGGCCTCAACTCCTTCGTCGACTACCTGAACAAGAACAAGCAGGTGCTCCACCCCAAGCCGATCTACATCGCCGAGCAGGCCGACGGCACCGAGGTGGAGATCGCCATCCAGTACAACGACACCTACGTCGAGACGATGCTCACCTTCGCCAACAACATCAACACCCACGAGGGGGGCACCCACCTGAGCGGCTTCCGCGCCGGACTCACCCGGACCATCAACACGTATGCCGAGCGGGAAGGCTTCCTCAAGGCGATCAAGCGCAACCTCACCGGCGATGACGTCCGCGAGGGACTGGTGGCCATCGTAAGCGTCCGTCTGGGCAGTCCGCAGTTCGAGGGCCAGACGAAGATGAAGCTGGGCAACAGCGAGATCAAGGGCCTCGTGGAGTCGGTGATCAACGAGAAGCTCATGATCCACTTCGAGCAGCATCCCGACGTGGCTCGGAGCATCGTGAAGAAAACGGTTGAGGCGGCCTTGGCCCGCGACGCCGCCCGGAAGGCCCGCGACCTGACCCGGCGCAAGAACGCCCTGGAGGGCCTCAGCCTGCCGGGCAAGCTGGCCGACTGCCAGGAGAAGGACCCGGCCCAGTGCGAGATTTTCATCGTCGAGGGCGATTCGGCCGGCGGCTCGGCCAAGCAGGGCCGTGACCGGCGCTTCCAGGCGATCCTCCCCATCAAGGGAAAGATCCTGAACGTGGAGAAGGCCCGCTTCGACAAGATGCTGGAGAACCAGGAAATCTCCACGATGATCTCGGCCCTGGGCACGGGGATCGGCAAGGAGGACTTCGAACTGGCCCGGCTGCGCTACAACCGGATCATCATCATGACCGACGCCGATGTCGACGGCTCGCACATCCGCACGCTGCTGCTCACCTTCTTCTACCGCCAGATGACCGATCTGATCGACCGGCACCACGTCTACATCGCCCAGCCGCCCCTGTTCCGCGTCAAGTCGGGCAAGGACGAGCGTTACATCCTGGACGAGACCGAGATGGCCCGCTACCTGCTCAAGCGGGCCGTCGACATGGTCACCGTCACCGTGGGCAACGGCAGCCAGGCCAAGATGCTCACCGGCGGGGCGCTGTCCCAGTTCCTGACCCAGGTGGACGAGTACCTCGTCATCAAGCAGCGCTTCAAGCGGCGGCTGAAGGACCCGGACCTGATCCGCTACGGCATGGAGTTCCTGTCGAAGTACCTGGAGCCGGGCTTCTCCAACCTGAAGATCAAGACGCTGTTCGGACAGGAGCCGTTCATCCACGCCCTGGCGACGGCCCTGCTGGAGAAGGGCTACCGGGTGGAGATCATCCGCGATCCCGAGCACAGCGTGTTCAACCTGCGCATCGCCAACGGCAAGCACGCCGAGCTGGACCTGCACTGGGAGGAGCTGACCACGGCCGAGTTCCACCGGCTGTTCAAACTCTTCCACAAGATCCTGCCGCTGGACAAGCCGCCGTTCGTCATCCAGGGCAAGGACCAGCGGGTCGAGGTGACGGGAAAGGCCGAGCTGTTCAGCCGGGTGCTGGAGCTCGGCAAGAAGGACGTGGCCATCCAGCGCTACAAGGGGCTGGGGGAGATGAACCCGGAGCAATGCTGGCGGACCACCATGAACCCCGAGACGCGCACGCTGCTGAAGGTGAACATCGAGGACGCCATCGAGACCGATGAGATCTTCTCCGTGCTCATGGGCGACAACGTGGAGCAGCGGCGCTCCTTCATCGAAACCAACGCCCTGATGGCCCGGAACCTCGATATCTAGCCTCGACGTACCTCGTGCCGCTGCCGTGCGCGAGTTCGGCCACGGCAGAATCAAACGGG
>MTKZ01011618.1_pt1 | contig 10766 bp, 8 predicted proteins | sample 1042781 | NCBI WGS metagenome assembly MTKZ01 (sample SAMN06212207, study PRJNA360539) | anaerobic digester metagenome | biome: Wastewater treatment plant; material: sludge; isolation source: anaerobic digester fed with sludge from wastewater treatment plant | place: Denmark: WWTP Viborg ...
CATGAGTAAGAAAAGTTCCACTAGACATATTCTCAAAGATAGGCACATCGAAAACGGGGCAATTTCCAAAAACATGCTCTATACTATCATTTTTCTTGGAGCATGTGCTCTCTTCATATTCCTTGCCGACAGACTCTTCGATGCATTCTCGCTTCGCGTATTCAATCTATGTGCGATCTACATTGTGCTGGCTCTTTCTCTTAATCTCCTAAATGGGTTTACCGGGCTTTTTTCTCTTGGGCATGCCGGATTTATGGCGGTGGGAGCCTATGTGAGCGCGCTTCTCACAATGCCTGCGCCGCTTAAAGAGATGAATTATTTCCTTTTGCCTATCGTGCCATGGCTTCAACATGTTACGATTCCATTCTTGCCCGCGCTCATAATAGCTGGACTTGTATCGGCTTGCGTTGGCTTTCTTATTGGTGCTCCTGTTCTGCGGCTTAGAGACGATTATCTAGCAATCGCAACGCTTGGTTTTGGCGAAATAATCAGAGTCATCATTACAAATGCCCAGTCGATAACTAACGGAGCTCAGGGGCTGAAGGGTCTGCCCCGCTTTTCTACCACCTTTGCGGTATGGGCAGCGGCAGGTCTTGTAGTGCTTTTTATGGTTCTTTTGATGCGCTCGAGCTATGGCAGAGCGATGAAAGCGGTGCGGGACGATGAGCTTGCCGCGGAAGCGATGGGAATCAATGTATTTCGGGTAAAGGTCACTTCATTTACCGTATCAAGCTTTTTAGCTGGTATTGGTGGAGCTCTACTTGGTCACATGATAACTACTATAGATCCGAAAATGTTCACTTTTACACTGACTTACAATATTCTGCTCATAGTGGTGCTTGGAGGAGTCGGCTCTATATCGGGTTCGGTGATATCGGCGATCATAGTAACGGTATTGATGGAGGCACTGCGATTCCTAGATGAACCGATAAACCTCATATTTTTTGAGATTCCAGCCATGCCGGGTCTGCGCATGGTAGTATTTTCTATTCTCCTTATGGTTATGATTATCTATCGCCAGAGGGGGCTCATGGGCAATAAGGAATTCAGCTGGGATATGTTCCAGAGTGCATTTGTCAAAAAAAGCAAAAAGGGAGGCAGCCATGCCAGAACTCCCTGAGCTTATGCTGAGCACTTCCCATCTCACCATGAGATTTGGTGGCCTTATTGCCGTAAGCGATTTCAATCTGGAAATCAGAAAGAACGAGATCGTTGGATTGATAGGCCCAAACGGTGCCGGAAAAACAACGGCATTCAATGTAATAACCGGCATGCTGGTTCCGAGCGAAGGAAAAGTCCTTTTTAAAGGGAAAGATATTACGGGGCTTAAGCCCCACAGTATAACGGCTCTCGGTATAGCGCGGACCTTTCAGAATATACGACTATTTAAGGAAATGTCCGTGCTAGAGAATGTGCTGGTCGGTTGCGATCTGAGCATAAATACCGGAATACTAGCCGCAACCCTGCACTTGCCTGGATATCGAACTCGCGAGTCCGAAGCCAGGCGCTTTTCAGTAGAGTTGCTGGAACAAGTAGGATTGGCACATTTGGCAAATGAAAAAGGAACAAGTCTTCCGTATGGGCAGCAAAGACGGCTGGAAATTGCGCGAGCGCTTGCCACAAAACCCAAGATTCTTCTCCTCGATGAGCCTGCTGCGGGTATGAATCCCCAGGAATCGTTCGAGCTAATGGATTTTATCCGCAAGATTCGGGACGAATTCGATCTAACCATATTTTTGATCGAGCACCATATGCAGGTGGTTATGGGCGTGTGTGAACGCATGTATGTGCTGGATTATGGCATTACTATTGCTCAAGGCAACCCATCTTCCATTCAGAAGAATCCGAAGGTCATCGAAGCCTATCTAGGGGTGGACTGATGCTGGAAATCAAGAATCTGTCGGTTTTTTACGGTGGTATCCATGCGCTCCAGGGAATCGACCTCGATGTTCCCGATAGAAAGATTGTTACGCTTATCGGGGCCAACGGTGCTGGAAAAAGTACCACACTGCGTGCCATTGCTGGGCTAATCAAGCCAAGTTCAGGCGAGGTGATCCTCCAGGGATCGGTTATATCCGGAAGGCCAACCTTAGAGATCGTTCAGAAAGGCCTCGCGCTGGTACCGGAAGGCAGGAGAATATTCTCGAATCTTTCGGTGGAAGAGAATCTGCTTCTTGGTGCCTATTCCAGAACGGACAAGAAGGCTGTGTTGGCCGATCTCGAGCATGTATATGAGCTTTTCCCAAGACTTAAGGAGAGAAGAGGGCAGAAAGGTGGAACGCTCTCGGGCGGAGAACAGCAGATGCTTGCGGTGGGTCGAGGGCTTATGTCGAGACCCAAACTGCTCATGATGGATGAACCTTCTCTCGGCCTGGCTCCCCTCATCTCCAAGATGATTTTCGAGATAATAAAGCAGATAAATTCAGAAGGCACGACGGTATTGCTTGTAGAGCAGAATGCAAAGGCAGCCCTTGAAGTAGCTGACTATGGATATGTCTTAGAGACCGGCCGCATATCACTTTTTGGTACAGGGCATGAGCTACTTCAAGACGATCGTGTTCGAAAGGCCTATCTGGGCGAAGCACAGTAATAGAGCGGATTCTAGGAGCTAATCCATTTCGGAAATATCAGAAATGCCTGAGCCTTAAGACCATTACAAGCCTGGCGATATTGCGCAAAGCACCAAACAATAGAGCTGTCATAAGCATTGTCGATACTCCAGGCTCGAAGGCTATGATTTCTTGGTAAGTCACCTGCCATCCCACAAGGGCTCCGATGGCTAGGGGAGCCAGGAGCACTATGAGAATGCGCAGCACCAAACCAATAATGGTTCTCAAAATAACAAAGCGGGCATAAAGTTGGGATATACCTGTCTCGCGATATTTGAGCAGGTTCCTGGCCCAGGAATAAGACACGAGCGTTTGCAAGATGATGTTTAGCAAATAAATAATGAAGATGAAGCCGAGTACGAGCTGAGCACGCTGTGTAGGGAAAGGTCGACCGCTCTCTCCTTCGAACAAGATTTGTTCCGCACAAGAGACGAGCTTTGGGAGCAGAAAATTGGATATGAGCACACCATCCTGGGGACAGAGAATCGCTATTGCCGCATTGCGCTCCGGATAGATGACAATACGCGATGCATAGCCTCGAATCGAGCCCCCTTGAAAAATGGATCGGCCTTCTTTATTCTCGATGATTCTCCATCCAAAACCAGTATCACCATCCTTGTAGAGGGGCTGATAGAGCATGGGTGTCTGCGCTGAAGAAAGCCCAGGAATTCTCTGGCCACGCTTTGGCGATACGACGAATCTCAAGAATTTTGCAAGATCTTCACTTGTAGTCACTATGCCATCGGAGGGCGCTGCATCATAGGGAACTTTCTCGACATAAGGAAATGTCAGGCCAAAGAACGAACCAGCACCTACGGCGATACTCAGCATCGAGGAGGGCTCTGCAGTAGTAGATCTCATATCCAGCGGAACAGCTATCTTCGATTCGAGGAGTTCTGAGTATTTCATGCCCGAAGCCTTTTCAAGTATTGTGCCCACAATCCGGTAAGAAAGCCGACTCCGCGTATATTTCTCCGTAGGAAAATGAGAACTCAAAAATAAATCTGCGTCTGGAAGACCAGCCTCGAGACCCATGGTTTCAGGATCGAATTCCGGAAGGTCTTTTTCCGGAAACGCGACACGATGTGCTGCAAGAAGCCGCAGAGTAAGCGGAAGATCGAGAGAATCGTCGCTCGCTGTCCTGGCCTTTAGAGAACCGAGTTCCGGAATGAAATGAGTAATTGGCACATCGAGGGTTATCTTTTTTTCATTTACAAGCTGGGCAAGTAATGTCCCCGTAAAGATCTCTGAGGCAGGTCCCATATATAGAGGAGTCGAGATATCCAAAGGATTTCGTTGCCCATCAAAGCCATAGGCTTTATTGAAGACGATTTCTCCACCCTTAATGATTACGACCTCATAGCCGGCTATTCCCTGTCGCACTCGTTCGTTTCTAAAAAGCGAATCGAAATCTCTGTAATTTTCAGGCCCAAGGTCAGGTATGTAGAGGGCGGCAAGAATGACCGTAGCGACAAGAATCCATGGAATAATTCGGCGCAGAAACTTCATCAGTCACTATCGTAGCAGGAGCGCGCAAGGAGGGCAACATAGCCATATTGTTCTATGTAATCCTGTTCAAGGCTCTTGTCTTTCGAACCGCGATGCTCAGTAGTTTTACAGAAGATGCGGATGCTTGATTCAGAGAGTAAACAGTAAATCGCTATAGGTGGGTAGAGGCCAAAGATATTTGGGCACCAGACGTTCCAGTTCGTCGCAGAATTCCCTGAGTTCATCCATGCCAGGCACGACCATGTCTCGGTAAGACTTTGCTCGCTCGAGTTCATCTTCTGTGCAACTTGCATCACTGAGAGCCCTTTCCAGGCGATCAAGCCCTTCGGCCGATTTGCCAACAAGTTGGGCTATGCGTTTAGCAAGAGCTTCTTGCACGATAGCCGGAGCTCCTATGGCGGCGATGCTTGAGCATATGGAACCGTAGTTGCTCGCTGCCTCGCTCGCCGCTGGAATGATGTATCTGCGGACAAGGTCGATCATCATGGCCGCCTCGATTTTTATCTGCTTGGAGTAACGCTCGAGATAAATATGCTGCCGAGCCTCGATTTCTTCTGGCAGAAGAATACATAGATCTTCCAGCATTTTTACATTGTCCGGTGTGCTTAGTTCCTGGATAGCATCGACCGCGGAGCGAAAAACCGGCAATCCTCTTTTTTCTGCCTCATGCATCCAGTCGATAGAATATCCATTGCCATTGAATACGACGCGGCGGTGCTCTTGCCAGGATCTTTGTGCAACAAGGCGCGCGGCATCGAGTAAATGTGCTCCTTTTGTGAACTCTTGTTCGATCTCTTCGGAAATGCGATTCAATGCTTCTGCAACCGCGGCATTTATCATAGTGAGCGAAGTTGCGGCTGATTGAGAAGAACCCACGGTGCGAAATTCGAATTTGTTACCGGTAAAGGCGAATGGGCTTGTGCGGTTTCTGTCGGAAAAATCACGGGGGAGCTTTGGAAGACTTCTTATACCAAGCTCCAAAAAGGCATTAGTGATTCTCTGCGCATTATTTTGGTTCTGCAGGGAATTGAACAGGTCATAGAGTGGTTTTCCAAGGTATATCGAAAGAATGGCGGGTGGAGCCTCGTGGCCGCCAAGTCTTCGGTCATTGCCCGCGGTAGCGGTAGAGGAACGCAAAAGCCCCGCGCGCCTATCAACAGCCTCTATCACCGCAAGAGAAAAAAGCGCGAATCGTATGAATTTGAACCCTGCCTCTTCTTCGGATGAAATACCTGCGACAATTGCCGGATCTAGAAGATTCAATCCCTCATCTGTTCCAATAGACCAGTTGATATGTTTGCCGGAACCATTTATGCCCGCGAATGGCTTTTCATGGAGGAGTGCGGCCATCCCATGGTGTTCCGCNNTCCTGTGAGTAGATACAGGCGATTTCGAATTGATTGGGAGCCACCTCGTTATGCTGGGTCTTAGCGGAAATACCCATAGCCCATAGCTCGCTGTTGAGTTCGTTCATAAAGGCAGCGGCTTTTTCATCTATAGCGCCATAATAGTGGTCTTCGAGTTCCTGACCTTTTGCGGCCATAGTACCAAGTACGGTTCGACCGCAGAGCTTAAGGTCGGGGCGCTTTGCGTACAGCTCGGCATTGACGAGGAAATACTCTTGTTCTGGACCTGCGTAGGCTATAATACGCTCTGTTTTGCTATCTCCGATAAGGCGCAATAGACGCAAGCCAGCACGATTCAGAGCTTCCATGGAGCGCAAAAGGGGGACTTTCTTGTCGAGTGCGAGCCCGGTATAGGACACAAAGGCAGTGGGAATGCAGAGAATGTATCGTTCGGCATTGCGCTTGAGAAAGGCAGGGCTTGTCACATCCCATGCGGTATAGCCGCGAGCTTCAAAGGTTGCTCTTAAGCCGCCTGACGCGAAACTCGAGGCATCCGGCTCGCCTTTGACAAGATCTTTCCCCGAGAATTCCATGAGAATGCTGCCATTAGGCTGTGGTGAAACAAAGGATTCGTGCTTTTCTGCGGTCAGGCCCGACAATGGGTGAAACCAATGCGTGTAATGAGTTGCGCCAAGGCTAGAAGCCCATTCTTTCATCGCGGCAGCAACGATTTCAGCAATATCAAGCGTGAGCTCACGCTTGCCAGCCTGAATTTCGAGTATTGCCTCAAATGCCGAGCGAGGCAGGCGCTCTCGCATAACATCATTTGAGAAACAGCGAGAGCCAAAGTGATCGATCAATGAAAAATTCGAGGAATGCTCATCCATAATGAGTTCTCCAGCAAAGACAAGATATATTTTGAATAAAGTAGCAAGAATTGTGCCAAACAGCGACACTTCTGCCAAAAAGTAATCAATAATTCCTTCTCATCACTTTCTTGAATATTGCCGCCGGGCCGATACAATGAAGATCTTTCATGAAAAGTATTCTAGTTTCTTTTTTCATAGACTATTATGAATATCGAATAGAAAGGCAAATTATGCTATTCCGTATTCAGGTATGCATAAAAAGGCATAAAAGAGCACTGTGTGCGAAAAGGTCTCCCCTTCTCTTAAAGATTCTGATATACGATTTCGGGTAGCCAAAAAGCTACAAATTTGTAAAATTGGATAAAGGCCTACAATTTTGTCTTAAAACGCCTGGGATCTATCCTGTGGCGCTGAATTGCATATCGCAACCGGCGCTCGGTGATTACAAGCCTCCGTGCCGCAGCGGAAACATTACCATTCTCCAACTTTAATGCTTCTATTATCAGCTCCTTTTCGACCCTAAAGATCTCTGCATCGAGACCTGTTTTGGGCTCTGTCCCTGTGGAAGCTGCAGACTGGAGACTTGGGGGCAAATGGTAGGCGTGGATTACCCCATCTGTCGAAAGGATCGCAGCGCGCAAAATGCAGTTTTCAAGCTCTCGTACATTCCCGGGCCAATGATAAATCATGAGGAGATCCAATGCAGGCGTAGAAATGCGCTGAATCTTTTTGCTGTTTTCTTGGTTGAACTGGGAAACGAAATGATCTGCTAGTAAAAGAATGTCCGCTCCTCTTTCGCGCAAAGGAGGAACATTTATGGGAAATACATTTAGCCTATAGTATAGATCGGCTCTAAAAGAACCCTCGTCTACGGCTTGCTGAAGATTGCGATTTGTGGCTGCAATTACCCGCACATCTGCTTCGATATTTTCATTCCCGCCAACACGCTCAAAGCGGTGGTCCTGCAAAAAGCGCAGAAGCTTGATCTGCAGAGCCGTCGAGAGTTCGCCAATTTCGTCCAAAAAAAGCGTTCCCTTGTTTGCCTGCTCAAATCGACCTTTCCGCTGCTCGAACGCGCCCGTATAAGCTCCTTTTTCGTGCCCAAAAAGCTCACTCTCGATTACAGATTCGGGAAGAGCCGCACAGTTCACCGCAACGAAAGGCTTTGAGGCGCGAGAGCTTCTCTGATGAATGGCCTGTGCGATCAATTCCTTACCGGTGCCGCTCTCTCCTAGAAGGAGAACCGTTGCTTCAGTGTCCGCGACCTGATCGATCATCGAAAACATTTCTCGCATCACATCAGAGTTGCCAACTATCCCATACCAAGACACCGGAGATTCGCTTAGATCGGAATCGATAACACCAATGAGCCGGCCATTATCTCTATCGATTTTTTCCGCAAGCCTGGATCGCATTCCAAGAAATTCTTCAATTATTCCTGCCGCCCTCTTTATGGTCTCGCTAGCAAGCGATACTATCTCGGAAGCGCAATCCCCGGAAAGCAAAATACTTATCGCGAATATAGTATTATCTCTTTGCTTTATGGGACCCTCAAGAATCAAACTTCTATTCAATTTTTTCTGAACGAATTTATCGGATTCGAGGGCTAGACCACAGGGCACAGAACCAAGGCAGACTTCCTCGCCGATCCTAACATTTTCATCAAACCAGGAATCTTCATTGGGACCAACTTGGAAATATCGTAGAACATCTCCGGAATCCGCCCGATAGCATGCAGCATAAGCCCGTCCATGGAATAGAGGCAGAATGGAATTGAGAAAATAGCCCAAGACTTCCTCTGGCTCTCCAATCCTGAGTAACATCCTAGAGAGCTCAAGAAGAGCATCTGAGGCAGCGACTTCTAGCTCAGAAAAAGAAGAATAACATGACTGTATCATAAGAGCTCGTTTGCAGATAGGAATAGCGAGTTTGAGCTTTTAATGCAAGATGGGGGTTGAATCTAAGCTTAGACTTCTTTCGAAAAGAGCCAATCTACCCCCTTGTAGCAACCTAAGACTCTATGGTAGGGTCATTTCACCGATGGAGGAGCGATCCCCATGAGTATGGACGAGAGGCAGAGAGAGCCTGTGAACGCACCAGAAAGGGGAGGATCGCCGAAGGGACAAAGCCTTTCTCTCAAGGCTGTTCTTGGACGTCTGGGCTAATACCCAACGGCTGTCGCGGAAATAGATCATTCCGCGGAGCGCCTGACGTTTGCCTTTCTTAACGAAAGGAGCTCAGGTATAGCTGCTTAGCTTGAAGGCATCTCTGGAGCTTCTTTCAGGAATAGTATTTCTTTGAAGGGCACAGGCGGGCCTCCACCGGAAGGTATGGAGGTACCATGAATAAGAATCAATCTCAACCGCAATTTTCTCCTTCTAGAAAGATTCCAGTCACAATACTTGGTGCAACAGGTGTAGTGGGGCAGCGTTTTCTACGCAGAATTGCCAATCATCCATGGTTCTATCCACAGTTTTTGGCCGCAAGCGATCGATCGGCAGGTAAGAGATATGCAGAAGCCTGTCGATGGCATCTTCCAGGGATTTCATATGCAGGGCATGCGGAGGCAAGAGTCGTTCCTTGTTCTCCCGAGTCTGCCTTCTCTCCTATTGTGTTTTCAGCCCTCGATGCAGGTCCTGCACACGAGATCGAGCCATTGTTTGCAGAGGCTGGTGCCTCTGTGTTTTCGAATGCAAGCGCCTTCAGAATGGAAGAAGACATTCCTCTCCTTATTCCAGAGCTCAACCCCGAACACCTTGAATTGATAGAAATGCAGAAGGCTAAGCGAGGATGGCATGGCGCTATTGTTACAAATCCCAATTGCACAACCGTAATGCTCGCAGTGCCTTTGGCAATTCTCGAAGAACAATTCGGTCTTGAGGCGGTTATAGTTACAAGTATGCAGGCAATCAGTGGGGCGGGTTATCCGGGTGTATCTGCGCTCGATATCGAAGGGAATGTTATTCCTTTCATACGAAATGAGGAATCTAAGGTAGAATCGGAATCCAATAAGATACTGGGACGCTTAGTCAAAGGGGAAAATGTGATTTCTATTGTGCCCAAATCCTTCACAGTGTCAGCGACCTGCACTCGGGTACCGGTGATTGATGGCCACACTCTGTCTATTTCCGTAAAATTGAAATCAAAGACGAGCCTCGAAAAAGTCGTAGAAGCTTTCCAAAACTACAAGCCAAAGACTATGGTCTATAATCTGCCAAGTTCTCCCAAACATTTCTTACGGTTTCTAGAAGAAGACGACAGGCCACAGCCTCGTTTAGATGCCGAGGAAGAGGAGGGCATGTGTATTAGTCTGGGGAGATTGCGTCCTTGTCCTATTCTAGACTTCAAATTTATCTCGCTAGGTCATAATACAGAAAGAGGGGCTGCTGGCGCTTCGATTCTCAATGCCGAGATGGCACTGTCTATGGGGATGTTGAAAGAGGTCGATAGATGAGGACCCTTGTGATGAAATTTGGCGGTACATCGGTAGGAAGCGCCGCCCATATCAGGGAAGTGGCCAGTATTGTGCGGTCACGAGAGGGTTCCAGGTGTGTTGTGCTCGTCTCGGCCATGGCTGGGATTACCAACACGCTTTTCGAGATGGCAGAAGCAGCTCGGTCTCATGATCTAGATAGGGCAATTCGGCTTCTAGGCAAAATCGAGCAATCCCATCTTGAAGCTAGCCATGAGCTAGATATCGCAACTCCCGATATTATTGGGAAGATCAGGGAAATCATCGAAAACCTTCGGCGCCGAATTCATGGTATCGATCTGTTAGGCGAGTTCAGCCTACGCGTTATGGATGAGATAGCCGCAGCAGGTGAACGCTTATCTTCTTTGCTTGTCTCAGAATACATAAAATGCCCACTTCTTGATGCTCGGAAAGTTATTCGCACAGATAACCATTTTGGAAATGCTCATCCCAAGCTACCGGTCATAAAAAGAAATGCTGCTCTTTATCTAGAGCCTCTTTTGGAATCCAGCGATATCATTGTTACACAAGGATATATAGGTTCTGACGATGCTGATGATACCACAACTCTGGGAAGAGGTGGCAGCGATTATTCAGCAGGGCTTTTAGCTCTTGCACTTCAGGCCGATGAAATCGAGATTTGGACGGATGTCGAAGGAATCATGACTGCGGATCCTCGCATAGTGCCTTCTGCTAGGACTGTCGATATTTTGAGCTATGAGGAAGCCGTGGAGCTTGCTTCTTATGGAGCAAAAGTTTTGCACCCCGCCACTGTAAGGCCAGCTCTCGAAGCTGGCATACCTGTCACGATCAGGAGCACCTTTGCGCCTTACGGAAAGTTTTCTACCATCAGTCCTGGAGAGTCCAGTGGTCGGCCTTGCGTAGCTATAGCAATGCGGCGGCAGGTTATGATCATATCGATAATTCAAGAATCTATGACGGATCAGGCAGGATTTCTCGC
>MTKZ01000803.1_pt2 | contig 10764 bp, 7 predicted proteins | sample 1042781 | NCBI WGS metagenome assembly MTKZ01 (sample SAMN06212207, study PRJNA360539) | anaerobic digester metagenome | biome: Wastewater treatment plant; material: sludge; isolation source: anaerobic digester fed with sludge from wastewater treatment plant | place: Denmark: WWTP Viborg ...
CGGTACTCAATGATCGGCGGGTTTATGAGCCGGCATCTGGCTGATCACTTTCGCTGCCGAAGTTAATCCTTCACAACAACCTCTCTCCCTGTAAGCCTGAGTCTTGCGGTCATAACCTGAACATGATCCTCAGCACCCTGTACCATCGCTCCCGGCTGCCCGCCTCCCACGCTGACGGTAAACCATCCGGGTTCAATAACCCTTGTATCCCTATTGTTGAGCATTGAGAACTGCTCAGGCTTCAGGGTAAACTCAACCCTTCTGCTCTCACCCGGCTTCAGGGTTAGCCGGTCGAATCCTTCAAGCTGCCTGAGAGGTCTCGGAGTAGTGGCTTTCTCATCAGTCAGATAAAGCTGAACCACCTCGTCACCCGTCATTTCCCCGGTATTGGTGACGGTCACACTCACCTTTACCTCCGTGCCTGCTACGGCCTTTGCCGGCACCACGAGGTCTGAATAGGCAAAGGTGGTATAACTCAATCCGTACCCGAAAGGATAAAGGGGTGTTCCCCTGAAATACCTGTAAGTGCGGTTGTCCATATCATAGTCCTCAAAAGGAGGCAGCTGGTCAACCGATCTGTAGTAGGTGACAGGCAGCCGTCCTGCCGGATTGTAATCACCGAAGAGGACATCAGCTATCGCGTTGCCACCCTCCTCCCCGGGGTAACCTGCCAGCAACACGGCTGCGGCTTTCTCATGGGCCTGCAGGGAAGCAACGGGACTGCCATTCATCAGCACCACCACAACCGGCTTCCCGGTGGCGAGCAGCGCTGCCAGCAGCTCTTCCTGGATGGCAGGCAGGCCGAGAGTGGTTCTGTCTCCTCCTTCGAAACCCTCAAGTTTCAGTCTCTGTTCCTCCCCCTCGAGACGGGGCGAGAGACCGAGTGCAACAATTACCGCATCAGCCCTTGAAGCTGCCTCCACCGCTCTGGCTTTCATGTCATCCTTTGGAATGCTCCAGAGAAGTTTCATATCGGCGTCACCGCCCTGGTTGCGGTATAGCACCTCAACCCTGTACTTTTCTCCCGCCCTGAAATCAACCGGCACTCCCCGTATGTTGGCATGATGGTCACTGTAGAATGAATAGAGGGTGTCACCTTCGAAGATTATTGTATAGCGCGATGAACCCCATGTTCCAAGATAATATGTGCCCGTCACCGGTGGAACCAGATCGGCAACCCAGTGAATGCCGAAGTCGTTTACCGGCATTAGCGGATGAGGTGAATCATTGTCCCAGTAAAAGTCAATCATGTCATCGGTACGGGTGAAGAGAGGCTCACCCTTCATTTCACGTGACGTGTAGTAAGCGCCCAGCACTCCCTGCGCCCCGTCAGGCGTACGCAGATATCTTGATGGTATTGGTTCCAGGTTATGCATCCCGGGCGCGAGGTCACTCCCCCCGGCATAAAGAATCTCAGTCTCAGGCCTTAGTTTGGCCTCTATCCCCTCAAGCAGGCTTACCGGGTTCTTTGGAATGCCGTTGTAATTCCCCACGAGTACCTCATGGCTGGCAGCGTTGGGACCGATTACGGCCACCGTGCGGATATCCCTGCTCAGGGGAAGGGTGCCGTTGCTGTTCTTCAGAAGGACTATCGATTCCCGGGCTGCCTTCCTGGCAAGCGACCGGTTGTAGTCTGAGCAGTTTGCCTGATATGGTATCTGCGCATAATCAACGATACTGTCAGGATCGAACATCCCGAGCCTGAACCTGGCCAGCATCACTCTTCGTACCGAACGGTCAATATCCTCTTCCGTTATCAGTCCCCTCTTCAGTGCTTCCGTCAGGTGGCGGTAGTCTACCCCGCACTCGAGGTCAGTTCCCGCTTTCAGCGCCATTGCAGCCGCTTCAGCCGGGCCCGCGGCATACCCCTGGAAATTGTAAAAATCAGATACCGCCCAGCAGTCTGAGACTATGTAACCGTCAAAACCCCATTCATTTCGCAGAATGCCGTAAAGCTCATCATTTGCACATGCCGGGTGATCTCTGAACTGGTTGTAGGCGCCCATTATTGAGTAGACCTTTCCCTCTTTGACCAGTGTCCGAAACGCAGGCAGATAGCTCTCGCGGAGGTCACGCTCACTGATCACCGCATTGAACTCATGCCTGACCGGCTCCGGGCCCGAATGAACCGCATAATGCTTGGCGGTTGCAATGGTTTTAAAATACTTCGGATCAGATCCCTGCATCCCCTGCACAAACCGTAATCCCAGCCTCCCGGTAAGGTACGGGTCCTCACCGTAAGTCTCCTGGCCCCTCCCCCAGCGGGGGTCACGGAAAAGATTGATGTTCGGAGACCAGAAGGTCAGCCCGTGATATATGCCGCGGTCACCTCTTCTCACAAACTCGTGGTGCTTTGCCCTTGCCTCATCCGAGATGGCATTGGCCACATCAAGCATCAGCTCTTCATTCCAACTGTTCGCAAAAGTAATCGACTGCGGAAAGACAGTAGCGTGACCCGCTCTGGCAACCCCGTGAAGTGCCTCATTCCACCAGTTGTATTCCGGAATGCCCAGGCGGGGAATTGCAGGAGCAGTATAAAGAAGCTGCGAGGCTTTCTCCTCAGTGGTCATCCGGGAGACAAGGTCATCAACCCGTTTTTCAAATGAAAGTCCCGTATCAAGAAACGGATATTGCTGGGCGCTGACTGACACTAACAGCAAAGCTGCAAACAGAAGGGCGGTGGCTCTTTTCATTCTTTGGATTTTTTTAATGCTGATAAATATACCACTAATTGCACTTATTCTGCTTCCCCGCCTACACTTGCGTGCGAAATTCACGCAATGACTTCCACATATAAACTGAGGGCAATGACCACCAGCCATAAACTGAGGGCAATTAAAGCTGTCGTTCTATCAGAAATAACAATTCGGAGGATTATTTAAATGATTGTTCTTAATTACCTGATTATCTATGATATTCATCTTTGCCGCGGAGCAATCTGATTAATTGATTATAAGCCTGGCAGCAAAAATTTACCGAACTGTTATCAGACATAATCCATTGAGTTAATAAAAAGTGTATATTTAACACTTCAAGCATATAATCAGGCTCCGGGAGCCGACAATTGAGATAAAAAACCTGACGAAATGAAGATAAGAGGTGTTGCAATGCCGGTTGCTGTCATGATAATTGCAGCAGCATTGATCATTCCGGTGAAGACGGAAGCACAGAGACCTGGTGAAAGGCGTGACAGAACGCCGGTTCTCGGTCTGGAAAAGGGGATAAGTGAATATGAAACAGCCAGCTTCAGGCTGGGGATACTGAACTCAACGCAGACGGTTGCATTTCTGAGGACCAATGACAGTGAGACATTCGATTTCACCCCGGGAGACAGGCTTGAGGAGAGGTCGTCAAACGGCTTTTACCACCTTGGAGACCTGAATCTTGGGCTGAGGAGCGGGAATGGCAACTGGGAGTACTATTCCACGGCCTGGAAGAGAAGTGACATAGATTTTACCGTGCCTGCCAAACCGGATATTCTCTCGGCTGCCGACCTGGCCAAAACCCTTCCGGATTCTATCCCGCTGAAAGTCATCAGGTACTGGGAAAAGGAGGGTGACAATCTGATAATGCGTTTCTCGCTGACCAACATATCATCAGAGCCGGTTGAGATAGGTGCGCTGGGGATGCCCATGGTATTCAACAACAACTTCAACGGAAAATCACTTGATCAGGCACATGCCGAGAGTGTTTTCTTTGATCCGTACATCGGAATGGATGCCGGTTACCTTCAGGTGGCGCATCTTCACGGAAGAGGCAAGGTTCTGGTTGCCATTCCTTACGGGAAGACTCCTTTTGAAGCGTGGCGGCCATTGACCGATGACCCTCTCCCATCGGGATATACCTACGAAGGATTGCATGAATGGATGGTTCACAGCAAATCATATGCTGAAACATTCTGGAAGGATGCAGAACAGTGGAACAGGCCCACCTCGGAGCTTCTTAAGCCGGGCCAGACTGTCAGTTACGGCGTTAAGTTCATTCTGGCCGGCTCACTGCGCGATATTGAGAATGCTCTTGCTGCCGCTGAAAGACCGATTGCCGTGGGCATACCAGGGTATGTTGTACCGCAGGATGTCAATGCAAAACTCTTTCTCAGGTACGGCAGGGCCGTCAGGGAGATGAAGGTTGAGCCCGCAGGCGCCATGGAGATTAATGATGCCGGCACCAACAACAAGGGCTGGAAGGTATATGATCTTAATGGCAGGATATGGGGAAGGGCGCGGCTTACTATCACATACGACGACGGACTCACCCAGACAATCAGCTACAAGATCATCATGCCGGAGAGTGAGGTTGTAGCTTCATACGGAAACTTCCTGACCACCGAGCAGTGGTTTGACGAAGAGAATGATACTTTCGGGCGTGCCCCTTCAGTGATCACTTATGACTATGAAAAACGGGAGCAGGTTCGGCAGGACAGGCGCGTATGGGTTGCAGGGCTCAGTGATGAGGCTGGAGCAGGAAGCTGGCTCGGAGCAATCATGAAACAGCTTATTATGCCTGATCCGGTAGAGGCAGGTAAGATGGAGGATTTTGTCAACCAGACCCTCTGGGGCGGAATTCAGTACAGCGAGGGCGAACTGAAATACGGCGTAAGGAAGAGCCTCTTCTATTATGAGCCGGAATCAATGCCCGAAGGAACCTATGACAAGGAGATCAGGTGGGCACCTGATGGCAATTTCCCGTCATGGAACACAAAGGAAACCAACTCCGTGGGAAGGTCCTACAACTACCCGCACGTGGCGGCGGCACACTGGGTGATGTACAGGCTGGCACGCAACTACAGCGGCCTCGTGACACAGCAGGAGTGGCAGTGGTATCTTACCAATGCCTTTCAAACTTCTATGGCAATGATTAAGATGGCGCCCTATTATGCCCAGTTCGGGCAGATGGAAGGAAGTGTCTTCATCCTCATCCTCAATGACCTGAAGGCTGAGGGAATGGAAAAGATGGCCGCGGAACTTGAAACCGCCATGAAAGGAAGGGTTGACGTATGGGCAAAGCTGGCCTACCCCTTCGGCAGCGAGATGCCATGGGATTCCACAGGGCAGGAGGAGGTGTACATGTGGGCCAAGTATTTCGGCCTTGATGACAAGGCTATGGTGACCCTAAACGCCATCCTTGCCTATATGCCTACCGTTCCTCACTGGGCTTACAACGGCAATGCACGGCGCTTCTGGGATTTCATCTTCGCAGGGAAGCTTTCCCGCTTCGAGCGGATGATACACCATTACGGCTCAGCCCTCAACTCCATACCGGTGCTGAACCAATACCGCGAGAACCCTTCAGACCTCTATCTCCTTCGTGTGGGTTATGGAGGCGTGATGGGTGCTATCTCAAATATCACGCAGGATGGTTTCGCGCCAACGGCGTTCCACTCATTCCCTCAGACACTTAAAAACGATGGCATCTCAGGCGATTACGGCAGCGGATTTCTGGGCTACGCGACCAACAGCTCCACATACCTCATCAACAGTGATCAGTTCGGGTGGCTCTCATTCGGCGGGAATACAACAGTCAAAGGAAAATGGATTGTGGTTGACCTGACAACTGCCGCCAGATCAAGAGTATACCTGGCTCCTGCCGGCCTGTGGCTGACGCTCGATGCTGGCCGCTTCAACAGGGTATCCTACAACAATGCTAACGGAGCAATAAAACTGGAATTTGAGAAGGGTGAGACATGGTCGCCAGAAGCACTGCTTCGAATCAGCAATCCTTCACGCGAGGGTAACGCGGTGATATACAACACCGGAAGCCTGAAATCAAATGGCAGGGGAGCTTTTGTTATACCTGTCGGTAATAAGGGCGCCGCGGTGACACTAAAAAGAAAAAGTCAGAACTGATAGCTTCTTCTGCACCGCGGTTTGTCTGTTTCGGCATCGGCAAGGCATTTCCGGACTGTCTGTTTCGGAGCAAGCCAGCCATTTTGAACAACAGCAGGTCATAATCCGGGTAATCTTAAAAAAGTGTGAGCTCTACTGACAGGGAGCTCATCTCTTTTGTTTATCCTTTGATCTGATTTATTACCTTTGGGAAAAGCCCGGCCTTTTGCCGGGCTGCCAAAGAGTAATCAGATCATGAGCAAGAGAAGAGACTTTGTGAAAAACAGCCTCCTGGCTACAGCCGGAATTGCAGGCCTTGGATCAGTGGCTTCACTCTATGGAGCAACAGGAAGAAGGGTGAGCCCCTCGGATATAATCAGGGTGGCGCTTATCGGCGGCCGTAACATGGGATGGTCAAACCTTGAGACCTTCCTTAAATTTCCACAGGTGGAGTGCGTCTCCCTGTGCGACATCGATGACGAATGGCTTGATAAAAGAACTGCTGACACGGAAAAGATCTCCGGAAAGCGGCCGCCACAGATTGTAAAGGACTGGAGAAGGGTTATGGACAACCCCGATGTGGATGCCGTCATCATCGGTACCCCCGACCACTGGCACTGCCTGCAGGCAATCGCTGCCATGGAGGCCGGCAAGGATGTCTACTGTGAGAAGCCACTCGCCAACTCCATTGCCGAGTGTGATGCCATGGTCAGGGCAGCACGTAAACATAAGCGCGTGGTACAGACAGGCCAGTGGCAGCGGAGTGACCCCCACTGGCAGGATGCTGTTGCCTTCATCCACTCCGGTAAACTGGGACGGATCAGAACGGTAAAGGTCTGGGCATACATGATCTGGAAAAAGACCCTGCCCGTGCAGCCTGACGGCGCGGTACCTGCCGGCGTTGACTATGACATGTGGCTCGGCCCTGCCCGGCACAGGCCATTCAACCCGAACCGGTTCCACTATAATTTCAGGTATTTCTGGGATTATGCCGGAGGACTGATGTCTGACTGGGGAGTACATCTCCTTGACTACGCTCTTCTCGGGATGAAGGCTGACCTCCCGAAAGCCGTTTATACCGCCGGTGGCAAATTTGCCTATCCGGATGATGCCATGGAGACACCTGATACCCTCCTGGCCTCTTATGTCTATGATGATTTCACCATAAGCTGGGACCACGCCTGCGGAATCAATGACGGCCCTTACGGCCGGGAACATGGTCTGGCATTCATCGGCGAGAACGGCACCCTGCTGCTTGACCGCAACGGCTGGGAGGTCATCCCGGAGGTTGATTCCGCTCCGCGAATGGAAGCTGTACCCCTCACGAAGAAATCTGAGCAGATCGAAGGGCAGGCTGTGGCCGGAGGCGGACTCGCATCACATGTGGCAAATTTCCTTGAATGCATGTCGACCCGCAATCTGCCAAACGCTGATGTTGAGATAGGAGCCCGCGTTGCCAAGATGACACACCTGGCAAACATCTCGTGCAGACTGGGCAAACCGGTGACCTGGGACAATGCATCAAATATGTTTGGCGAAGCTGATGCCAATGCCCTGATAACGCCTTATTACAATGAACCGTGGAAATTCCCCAAATACTAATCAAACAGCTATGAAATCAAGAATTATCCTTTCTGCCATGCTTATGACACTTATCCTGACAGGATGCCGGCACTCTGACTGGCATGACCTCTTCAACGGTAAAGACTTTACCGGATTCGTCCAAAAAGGCGGAGAGGCTCAATTCACGGTTGAAGATGGTGTGATGACCGGAATCTCAACCCCTGACACGCCGAACAGCTTCATGTGCACTACAGAAGAATACTCCGACTTTATCCTTGAGTTTGAAGTGAAGGTGGATACCCTGCTCAACTCGGGCGTGCAGATCAGGAGCCACAGCACCGAAAACGGAGAGAGGACCCTGGTGTACGGATACCAGGTGGAGATTGATCCCACCGACAGGGGCTGGAGTGGTGGCATCTATGACGAGGCCAGACGGGGATGGCTCTACCCTGTCACACCCAACAATGTTGCGGCAGTCAGATCATTTGACCGGCACGGCTGGAACAGCTACCGTGTGGAGGCAATCGGCAACAGGATCAGGACATGGATCAACGGCATCCCTGTTGCTGATCTGGTTGATGATGCCGATGCCTCAGGGTTCATAGCCTTCCAGGTGCATGCCGTGAACAGTGAGCTGGCCGGTACACGGGTGATGTGGAAGAACATAAGGATTGCCACCGAAAACCTGGAAAAACTTGCATTGCCTGACACACCAGAAATCTACCAGGCGAACTTCATCCCCAACACCCTCACCGAACGGCAAAAAGCAGATGGCTGGAAGCTGTTGTTTGACGGTACTTCTCCGACCGGATGGAGAGGAGCTCATAAGGATGCTTTCCCGGACTTTGGGTGGGTAATTGAGAACGGCTGCCTTAAAGTGCTTGCCTCCGGTGGTGCCGAGTCACAGGCCGGCGGTGATATTGTGACTGTTGGCCAGTATGGTAACTTTGATCTCTTTTTTGAATTCATGATCACTGAAGGGGCAAACAGCGGTGTGAAATATTTCGTGACGGAAGCTTATCCCACGGAGGGGTCTGCCATTGGCCTCGAGTACCAGATTCTGGATGATCAGCGTCACCCGGATGCCTTGCTGGGCCGTGACGGCAACCGTACGGTAGCCTCACTCTATGATCTCATTCCTGCGCGCAACAAACGTTTCAACGGCGTGGGTCAGTGGAATGCAGCACAAATAGTATCATTGAATGGTCATGTGGAGCACTGGCTGAATGGTTTCAAGGTGCTGGAATACGAGAGGGGCAGCGATGAATACCGCCGCCTGGTCAGCGAGAGCAAATACAAGATTTTCGAAGGCTTCGGCGAAGCGGAACAGGGGCACATCCTGCTCCAGGATCACGGCGATGAGGTCTGGTTCCGGAGTATCAGGATCAGGGAGTTATAAGTCAGTCGGGGCCCCAGTAGTCAGTCAGCACACGGTAGTCAGCTGGCGGTCAGTCAGAAGCTGGAAATCAGTGCACAACAGTCGCCATCCGGGAGTTAGGCGGCACCCGGCAAACAGCAGCGGGCAGTCAGTCAGAGTCCGGGAGTCAGTAACCAGCAATCAGCGCATAGCAGCCACCAGCCGGCAAGCAGTCCGCAGCCGGCAGTTAGTCGGCACCCTGAAGACAGTAGTCAGCTGCCGGAAATTATTCAACACCCGGTAAAAAGCAGCCGGCAGTCACTCAAAAACCGGATGACTGCCGGCCGGCACTTACTGTAGACTTTACAATGCCAATTACCTCACTCCGAACTTATAGGTAGTGCTTGACAGGAACGGCTCCTCCGGGGTCAGGATGACTGACGGGAAGGATGCCTGGTTGGGGCTGTCAGGAAAATGCTGCGTCTCGAGGCATAATCCCGAGCGGTACTGGTAAACCTTGCCACCGCGGCCGGTCTGGGTGCCATCGAGGAAGTTGCCGGTGTAAAGCTGCACACCGGGCTGATCCGTGATAACCTGCAGAACCCTGCCGGTTGACGGATCATAAACCTCAGCATCAACCTCCTCAACATTGTCAAGGACGAAGTTATGGTCATAGCCTCTGCCAAGGATAAGCTGATCATACTCCTCACCTATTCTCTCACCAATCAGGTGCGGAGTGCGGAAATCAAACGGAGTACCTTCCACAGGCCTCAGCTCCCCGGTGGGAATGAGGGTGGGGTCAACCGGTGTGAATGCCGACGCCCTGATGAGAACCTCGTGGTCAAGGATGTCACCATTGCCCGAGCCGTGCAGGTTGAAATAGGCATGATTCGTAATGTTGATCACACTCCTCCGGTCAGTGGTGACCTTGTAATCCATAATAAGCTCGTTGTCATCAGTCCAGTTGTAGACCACCTCAGCAACAACATTTCCGGGGTAACCCTCTTCCATGTCAGGCTTGTTGTAGGTGAACTTCACAGCCGGAAAGTCAGTGCCCTTCAGCACTTCGGCCGTCCAGACCCTGCTGTGCCAGCCGGCAGGTCCGCCGTGAAGGGAATTTGGAAAATTGTTGAGCGCAAGGGTATACTCAACCTCGTCAAGAGTGAATTTGCCCTTTGCAATACGGTTTGCATACTGGCCTACAACCTTCCCGAAATAGGCATCACCGGCAAGATAGCCGTCAAGTGTCTCGTACCCGAAGGTAATATTTGCCTTGTCGCCATTTCTGTCAGGCACATTGACCTCTACAATCGCAGCACCATAATTGGTAAGTTTTACCACATCACCCTTTGCGTTTGTGAGTGTGAAGAGGGATACTTCCTTCCCATCAAATGAACCGAAATTTTCAGTAGTTACCATCTCTTTTGCTTTGTTTCCGCAAGAGCTTATGCCGAACATGAACAGTACCAGCACTGAGCCAAGGAATAGGTTTAGTTTACGCATACAGATTTTTTTTTGAAAATAATGGATTTTATCTTGAATTATCAATTTCCCCAATCATCATTTTTAAAGACCTGGCAGGGAATTTTTCATTGCTCTCACCCCTGTTCACATGATCTACTTCACTTCAAACACGATTATTGACTTCGCCGGCATGTCAAGGCTCAGGATATTCTTTTTGAGCTTAACATCTTTGAACTCTGCAGGTTTCACTTCTTCCGGCTTTTCAAAGGTATTATGTGTGTTAAGTTCCGGTGCCGTCAGGATTCTTGCAGATACTTCTTTAAAATCACCGCCGCGCAGGTCGATAAGCAGGTTTATCTTTTCAGACGGCTCAATATTTACCACGGAGATATGAACCGTGCCATCGGCATCTTTTGACGCCGAGGCGCTGATAGATGCCAGTTCCCTGCCATCCATGGCATAGGTGCCGCAATTGACATCAAGCGGCAGAAGGGTTGCATCATGATGCACCTTGTACATTTCAAACACGTGGTATGTCGGGGTCAGGAGCATTTT
>MTKZ01035632.1_pt2 | contig 10761 bp, 6 predicted proteins | sample 1042781 | NCBI WGS metagenome assembly MTKZ01 (sample SAMN06212207, study PRJNA360539) | anaerobic digester metagenome | biome: Wastewater treatment plant; material: sludge; isolation source: anaerobic digester fed with sludge from wastewater treatment plant | place: Denmark: WWTP Viborg ...
GTATCTCTGGATTTCAACCATGATGGATTAGATGATCTGGCAATATGCTCACCTAACTACGGATATGTCTACCCGGGAACTACTGACCCAGGTCATGGTAAGTTGTATATGTACTATGGGACTAATGGATTTAACTCAAACACTTATCCAGCATTAACGTACGAAGGATCGTTTGATGGCAGTAGTGGAAGAGTTGTGTTGGGGATTTTCAAAGTTGGCGACATCAGCGGTGATGGCTTTGATGATCTCTGTGTGAAAGTGGAAGACCACATCTCCTGGAACGAGAGCTATGAGAAACTGCTTTTCTTCTATGGTGGCGCCACCAATCTCGATAATCCCGATCATGTGATTGATCTATTTGGAAGCGTCTATCAGTTTGGTAGGGTGTATCCGTTAGGAGATTTTAACGGTGATAATTATAATGACATTGGTTTCTATTATATGCATTATCCTTCTTATCTGAATAGACTCTCAATCATCTGGGGAGAAACTTTCCAAGAACAAGTTGTTTCTACAGGTGAATTGAGTTCCTCCTATTCTTCATCCATCAACGGCATTGGTGACATCAACAACGACGGCTACGCTGATTTTACCACGGCATTTGCCACTCCGACCATAGATCCCACCCACAATCTGATTCGGCTCTATTATGGCAATGCCGACGGGAATACCGATAATCCGATAACGCTTATTTATTGCCAGTACGGAGTATCAAGGGGAAGCAAAGCCCTGGGAGACATGAATGCCGACGGTTATGACGACTTCATGGGCTACATTACGGATGAGGGGATGCATGCCTGGCTGGGTGGAACTAACATCAACTATACAGTACCCAGTTTCGACATGGACCCGCCTTGGTATGGCGGCGAGTTTCAACGCTCTTTGGAGCATGGTGATTTCAATAATGATGGTTACGAAGACGCGGTTGGAGCGAATTACGGTTACCGTGGCTTTGCAGTCTGGCTGGGCAAGCCACAAGTGAATGGAACTTCCGACCTTATCATATACAACTGGGCTTATGAAAACTATGGCTACAGCCTGGTGACCGGAGATTTCAATGCCGATGGTTATGACGACATCGCCATTGCCGCTTCCCATGAGTACGCTCCTCAGCCCTCCGGCAATTTTAATGGCTATGTTTGGGTATATGGAGGTAACGCCCAGCTTGCAGATACCACCGTGGCAAACGCTGACCCAATGCTTCCGGGCATTGGCGACCAGTTGATTGTTCGGGTTGGCCCCAACCCCATTACCAGGGCCGATCAAGCCCTCAGCGTCCACATCAAGGGCTCAGTCACGAACGGGACAGAAGCGGTAAGCATCGAAATCTTCAATATCAAAGGCCAAGTAGTTTACGAGGCAACGCATGACCATCACACCGGAGATGGAACATACCTGGTGAATGCCCTCTCACTGAGCACCGGGATCTATCTCTGCAAGGTTACTTCCGGTAATCAAACCGCTGTGACCAAATTCAGCGTAATCAAATAGGAGGTGCGATGACAAAAACATGTTTGACAATGGGCATGGTGTTTCTCGGCACAATCTGCTGGGCAACGCCATTCCTCACTGGTGCGTACCTGGAATCCGGAGCTAACGACATAGGCTCAGTGAAGCCCATACTAATGGACGGAGGTTACAATACTGTAAAAACATCGGCAGATCTTGGCGGTCTGCAAAGCATCCTGGAGGCCTTTGGCAGCGATATAAAAACGATCTTGGTAGATCGATACTGGAATCCCACAACCGGTAATGTGGGCTTGCATAGCCTAAGTTATGGCAATTATTTCAAACTGGAGGCGGAGTATAAGTTGATCTATTATGATGATCTTATGCCTCCGGATGACACCTTGTTTGCTTTTGTGGTCGATGATCTGACCACCAACGAGCTGAAATACTTGCTGGGATCGTCCTCCTGCTCCAGGGCTGGTATGACCTGCTTGGAAACATCGGAATACAATTCGAGAGGAGCTCTCATGGTCGACTCCTTTCCTTGTTTATTTGTCTGGGAATCTGAATTTTCCCAATAAAATGAATGTATAGTGTGCATCTGAATCCCTTATGAAAGTTGTCAAGCAAAAAATGGGGAAATGTCCAGTTTTATAGTCCACGAATTACACGAATTTACAAGAATATCTGATGTTAAGTCTATAAATCTGCGGAACTGTGGAATCAGTTCAAGGCTGATCTTTTCTCTTTTTCTGTGCGGAACAGTGCTTTTCTGTGCTTTTCCGCGGCCTATTTGCGGACTGGTGCCGCCCTTTTTCCCCTGTCAAGCGCCACTTTCCAACTTATCACCGGATACTCCAACCTGGCCCGGTCATCTCTGGAGATACTCTGGAGTATCTCTGGAGAAGCTTCAGAGAGCGTAACAAAGCTCTGTATGCGCTGATTTCCCATCGCTGAAACCAGAAAAAAGAGCCGCGCCGCCCTGCAGCTCCCGGCTTGGCAATCCCTCGCCTTCCGGCTATATTTAATGGTAAAAGCAAAGAGGAGTGAAACGATGCGAGGATTCTTCCGCAGCGACCTGGCGGACAAAGAGCCATCCGTGATCAACGTCCCCGTCCGTAAACGCATGATGTGCCTCAACGAAAGTTGCCTGGATCCCTACCAGGCGATCAAGGGAAAGTTTCTGGCGCGGATGGAAAATGTGCGTTTAAATCGCTATTTATCGCCCTTAACGGAGGAATTGCGCCAGCGGCTGTCCGAGTATGCCGGAAGCGGTCTAAAGCCGGAAAACGCGGTCTGGGGCAACGGAGCGGACGATATCCTCTACCATATTTTCCTGGCCGTGCGGGAGGACGAGAAGGCCTTCGTGGTGAGCCTGGCGCCGTCATATTTCGACTATAAAACTTTCTGCGAAATGGTGGGGCTGAAGATCCGTTTCCTCGAACTGAACGAGGATTTCAGCTTCGACACCGAGGCTTATTTACGCCTGGCCAGCGATCCCGACTGCCGCCTGGCAATATTGTGCAACCCCAACAACCCCACCGGCAACCTCTTTGCCCGGAAACAGCTGCTCGAGATCGCCCAAGCCCTGCCGGACAAACTCGTCCTGGTGGACGAAACCTATTATGAGTTTTCGGGCGCGACCCTGATCCCCGAGTTGGACCGCCTGCCCAACCTGATCCTGGTCCGCTCTTTCTCCAAAGCCTTTTCCGGAGCCGGTTTGCGCTTTGGCTACGCGCTCTCGTCGGCGGAAAACATTTACAGCTTGCGCAAGGTCCTAACCACTTTCCACACCAGCATCCTGAACCAGGCTTTCGCGCTCACCATCTTGGAAAACGCGGATATTTTCCGCGCCCAGGTGGAGGGGATCATAGCACTGCGCGAGTCGGTCTTTGCTGAAATGAAAGGCATCGCGGGCGTGACTGTCCATCCTTCAAGCACCAATTTCCTCACTTTCACGGTGGGTGAGGCCACGCCGCGGTTGTTCGGATACCTCAAAGACAGCGGGATCGCCGTCCGCGACGTCGGAGCCCATCGCCGGCTGAAAAACCATCTGCGGGCCACGGTCAGCTGCGCTGACGACGCGGTGGCCTTCCTGGACGCTTTACGGAGGTTCCAGCAAGGCTGAATGATCCGGTGGGCGTTTTCTCACTTCTCAGGAGTTGCTTAAAATACGGCTGGGAGGGCGTTTGCGGTCAAACGGAGACAGGAAGGGTTTTTTGATCAGATAATTCTTGACAATATTGGCGCGCTCATAAAAAAAGAATCTAAACGGCTGCCGGAACGGGAAGCCCCATCCCGTCGCGGGACTCCCCGTCCAATACCTCGGCAGCGCTCCGGAAGGAGAAAAAATGAGGAAAACATTCGCGTTGGTTTTCGCCCTCGCCATTTTTGCGTCCATCCTGTCCAGTACCGTCCCGGTTTTGAGTTCGGCCCTATCCGCGCAGAGCAAGGCCCTGCCTGCGGCTGTAACTGTAAAATCAAATGACGCAGACCGCCACATCACGACGCTGCCCTATTTCGAGGATTTCGAAGGAGCGGCCTTCCCGCCGGCAAACTGGCAGGTCTTCAATCCGGACGGACAACAGCCGCAATGGGCCTCCAGCACGGCCTACAACCATTCATCGGGCGGTTTCCAATCCGCGGTGCATACGACTTCCACCGGCGCCGTGTATTCCGACGGCTGGCTGGTCACGCCGCTGGTGGACATCCCGAATACCGGCACCACCCTGTCATTCTGGTCTTACAACCTGAATCCTGGCTCTTACGACTCGAACAGCATCCAAATTTCCACCGGTGACCCAGATCCGGACGTTGGCGACTACATTCCCATCTGGTCGCCGGTCACGGTCAGCGACCGTTGGGTCTTCAACCAGGTGGATATCACACCCTGGCGGCAACAGTCCGTCTACATCGCTTTCCGTTACCAGGGGGCCAACGCGCACGACTGGTATCTGGACGACGTAACGATCGAGGAGGCGTTTGGGATCTACAACTTTCCCTGGGAGGAGAATTTCGAGAGCGGAGTCTTTCCTCCCTACTATTGGGGCTACTTCGACCAGGACGGCACGGGCGAAAACTGGCTGCAGTCCTGGAGTATGAACCACTCCGAGGACGGCATCTGCTGCGCAGAGCACCAGTCAAATGCCGCATCGAACCAGGATGGCTGGCTGGTCACTCCTTTACTGTGGATCCCCGCCGGAGCGGCGTACATGCTGTCTTTCTGGTCCTACAACAACAACCCGGGAGCTTACGGTTCCAACAGCGTTTTGCTCTCAACAGGATCGAACGTCCCGGCCGACGGGGATTATTTCCCGATCTGGTCGCCGATCACGGTTTCCGACGAATGGACCTACAACATGGTCGATATCACGCCCTGGAGCGGCATGCCGGTGTTCATCGCCTTCCGTTACCAAGGAATTGCCGCCCACGACTGGTTTTTGGACGACGTGCGCGTCCAGGAATATACCGGCATCAGCGAGTTTCCTTTGACGGAGAACTTCGAAAGCGGCATTTTTCCGCCCTACTATTGGTCGCAGTGGGATCTGGACGGCTCGGGGACCTATTGGTCCTGGAACCAGAATTTCAACCATTCCAATAACGGAACATGCTCCGCAATGCACATCTGGGACAACGAAGAACCAGCGGAAGACGGCTGGCTGCTTTCGCCGCGGCTGGACGTCCCGGCCGGTTCCAACTTCTCCGTTTCCTTCTGGTCCTACAACGTCAATCCGCAATGGTATGGGAACAACAGCGTTCTGGTCTCCAATGCGTCCTTCAACCCGGCGGACGGTGATTTCGTGCAGGTCTGGTCGCCCGCCACGGTCAGTGAGGAATGGGTTTTTGCAAGCATCGATCTTTCCGCCTGGAGCGGCCAAAGCATCTGCGTCGCCTTCCGCTACCAGGGCTTCGATGCCCACGACTGGTATCTGGACGACATCTCTTTCGAGGCCGTTTCGGAAGACAACACTCCGCCCACGATCTCGCATTTGCCGCTGCTGAACACTTTGCGGGACGACGTTGGCTACGGCATCTACGCCGAAGCGGTCGACGATCCGGTCTGGAACAGCGGCATCGCCTACGTCGGAGTCTTTTACAAACTCAACGCAGGCGATTGGATCTGGCAGGTCCTGGCGCCGCAGGGCGAAGGCTGGTTCGGCGAAATCCCCGCCCAGCCGCACGGCACGCAGATCACCTATGTGTTGGTGGCCTGCGACAACAACAACAATCTGACCTATTCCCCAGGCTACAGTTTCTGGGTGGACGACCCCGTCTGGCTCTATTACGACAGCCTTTCCCTCAATACCTGGGCGGGCTGGAACATGAGTTCCTGGGGCCTGGGCGTGATCTTCTCCAATCCGCTCTACGANNACACCGTCAACCTGAAGATCTTCTCCTTCGACGACATCGATTTCACGAATTACGCGCCCGTCATGCCTCCGCTTTCCCTGTTCTTCGGCTCCGAGGCTTGGAGCGAAACGACGCTGCAGGACGTTTTCGTGACGACGCCGTATTTCATGGTGGTTTACGACGGCATCGATCCCTGGAACGGCTTCGCGGCGGACAACCAGAGATATTATCCCGGAATGTGCCGGATGGAACTGGGCGACGGGATCTTCCAGGACTTGGATGACCTGGGATTTAACGGAGCCTGGATGCTGAGGATCGAAGTGCAATCCGCCGGATTTATTTCCGCCCCGTTGTTGACAATTGTCAACAGTGACGATGGGCCGGTTTTGCACTGGACCGCCGTGGAAGGGGCCGACCACTACAATGTCTATGCGTCCGCAGATCCCGCTGCGCCTGCACCCTGGTCTTTGTTCGATACTACGGAGGCCTTGGAAATGGGCGCTTTGGGCGACGCCGCGCAGAATTTCTTCAGAGTGACCGCGGTTGCAGGCGAGACGCGGGTTTCGGACCTCAGCAACCCGCTCAAAGCCAATAGAGCGAAAACCGGGCGCGAATCGCAGAGGAAGGTGCCTTATAAAACTCTGACGAACAACAAATAATCCATCTTCCACTACACCCCAAAACCTTATCCCCGCTGCCTGGCGGGGATTTTTTCGCTTTCGGCAGGGGAATCCTATGCTTACTTTTGGCTAAGCCAAAAATCCGGGGTATTTCGCAAAACTTTCTTCCGGAGATGACAAATTTTCCTTTACACGTTTTCGAGACCGCCAATATTGGCATCCGGATAAGTTGGAATCTGCGGATAAACGTTCATCTGACCGCAGGTTTTGAATCCGTAACTTGAGATTTATTCGCCTATCTGATTGAAATTAATAACGATAATCATATAAAGGTGTCTTTATGCAGAAGGAATGGCTGTTGCCGGGGGTTTTAGCCCCCGAAGCCAGGCAGGCCGTAAAAGACCTGACAGAGAAACTGAAATGCCCGCCCCTGATAGCTGAATTGCTCTACAGGAAGGATCTGCGCACCCCTGAGGAGATCGAAAGTTTTTTTCACCCGAAGTTGGAGCAACAAAACGATCCCTTCCTTTTCCAAGACATGGAAAAGGCGGTCGGGCGCATTCTGCGCGCCATCGAAACCGGCGAAAAGATCACCATCTACGGCGATTATGACGTGGACGGGACCACCGCCACGACCTTGCTCTACCTCGGGTTGAAGCGTCTGGGCGCGCAGATCGATTTTTACATCCCGCATCGCATGATCGACGGTTATGGCCTTTCCCTGGCCAGCCTCGACCAGATCAAGGCAAACGGAACCTCGCTGATCATCAGCGTGGATTGCGGAGTCAACGCGCTGGAAGAGATCGACGCTATCAACGCCATGGGCATCGAAATCATCATCACGGACCACCACAATCCCAAAGAGGATCTACCTAAAGCCTTTGCCACCCTAAATCCCAAACTTCCTGGCTGCCCCTACCCCTTTCCGCATCTGGCGGGAGTCGGAGTGGCCTACAAACTATTGATGGCGATCTACCTGCGCAAGGGCATAGCGGACAGCGAAAACACGCTCAAATACATGGATCTGGTAGCTGTGGGCACCATCGCCGACATCGTTCCCCTGACCGGTGAGAACCGCATTTTTGCCTCCATTGGGCTACAGCACCTGATCGCCAAGAAAAACAAGGGCCTGAACGCCCTGGTCCAGATCTCCGGAATGAATTCCAAAACGCTGGATACTTCGGACATCGTGTTCGGCATCGCTCCGCGCATCAACGCCGCGGGCCGGATGGGCTCGGCTTCGCAGGCCGTCGAACTTCTCATTTCGCTGGACGACGAACGCAGCCACGAACTTGCGGAGATCATCGAACGGCTGAATTCCCTGCGCCAGCAGGAGGACCAGAAGACCTTCCACGAGGCCTGCGCGATCATCGAAAAGAAATACAAGGACATCAATTCCACGCCTTGCATCGTGGTCTCTTCGGACGACTGGCATTCCGGCGTGATCGGGATCGTGGCCTCGAAACTGGTGGAACGCTATTACCGCCCGGTGGTCATGATCTCCTTCAAGGAAGGCTTTGGCAGCGGCTCGGGGCGGAGCGTGGCGGATTTTGACCTCTTCGAGGCTCTGAAACAGACCGGCCACAACCTGCACAGCTTCGGCGGCCATAAATACGCCGTCGGCTTCACCATCCTACAGGAATACATCGACCGCTTCGAAAACGACCTGACACGCTATGTATCCGAAAACCTCAAGCTGGAACAGATCCGCCAGCCGCTGGAGATCGACCGCGAGATCGAACTCTATGACATCAACAACTTCCTCCTGGACTGGATCGAGCGTTTCGCGCCCTTCGGCCCGGACAACAACCGCCCCGTCCTGGCAACGCGGAAGGTCGCCGTGGCCAATTATCCCTACAATGTGGGGCGCAACCACCTCAAAGTGAAAGTCATGAAAGACGGCGTGCTGCTGGATCTAATCGGATACAACCTCGGGGACTACCTGCCGCTGTTGAAAAAGAACACCGTGCTCGACATCGCCTACACCCTGGAATACAACCGCTTTGGCAGCAAGACCAGCATCCAGGGCAAATTGCGGGACATCCGCCTCGCCACCTGAGGAATAAATATGAAGTTCAGGACTGCCGCTTTCTTGTTGATTTTGACGCTGCTGGGCCTGGCAGGCTGCTCAGCCAACCGGTTCACCGCCTATAGAAAGATCTCCGGCTTCAGGCCGTGGAACAGGCTGGATTTCAGCGGAAGTTACGACAAAGCGCTGTCCGATCCGCGGTCGGGTACTATCTTTGCCATGCGGAAGGACACGCAGGAGATCCACATTTTCCGGGGCGGGCAACGGATCAACGTGATCGGCGGATTGGGCTTCGAACGCACCAATTTCCAGCGTTTGAGCGATATCGGCGTGGATTCGGACGGCGGGCTTCTGGCCTTGGATTCGGCGCAAAAGATCCTGCGCAAGTATACGCCGGAAGGTGGCGTGGTGGCGGAACTCAGCTTCAGCGGTCTGCGCCAGCCTGAACTTTTTTGCGTGGGCCAGGACGGCACCCTTTTCCTCTACGACGCAGCCACCACGGAGATCGTCTGCTATTCGCAACTTGATAATTCCGAACTCTACCGCTTTCCGCGTTTCGTGCTGGAACAGCCAGTCTGGATCAGCTGCAATCACGACTACGTTTTTTCCTACAGCCAGGTCAAAGGCCAGACGGATGTGTTTTACATCCTTGGCCAGTACAAGGAAACGCTGGCCGGACAGGTCCTTTTCGATCCTTTCAACAATCCTATCCGGACCGGCGATGTGGTCCCGGTTTACGTTTCCACACTGCCCAAACTGCTGAGCCTGAACTCGGAGACCCTGGTCCTTTTGTACGATAATTACATTCAGACCTACAGAATAGATTACGAAAGGGGCGCCGATGCGACGCAATGACCTGCTGTTGACCTTTCTGGGGGCGCTCATGCTGGCGCTCTCGCGTTTGCCGTGGCACTTGGGCTGGCTGGTGTTTTTCGCCTGGCTTCCTTATCTGCACGTTTTCGAGCGCGGGGTGGAGCACCGGCGCCAGTTGCTGCGGATGGGCTTTGTCACCTCCCTGGTGTACGTCCTGATCATGTTCAACTGGATCGCGCTGGTCACCGTACCCGGCCTGGTCGGCATGGTGCTGCTCTACACTGTCGTCTTTTACCTGCTCTTCGTCTGCATCAACCGGATCTACCGTGCCTGGCCGTTTTGGCGCTACGTCGGTTTCGTCTCGCTGCTGCTGGCATTTGAGTTCGTCGAGAATTTTGGGGAGCTCCGCTTTCCCTGGTTCAACCTCGGCTATTCGCTGGCGGATTACAACATCCTGGTACAATTGGCCGATGTCGTAGGCGTGGTCGGACTTTCCGCCCTGATCCTGGTCATCAATGTCCTGCTCTACCAGCTCCTGCCTTTTGGCCAGAAACTGCTGCTGGCCCGCAAAAACTCCCCCGCCAACGTGCTGCATCCGCTGCGCAACAGGCGGGTGGGCTCATTTGTCCTGAGCCTGCTGATCTTTGCCGTCTGGCTTGGCTACGGATACAAATGCTTAAGGGATCTGCCGCTGGAGAAGCACGACGCCGGAATCTTCGTGGTGCAGCCTTCCATCCCCCAGGACTTGAAATGGGAGCGCGACCAGTATTACAAATCGATGGCGGTCTTCAAGGACCTGACCCTCAAGGCAGCGGCGGATTCGGCCAAACTTGTCATCTGGCCGGAGGGCGCGGTGACCAATTACCTGATGCGGATGCCGGAGATCCAGACCGACCTGCGGGACATCCTCGACGCCGCGCAGGTGGATATTTTTACGGGATTCCCGGATCGCACGCCAGCGCCGGAAAACCACGTCAACTCCGAACTTTATTACAACTCCGCCTCGCTCTTTTCGCCTGATAATTTCTATCAGGCCATCTACTACAAGAACATCGTTATCCCGGTGGCCGAACGCATGATCCTGCTGGACCAACTTCCCTTCATGTGGAAACTGCAGTTTGGCCAGGCCAATTGGGAGTTCGGCAAGGAATTGCGTTACTACGAAAGCGGGGGCTTCAAGTTTTCGCCCTCGATCTGTTACGAAGTAGCGTTTCCGGATATCTTCCATCGCATGGCTCTGCCAATCGATCCGGCCAGCGGGGAGATCCAGAAATGCGATTATCTGGTCAACATCACCAACGACGCCTGGTTTGGCACATCCTACGGACCCTGGCTGCACGCGGTTATGGCGCGGTTCCGAGCGGTGGAAAACCGCATCCAGATCTACCGCAGCGCCAATACGGGCATTTCTCTGGTCGTGGATCCCAAGGGGAGGATCCTGGCCAAGACCGATCTGTTTGAAGTGAAGGACATCACAGCGCCGCTGTACACGACGCCCAA
>MTKZ01124686.1_pt1 | contig 10759 bp, 10 predicted proteins | sample 1042781 | NCBI WGS metagenome assembly MTKZ01 (sample SAMN06212207, study PRJNA360539) | anaerobic digester metagenome | biome: Wastewater treatment plant; material: sludge; isolation source: anaerobic digester fed with sludge from wastewater treatment plant | place: Denmark: WWTP Viborg ...
GCCAGCCATTTGACCGGCGATGGTTTTTCGCGCATACTTGCACGCTGCCGGTGAAATGGGTTCACCGCTCTTAGGCTGCGGGCCACTCGGCCTTGAGGGGCGGCGCGAAACGCCGACCAACCCTTTGCAGGTATTCAAATGGTTCCCCTCCTACCCGGGATTCCCGCTTCAATCAGGTTCGGCGGCCATTAAGTAATGGTCCGTCCTCTCAAGACGGAGGCAACTCCACCATGTCGTTCGAAGACAAAACGATCGTGTGCTCGGACTGCGGCCAGACGTTCATCCACAGCGCCCAGGACCAGGCACGCTACGCCCAGCGCGGCTTCACCAATGAGCCGAAGCGCTGCCGCGAATGCCGTGACAAGCGCAAGGCCCAGGGTGGCGGGCGCTCCGGCGGCGCCGGCGGAAACCGCGGCGCTGACGGCGGCCGTGGCGATCGTGCCCGTCGGGAATCTTTCCCGGCCACTTGCGCCGAATGCGGCGCCCAGACGACCGTTCCGTTCAAGCCGGTCCAGGATCGACCGGTGTATTGCCAGGACTGCTTCCGGTCGCGCAAGCGCTAAGAATCCTCGCTAGCTGGTAGCTCGGCTTCGATCGGTTTTGATACACAGTGGAAACCGGGTGAACGCTCTGCGCACGTGCGGAGGTCACGGCACCAGAAGGGTATCGGTATCTGCGAAGGGTCTTTCCACGCCGGTGTAGTGGCTGAGCCGACCTGCCCGATAGATATCGTCCCGATCGACGCCGATGGTGGGCTGGGTAAACCAGCCGCCAGCGCCGCCCACGTAGACCGCGTTTTGACCCGCTCCATTCTCGTGGGCCAGCGAGTTGCCGGCCTCGTCATACGGACTGATGCGGTGACCGCCTCCGCGGCCGTCAAACCGCGGATTGGCATCCGCCGCGATCACCATCTGCGGGTCCATCTTCTCGACCCGCCATGCCTTCGCGACATTCATCAGCATTGAGCTGTAGTTGACATTCGCCGGCTCGGCGAAATCGTCGAACCGCCGGTAGTCCTTGGCAAGCATCGGTCGCGCGTCGGGAATGCTCGGGCAGATGAACACGCGCGGATCGTCGTTCGGAATCAGCCCCTGCCGGAGCAGAACATATAAAGTCCTGGTGTTGGAATAACGCGGCACGTTGGGTGTCCGCGTGGGCAGCCACGACGCGTTGGGCATGTATCCGAGCCACGGGAGATAGCCTTGACTCTGCTGAGCGTACGCACTGTACCCCCTCGACACGGTCTGGAGTCCATACCGGCAGGCGTTTCGCTTCGCGATGTTTCGGGCCTTCTGGTAGCCCGGAACGAACACGCCGACGAAAAGGGTGATGCAGGCGGCGATGGCGATCAGCTCGCGCAACGACAGCACCGATTTGCCCGAGATGCCTCGTCCCTCCTCGGCTGATACAGGCGTCATCTCCTTGAAGGGAAGAGGCTTGGTGTGTTCATCGATTCGGGCCATGACCGCGTCCGCCAGGTTGGCGGATGGTTCAGGCACGTCCACGGCATCCAGAAACCCCAACAGCGTACGCAAAGCCCGGCTCTGGGAAGCCAGTTCGGGCGATTCGGCCACCGTCTCTTCCACCTCGCGGGCTTGGTCCGAATCCAGGCGATCCAGATGGAGGTCCAGCAGTCTTGATTCAATGGTTTGCGGGTCTTCTCGCATCGTTCTAAGCACGCTCCTGCCCGTCCGTCAATCCCTAAATGGTTTTCAAGCCCTTTGGCGCCGAAGAGGCGCCCCCGGGTCGCTTGCTCACCGTGGCCTTGTAGGCCTTGCCGAAATTGGCCACCGCCGCGTGCAACCGGCTTTTGACGGTCCCTAGCGGGACATTGAGGATCTCCGCAATCTCCCGGTAAGGAAACTGATGGTAATAGCTCAGTACCAGCACCTCCCGAAGGTGATCCGGCATCCTCGTCAAAACCGCGCGAACCTGTTCGCGCTCTTCCATGCATTCCAGCCCGGCTACCGGGTCGGCCGCGTTGTCGGCCATAAAATCCCGGAAGGTCTGCCCGGCATCATTTTCTGCATGACCGACCTGTGCATCGAGCGGCACTTCAGGCTTTCGCCCTCGGCTCCGGAGGCAATCGCGGGCCTTGTTGGCGGCGATGGTGAACAGCCACGGCTTGAATCGCCGTGACCGGTCGAAACTCGCTGCCACCAAGTGAACNNCTGCAGAAACGCCTCCTGCACGACGTCCTCAGCCAGCGTCTGGCTGCCGGTGAACCGGGCCAGAAAGCGGAACAGCTCCTGACTATGCCGCCGGACCAGCAGCTCAAACCGGTCGGGTAGGCCTTGAATATGTTCGGCCAACAACTGCTCGTCCGAAGGTGTCGTCACCGCTTCAACAGTTCCTTACGACTTAACTTACGTTTTGTTCACCGCCTTCTTCGGCCATGGCTTCATGATAGATGCATGCCCGTCGGCGGTCAAAGCGAGGCAGGGCGGGCACCGCCGTAACGTTTGCAGGAACAAAGGGTTGAGAGCTGTTGACCATTATCGGTCCCAGGCGGCTTCCTCGATCAGCCTTCAGGCCGCTCCTACCCGCCGCTCGCATACCCGGTCTGTTGTCTTCTGCGCCGGCGTTCTCGCAGGGTACGAATGAGCACCCACAATCCAAAAATGATCGCAGCCCCGACCAGAGGCAGGAGCTTGAAGCTGGGCGGCGGGGGTACCGGCAGCGTAACGCCGGGCACGGTGACCACTTTCTCATCGGCGAACTTAATGGTGACTTGCCCCTTGCCGACCATGGCGCCCTTGGCGGTGAGGCGCATCTCAAAATCGTGCCGCCCACCCGACGCGATGCCGGGGTTAGGCGCTTGGGGTCTGGCAATGCAGACCCCGGGCTTGTCGGGAACGCCGACATTCACCAGATAGGTGCACTCCTGTTCCCATCCGGCCGAGGGAACGATCCGGAAAAGATCGGCGTGGTAGTGCGGGAATTCAACATGAACGATGGGAGACGTGAGCTTGTTCATGACCGTCCATGCATAGTTCTGGCGGGTCTGGTCGGCGCCGCCGGTGATTTCCACGAGCCGGTCGGCCGACTGCGCCGAGTCGGCAAAACACGGCGTTGCGCCGGCCGTGACGAGCAACAGCAGCAACACACCTGCATATCCGAAGCTCCGGCATGTGCTCGCACCATATTGAGCAGGATGATTGAACATCATGGACTGGCCCCTTGACTCGNNTCATCAAACTGCGGCATGGCCCCGAAACGCTCTCGCTCGGCGATACCGATGAGCACGTGCTGTATCCCCCACCTGCTGAGCTTCGCCTGTGCCTCCGTGCTCGACGAGGTCGAGAAGGCTCGAATCACGTCCGAATACGCCTGTCGCATTCGTGCGGGATCCTTGGGGCTGAAAACGACCACGTGGGGCGAGTCAGGCTTCGACACACCCATCTGTCGGTCCGTCAGGGCCGCCAGGTCCAACCTGCTCTCGGGATCGCCCTGGACGACGACATCGATCGGCGTTGCTGTTCGCACGAAGTCTATTGCCGTGGACTCGGGCATCAGCCGGCGTGATTCCCAAAGGGTTCTCACCGCCGCCATCGGGGTTTCATACAACCCCACCGGCAAACCCAGCAACACGCCGATGACCGCCAGCTTCCCGGCCATCCGACGAACCCGCGGCCGGAGCAAATCCGCATTGAGAACCGCCCCTGCGATGACGGCCAGCAGCGGCGCTGCGGCCATCGGCGCGATCCGAAAACCGTAGTCGATGGCATTGACGTCGCTGCGAAAGGTGAACATCAGCAGCCCGCCCGATAGGGCGACCAGAATGAGCAGCTTCGTGGCCGGGTCCGCCCACAACCTGCGCCAAAATGCCCCTGACACCAGCAGGCAGGCCAGTACCGGTAACCCGAGCTCGACCATCAGCAGCCACGGGGCGTCGGCGTAGTTGGCCAACGGCCCCGGTGGCAGCAGTCGACCGAAAAGGGCAAAGGGGAATCTCTCCCAGGAGGCGGTCAGGCCGCCCGCGTAGCGGCCGCTCATCTGGTTGTAGCCCCATGCCTGCCAACCCATCAGCGCCAAGCCAAAGATGCCGATCACCAGCACCCCCGCCAGCACCCGCCCCGGCCTCCTTCGCTCCGCCCTGACGCCTCGCCACAGGGACAGGACAACGTAGAGCACCGCCGCGGGGAAGATCACCATCGCCAGATGAGCGCTCCCGCCGAAGATCGACGCCGACAACAGCGGTGCCATCAGCAGCCACCATCTGCTGCGGGGTGACAGCCTCAACCAGATCACGGCCAGCGTCAGCCCCACGACCGCGAAGACGTGCTGCGGGCACCAGAAGTACTGCGTGGTGAAGTTGTGCACCCGCCAGGCCACGGGACACCAGGCGTCAAGCGTAACCACCATTCGCGCACCAGTTGCCGCCCTGATCAGCATCGGGACGATGTCGAAACCGCCAACCAGGCTGACAACCGCTGCCGCGAGCACGGCACATTTCTCGCTGCCTGAAACGGCTTTCGCCAGCAGGAAGGTGAGGTGGATCAAGACCGCGGCCAGCAGTCCCGACGTCAGGCCGAAGGCGAAAGAAATCGACACGCTGTTGCCGGTCATGGTCCGGAGTGCGGCCGGCAGCAGGTAGTAGTACTCATAGTAATAGTACGGCGTGTCGGCTTCGGCCCGGTAAAAGCAACTGTGCAGCGGAAGCGGATGCCGTTCGAGCGAGAGCATCACGGCATGGTGTTTGATGTAGTCGTGGGCCCGGGTAATCGTGACGTTTCCCACCTGACCGGGAAGCCAGAACGAGAGGAACACGCAGCCCGAAGTCCAGACCGTCATGGCCGCAACCAGCAGGCGATGACGGCCGGATGCGGCCGGCGGCGCGGCCCCTTCCGCAAGGAAGCCTTTCCAGCCCGCCACCGCCAGGATCACGTTGAGAACACAGACAGACGCCACGACCGCCCATCGGGCGTTGGCCAGGTGCCACAGCCAGCTCAGAGCGACCGGCATGAGCGCCACGGACGCAGCGATGACCACCCATCTCGATCCGCGAAGCGATTCCAGCCCGGGCAGAAGATACAGCAGCGATCGCCCCGGCAGCCACAGAACCAGAATCGCGGCGGCGGGCAGAGAGATCCAGCAAGTCGGCGCGAAGCAGGCTGCGGTCGCGAGAATAAGAATGGCGAGCCGGCTGCTCATGATCAGGTCCACACATACAACCCGGCGGCCATCAAGACGACCTCGACACCGGCCGTCGCCGCTCTGCAAGGCCGACCAGGCCGGTCACGAGATGATCGTCCCCACGCGCTGCCCCATGGCGGCCCGCTTGAGATTACCGGCCTTGTGCAGATTGAACACCACCATGGCGACGCCGCAGCGCTGGCACATCTCGACAGCGCTGAGATCCATGACCGCCAGTCGCTTGTCGATGACCGCGTCGTAGCTGAGTTTCGGATAAAACTCCGCCTTCGAGTCCTTCCTGGGGTCGGCGCTGTAGACGCCGTCCACCTGGGTCGCTTTGAACAACGCGTTGGCGCCGATCTCAACGGCAGCCAGAGCGGCGGCGGAGTCGGTGGTGAAGAACGGCCGTCCGCTGCCGCCGGCCAGAACGACCACCCGGCCCTTCTGAAGATGACCGGTGCAGCGATGCCGCGAGAACGGCTCGCACAGCCCGACGACTCCCAGCGAGGACATCAGCCGGGTCGGCACCTTTCGCGCCTCCAGGGCCTCCTGCAGAGCCAGACCGTTGATCACCGTGGCCAGCATGCCCATGTAGTGGGCGGTCGCCTCGGGAATCGAGGATTTCTTCGAGAGGGCCCCGCCGCGAAGGATGTTGCCTCCTCCGACGACGATCGCCAACTGAACGCCCGCCCGATGAACTTGAACGATCTCGCCGGTGACGTAATCCAGTTGTTCCGGATCGATCCCGGCGCCGCCACGGCCACCCAGGCCCTCACCGCTGAGCTTGAGCACCACTCTGGAAAAAGCAACCTTCGATTGGGCCACAACAGATCACTCCCAAGACATCGAGCCGCCGGAGGGCTGTTCACATCGAGCCCCACGGCCGCATGGCCTTCACCTTAATCCCATCATCGGCATCCGGCAAGTCAGGACTGTTGAGATTGCAGCAGCCGTGCAATCAGGAACGCCATTTCAAGGCTCTGCGAGCAGTTCAGCCGCGGATCGCAGTAGGTCTCGTAACGGCGCGAGAGGTCGCCGCTGGTCNNCCCTGCTGCTGATGAACTTCAAACGTCGTCCGCAGCTCGCCGAGCACCACCGAGAAATCGCGAGTCTTGCGGCCGCCCTCCAACGTCACCGTGTTGCCGTGCATCGGGTCACAACTCCAAACGGCCTTTCGGCCGGCGTCCCGGACCGCCTGGATCAGTCGCGGCAACCGCTCCTCGACCCGCCCCGCACCCAATCGCGTGATCAAGGTCAACCGACCTTCCTCGTTGTCAGGGTTCAACACGGCCAGCAGGGCCAGGAGGTCTTCCGGCCGTGTCCCCGCATCGACTTTCAGTCCGATCGGGTTGGCGATCCCGCGGAAGTACTCGACATGAGCGCCGTCCACCTGACGCGTGCGCGCCCCGATCCACAGCATGTGCGCACCAAGGTTGTACCAGCGACCGGAATCGGGATCCTTGCGCGTCAGGGCCTCCTCGTAGCCCAGCAAAAGCCCCTCATGAGAGGTGAAGAAGTCGACCCGGCCAAGAACGTCGGACCGCGCCCCACCGAACGATTCCATGAAATTGATCGCATCGAGAATCCGGTCGAGGACGGTCTTGTATTCGCCCCAGTTGCGGCTGTGCTCCATCGAGCTGAGATTCCAGGTATACGGGTGCCGCAGGTCCGCAAAGCCGCCGTCGATCAGCGCCCGGATATGATTGAGCGTCGCGGCAGCGTAGAAGTAGGCGGAAACCAGTCGCTGCGGGTCGGGGGCGCGGGCTTCGGACGATGGCTCGACCGAGTTCACCGCGTCGCCCCGGTACACGGGCAACGCACGACCGTCCACCATCTCGGTCTCACTGGACCGGGGCTTGGCATACTGCCCGGCGAAACNNCGTAGGTGAGAATCACGCTCATCTGGAGCAGAATCTTGAGCTTATTGGCAATATTGTCGGCCCGGCAATCCATGAACCGCTCCGCGCAGTTGCCGCCCTGAAGAATGAATCCCTCGCCGCGCCCGGCCCCCGCCATGCGGGCCCTGAGGTTGTCCACCTCACCAAACGCAACCAGCGGCGGGCAGGCCTTCAACGTGCACAATGCCGCCTCATAAGCCGCGGCATCGGGATACTGCGGTTGTTGAGCGGCCGGACGGTGACTCCAGCCGCACGGCTCCCATGTTTTGTCCGTCATTGCGAATTCCTGAGGCACACCGGTTGTCCCGATATCGTCACGATGCCCCGAAACCGGACACCCGGCTGCGGACGACAAACATTGTACCGAGCGCAACGACTCTCGCCATCCCTGATCCAGGTAAACCGGAAGAAGCAAACGTGTGCCACTGCTCTCCGAACAGTGCGGATGCGACGTTTCGAGGCACCCAGGCGGGTGTCCTGTTTTGAATCGCGGCCCCGGTTGTTTATACTGATCAGCTCACGAACGCGTTTAATGAAAGGATGGCATTGAGCAACATGTCGCACGACTCCGTGAGCAGACGCGATTTCCTCCGAACGACCACCTGTGGCGCCGCAGCCGTCGGGCTGGGAGCGATGGCTACCGGGACGCTGGCCGCACCCACAGCCTCGAAACCGGCCACGACCTTCAAGAAACCTCCGCTGCCCTACGGCAAACTCGGGCGGACGGGTTTTCCCGTCACGCTGATCAGCTTCGGGGCAATCCGGATTTCAGAAAGGCTGGGCACGCGCATTACAAAAGGCGTGATTGACGCAGGCGTCAACCTGATACACACCTCGGCCAGTTACATGGGAGGCAACAGCATCACCGCAATCGCGGACCTGTTCAGGACGGACAAGAGCTATCGCGACAAGGTCTTCCTCTGCCTCAAGAGCTTCAACCCCGACAGCGAGAAAGAAATCGACGAGATGCTCAAGATGCTGGGCACCGATCATACCGATGCCCTGCTGACCACGTTTGAGAAGGCTGACCCCCGACGGCTGGAGGCCATCCAGAAGCAGCAGGAGGCGCTCATCAAGAAGGGCAAGCTCAAACACACGGGTTTCGTCTGCCACGGCGACATGCACGGGGTCATGGAGCTGACTCTCGAAAAGGCCCCGAAGTTCTTTGAGGTGACGCTTCTGGCGATGCGGATGCTGCCTTTGGGCAAGGACAAAACGTCCGATGACAGCACGCGGTTCCTGAAGAACCTCAAGGCTTTCCGCGAGAATGGCATCGGCATTCTGTCGATGAAAAGCGGCGCCAAGGGCGCGGTCGAACAGGGCGCGGACGTCTTTCTGCCTCACGCCAAGGCGGTTCTCGATGCCGGCTGCGACAGTGTGTTGACCAGCGTCAACAGCTTCGAGCAGATCGACATGATCAAGACGCTCGATCTGAAGTCGCGGCACATGACGGACGATGAGAAAAAGGCCGCGGCCGCCTTTCTCGACGACCGCCCTCAGGCCTGCCTGATGTGTGCCAGGTGCCGCAAGGTGTGCCCCCAGGGGCTCCCGGTCAACGATCTCATGCGGATCCGCATGTACAACGACGAGTACGGCTGGCCCGACCACGCCCGCAGCGAGTTCAGCACGCTGAGCCTTGACGCCAAGCGACTGGCCTGCGTCTGCGGCGACTGCACCACCTGCACCCAGGTCTGCCCCATCGGCCTGGCCGGCGCCGGGACCGTCCGCCACGTGGCGGAGATGTTCGTCTGAGACGACAACTGCGCCGGGTGCCATGCCCACCGTTTTCCCGGATGCCATGCCCACGGCTTTGCGCGGGCATGGCTCTCCCCCTTCACAAGACGGCGTTGACTCAAGCCTGGAAACTGATATGGTGCCTGCCAGGCAGGTGTCCAGCGCAGAGTCTGCCCGGTCTCAACAGCATCGGCGGGACGCGATTCGATCGGGTGGAAGCTGCTGACCATGACCCAAGCGGCGATGCAACCAGGGAGGACCATGTACATGAAAGCGACGACCATGATTCTTTCAGCGACCGTACTCGGACTCCTGTCGGTCGTGACGGCCGTGATGCCGGCGGCTCAGGCGGCAGAGGGGGGGCGGCGGCCGAACATCCTGTACATCATGACCGACGATCATGCCTCTCACGCGATGAGCTGCTATGGCAGCGTGGTCAACAAGACGCCGAACCTCGATCGCATCGCCGACGCGGGGGTGCGGTTCGACAACTGTTTTGTGACCAACTCGATCTGCGCGCCCAGCCGGGCGACGATCATCACGGGCAAGTACAGCCACATCAACGGCGTGCCCGTGTTCAACCGGTTCGACGGGTCGCAGCCGACGATGGCCAAGTACCTGCAGTCGGCCGGGTACCACACGGGCCTGATCGGCAAGTGGCACCTGGGCAGCGACCCGACCGGCTTCGATCACTGGGAGATCCTCCCCGGCCAGGGGCGGTACTTCGACCCGGAGTTCTACACGGCGGCCAAGACCCGAACGATCAAAGGATACGCCACCGACATCATCACCGACCTGACCATCGAGTTCCTCAAGAACCGGCCGAAAGACAAGCCGTTTTTCCTTATGTCTCACCACAAGGCCCCCCATCGGGCATGGGACCCCGACGAGAAACACCGGGCGATGTTTGCCGACCGGAAGATCCCTGAGCCCCCGACGCTCCGCGATGACTACGCGACGCGGACCGACGCGATCAAGGAAAACCAGCAGCGTGTGTTCGACGACATGACCCGGCGTGACCTCAAGCTCACGCCGCCGGCTGACCTGAAGGGATCTGAGCTCAATCAGTGGCTCGGCGTGAAACCGACGGAGGTCGAGATCGAAGTCGACGGCCAGAAGAAGATACTCAAAGGCCAGGAGCTGAACGCGTGGAAGTACCAGCGCTACATGCAGGACTACCTGGCGTGCATCCAGTCGGTGGATGACAACGTGGGCCGGCTGCTCGACTGGCTGGATCAAAACGGGCTGGCACAGAATACGATCGTGATCTACACCAGCGATCAGGGCTTCTATCTCGGCGACCACGGCATGTATGACAAACGGTTCATGTACGAGGAGTCGCTGCGAACGCCCTTTGTCGTCCGCTGGCCCGGCGTCATCAAGCCGGGCAGCGTGCAGAAGGCCATGGCCCTGAACGCCGATTTCGCGCCAACGCTCCTGGAGGTCGCCGGCGTCAGAGTGCCCGACGACATGCAGGGCCGCAGCCTGGTCCCGCTCCTGCGTGGCGGACGGCCGGCCGACTGGCGGACCAGCATCTACTACCGGTACTACCATGACCCGGGCCACCATAACACCCGGGCTCACTACGGCGTCAGAACCGAAACGCACAAGCTGATCTACTTCTGGAAGAAGAACCAGTGGGAGCTGTTCGACCTCACGAAGGACCCCCAAGAGCTGAAGAACCTTTACGGCGATCCGGCCGTTGGCGACCTCACCGAGAAGCTCAAGGCCGAGTTATACCGGCTGAAGAAGGAACTCAAGGACGACGACCAGTTTGCTGACGAGCAGCCTCCACCGGGCGTCGATGGCTCCCCGCCCGTCCGAAAGCGCCCATGACACGACGGACAACTGCCAGGTGCCCGCGGCCGGGTGCCCCATCCCTGCGCAGCCCCGAGGCTTCGAGGGGCGACGCAGGGGCGGGGGGCACGATGATGTCCTGCGAAGCCGCGATCACCTGCCAGCCGCGCGGGGCCGTCGGCATCATCATCCGC
>MTKZ01048246.1_pt2 | contig 10757 bp, 7 predicted proteins | sample 1042781 | NCBI WGS metagenome assembly MTKZ01 (sample SAMN06212207, study PRJNA360539) | anaerobic digester metagenome | biome: Wastewater treatment plant; material: sludge; isolation source: anaerobic digester fed with sludge from wastewater treatment plant | place: Denmark: WWTP Viborg ...
TGCGATAGCGAAGAATGCGACTGCAACACCATCACATTGGATATGGAAGACGGCACCACGAAGGACTTCATCGTCCTGGAAGTGCTGGAACACGAAGGTAAACAATACATCGCTCTGGCTGAGCCGGACACCATGGAATACGACATCCTGTCCATGACCGTCTCGGGCGACAACGTCGAACTGGGCGTCATCGAAGACGACGACGAATTCGAAAAAGTGGCCGCCAAATTCGACGAACTCTTCAGCCAGTCGGACGAAGAGCCCGAAGACTGACCCAAACTGACTCCGTGGGCCGGATAACTCCTCCTGGTTAGTTTTCGGGAAAGCGGTTCCGGCTGGAAAATAAATGCAGGTAGACACCCTTCTTATCCACTGCAAGCAAATCCTGACCGTGGGCGGGAAATCCTCGCCACGCAAGGGATCCGACCTCAACGACCTGGGCAGCGTCGCGGATGGCGCTCTGGCCGTTGAAGACGGTCTGATTACAGCCGTCGGGACAACCGTGGATATACTCTACAACTACAAGTCTGACAACATCATAGACGCCTCGGACAGGATCGTCCTGCCCGGCTTTGTGGACTGCCACACCCATCCTGTTTTTGTGCATACCCGCGAGGATGAATTCGCCCAACGATTGGCCGGAAAGTCCTATGTGGAAATAGCTTTGGCCGGCGGCGGGATCCGCAGCACGATCAAGACCACCCGCGAGGCTGACGAGAATGTGCTGTTCGAACTGGCCCGCAAACGCGTTTTGAAGATGCTTTCCCAGGGCACCACGACCCTGGAGGCCAAGAGCGGTTACGGCCTGGACACGGATAGCGAACTGAAGCAACTCCTCGTGATCCGGCGCCTGGGCAGGGAAACGCCCCTGACCGTCGTTCCGACCTTCATGGGCGCCCACGAATATCCCGCCGAGTACAAAGACGACCATGCCGCCTACCTCGACATCCTTTGTCAGGAAATGATCCCGGCTGTGGCGGAACAAGGCATCGCGCAGTTCTGTGACATTTTCACCGAAAAACACGTCTTTGGGATCGATGAATCCCGCCGCGTCCTGAATTGCGCCCGCGACCACGGCTTACAACTGAAAATGCACGCTGACGAAATCGAACCGATTGGCGGAGCCGAACTCGCGGCGGAGCTGAAATGCGTTTCCGCGGACCACCTCGGAGCCGCATCCGACGCGGGAATCGAGGCGTTAAAAGAGGCCGGGGTTATCCCTGTGCTTTTGCCCGCGACGCTGTTTTCCCTGCGCAGTAAAACTTACGCGCGCGGACGCTTTATGATCGAGCGCGGCCTGCCTGTCGCCATCGCCACCGACTACAATCCCGGCAGTTGCAACTGCGATTCGCTCCCTTTGACGATGAGCCTGGCCTGTCTGCAAATGGGATTTTCGCCCGCCGAAGCTCTCTGCGCCGCGACGATCAACGCCGCTCACGCCATTGGTTTGGGAGACAAGGTTGGTTCGCTCGAGCCCGGAAAGCAGGCCGATTTCACCGTCTGGGACATTCCTTCGCTCAATTTCCTGCCCTACCACCTGGGCAGCTCGCATCTGGAAAGCGTTTACATCAAAGGGCAAAAAGCCTTCGGGAGCTGATCGATGCTGGACAACAGAGGAGAAAACGCCTACACCATCCTGGAAACCCTCCACCAATCGAGGCGTTTCAAGGTTTACAAAGCCAAAAATTATTTCAGCGGCAACCTGGTTTGCATCAAAACCAACACCCAGCGCTGGCAAAAGGATTCCCTCCTCGTCCAGCAAATGCGCGGCGAAGTGGAAACCGGACTCAAACTGCAGCACCCGCATATCCGCAAGACCCTCGGCATTTTCAAGGACGACGCCGCGGTCTTTATGGTCTCGGAATTTGTGGAAGGCGTTTCCCTGGAGGATCTGCTTTCCACCCCGAAGCTGGACATTTCTTACGACCACGCGCTGAAATGGACCCTGCAGATGCTGGACGCGCTGGATTACGCCCACGGCCAGCAAGCCGTGCATTTGAACCTGAATCCCAGCAACATCCTCATCACACCCAACCATGACCTCATCCTTATCGGGTTTGGAAAAAGCCCTTCCGACTGGAAATTCAGCGAGGCCGAAAACGATCGTCTGCATCCGATGCTGTTCACGCCGCCGGAACTCTTTCTGGGGCGCGAAACCGACCAGCGCGCCGACCTCTATTCGGTTGGCGTGATCTCCTATTTGCTTTTTTGCGGACAACTGCCTTGGAGCCTGGATACCAAAGACACTCCGTCCCTGCGCAAGCAGCAGACTTTCCAGCGGCCCGTGATCGACACGGCGCTTTTGGGCTTGCATCTCCCCCACTGGCTTTTCACAGTGCTGAATAAAAGCCTGATGCTCGACCCCTCGAAACGGTTCGAGACCGCCGGGGTCATGCACAACGCCTTCCTCAAGGAAGAGGCCATCCCCTACGAATCCTGCCTGACGCGCTCGATCTTGGAAGCCCCGAAAGACTCGGTGATCCTGGAATTTCCCCCGGAATTGGCTGAGGACAAAGAGGTTGTCGAACTCGTTCCGGATATCGTTGCCGGATCGGAGCTGGGCTCGACAGCACAGCCGGGCAAAGGCGAAACCGTTATCAGCCCGGGCGGATTGAGTGGCCCGCAACTCGAGATTCCTGGCTTGGAAACTCCCGCGCCTGCAGCTCCAACCGTTGCGGAGGACCGCATCGCACCACAATCGACAACTTTCTCCCCAATAGCCCCAAAACCTTACGCAGCAACGTCCGCGGGAGCGACCACGGTGCGTCCGGACGCGGCCAAACCGGCGAGTCCGGAGGAAAGGGAAGAAATGACCCGCCTGCGGAAATTGTGGTCGATCCTGAAGCTCGTCTCGCTCGGCATCGTTGTCTACATCCTTTTCAAATACGTGATCATCCGCGACCGGCCGAAATTTTCCAAACCCGACGAATCGACAGGAATCGCGGAAGTGACCCAAGAATTCGCGGAGAAAAACGAGCCCCTGGAAATGATCCCCGTCGCCGGTGCCAAGGTCATCATCGGCTACATGGGACCGGACGCGGAGGACGACGAATTTCCGCCCCGCGAATTGGACCTCGCCTCCTATATGATCAGCAGCCATGAGGTTACGCGCTCCGAATGGGCGATGGCCACGCCCGGTTATGTGGTCGAAAGCGGCGAGGGCGACCTGCCCATCACCAACGTGACGTTCTACGACGTTTTGGAATTCTGCAACCAAAAAAGCATCAAAGACGGCCTTAAACCTTGCTACGAATTCCTCGGCGACCAGGTGTCCTGTGATTTCAGCCTCAACGGCTACCGGCTGCCCACGGAGGCGGAATGGGAATACGCGGCCCGGGGCGCCAAACGCGATAATTTTAACACCTACAGCGGATCCCCGGATCCGGACAAAGCGGGCTGGTACTCCGGAAACAGCGACGGGCGTATTCGCAAAGTGGGTAAAAAAGAGCCCAACGAACTTGGCCTCTACGACATGAGCGGAAATGCCGCGGAATGGGTCTGGAACTGGTATGCGCGCTATTCATCAGCTTTGGAGAAAAATCCCGCCGCACCGGATTACGGAACCGATAAAGTGGTGCGCGGCGGCTCCTGGAACCAGGACGCGAAGGCCATGCGCGTCACCAACCGCGATTCCGCCAAACCCTTGATCCAAAAGGATTTCATCGGCTTCCGGGTCGTCCGCTCCAAATAGTTATCTCCGAAATTTGCGTAGTTATTCCAGCTGATTATTGCGATCCCGCATCATAGTCCTTGGTTTCCTTTAACTTATTGCCTTGCTGAACCTTATCCCCTCCGTCCTTGTCCCAAAGCATTTATCAAGCGTTAGTCAAGCCTTAATCAAGCGTTAATAATTAAGACTTGATTAAGGCTTGATAAAGAAGTGATTGACACTTTCGGGCAAGGGCGGAGAATGGCGCCAGAAAGGAGGCAAATGCCATGAAAGCAACTGTCAAAGAAGGAATTAAGGGGTTTACGGGAACCCTGGATGGCGCGGTTTATTACTACCATCCGCGCTTGAAACGCACCCTGATGCGCCGCCTGCCCAAGATGCCGCGCCAACCCCAGAACGATGATTACGCGTCCATCGCGAGGCAGATCAAGGAATTAAATCCGTCGGCCGCATACCGTTACGATTTCAAAACTTATCTCGCCGCCCTGCGCGACCATGACGAAACCGCGGCTTATCCCTCATGGTACAGCCTGTTCGTCAAGATGCTGTGGGCGATGCGCGCCAAATACCCCGGCCAGGTTGATCTGAAAACCATTACCCGCGAGCAGATCCATACGCAAGAGCTCCCTTGCCGCTCCGTGAAAACAGCTGTAGAAGACGGTTTGCTGCCAGCTGTGCCCGGCAGCCAATATCTCGACCATCTGCTCTGATACGCGGCGCTACGTCGAAAATTCTTTGCAAAAGAAAGCCCGGTCACATGGCCGGGCTTTCCGCATTTCTGGGGGTAAATCAGTTCAGGATTCTCAGAATCCCGTGGGCTCCTTACGCTTGTCGTACATCAGGATGATCCGCTGTTGCAGCAAAGTATCCAGGGGCAACACCTGATCGCGCAGGGCATCGATGTCGGTTTTGGCCGGATCGTAAGGCTGCGGAGCGTCCGGAAATCCCGCTTTGAGCAGCGTTTCGGCGGCTTCGTTCCAGTGCGTGATGTCCGCCGTCGCCGGGGAGATCCATTCCAGTTCGTAGAAGAGGCGCAGCAGTTCGTTGATCAGATTCGCTTTGGCCGGATTGCGGAATTTCGTGATCCCGCAGCGCGTGGCCAGGGCCGTGCCGTCGGTCTCCAGATAGGACGGAGCCGGTAAAAGCAGATCCGCCTTGGAATCCGGATCGGCGAAATGCCGGATTTCCACCCGGAAACCGTCCTGATCGATTTTCTGCGAATTGCAACCCCAGGCCAAAACCAGTCCCGCCGGCGCGGGGCGTTCGAAAGAAGGATTTACGAGTTGCAGTCCATAGTAGTTTTGGCAATCTGTGCTTTCCAGGACGTTTCCGAGTTTGGAATCCTGGAGCGACGCGGCATTCAGCACTTTCGCCATGCTCTGCTCCGTGATCTTGTTCAGGTTGTAAATGAAGAGCTGGCTGGGATTAGTTTCCAAAGCCGCCAGCGAGGAATGCACGCTGTCCGCGAAACGCAGGGGCTTGCTGCCGTCGCACAGGACGCTGCGCAGTTTTTTGCCCGCCCGCTGTTTCAGGCGCAGCATGGCGCGCAGGGTGTGGCTAACCTCGCCGACGACCACATATTCGCTGAAAAGATCGAGGATGCCGTAGGGTTCGTAAGTCGGTTCCAGGGGCAGAAACGCGCTGCTGAAAAGGCGATAACGCCCGGAGGCGCAAAGCTTTCCGCCTGTGGACTCCGCGGCTTTGCGCAGGACGAGCATTTCCTCCAAAGTGCAATGTGGCGAAAGTTCGAATCTTTTTGCGAACGAGGCTTGCGAGCGTTCTTTCAGGACTGCCAGCGCTTCAGCCCAAGAGATCTTGCGCCAAACGCCTTGTTCATTTAACAATGGGGTTTTCAGGCGGTCCGGAGACAAGAGGGCCTGCCAGCCGAAACGCCCTTTGAAGCAGAGGTTGCGGCCGTTGAAACCGGGATTTTCCCCGTCCGTGTCGATTCGTACCGGGACGCCGGATTGGGTCTCGCAGCGGATGTGGCAGCCGGTGCCGCATACTCCGCAATTTTGCAGTGTTTTTTCTTTGGGCAGGGGATTGAGTTTGTAGTTGAGATTTCTCTCGACCAAAGCTCCCACGGGGCAGACGGCAATGCACTTGCCGCAACTTTCGCAGGTCGTTTGGGTCAACGATTCGCCAAATTCAGGTGCCACGACCGCCGCGAAACCGCGATAAATGTATCCCAAAACTGCCGCGCCCTGGATCTCGGCGCAAGTGCGGACACAGCGGCCGCAATTGATGCATTTATTCGTGTCGCGCACGATATAGGGATGGCTGTAATCGATGGGATGCTTGTTGATGCTGCCGGGGAAGGCCAGCGCGTCCACGCGGTATTGGGTGCAGTATTCGCGCAGTTTGCAGGTTTCGTTAACCTGGCAGCCGCATTCGAGGCAACGTTCGGCCTCGGCGCGCGCCGCTTCTTCCACAAAACCTTCCTCCACTTCGGTGAAGGAACTTTTTGCCTTATCCAGCGGGATCTCCGGCATTTCCGCCCGGGCCGTTTTGGCAAACTGGGCGTATTCGGCGGCCGAAATGTCCCGCACTTTGTAGCCTTTCTTGGCGTCGAAACGGAAGATCTCGGAAGCTATTTCCTCGCCGTTCAGGAAGCGGTTTATGGCTTCCGCGGCCAGGCGTCCGTCCGCTATCGCTTCGATCGCGGTGGCAGCTCCGCGTTGGAAGTCGCCTCCGGCAAAAACGTTGGCCAGGCCGGTGTACATGGTTTTTTCGTCCACGACCGCCGTCTGCCAGCGGCTGATGGGCAAAACCTTGCCTGCAATGTGGTTGTCCGCTTCCGCGAACAGCTCGACCTCAGGGACTTGCGAGATGGCGGCGATGATGGAATCGTAGGCCTCGGTGAAAAACTCCCCGGTGGGCTCGGGACGCCGGCGGCCGCTGGAATCCGGCTCTCCCAGCTTCATCTTTTCGATCTTGACTTCTGTCAATTTACCATTCTCGCCGAAGTACTCGACGGGATTGCAGAGATAGTGGAAAACCACGCCCTCGTGTCCGGCGGCTTCGATCTCAAAAGGCTCGGCGGGCATTTCGTCTTTCGTGCGGCGATAAATGACGCTGACCTCGCAACCCAGGCGGATCGCGGTCCGGGCGCAGTCTATGGCTGTGTTGCCGCCGCCCACGATGGCGACTTTTTTGCCCAAGGAGGGTGTGTGGCCAAGGCTGTGGGCTTTTAGGAAATCCACTCCCAAATAGCAGCCGTCGAGGTCGGAACCCTTGACGGGCATGGGAACCGCTTTCTGGGCTCCCAAGGCCAAATAAACCGCGTCGTATTGGGCGTGGAGGTCTTTCAAAAGGAAATCTTTGCCGAGTTGTTTGTGGTATTCGACGCGCATGCCGTTGGCGCAGAGCAGTTCGATCTCGCGGTCCAGGATGGCTTTGGGCAGNNNGTGACTTCGTGGCCAAGGTTGGAAAGGTAAAATCCGCAGGTCAGGCCGGAAGGCCCCGCGCCGACGACGGCGACCTTTTTGCCAGTGGGGGTTTGCTTTTCCGGGATGTAGTTCCAGGCGTCGTTGAGATCCTCGTCCGCGCAAAAGCGCTTCAATTGGCGAATGGCGACGGATTCCTCGACGATCTGGCGGCGGCATTCCTTTTCGCAAAAAGCCGGACAGACGCGTCCAATCGAAAGTGGCAGGGGCAGGGTGTCCTTGATGACTTTGACCGCGTCGTGGTATTGGCCGTTCGCGATGAGCGAGACGTAGCTTTGGATGTCCACGTGGTCGGGGCAGGCGATCTTGCAGGGGGCTTCGCAATCGGCGTAATGGTTGGAAATGAGCAGTTCCAGCGCCATTTTACGGGCTTCCGCGATCTCCTGGCTATCCGTGGTGATCTCCATGCCTGGCGTGACCGTTGTGCCGCAAGAGGTCACATAGCCTTTGCGGCCTTTCACTTCGACCGCGCAAACCCAGCAGGAGCCAAAAGGTTTGAGTTCTTCGTCGTGGCAGAGGGTGGGAATTTCGATGCCGTTGCGTTTGGCCAGTTCCAGGATGGTGATGCCGGTTTCGGCCTGGACCTTGTTTCCATTTAAAATCACTTCAATCATCGCCGCCTCCTATGCCTTGGTGATCGCGCCGAATTTGCAGGTCTTGAAGCAGGCGCCGCATTTGATGCATTTGCTCTGGTCAATCGAATGGGGTTTCTTGACCTCCCCGGAGATGCAGCCCACCGGGCATTTGCGCGCGCAAGCCGTGCAGCCGATGCATTTGGCCGGATCGACCTCGTACTTGAGCAGCGCGGCGCAAACTCCCGCCGGACAACGTTTTTCCTCGATGTGGGCCAGATACTCGTGTTTGAAATACTTCAGCGTGGTCAGCACGGGATTGGGCGCCGTCTGTCCCAGTCCGCACAGCGAGCCTTTGATGATGTTCGCGGCCAGGGCCTCCAGTTTTTCGATGTCTTCCAAAACGCCCTTGCCTTCGGTGATGCGGGTTAGAATTTCCAGCATGCGGCGCGTCCCGATGCGGCAGAAAGTGCATTTGCCGCAGGATTCGTTCTGCGTGAAATTCAAAAAGTAGCGCGCGACGTCGACCATGCAGGTCCCGCTGTCCATTACGACCATGCCGCCAGAGCCCATGATCGCGCCGGTGGCCGTGATGCTGTCGTAATCGACGACTGTGTCTAGAAGTTCAGCCGGGATGCAGCCTCCGGAGGGACCGCCCATCTGCACGGCCTTGAACGGCTTTTCGGTCTTCATGCCGCCACCAACCTTGTAGATGATGTCCTTGAGCGGAATGCCCATCGGAACCTCGATCAAGCCGCTGCCGGCGATTTTTCCGGCCAGGGCGAAAACCTTCGTTCCGGGCGACTTTTCGGTGCCCATGGCGCGAAAGGACTGGGCGCCGTTGAGGATGATCCAGGGCACGTTGGCCCAGGTTTCCACGTTGTTGATGTTCGTCGGTTTGCCCCAGAGGCCTGACTCCGCGGGGAAAGGCGGCCTGATCGTCGGCATGCCGCGCTTGCCCTCGATGGATTGCATAAGCGCGGTTTCCTCGCCGCAGACAAAAGCTCCGGCGCCTTCCTTGATGTGCAGTTCAAAGCAAAAATCGGTACCCAGGATGTTCTTGCCCAGATAGTTCTTTTCCTCGGCGGTCGCGATGGCAACCTTCAGGTGCGCGATGGCGAGCGGATATTCGGCACGGCAATAGATGTAGCCTTCATCCGCGCCCATGGCACAGGCTCCGATGATCATTCCTTCCAGGATTCTATGCGGATCTCCCTCCAGGACGCTGCGGTCCATGAAAGCACCCGGGTCGCCCTCGTCGGCGTTGCAAACCACATATTTTTTATCGCTCTTGGCAGCTGCGGCAAAGGTCCATTTCAGACCCGTGGAAAATCCCGCCCCACCACGTCCGCGCAACCCGGAATCCTTGACTACGGCGATGATCTCTTCGCGTTTCATTTCCAAGGCTTTGCGCAGAGCCTGATAACCGCCGCGGGCTTCGTAATCCGCGAGAGAAAGGGGATCGATAACGCCGCAATTCTGGAGAACGATGCGTTTTTGGTTGGCCAGCAGCTCGTTGCGTTTAGCGTCGTGCTTTTCAGCCAGGATGACATTCGTGGAGGGCAAATTCCCTGCTTGGTATTCAGCGATCAGGGGTGTTATAAGTTCCGGGGTCACGCGTCCCAGCGTCACCACGCCGAGCTCGGAGCCCGAAATTTCCACGATAGGCTCTTCAAAGCACATACCGATGCAGGCCGTGCGCTGCAGTATAAAAGCTCCCGCGTTTTTGGCCAGGTATTCTTCCAGCTTGTTGTAAACGTCCTCGGCGCCGGCGGCGATCCCGCAACTGGCCAGTCCCACTTTGACGGTGAATTGTTCCATTGCTCACCCTCCCTTAAAAATCGAATTTGGCCAGAATGCCGGGAATGGCTTCCGGAGTGAGTTTGCCGAAGGTCTGGTCGTCGATCATGATGACCGGCGCCAGCGAACAGCATCCTAAACAGGCCACTTCCATGAGAGTGAATTTCATATCCTGGGTGGTAAGTTTTCCCGGCCCCAATTTGAGGTGTTCGACTAGAGAATCCTTGATGCTGTCCGCATCGGAAACGTGGCAGGCAGTTCCTTTGCAGACCCGGATGATATGCTTGCCCTGCTGTTCGAGACGGAACATGGAGTAGAAAGTGACCACTCCGTAGATCTCGGCGGCGGGAACGTTCATTTTCTCGGAAATGTGTTTCAAAACGGGGCGGGAAAGATATCCCTCCAGATTTTGGGCAGCCTGCAGCAAGGGGATCAAAACACCCTTTTTGCCCTCGTAAGCCGGCAGCAACGCGTCCAGCTTGCTGAAGTCGTACTCCATCGCAACTCCTTTACATCTCAGATCTGACCCCGCTTTGGAGAGTGCTGCATCCAGAACGGGCGTATATATCGCTAACTTACAGATTGGCAGTCTTTGTCAATTGAAATATACCAATTCAGGGGATATTGTCGTAAAATGACGGCTGATAAAGGAACACGTATGTCCCGGTAAAGCAAAGGCTCCGCTTTCCGTCCAGAGTGGCTAAAAACGGAGCCCATTACGGATAATTACTTTATTAACAGAATCTTACGAGATAGAGACCGATCTTGCGCGTCCACGCGGAACAGATACACCCCGGAAGCCACTTCGCTGCCGGAATCGTCCCTGCCGTCCCAACTGAAGGCATGGCTGCCAGCTGCCAGATCGACAGGGCCGAAACCGCGCACTTTTTGCCCGCGCAGATTGTAGATCCCGGATTCGACACGGGCCGCGGAAGGCAGATCCAGCTTTAGTTCGGTCTTTGTAGCAAAGGGATTGGGCGAGGCTGCGGAAAGTGCGATAATGGCGGACGGTGCCTGCGGATCGTCGTTCGGCGTGCCCCAATGCTCGAGATAAACACCGCCAGTGAGGGAAACAGCGTTGCCGTGATGGTGTGAATTGTCAGCGAAAGCATACCAGTCCTGGCCGACAGGGATGTCGAACAAGAACGCGGCGGCCGAACTTGGCGGAACATAGGAATAGGCATCGCAGAAATTTTCCAGCTGAAGGAAGAGGATGTTGTCGGAGTCGGTCGCCAGGAAAGACGCGGTGGCAGGCAGGTCCACCAGTTT
>MTKZ01127011.1_pt1 | contig 10757 bp, 2 predicted proteins | sample 1042781 | NCBI WGS metagenome assembly MTKZ01 (sample SAMN06212207, study PRJNA360539) | anaerobic digester metagenome | biome: Wastewater treatment plant; material: sludge; isolation source: anaerobic digester fed with sludge from wastewater treatment plant | place: Denmark: WWTP Viborg ...
GACCTAGCATCTTAGAACCATATCTATCAACTGCTAAAGCTAACTGATTACCTTGCTCTCTATCGTGTTCAAATCTACCCATTCTATGCTGTGTACCTGTAGTCATAGTTAACATATAGTTACCAGCTATAGTATTATTAATAGCACTATTAGGACCTATTAACATCATAGCTGGCATAAGACCAAGAGCACTAGATATACGTCTAGTCATCTTAAGTGCTTTATTATTATTCTCTGGTTCAGTATCTATGATAGTAGCTAAGTCGTGTAAGTAAAACATTAAGCCTGATTGTATAGCTCTTCTATTACTATCTGCTAAGAACCAATTATAGTTCTTCTCCATCTCATCAGAAATCTTGTTATAACCTAATATTCTACTAGCTTCTTCAAACATAATACCTGTAGCTGTAACCATTGTAGTAGCACTATGATAGAAGTCTCCATCATCACTCATTATGTTATTAATACGATGTCTAGTAAAGCTAGGTAAATATACTAATTTCCTGTTGACATCACTATCATCAGCATAGAACGCTTCTAAGTAAGTAGCTTGTAAATGATTACCAGGCACATAATCAAACCTAGCTGTAAAGTCTTCTAACATCTTATTGAAAGCATCTATAGCTTCTTGATGTCTTGGATTAATACCTGCTCTATTCATACTATTCTGAGAAGTAGAATATAACTCATCATAATAACTCTTCAATGTTCTAAAGCTTCCTAAAATACTATCATCAGATGCTATCTCTAGTAATAACTGATTATCATTAAGTGGAGAATCAGGATTAGCTTTACGAAACTTATCTATTTGGTCTTGTATATAATCTTTAGTATAGCCATAGTTAATAAGAGACCAATCTTTATCTCTATATTCTAAGTATTGATTATAAACTTCAATAGCTCCTGCAGGTTCTAATATTATATCATATTCCTGTAACTTTGCAGCTAAGGTTGTAGGATTAATATCACTAGTGTAACCACCATCAATTAAGCCGAAGGTCTTATTAAATATTTCTTGAGTTATACCATACTGCTTAAATATAGGGTTATCATTAACACTTCTCATCATATTATGAATATGATTGATTATCTTACGCATTGGTCCTTTAGTAAAATTATCTATCTGAGCTAGCTTATAATACACATCAGCTGCAGGTTCAAAATGAGTTACAAGATTAGGTCTATTACACCATAACTCAAAGCTTTTATTTAAACCAAACATACCTAGTAATCCATTAACTGCTTTATAAGCAAATAGATTACCATTCTGAGTTGCTTTATATAACTTATATGCAGCTTGTATTCTTGAAGATGAACCTGCATCTCTCAGTAACTTCTTAGGGTCATCACTAGCTTTGAATAGATTCTGAAATACACTCATTAGATAATTACTATATTTTAGCGCTTTCTCTTTATCGTAAGATAACTCTGCTAAACTCTTAATTCTACCATTTGTAATCTTGTTTACTACATCGTCTATATTAGTTGATTCTATATCATACCGTAAGTATAGCGGTAATAAATCACCATTAACACCAGATTCATACATAAGCGCTAATCTTCTGGTATCATCTTCAAGTCCCATTAAGAATTCTCTTGCTACATTATTACTTGCAGGAGCTTCATATACACAATGTCTAGCCATTTAATTCTCCTTTAACAGCCTATAGCACTATCAGTATTTCTTACTTCTATACTGACACCTATTTTAGATAGTAGTCTATCATCAATTAATTTGATACTTTCATCAGTATATTGAAACCAATCTGGATGCTCTTTTAAAACATTAATATCTATCTTATAGTCTAGACCACCATCACCTTTAATACTTTCTGCAAATCTTTTCAGGAAGGTAGAAGTTATACCATAACCTGCATAGATTAAATCTCGTTGAGTAATATCTTCTACCATACCTGTCATTGCAGAATATAGAGCTTTGTATCTAGCTCTCTGCATATCATTAGCTTTAGTATCAGATAATAACTTTATGATAGAATTATGAAACGATTCTACTGATGCTTCTTTGCCTTTGATAGTTAATTTACCAAATATTCCAGCTTGAACTCTTTGAGTCATACCATATTTCAACTTCTTGCCATCATTTAAAAATGGTGTGACAAGAGTATCATTAGCTAATTCATAAGAACTAGCTACAGCACCAGAAGTAGCAATATCTACATCTATACCAAGCGCATCTAACATTTGTCGTATAACTGTTCTATTTACTAATGTACCTGCAGCAGAAGTAGAAGATTGGATAGTGTAATATATCATATTAATTAAGTCTTCTTTATTAGATGCTCCTACTAATCTTATAGGTCTAGTACTCATTAAATCTGCAGCTTCTTTNNAGCTTTTTCACCGTAAGGTAATAAAGCTCGTTCATCAAATAACTCAGCGAAATCTTCTGCTGTCATATGATGTAATCTATTATATGGGTCTACCCACATATTATAGCGTAAGCCGCGTATGTAATCATCTGCAGAAGTTAGAAAATGAGCTACAATAGCTACATTATGTGGAGCTTTACTAAGTTTAATTGGGTCATTAACTAAGTTAACACAGTAGTTATAAAACTCGTCGTATTCTTTATCAGAATAGGGTAAGGTATCACCAGGTGATAACATAGAGTTAGCTATATCTACATACTTAATATGCTTATCATAAAGCTCTGTAATTTGGTCTATAAGCTTATTAGTATCTTGGTCAGTTTCTAATTCATAGGATAGAGGAGTGCCTAACATCTTATGTATCTTTTGCTTAAGCTCAAAATAATATTTGTCAGATAAGGTCTGATACATATTCATTAGATTAGGCTCGTTATATTTGTTCTTATAAAAGTCATAAGGCACAGCACATAATACACCAAATCTATTAAAGGGTATTAGAGATATTCTAGGAGACCTAGAGCTTACAATTAAGACAGTTGAAGCTGCAGCTTCTACTTGTTCTGATAGTCTAGTTAATATACTTATCTTAGTTGCATCGTCAGTACTATCATCTATGATAGCTCTGAATGTATCAACACCACCATTTGTCTTTGTATAGTCTACATAAGTAGCGCTTGCTTGTTTAGTTAATTGACCAGGTCTAGCTAAATAGAGATTATCTGTACCAGCTATATTGACTTTAATAAAGCTGTTATCTAAGACATCTGTATATGCGCCACCAGCTTCTTTTATACGTAAGATAGCATCATTAATACCTGTACCTTCAGGTATAGCATATATGCCTTTAACTGGTATAAATGGAGTATTAGGTTTACTTTCAATAACTGCTANNCTTCATTACCAGCACTAGTTTTCATTATCCATCCAGTCTTGACTGTGTCTAGACCACCTAATACTTTCATACTTTGTAGCTTATTGTCAGGACCACCCTGTATCAATACATAATTATTTCTATTAGCTTTATTTCTTACTTGATAATTCTCAGGTGCTAATTGTTCAATTAATGCTGCATCTGTATTCTTAAGTAATTCATAAACTTCTTTATTAGATTGACTAGTGATAGTTGGTTTCTTGTTAAATAATACAGAAGCATCCCAAATGTAGTTATCTGAAAGTCCTGCAGTATAAGCTGCTATACCTTGATACATACGAGTAGCTTGAGAAATAGCAAGACCAAAGAATCTACCTGGAGGCATAGAGTAACCATTAACTTGATTACCTTGAAACTTTGTAATGAAATCGTTCTGAACTAAATCAAATACCTTAGCTTGATGATAACAAAGATAATCTAATATCTCATTATCATCTAGTTTAGTATTCTCTGGTAAGTCTAATTGGTCTACTAAAAATCTAGTAACACTCTCTCTACTCATAGGTATAGAACTCATAGCATCTTTATCGTAATCACCAGACTGAACATAGGCAGCTTTAAGACTTATACCCCAAGAATTATCGTGGTCTACATCAAATATTCTGGTCAATATTACTGGTACATAATGCGCTTCATTATCAATAGAATACCTAGTAACTAGTAATAAGAATACATCTTCTGTACCATCTCCAGTATCTATCTTTAACTTCACTAATGGAGAATCTTCAAGAGAAGATAGATAGTCTAACATAGCTCTACCATCCATAGTAGTAGCTTCATTATCTAGTGTACCATAACCCTTACTTCTTTCTTTAGTATGTTCTGCTGCTTCCCAAGCCCTTCTCTCAAGAGGTGTAAAGTTGTCTGTATTGAATTTACCTGATGGGTCTACATTAGTACCAGTATCATTATAAGACTTTAAAGCTTTTTTATGTAACTTTTTCTGCACCATCTCAGCAAGTAATTTTATTGATGCAGAACCTGTAAATTCAGGTTTTAAATCATATTCTTGAGGAGTTTTATCTATAGTCAATAAATGCTTTGACTGGAAATATCTATCAAGCTTAGCATTCATTAGATTATAAGATTGAGGATAATTAGTAGCATCTCCAGGCATATAATCAGGTTCATAGGTTATTCTACCATATGAACTATCACCACCATCAGAACTACGTAATCCAGCTCTTATAGCATTATTACGATGTCTAAAAGAATAGTAGTTATTACTCTCAGCTCTTTGAGCAACAAGAGCAGTATTAAATTTGAAGNNTTATCTGTGCCTACATTATAGAGATTAAAGTTATGTGGCTTATAACCCCAAAGTGCTAATTCTGTAGGTTTTCTTACACTAGATAAATCTATGAGACTTGCTAACATAGGTGAACAATACTTAAGACTTTCTGAACCTATTAATACATCTACTCCTTCAGGTAATACATCAGAAGCTACAAAGTTAACTTTCATTAATGACCCAAAAGATTTAATCGTTAGACCACCAGCATTAAAGATAGTCTCTAAAGCTCTAAGTATCTTTGAAGATACATATACTGTCCCATCATTAGTATTGCCTATATTAGTGATAATATCATCTGCTACAGCGATAACAGGAGTTCTGCCCATAGATTTGATAATAATAGAGTATACAGCATTATGTAAATCAGGATGTAGTAATACACATTGTGCAGTAAGTGCGCTTAGTCTCTTAGGTAAATCTTTGGCTGCTATAGCTGGTGATATACCTTCAGTAATAAAAGCATTATAAACATAGCGCATAGCTTCTTGAGCAGTAAGAGTCTTACCTTCACCAGTAAGAGTCTTACCTTCACCAGGAGTCATTACATCCCAAGTATGTTTAAAGAAACCAGGAGTATCATAGCTTCTTAAAGCTGATTCATAAGATGCTAACATTTCCTGTTTGAGATTCTGAATACGCTTTATATATTCCTGCTGAGTATCAGCATCAAGTAGTCTATAGAATCTCTGAAATTCTATGTCTTCTTTTGAAGTATTAGTAATAATGTCTATATAGTCATCTATTTCTTTAAAGATAGCGTCAAGTTGAGCATTATCAGTACTAGGTTTAATAGCATTAAATTTCTTAATAATAGAAGATAGATAATCTGTTTGATTAAAGACATCAATTAAATCTTTTTTAATTCTAGTACTATAAACAGATATACTTATCTTGTCTTTATTAACCCATTTGTATATATCTCTCTCTAAAGTGACATCACTTTTTACAGTATTGATAATCTTTAATAATTCAGGAGTTAATACTTCATTGAGATTAATTTCTTGACCTGGATTCTGAGTTCTGAATTCTTCTATCTTCTTATCTGATTCTTCAAGCGCTTTATTTAAGATTCCGAAATGATAATCTAATACTTCATCTGTAAATACACTTATTCTATTAGGAGCTTGTGGTGTTGTAGTAGGCTTCTCAGGTAATAGATTAGATAGAGATACAGCCTTAGATATGCTATATATAATATTAGCTAATTTCTTAAAAGCATTATCTACATTAGCCTCACCTTGTAGAGCTTTATAAGTATTATTAGCATTACGTAATAGAGCTAGAGCTTCATTATTATCCATAAAGGCTGCAGACGCTTTTACTATCTGCTCAAAGTTATCTTTACCTAGTAAGCTATACCAATAAGCTGGATGATTCTGAATATAGTTTGATAAGGTCGCTAATTCAGGTGCATCAAGAATATCAAATATCATCTTCTGATAACTGACAAATTGGTCAAAGATATGTCTTAATTCAGATACAGTACGTGGTTTCTTAGTTATATATAGACTATCCTGAGTTGAACCATCCTGGTCTATAACTATATAACCAGCCTTAGTAATCTTCTCATTGATATTTAGTAAGTCTTCTGTACTAACATTATGTAAAGATACTTGTAGTATATTTAGATTTCCAAAAACTCCACCTGCATAATGATTCTTCTTAAAGCTTACATTATGTATAGAAATGTTTGGACCTAAAACTTCCTGTAGTTTTCCAGCTTCTAAGTCTACACGCATAGTTCTTTCTTTAAGACTACGCATAGCTAAATGTCTTACAAGAGTAGTAAGACAAGGTTTATTATTAGAATCTATCACTAACTTAATCTGAGGTGCTTTCTCTTTAAGTTTATTCAATACTTCAGTAGTGAGAGTATTAACAAATTCAGTAGATACTTTCTTTATATTATCTTCATAATAGCTATATAAGCTATAATATAGATAACTTACAGCCTCATCAAAATCAGGAAAACAAGATTTGATTAAATCAAATAAGTCATCTACATCAACTGATTTAAGTTCGTTATTCTCCCATACATCCCACATTCTAGGAAATTCCTGTAAATCTTCAGCAGTAGGCATTAATGGTTCAAGAAATTTATCAGGCTCCATAGGCATCCAAAGTTTATCAAATAAATCTATCTTTGCCTGGTCTGTAGATACATCTCCAACTATATTTATCTTACCTGTATTTACATCATAGTCAGTTATCTTGATATTGTAATCGCTTAAAAATTTATTTATATTCTCTAAGAATTTCTCTACACCAGCTTCTGTAGAAGGTAGATTGTAATTATGTTTAGTCTCTATGAATCGCTTGTTAACCCACTTGAATAGATAGATACCTAATATACTATTGATTACATCCATATCTTCAGTAGTAAATTTAGCCCTAATTTCTGCATCCATATTAGCAAACTCTCTCATAATATTCCAAGAGTCTTCTATTAAAGCTGAGTTAACATTTAGATTCTTACCGTTCATAGTAATTAAATTATCATATTCGTAAGTAAGAGGAGCTCTAGGATTAACAGCACATAGTAGTCTTAAAGTATTATAAAGCGCCCTCTTATCTCCTAAGTCTTCAGTTTCTACATTTAAGTCTAATAATTTAAGTGTATGTTCATCAGCTAAGAATAGAGGTGAGGTATAAGACTTTGCAGCACGCATAATCTCATAATCTTTTATATCAATTATAAGGTCAGTAATAGGTATACCTCGTATAGTAGTAGTCTTAAATTTAGCTCTGTATGGAGCTAATATTTTATCTAAATGTAATACTCTATTCTGTACTTCTTGATAGTCTGATAGATTAGCGTATTTAAAGAAGCCTTCTGATAATGTTTTTAAATCACCTTTTACTCTCATTATAGCTAAAGCTTTGTTTTCATCAGAGATAGTATTATCATTGAGTGTCCACTCTAGACCTTCCATCTTAGACTTCATTAGTAAAGCTGAAGCCTTACCTAATCTATTAAGTACATCTCCAAATGAACTTATAGGTTCTTTATTAAGTATGCTTTCTACAAATGGTTGTAAATCTTTCATTACTTTGTAAATAGTAACATTACCATCTACCACAGTCATTAACTCATCCCAAGAACGAAGTATGTTAGGCTNNACCACAGTCATTAACTCATCCCAAGAACGAAGTATGTTAGACTTAGCAGTAGGCTCACCTGTAGCTTCTATATCACCAGTCTCAGTTCTGCGTACCATACCTCGCTTTTCCATTTGTTGAACGCTATTCTCTTGTCTCTTAAAGAACCATTCCATTATCTTAGCTATTTCTATTATAGCTTTCTCGTCGTATTTAACAATAGGAGCATCAGGACTTTCGTTTTCTTTGATTCTATCTATGAGTGCTACTTCTGCATCTCTTAATAATTTAGGGTCATTATAGTTAGCTAGTAAATCGTCAAAGCCTGTATCAACTAATTTACCATCTTTTACTTGTGGCTTTAACATTTCTTTAACCTTTAGCGAAGTAGCGTATGGATTATCAGTCTTATCAGCTAATTCATCTAGGGTTCTATATATCTGACCTTCAATGTAAGATATAATATCTTCTGCAGTATACTTACCTCCTCTAGTAAGATGAGTAAAGTCAAATCTTTTTAGAGATGACATATAAGGTGCTATAACTTGAATAAACTCATCTTGAGTAAGTCTTACTCCGCCCTTATTCTGTTCTGCAGTTGTGATAGCATCAGTAATAGCTTGACCAAAAGACTTAGCTAATACTTGAGCTCTATTCATATCATTGATTTCTAGCTTAGTATATTCAGTAACAGCATAAGCAGACTTGAGTATATTAGTAGTATTAAAGAAAGTATAATAAAACTCAGCACAAGGTAATCCAGTTACTGTACCAAACCATTTAAATATCTGATTACTACGCATTTCAGTAGCTAACCAGAAGGTCATATAATCACTAAAACTAAATCTACCTTCTCTAACTCTAGTAATGTAATCACTTTTAATTTCAGGGTCACTCATAAGTTGGTGCATAGCTTTAGCATTACCTGGATATAATCCCCAAGTAAGAGTAGCAAATTTCATAGCATTCTCTGCAGCTCTACGATTAGGGTACTTCTTGATAGTATCACCAAACATCTCAGTCCACCAAGATTTCTCATAGAGACCTGTAGGTGCAGCAGTCTTCTTTGCTAAGAAATTACGATATGCACCAGAGCCTATAACCATAGCAGAACGCATAGCAAAGTCTGTAGCAAATCTAGCTATAACATCATCAGGTGCACCAGATAGGTCATAACGTCTCATTTGCTCAGCTGAATAGTCTATAAAGTTCTTTGTCAAATGATGAACTCCATAGTCAACACCCATATCTACTAAAGTATTAGCTACTAGATTCTTTATAGGAAACATACCTAATCTAATGATATTATTAGTTGAGAAATGATTTAATACACGATTAAGGTCTTTAATGCCTTCTACATTACCAGTTATACCTGATAAAGCAGTACCTGCTATCTGACTAAATGCTAAGCCTATACCTGTAGTTACAGCATCATATGCTGCACCCCATATGTATTTAGAAGTATTAAATGGCTCTACAAATCCAGTAGCAGTATTATACTCCATTAATCTGCCTTTACTAACATTAAGAGTCCATAATCCTATCATACCTAAGCCTTTAGCTACAGCTACGTTTTCCATTATAGAACCAATATAGCCTACTATATTAGCAGTTGTTCTAGCTGCTTTAGGTAATAAAGATAATTCAGGGTCACTATATATGTTTTCTTCTAAAGCTGCTTGTCTATAGTCTGTAACAAATCTAGGACTATTACCAGATATATAGTCATAAGCCTTAATCGCTAAGTTACCTATATTAGTCTTACTAGCAGCTAAAGATATAAATGCACCAGTAGGAGACCCAACATCTAATCTTTCACCAGTCTTAGGATTAATGTCTAATAGACTGACATACATATTCTTAACCATAGGATTAATGTAGTCAGACATAAGAGGATAGCGTGTATCTACTACACCAGACTTATCAGTACTTTGTAAGAAATTAACCATAAGAGGCATAGTATCTTCATTCGCAATAGCCTGAGCTAAAGTCATATTAGGTAAATTTGTTCTAGTTATATTAACATCAGATAAGAATGGTATATTAGAATAACCTAATGGTTTATTAAATATGTTATCTATAGCAGCCTTCTGAGCTGTTTCAGGGTCAAGTCCTGCAAGAGTATGTGATATAACAGAATCACTATAAGCTTCAGCTACTTTATAGATGATACCCTTAGCTAAAGATTCAGCAGGATATTTAACTATATCTTCTTTAGTTAATCCTAAGACTTCAGGATTCATAGATACAGCCCAAGCTAAAGTCTTACCTCCACCTCTATTTTTATTCATATTAGTTAGAACACTATTAACTACTTGACTATAGAATTGAGTATTATTTAACAGGTATCTATAGACATCCTGGGTTATCTGTGGTTCTATTTGTCTTACTTGATATATTGGGTCCAATTTACTGTCCTCTATTTAATGTAGGTGGTGTATATACTTGAGTATATTTAGGATTCATAACATCCTTCATTTCAATACTATACTGACGTAACATAGTATTAAGAAGGTTTAACATAGCATTTTGTAGTTTAGGTTTACCTTTCTTATCTCCACCAGATTGTAGATATAATTGAGCTATGTCAATGAAGTCTTTAAGACTATACATAGGTATATTAGCATATGGACTAGAAGTACTTCTATAAGCTGCAGCTTGAGCCATAGATGCTGCATAGGAAGCAGGTAAATATTTAGATGAAGCGGCTTGAGCTAAACCAGATATACCTTGAGCACCTTGTTCAATTATAGATAAGGCTTTAGCAAGCTTATAGCCATCTGGATTAGCTTCTATCTGAGATTTAAGATATTCAAGCTTAGCTAGTTCTTGACTAGCTGTATTAATCAAATTAGCAGCTAAGCTTTCATTACCACCTTGCGATAAGAACATAGCAGCTGACATTTGATTTCTAGCTTGTTCAATTCTCTTTTCAATATCTTTCTTTTCTACATTTATGTCCATTTTAGACATATCTAAAGCTTTCATTGCTGTAGCTATAAGCTGTTGCATTTGTGGGTCTACAGGTGCACCTGCATTAGTT
>MTKZ01007978.1_pt1 | contig 10752 bp, 9 predicted proteins | sample 1042781 | NCBI WGS metagenome assembly MTKZ01 (sample SAMN06212207, study PRJNA360539) | anaerobic digester metagenome | biome: Wastewater treatment plant; material: sludge; isolation source: anaerobic digester fed with sludge from wastewater treatment plant | place: Denmark: WWTP Viborg ...
CTGTGCCCTCTGCCCTGTGCCCTCCGCCCTCTGCCCTGTGCCCTCTGCCCTGTGCCCTCCGCCCTCCGCCCTGAGCCCTGTGCCCTGCGCCCTGCGCCCTGTGCCCTGCGCCCTGAGCTTTTATTGCTCCTGCTCCCTCAGTATTTCCCTTTTCATTAACCGGTTCTCAAGGATCCGTGTATATTCAAGGGATTTTCTTATATTATAATCCTCATAAGCTTTCTGTGCCCATGACAGAGCGGCATCAACATCCCCGTTTATCTCATTGATTATGCCCATATTATGGCAGGCTCTGCCGGCAATCTCAGGTTTCGGGTTTGTTGTCTCCTTTTCCCATAACAATCCGGCTTCATCCCATTTACCCGTTTGTGCTTTTCTTTTTGCTATTTTAAAATTGTAGTTTCCCTTAACAAAATAATCCCGCATTACGCGTAACTCAAAAGGAATGAGCCTTAAAGCATAACCATGACCAGCCATATTGCTGACTTCCTTTATTGCGTCTTTNNTGATTCAAGATGCCTGAATTCATCAGCAATCACTCTGCCGGCCGGAAGATATATCCTCCATCCTGTTTTGACCAGCGTCTCCATGTTCGCACGATGTTCGACTGCCGGGATTGCTATATTAAGGGGTGTTTTAATTTCTGATTTGCCCGTTGAATAATTCAGTTTTGTTTCGGTATCATAAAACTCAAGTGCAAAAATCGCATCGATGCCCCTTTCTTTGCATATCTTATCAACGATCTCCCAGGAAAGCGGGTTAGGAAATATATCTCCCAGCTTCGGGGTCCTGAAATCAATATCACTTAGATTCTTAACTTCATCAAACCGGCGGTTGTTCATAAGCTCATCCGTCAGTCCCAGAATACACTGCTCAGCCCCGTCCTTATCGAGGTCTGCACCTTCGAGTGAAAGGGCTTTGTCAACTATATCCAGTGTCTTTGTCTGGTCGGTAGGGATACTACGGTTTATCACTCCCACCTTCTTTAATTCCCGTGGAAGAGTGACAGGCGCGGGTTCCACGACAGTCAGTGACAGCTGACTGGTCTTGCATGAGACCAGGAAAACAGCTAACAGAAATAAATAATAAAACTTTCTCATATCTAATTTGCTATTGGTTCCAAAGTCTTAACCACGGAGTTTCACGGGGTTTAACGGAGTCTCAAGGAGTTATGAAAACAGTTTAACTCCGTGCAAACTCAGTGCAACTCCGTGGTTAATTTTTTTCCTAATTTCCAATCCTTTCCAGTCTGATATTCTTTAATTCTGCTGTTGTATACCAGGATGCGATACCGAAGGGCTTTGAAAGCTCCACTTCCGGTCGGATTGAGAGTTCATCAAATTTGTCTTTCACATAGTTCACAACCACCTTATCGTCGATTGTCGCCCTTATTGTATCGGCATGAACAAGAAGACTTATCCTGTACCATCTTTCTTTTTCAAATACAATAAAGTTGGTTGTCTGGTTTTCAGAAGCATCCATCGAATTGATGCTGCTTAATCCCACTGTTGTCCCTCCCCAGCCCCCTACTATCAGGGAACAAGGCTCCTTACCTGCGGGGAATGTCATTCCGCAGAAAAAATCATTCCCCTGTACGCGTCTTGCTTCCAGGCTTACCATGTAATCCTTTTCAGGAAAATCTTTCTTCCAGGTTATACCTGTACATCCTTCTCCCATTCCCAGAACAATTGATCCGCCTGAGACATAGACCGGTCCCTGCGGACCGAAATTTGTGATCTCCCATCCATCAAGGTCCTTTCCGTTGAAAAGGTATGTGCTGTCATATTCAGGCAACTCTGCAGATACTTTTGCCGTATCTTTTTTCCCGGAGCCGCTGCTGCAGTAGATCATCAGGAAGAGGGAAATTAACGACACAGCCAATAAGTTCAAAGTGATTCGTCTGATCATATTTCTGAATGGTAAAACATTATAAATATCATTATCCTATTCTTCAGGTTTCCTGATTTCCCTTACAGGATTGTCTATTATATCGAGACCGGGCAACACTCCTTTATTATCAGTTGCCTGCAGCTGTTCCAGCTTTCTTCCGGCAGGAATAACACGGCTTTCCCATGAACCTGCCGCATCGTTGAATCCTTTCAGAGCTGTTTTCAAGCCTGTCCCTACTTTCTCAAAATGATCTGCAAAAACACTTACCCTGCTGTACAGTTCCATTGCAGCATTCATTATCTGCATGGCATTCTCGGTTATGTTATGCTGCTGCCACGACATTGCGACAGACTTCAATACAACAATAAGGGTTGTGGGAGTTGTGAGGATGATCTTGTTATTCATTGCATCCTGCAGAAGGGTTTTGTCGGTCATCAGGGCTACATTGAATGCCGATTCCACTTCCATATAGAGAACAACAAAATCAGGAGTGTTCTCAAACTGGGACCAGTATTGCTTTTTGCTGAGCTTGTTCACATGATCGCGGAGATCCCTGGCATGTTTTTCAAAAAGCCGGGTCCGGATCTGCTCATCATCTGTCTCAAGGGCGTCAAGATATGCATCGAGGGGAAGCTTGGAGTCGACTACTATATGTCCGTTTCCGGGAAGATTGATTATCATATCCGGCTTCATGGTCGAATCTTCTCCTTCCCTGTATGCCTGTTCCATGAAATCACAATGGGCTGACATTCCCGAAAACTCAACAACACGTTTAAGACCAATCTCGCCCCACCGTCCACGGACCCTGGGATTACGGAGGGCATTGACAAGAGCGCCTGTCTCCTTCTGAAGAGAATTATGGGTTTTCTGAAGATCCGCCAGAGTTTTCGAGATCTCGCCGAATGTCTTGCTCGATCCTACCTCCAGCTGGTCGATCTTCGATTTATAGCTGTCAATAGCTTCCTTCACCGGTTTAAGCATCTCCTCTATAGCAACTTTTTTCTGCTCGAGATCACTCTTTGAAGCATTCACCTGGGCTTCCAGCTGAGGCTTTGCCAGATTAATGAACTGAAGGTTATTCTGAAGAAGTGCATCCGATGCTGCTGCCTTGAATGTATTCAGCATAGCATCCTTTACCTCTTCAAGGCTCTTTTCCTGCGCCCGGAGATTCGCTTCAAGAAAACTGTTCTTCCTTGTAAGATCCTCTATCTCTGCAATTTTAGCCCTAATCCTCGAAACCATGACCGATCTTGTGATCAGCCAGGCTATCAGGATACCGGCAAAGAATGCTCCGATATAAAAAATTATTTCCATTGACTTTTCAGCATATCAGAGAAGAAATTCAAATTTAAAAGTTTTACCCGAACCATAATGAAAAAAGATGCATTTTATTACCTTCGTAAGTCTTAAACCTTCTGAAAAATGAGAAAACAAACTATTCTAAACATTAGTGCAGTGGTATTTATTATATTGAATTCCTGTGCATCAGAACAGGAAAAGATGGAGAGCAGAATGAAAAAATTCATTTCTGAGTTCGAAAAGGTTTCCATTCCTCTTTACCGTGAAGCCGGTATAACATCATGGAACGCCAATATATCAGGAAGTGATGAAGATCTGGCGATTAGCGAAAAGGCTTCCTTTGAATATACAAAGCTGTTCACCGATGCGGCAGCTTTTAAGGAACTCAAAGAGATAAAGGAATCAGGTGCGGTAAAGGATCCGCTTCTGGCCCGGCAGCTCGACCTGCTGTATGATGCATATCTTGGTAACCAGGTCGACACAGCCCTTATTTCACAACGATTGAGAATGGAAACTGAGATCAATAAAAAATACCTGAACTTCAGGGCAAAGGTCAACGGAAAAGAACTTTCGGACAATCAGGTGGAGGATGTTTTAAGGAACTCCAAAAACAGCGACGAACTCCGTACAGCATGGGAAGCTCATAAGATGATCGGGCCGGAAGTGGAAAAAGAAATTATTGCACTTGTAAAACACCGCAATCTGATCGCCACAAAACTCGGCTTTGGCAATTACCATGAAATGAGCCTGAAACTCTCGGGACAGGATCCGGCAGAGGTTACGGCAATACTGGATGAACTCGATAACCTCACCAGGGATAATTTTGCAAGTCTCAAAAATGATATTGATACATATTTTTCGAAGCAATACAGGATAAAAACATCGGAACTTCGTCCATGGCACTACCAGAACAGGTATTTCCAGGAAGCTCCCGAAATTTATCCTGTAGATTTCGATAAATATTATGCATCCCAGGATCCGGTAAAACTTGCTGCAACATTCTATGACGGGATCGGACTCAATGTCGATGCTATCCTGGCAAAGAGTGACCTGTATGAGAAACCCGGGAAGAACCAGCACGCTTTCTGTACGGATATCGACCGTGAAGGTGATGTTAGAACACTTGATAACATACGTCCCGATTCCTATTGGATGAATACTATTCTTCACGAACTCGGCCATGGAGTTTATTCCTATTATAACGACAGGAGCCTTCCTTTCACATTACGCGATGCGGCTCACACATTTACAACCGAGGCAATTGCAAACTTTTTCGGAAGGCTTGCCAAAGATCCCGGCTGGATGCAAAAAATGGGAATTATCAGCCGGGAAGAAGCAGAAAAGATCTCTGACAATGCCGGAAAATCCCTGAGACTGGAGATGCTTGTCTTCAGCCGCTGGGTACAGGTTATGTACCGTTTTGAGAAATCAATGTACGAAAACCCTGACCAGGACCTTAACAAACTTTGGTGGGATCTTGCAGAAAAATACCAGATGCTGACAAGACCCGAAGGACGGAATATGCCTGACTGGGCAACAAAAATACATGTTGCACTCTATCCCTGTTATTACCATAATTACCTTCTCGGTGAGCTTCTGGCTTCACAGCTGTACGGATATATTGAAGCCAATATAACTAAAAACCTCTCACTTGTTGGAGAAAAGGCTGCAGGAGAATATCTTAAGGAAAAAATATTTCTGCCGGGTGCAAGATATTACTGGAACGAAATGATAGAAAAAGCCACCGGAGAAAAGCTCACGGCAAAGTATTATGCGAGACAGTTTGTAGAATAAAAGGCACAACGGCACAGAGGCGCAACGGCGCAGAGGCAAATCGGTTAAGAGGCGAAGGGGTGGAATGGCACGAAGGGTCACAGAGCATAGCTGTTAAACTAAGGAATTTTTGATACCATTAACTACTTTAATTAAATGATTTATAAGTAAATAAGTTTCCCCTCCTTTTAAAGGAGGGGTGGCCAGACACAGAAACCTTCGGACTTGCAGAAATATATATTGTCTGGCCGGGGTGGTTAATTCAACTTTCTCTGTTATTTAAATTATAATGTATCACAGGAATTAAACAAATAAAGCCTGAGTATTCGGTTCCCGATAAATTTTATAAATTTGATTTTCTTACAACTATACTCATCAAAGTTTTTTAACCTTTAACCCCATTAAATATGACAAAATCAAAAAAAATCAATCGCCGTGAATTTCTTGGTTCAGCTGCTGCCGGTTCTCTGGCTCTGACAGTTGTTCCGAGAAGTGTACTTGGAGGACCGGGATATGTCGCTCCGAATGACAAACTTACAATCGGATATATCGGTTGTGGCACACAGGGATTAAGGGAAATGGTTTCCCTGATAACAAATCCTGCTCTACAGATTGTTGCAGTTGCTGATCCCAATAAATTTACCACGGATTATGTCGACTGGTCTCTCAACGGTATCCGCGACAGCATCAGAAAAGCTCTTGGAGAACCGGCATGGGGACAGAATTTCAACGGGATTCCGGGAGGCAGGGATATAGGCCAGGAGTTTGTCCGGAAATACTATTCCAAAGCAAAAGACATGGGCACATATAAAGGTTGTGCCTCCTATGAGGACTACCGGGAACTGCTTGAGAAAGAAAAGGATATTGATGCAATAAAAATAATGACGCCCGATCATCTTCATGCTCCCGTTGCAATACATTCAATGAAGAAAGGCAAACATGTTGTTACCCATAAGCCGATTGCGAACCGGATAAAAGAGTTCAGGGCCACTTGTGATATGGCAAGAAAGACCGGACTGAGAACTCATCTTCTGGCCTGGAGCCCCAAGCCGGGATATGATCTTGCACTGAAATGGATAAAAGAAGGCCGTATAGGAACATTAAAGGAAATCCATAACTGGTCAAACCGGCCCGTATGGCCGCAATGGCAGACCAATCCGACTGAGACTGTCCCTGTCCCTAAAGATTTTAACTGGGATCTGTGGCTCGGTCCGGTTCCTTCACGTCCCTACCATCCGAATTATACTCATGCAGTATTCCGCGGATGGTACGATTTCGGCGGCGGCAGTATAGCCGATATGGGACATTACAGCCTCTTCCCGCTATTCCTGAAATTTGGAATTGATAAGCCTGCATTAAGTGCTGATGCTTACGGGACAACAACCTGTACGGTTGATAATCATGTTTCAAAAGGTGTTGTGAACGATGTGGCATTTCCATTATCGTGCATGATACGTTTCCAGATGCCCGCAACAAAACTGTTCGGACCTTTCGACCTGTACTGGTGGGATGGTGGAATGAAACCACTTACTCCTGATGAAGTTCTGGCTGACGGAAAATCACTCAATCGCGAGGGAATGATGTTCGTCGGTGATAAAGGCAAGATACTGGCTGACTTCAGAGGAGAAAGCCCAAGACTTATACCGGAAAGTAAAATGGCAGGGGTAAACGATAAAGAGCCGGAAGTAACAGAACCTTCGACAAATGAGGAATGGATAGAGGCATTCAGAAATAATACTGAGGCAAAAGGCAGCTTCCTTCTCGCTGGTCCGGTCACTGAAACGATCCTTCTCGGAGCCGTTTCTCTCAGAGCAAGAAAAAGGGTTGAATATGACAGTGATAAAATGTTAATAACCAATGTCCCCGAGGCAAATCAGTTCCTGACAAGAGAGTACCGCCCCGGGTGGGAGATCTGAGATCGTAGTAATATAATCCTTTAACAATATGAAGAAAATCATGTTCCTGATTGCCATTACTGCACTGGCTGCCTGTTCATCACCCGATAACAGCAAAAAACCGGCTCAGTCACCAGCATTTATAGATGAAGAAATAATAAAATCCGCAACAGAGGTGTTAAAATCGGAATCACCACAAACCAGTTTGGCCCTTTACGAAAGAGGTGTCCGACATGCTGCTTCACTCTGGAGACAGGAGGATGGTACTCCTGATGATTTTCTGGGTTTTGTCAGGGATAATTATATCAGTGATCCCGAAAAACGCAAAGTGGTTTTCAAAAAAATAAGTGACTATTTTGAATCGATTTACGGATATTACAATGAAATAACACTCAGTCTTAAAAAGAACCTCGATGAGGCACGTGGCGAAATCGATGAAATAGACCGTATGTTCGGCAATTACTCAGTGGGAGCACATCTCCAGAATGATCTTTATGCAAATAAGATAGCTTTTCTTGTAGCGCTGAATTTCCCTTATTATAATCTTGAGGAAAAAGAGAAACTTGGTCCTTCCTGGTCCCGTGAAGAATGGGCAATGGCCCGCCTCGGGGATATTTTCGTTTCACGCGTTCCCGCAGACCTTAATCAGGCACTTTCAGTAGCTACCGGAAATTCTGATATGTATATCGCTGATTATAATATCCATATGGGTCACCTTCTTACTGACGACGGCCGTAAGATCTTCCCGGAAGATATGATATTACTCTCCCACTGGAATCTCCGTGATGAATTAAAGGCAGATTATGCAGACAGAGCCAATGGCCAGGAAAAACAGGAGATGATCTTCAGGGTGATGGAACGCATCATTCGTCAGGAGATCCCTGAGGAAGTTATCAATAACCCTGGTGTTGAATGGGCGCCATTTACAAATAAAGTGACAAAAGATGGCAAGCCATATGACAATGTAAAGCCGGAAAACGACACACGTTATCAGCATATCCTGAATACATTCAGGGCAATGAAGGATATTGACCCCTATAATCCTGAAATGAATACAGCTATCCTCAGGAAGTTTTCCTGGGAAATGGAGATCAGCCAGGAAGAGGTTGAGGCGCTTTTTGACATTTATCTGCGGTCACCGCAGCTGAAGCAGGTGGCTGCTCTGATAAAAGAACGGCTGGGACGGGACCTGAGACCTTATGATATCTGGTATGACGGATTTAAGACAAGAAGCAGCATATCCGAGGAAATTCTTACGGCAAAAACTTCAAAACTATATCCGTCACCTGAAGCTTTTCATGCAGGAATGCCCGAAATACTCAAAAAGCTTGGCTGGAAACCGGAAAGAGCGGAATATCTGGCTTCAAAGATCGTAGTAGATCCTGCACGCGGATCGGGTCATGCCTGGGGTGCCGGCAGAAAAGGATCTGTTGCCCACCTTCGGACAAGGATCTCTGAAAACGGCATGGACTATAAGGGTTATAACATTGCAGTTCATGAATTCGGCCACAATGTGGAACAGACAATAACCCTTTACGATGTTGATCACTTCATGATGTCGGGGGTACCGAATACTGCTTTTACTGAAGCGACCGCCTTCATCTTCCAACAAAGAGACCTTATGCTTCTGGGCATGAAAGACAACAATCAAGAAAAAGAAAGATCAGAGGTCCTTGATAATGCATGGTCCCTGATGGAAATCATGGGCGTTGGAATGGTCGACATGAAGATGTGGAAATGGTTGTATGAGAATCCGGAAGCAACTCCTGCCACGCTCAGGGAAGCAGTGATCAAAATTGCCACAGATACCTGGAATGAATATTTCGCTCAGGTAATAGGTGTTAAGGACAGTCCCCTGCTGGCAATCTATTCCCACATGGTGAATTCTCCGCTTTACCTGGCTAATTACTCATACGGACATGTCATACAATTCCAGATTGAGGAATACCTTAAAGATAAAAAGCTATCCGATGAGATTGACCGGATGTACAAACAGGGCCGTCTCACTCCACAGCAATGGATGACGGGAGCAGTCGGATCAAAAATCTCAACACAACCGCTGATTGATGCACTGGATAAGGTGTTGGGAAATTAGGCGTGAGGCGTGAGGCGTGAGGCGTGAGGCGTGAGGTATGAGGCGTGAGGCGTGAGGCGTGAGGTATGAGGCGTGAGGCGTGAGGCGTTTAAAGTATACAATGGAATATAACCGCTTGCCGGACGCCGGAAAAAGTATAACCAAAAACAATAATATGAAAATCAGTATTTCAGATTATCCGACATTCAATAAGGAATGGGATAAGGAAAAAACAGAAGAAAAAACCAAGAAAATGCTGAAGAAGATCGGTAAGCTTCAGCATAAAATGTATTCGCAGAATAAATACAGCCTGCTTATTATCTTCCAGGGTACGGATGCTTCAGGGAAGGATGGTGTAACAAAGGGGCTGTTAAAATACTGTAATCCAATTGGTTTTGAGGTCGACAGCTTCAAGAAACCTACAGAGGAAGATTATGCACATGATTTCCTGTGGAGAATTCATAAGATCGTACCGCGGAAAGGATTTACAAATGTTTTCATCAGGTCTCATTATGAAGATATTCTGGTCCCGTCGGTGGAAAAATTTATCGCTGAGGATATCATTGAAAAACGCTATAAGCTCATTAATAATTTTGAAAAGCTTCTCGAACATAATGACACCAGAGTAGTAAAGTTCTTCATGAATGTGTCAAAGGAAGTCCAGCAGGAGCGGCTTATGGAAAGGATTGAAATGAAGGAGAAACATTGGAAACATAAGGATGGAGATTGGGATACCCGTGAGAAATTTGATGAATATCTGGCTGTTTATGAAAGAATTATAAATACCTGTAATGATATTCCATGGCATATTATTCCTTCCGACAAAAACTGGCAGAAACTTTATGCTGCAGCTGAGGTTGTTCTCAACACACTTGAAGAACTCAATCTGAAATGGCCTGAACTGGTAACTGAAAGGTTCGCGGATAAGAAAACCGTAGAATAAGAACTGATGATGAGAGGGGGCGATGAGAATAAGGGGCGATGAGAAGAGGGGGCGATGAGACGATCAGGCTGAAGGTGAATAATTGCCTCGTAAAGATGAGCCCTGTAAGGGCGATATGTTGGTAGAAAATAGGATTACACGATAATGTGAGCCCTGTAGGGGCGACATGTAAATAAATGATCTTAAAATCAATATGATTAATTATAATCAAAAATATTGATACTCATCTAATGAAATTCTTTGCAAACAATAAATAAATACCTATGAAAAAAATCCTTCTTCATATTTCATTGATTGCGGTCTTTACTGCTTTTGCCTTTGATGCATCATGCCAGAAATCAGCCTTCTCCGGCACCTGGAAACTCGACAGGACAAAGTCCGTATTACCGGAATATATATCTGTCCTTACACAAATAACAGTTAAAATGAAAGCAGACAGTATACTGACTGAACGCTATTACGATGTGGGCGATGGCCAGGAATATCCATTCGACGAGAATCTTCCTCTTAATGGCTCCAATGTCAGTATAACTATCTATGACATGCCAAGAAAAACAAATGTGACTTTTTCAGACATGGATAATACAGTCAGCCTTACATCAACAACTACCTTTTACGATTCCGGAACTCCGATCGACTTTAATTCAAAGGAGACATAGAAGATCGATCAGGCAAATATCATGACAATAAGCTTTGTCAATAAGTCCAGCCAGGGGGAAGCCACGGGGCAGTTTGTTCTCAATAAGGTAAGCCAGTAACTGGTGGTGAGCGGTAAGCAGTAAGCGGTGAGCGGTTAGCGGTGAGAGAATAGCTTTAGACTACTTGCCAACTGCCAACTGCCAACTGCCAACTTAACTATTAGCAGTGAGCTAATTAAT
>MTKZ01015769.1_pt1 | contig 10751 bp, 5 predicted proteins | sample 1042781 | NCBI WGS metagenome assembly MTKZ01 (sample SAMN06212207, study PRJNA360539) | anaerobic digester metagenome | biome: Wastewater treatment plant; material: sludge; isolation source: anaerobic digester fed with sludge from wastewater treatment plant | place: Denmark: WWTP Viborg ...
TGGGCAGGGCCGCGCAACTGCCAGCGATCGCTGCGCTGCCACAACGCGAGCAGCACGCCGACGAACAGCTCCGGCATGCGCAGCAGCGTGTTGAACTCGAGCGACGGCTGCCAGTCGGTGACCACGTTGGACAGCGCCGCCGGCAGCACCACGCCGAGCACGGCGACGACCCCCAGCACGAGTGGTGGCCGCCTGGCACGAGCGACCACCACGAGCAGCAGGGCGAGCAGGATGTAGAACTGCTCCTCCACCGCCAGCGACCAGGTCGGCCCCAACGGACCGACGATGGTTTGCAGCAGCTTGCTCTCGCCACCGGCGATGACGTGCCAGTTGGTGACGTTCCACGTGGCGGCGATCGCGTCGGAACGTTGTGCCGCGAGCGGCCCGGAGATGCTGAGGAGCACGACGGCGAGCACGACGGCACCCGCCGCTGGCCACAGGCGGCGGATGCGCCGGGCCCAGAACAGGGACAGGTGGATGCGCCCGGTGCTCGAGTGCTCGCGCAGCAGCAGCGACGTGATGAGGAAGCCGCTGAGCGTGAAGAACACCGAGACGCCGATGAACCCGCCTCGAACCCAGCCGGTGAGACCCGCTTGGGCACAACCGTGGTAGCCGACGACGGCAGCGATGCAGATGCCGCGCATGCCGTCGAGCGATGGCTCGTAGCGGTCGAGCGCGCTGGTGGGTGATGCGGTTGGTGCCGCGCGTGACGACGCGTGGGTCATTGCGGCATGTCGCTGCGCAGAGCGCCACCTCGCCACGGCGTGAACTCGTAGACGAACTGGTAGGCGAACATCGTCGGCCACACGCTGACCAGCAAGCGGTCGGCGCGGCCGATGGTGCCCGTGACGACCGTCGAGCCGCTGAGGCCGAGTGCATCGAGCGGCAGCCCGGTGTGGCGGAACGACACCTCTTCCAGGCCGGCTTCCTCGGCCACGCGCAGGAAGCGGCGGCGGGTGAAGAAGCGCAGGTGCGTTTCGTCGAGCACACCGCGTTGGTCGTAGTCGAAGCGGCCGGCGGTGATGCGGAATCGCGGGTACCAGTGGCTGATGTTGGGCACGCTGGCGATGATGGAGCCCAGCGGGCGCACACGGCCGGCCATGTCGCTGAGCAGGCGAGCCGGATTCGGCAGGTGCTCGATGATGTCGGCGGCCAACACCAGGTCGAAGTCGCCACCGACATCGTCGGGGATGCCGTCGGCGAGGTCGGCGCGCACGAACCGGCTCATCCGCTGGGTCACGCCCTCGGCGGCGGCGATGTCGACACCCACCACCGTGTGTCCGGCGTCGGTGAGCGCCTTGGCGAGCCAGCCGGGGCCGCACCCGACGTCGAGGATGCGCATCGGCGAGCGGCCCTGCAGCATCTGCAGGATGCGCCCGTGCGAGCTGTACGGAGAGGGCTTGAACGCGTATGGCTCGGCCACGTGCCCGAGGTGCCCGCTGCCGAAGCCGGAGCGACCCAGGCGATAGCGAACCGTGTCGATCACGACGTCCTTTGCGTACTCCAGCCCGTTGACGTGGCAGATCTCGTCGCCGTAGTACGTGGGAATGGGCACTTCCACGATCTTCATCTTCGCGTCGGCCAGTTGCAGGATGATCTCGGTGTCGAAGTCGAACCCGTCGGAGTTGCCCACGAACGGCAGTTGCGCGAGAGCGCTCACCCGGTAGGCCCGGTAGCCGGAGTGCCACTCGCTGAGCTTGAGCCCGGTGAGCGTGTTCTGAGTGGTGGTGAGGATGCGATTGCCCACGTACTTGTACAGCGGCATTCCGCCCTTGCGTGCTTCGCCGCGGTGCATCATGCGCGAGCCGAACACGGCATCGGCCTCGCCGTTGACGATGGGGTCGATGATGTCGCCCATGATCTCCGGCGCGTACTGGCCGTCGCCGTGCAGCAGCACCACGACATCCCATCCGTGGTTGATCGCGTAGGTGTACCCGGCCTTCTGGTTGCCGCCGTACCCGAGGTTCTGCGGGTGCCGAACGACGGTGAGGTGGAAGCGTGGGTTGCTGCCTTCGTACTGCTGCGCGACGCCGTGGGTGTCGTCGGTGGAGTGGTCGTCGTGCACGAGCACCTCGGCGAGCCGCAGCTGCGTCGCATCGGGGATGCGGTCGAGCACGCGTGCCAACGTCGTCTCTGCGTTGTACGCCACCACCAGCACGCCGACCTTCACGACAGCACCCCTTTCGGCGGGAAAGGCTAGTGCCGTGGCACCGCCGAGCCGCCCATGCCCGTGCGGTCCGCTGCAACACGGCGGCGCTACCGTGTGCCCTGCATGCCGGTCGAGGCCATCACTCCGAGCCATGGCCGCGCCCTGTGGGCCGCGGTGCTGGCCGGCGCGGCCATCCGCATCGGCTACCTGCTCACCAGGTGGAACCAGCCGTTGCGGCTGAACGATTCGTACTACTACAGCGGGCAGGCGTACCAGTTGGCCCATGGCCGGCTGTTCCGGGAGCTGTTCGTCGACCAGCCGGGGGCAGAGCACGGCCCGCTGACATCGCTGCTGATGGCGCCGTTCAGCTGGGGCGACGACTTCGTGCGGTGGCAACGGATGGTCACCGTCGCGTGTGGGATCACGCTGGTGTGGCTGTTGGGTCGGCTGGGCACACGGTTGGGGGGCCGGCGGGTGGGCGTTGCCGCTGCCGCCATTGCTGCCGTCGCGCCCACGTTGTGGATGAACGACGGCTTGGTGATGTCGGAGAGCGTCAGCATGCTGCTGGTCGCATGCGTGCTGTGGTTCGCACTCGACACCGTCGAGCGCGACGACCGACGGTCGCAGGTGGCACTGGGTGTGGCGCTCGGTCTCGGTGCGCTCGCCCGCAGCGAGCTGGTGCTGCTGATTCCGCTGGTGCTGCTGTGGTTGGTGATCGCACGCCGCCGCCGTGGCGACGCCCGCGTGCGTGCGGTGCTGCCGGTGGCCCTGGTTGCCGCGGCGGTGCTGCTGCCGTGGGTGGCGTTCAACCTGGCCCGCTTCGAGAAGCCGGTGCTGCTCACCACCAACGACGGCACCACCTGGCTGGGCGCCAACTGTGCCGACAGCTATCGCGGGGCGACGATGGGTGGCTGGACGGTGCTCTGCGTGGTCGCCGACCCCGACTACTCGCCCGACGAGGAGCCCAGCGTGCGGTCGGCCCGGCAACGATCGTTGGCAGTGCACTACGTGCGCGACCACCTCAGCGATGTACCCGGCGTCGTCTTGGCCAGAGTGGGGCGCACGCTCGATCTGTACGGTTTGCGCGACCTCGTCCATCAGGACGTGGGTGAGGAGCGGCCGCGTTGGGCCGCGTGGGCGGGCGTGGTCTCGTTCTGGTTGCTGGCGGCCGCGGCGGTGCTCGGCGCTCGGCTCGTTCGCCGCCGCGACCGTTGGTTGCTGCTGCTGCCAGTGCTGTTGGTGCTGTGCACGACGGTGCTGTTCTACGGCGGCCATCGCATTCGCTCGAGCGCGGAACCCACCGTGGTGCTGCTGGCCGCCGTTGCCGTCGCTGCCGGCAGGGGTGCGCGCGGCTACCGTGACCAGCCGTGAGGCCCAGAGGAACCAGTTCATGATGTCAGCGCCCAGCTTTTCCAGGAGGCGCGCCGTCGTGCTGCGCTTGGTGACGGCGTTCGTCATCGGGTTCGTCAGCCTGACGCTGGAGATCGCCTACACGCGCGTCATCTCGTTCAAGCTCTTCTACTACTACACGTACTTCGTCATCGGCTTGGCATTGTTGGGGCTGGGCGCTGCCAGTGCGTTCACGTCGCTCTCCAACCGGTTGCGCTCGGTCGACACCGTGCGCCTGGTGCAACGCATCGCCCCACTGGCGGCCGTGGCGGGCGTGGTGGGTTACGCGGTGGTGGCCCGCCTGGCAACCGACGTCAACCTCATCTGGACCGGTTCCTTGCGGCAGGCACTGTGGCAGCTGGTGCTGCTGTTGGTGTTGTCGGTGTCCATCACCGGGGTGTTCTTCGCCGTCGGTGTGCTGTTCGCCTCGCTGGTGGTCAACCAAGCGGCGCACATGCGGCGGCTGTACTTCTGGGATCTTGCCGGTGCGGCGGCCGGCTGCCTCGTGGCCGTGCCGTTGGAGTCCACGATCGGCCCGCCGGCGATGATCCTCGGTTCGCTCGTGCTGCTGGCGTTGCTGGGCCTCGGCATGGTGCTGGCCGAAGGTCGCCAGTGGGTCGCCACCGCAGTGTCGGTCGCGGCCGTCGCGCTGCTCGCGCTGGCATGTGGGCAGTTGGAGGTGCGCACCGACGCCACCAAGACCCTGAAGGACACCGACACGGTGGCGGCCGGCGACTGGGGCGCTGTGTTCCGTGTCGACGCAGTGGATCTGGGCGACCTGAAGGTGCTGCACCACGACGGCCTGTGGGGTTCGTCCATCTGGCGCTACGACGGCACCCGGGCGACCACTTCCCGGTTCGACACCGACATCCGCCAGGTGCCCTTCGCCGCGCTGGCGAACGACGCGCCGTCGGTGCTCATCATCGGCGCTGCGGGGGGTAACGAGATCATGGCCTCGCTCACCTATGGCGCCGGCCACGTCGACGCAGTGGAGCTGAACCCGGTCACGGTCAACATGCTGCGCAACACGTTCGCTGACTACTCGGGGCACGTCGTCGACGACCCGCGCGTCAACTACGTGCAAGGCGACGGACGCACCTTCCTGGCGCGATCCGACACGGAGTACGACCTCATCTGGTTCGTCGCGCCCGACAGCTACGCGGCTTCCAACGCCGCCACTGCCGGCGCGTTCGTGCTGTCGGAGAGCTACCTGTACACCCGCGAGATGATCGAGACGGCGTTCGACCACCTCACCCCGCAGGGAGCCGTGGTGGCGCAGTTCGGCGACTTCGCGTTCGATCGCCGTCCCACGCGCACGGCTCGCTACCTCGTCACCGCGCGGGCGGCCATGGACGACCGTGTCGACGCGTTCGACCAGCACGTCGGCCTCATCATCGACACCGGCGAGGACGACCTGGAGAAGGTGAGCACCATCATGCTCTTCGCGTCCCCGGTCGACCCCGACGCGGTGGGGCGCATCGACGATGCGCTGCAGGGCCTCCCCAAGTCGGAGGCCAAGTACCTGCCCAACGCGGTGCGGGCCGACGGCGTCACGTCCGACCTGATCACGCTCGACGATGCGCAGGTCGAGGCGATCGTCGACGACTATCCGTTCGAGATCGGCGCCATCGACGACGACCGGCCGTTCTTCTGGCACTTCACCGACTTCGGCACCGTGATCACCGATTGGTCGCGCGACTTCGAGGACAACGACATCGCCATCGGTGAACGCCTGCTGGTGGTGCTGGTGGGTGTGTCCACCGTGGTTGCGGCACTCTTCCTGTGGTTGCCGTTCGGCCTCACCAGGCGTCGTGGTCAGGCGGTGAAGGTGCGCGGCCGAGCACGCCTGTTCGGGTACTTCGCCGCGCTCGGGCTGGGCTTCATGCTGATCGAGATCTCGATGATCCAACGCTTCGCGCTGTTGCTCGGGTTCCCGACGCTGTCGCTGTCGGTCTCGCTGTTCACGCTGCTCATCGCCACCGCAGTGGGGGCACGATTCTCCGGGGTGGTCAAGCGTTGGCCGGTGGCGGGCCTGCCGGCGGTGGTCGGCTCGCTGGTGGTGCTCAGCCTGTTGTACATCTCGGTCGTCGACTCCATCACCGATACCGCGCTGGCATGGCCGCAGTGGGCGCGCATCGTCGTGGTGGTGGCGCTGCTGTTCCCCGTGGGCCTGTTGCTGGGGGTGTTCCTGCCCACCGGCATCGATGCCGCTGTCGAGGCCTCGGGCAGCGACGAGGCGGTGCGTGGCCGCCTCGTGGCCTGGTGCTGGGCGGTCAACGGCTTCTTCTCGGTCATCGGCTCGTCGGTCACCACCATCCTCTCGATGGCGGTGGGCTTCAACCAGGCACTCCTCACCGGATTGGGCATGTACGTGGCGGCCGTGGTGCTGCAGCTGCTCGCGCAGAGCGATGCCGAGGAGACCCTCGATGCTGTGCACGCGTATCCCACGTTGCACACCGAGTAGTGGTGACCAGCAGCACCGACACACCAGCTCGCTCGCTGGCGCACCAGCCGGCGCTCGACGGCATCCGAGCACTGGCGATCGCGCTGGTGCTGTGCTTCCACGCGGGCTTCGGTTGGATGCACGGTGGCTACTTCGGTGTGTCGGTGTTCTTCACCCTCTCCGGGTTCCTCATCACGATGCTGTTGCTCACCGAGCTCCAGGCCGGTGGCACCGTGTCGCTGCGCAGGTTCTACGCACGACGGCTGCGCCGGCTGCTGCCCGCCAGCACCGCCTGCGTGCTGGCGGTGCTGGCCGCGCGAGCGCTCGGCGAGTTCCAGCTGGTCGCCGGCTTCTCCGCCCAGATGCGTGGTGCCGTGGCGCAGGTGTCCAACTGGGTGCAGCTGGCAGGGAGCTCCAGCTACAGCGCATTGTTCGCACAATCGGCCGCGCTCGTGTCGCCGGTCGCGCACTACTGGTCGCTGGCCATCGAGGAGCAGTTCTACCTGTTGTGGCCGGTGGTGGCCGTGGCGCTCGCTCGGCGGGCGAGGCGTGCTGGCCGGCCCGTGCTGCGACCGTTCGCGCTGCTCACCGCGCTGTGTGCGCTGGTGGCACCGGCGATCGCCGTCGTTGCCGGGCCCGATGCGGCGTACTGGGCCACGCCCGCCAGGCTGGGTGAGATGCTGGTCGGCGCCACCGCCGCTGCATGGTTGGTGAACGGCGGGCGGGTGCCTGCCCGCGCCCGCTACCTCGCGCCGCCGGCGCTGGGTGCGGTGGTGGCGTTGGCGGTGCTGCTGCCTGCCGGCTCGGGGCCGGCGTACACAGGGTGGATGACACCCTTGGCGCTGGTGTCGGTGGCGTTGGTGCTGTCGCTGCAGGTGCCTGGTGCGGTGCGCAGCGCCTTGTCACTGCGGCCGGTGGTGTGGTTGGGCACCATCAGCTACGGCGTGTACCTGTATCACTGGCCGGTCTTCCTGCTGCTGCGCCAGCACGGGTGGCAGCTGGCACGGCCCGGGGGGTTCGCGGTGGCCGCGGGCATCACGCTGGCGGTGTCGGTGGTGTCGTTCTACGCGCTCGAGCAGCCGATCCGCCGTTGCCACTCGGCGCCAGGGCGAACCTACGTGGTGGCGGGAGCGACGATGGCGGTGGCGCTGCTCGTCATCGCCGTGATGCCCGCCACCCGCGGGTTCCTCGAGCCCGACCGGGAGGTGCTCGATGCGGCAGCGATCGACATCGACGCACCGCCGGTGCCGTTGCAGGCGGCGACGAGCTCGGTTGCCGTCGACGGTGCAGTGGCTGTGGCCGCGGCGGGGCCGGTGAAGACGTCGTCGGGTGCGGTGCTGCCGCCAGCGCCCAACCGGCCGGTTCGCATCATGGTGGTCGGCGACTCGACTGCGTTCTACCTGGGGCAGGGTTTGGCCGCGTGGGCGGGCGACCACCCGCAGCACGCGCAAGTCGATGTGCTGTACTGCCAGGGGTGTGGGTTCATCCTCGATGGCACCATCACCAGCTTCGAGGCGGCCTCGTTCGTGGCGCAGTCGCGGGTCGTGGTGCAGCAGGAGATGCTCGAGCACATTGCCGCCCTGCAGCCAGACGTGGTGGTGCTGATGAGCACCGTCAACGACATCGCCAACCGGCAGTGGGACGCCGCCGAGGGCGTGCTCACCCCCGCAGATCCTCGTTACCGTGCTCGCATGGTGGCCGCGTACGGCGCAGTCACCGACTCCGTGCTGGCGGCAGGAGTGCCGCACCTGGTGTGGGTCAACCCGCCGATTCCTGCCGGGGTGTGGGATCCGCCGGAGATGAGCGAGGACCCGCGCAACTGGGTGCAGCACGACGTGATCCGGGAAGTGGCGGCAGCGGCGGGTGCGGCGGTGAACGTCAACGAGCTCGACGCGTGGTTCACGCTCACCGGCCATGGCGCCGATCGGAGTTGGCGGCCCGACGGCACCCACCTCACCGAGCAGTCCGCGAAGGAACTGGCCGGCGAGTTCCTGGGCGCCTGGCTCGTTCAGACCGCGTTGCGGCCGTCGGCGGGTTGATGCGTGCTCGTTGCGGGCGGTGCGCGGTCGAGCAGGCTGGCAGCCACCAGCAGCGTCACCACCAGCAGCCCGGGCCCGTGCAGCTTCTCCCACAGGCCGGGCCAGCCGGCATTGGCGACGAAGCGCTCCGCAAGTTGGCGCTGCGTGATGCGTGCACCGATGGCGACCACCAGCAGCAGCGCCGTGGCGCCGGCGATGGCCGGCCGTCGGAACGCGATCATCGCCAACGCCGGGACCAGTGACACCGCTGCCATCTGCGGCGAGACCAGCAGCCCGGTGAGCCCGACCAGCACCACGCCGCTGGCAACCGCCTGTGGCCACGCAACCGGAGACCACAGCGACCGATCGAGCCTCGGTGGTGTTGCCACCCAGGTCGGTGGCGCGAACGACGTCCAGCGACGGCGGCGACCGACGGCCAGTGCGATGCAGCCCAGTACTGCAAGGGCCGAGACGATGAGTGCGTACGTGACCGGCGGCTGGGCCTGCCACTCGATCTGCACGGTGGTGGGGTTGTCGGTGGGCGCCAGCCACCATCCGTTGAAGCCACCGGCGACCTGCTGCGGTGGCGGCAGCTGCGTGTCGTCGATGCTCGCCGACCAGCCGGTGTTGAAGCCTTCGCCCATGATCAACCAGCAGCCGGTGGGGCATGCAGCGACGGTGGCGGTGCGGGTGGTGCGAGTGCGCTCGACGGTGACCTGCGGAGCCGGCGTGCGGGCGGCCGCCGACACGCCGTCGTCGAGCACGAGCTGATTCACGTCGACGCCCGCCGTCAGGCCGTTGGCGGTGCTCACCCGGTGAGTGCCGGCGGTGAGGGAGAGCGGCTCGCACGTGGTCACCCGAGCAGGGCGGCCGGCCGCGATGTCGGCCTGGGCCTGGGTCGTGAGCAACAGCCCGACGGGCAGCTCGTCGATCTGCAACAGGGTGTCGTCACACCTGTCGTCGCCGGCGGCGGCCATCACCGGCAGCGCGATCGCCGGTGAGACCAGCTCGCGAATGGCGACCGGCAGCGTGGTGGGCTCGCCGAACCGGCGGTCGATGGTGGTGGAGGCGGCGATGCCGGTGACGGTGAGCGTGAACTGCTCGCCGGCGACGGGCGCCGGGAGCGCCAGCGTGCTGCGGCCCTCGGCGTCGGGAGCGGGCACCGCGAGGTCGACGGTGGCGCCGCCACCGGCGATGCGAACAGCGGTGATCAGCGAGTGCTGGGCATCGATCGTCTGCACCAGGTCGAAGGTGGTGAGCGGGGCGCCGTTCAGCGGCACCGTCAGCGCGGAGCCGACCACGTCGACGAACGGCGATGTCCAGGCGGTGGTCGTGTCGTTGTCTGCCGCGAAGCGGCCGCGGGCGGCCGGCACGCCGGTGAGCCGCCGATCGGCGGTGGCGCCGCTCGCGCCCTGCTGCCGGTCGAGCACCGCATCGGGGGCCCGGTCGTTGCGCTGCAGTGCAACGGTGACATCGAACCGGTGGGCGCCCGCGAGCGAGAACTCGCGTTGCAGGGTGGCCTCGGGGTCGTCGCGCCAGCGGTTGCGCGGGTCCACTCGCAACCGGGTGAGCACCACTGCGGTGGGTGCATCGTCGGCTGCAGCGACTGCGGTGACTGGCACGCGCACCACTTCCGGGTGTGTGCCGATGCCGAGCTCGGCGAAACCGACGGCCGACGGCCCGGTGTCGGTGCCACCCTCGCGTGGGCCGATGCCGGTGATGGTGATGGTGAGCGAAGCGCCGGCGTCGACCGCGACGCGCTGGCCACCGCCGGTGAGTGACTCGGGGCCGAGCACGACGTCGATCGGGGTGCTGCGGCTGGGCGCGGTGATGCGCACCGACGTGATCATCCGGTTGGCGCCGGTGCCCTGCGGCTGCAGCAGCTGCAGCGTGCCATCGGTGGTGGACACCGTCAGGAAGTGACCGATCGGATCTGCCCGGTCGGCCACCACCCAGGCGGTGGTGACGTCGCCGTCGACAGCCATCGCCGGGCGTTGCTCGGGGCGATACGCAAACGGCTCGCCGTACCCGCTGGCTCGCACCACCAACCCGCCGTCGAGCGTGGCAATCGTCTGATCGTCGGCACGTGGCACCGGGCCGAACACGGGCAGGCGTTGATCGCCCTCGTCGATGCGCAGCGCGTCGCTGCCGTCGCCGCCTGACTCGGTGAAGCCGGCGACGTCCTGCGAGCTGCGCCAGTGGTGCGCTCGGTCGCGGTTGGAGTCGGTGATGATGACGGCCGCATCGCGCACCTGCTCGTCGGTGGTGAGATCGGCGGCGTAGCGCAACGCCTCGTCGCCCTGCAGCAGGCCGGCGGCAGCGGCATCGACCACGCCGTCGCCGCTGCCCACCAGCACGACGACGCGGTCGCCGGCGCGCACGATGGCCACCGGGTCGGTCACCGGCACCAGCTCCACCGGAGCGAGCGGCGTGCCCAGCTCGGCGTTGCTGAGCGCGGTCTCGTCGACCATTGGGATGTCGGGCGAGTTGGGCACCGCCGTGCCGTAGGCCACCGGCGCGCCCAAGCCGGTCGGCTGCCGGCGGAACAGCGCCGAGATCTCCTCCGGGCGTGGTGTGCGGAAGCGATCGAAGGCCAGGTCGTTGGCGGCCCAGATGGTGTCGGCGCCCAAGTAGCGAGCAACCACCGCGATGGCCTCCGGATCCAACGTGTGCGCCTGCATCCGGTCGTCGAGCGAGTACAGCAGGTCCATCGCGCCGGGGGAGCCGAGGGGCAGCAGGTCGCGGGTCACCA
>MTKZ01126361.1_pt2 | contig 10750 bp, 9 predicted proteins | sample 1042781 | NCBI WGS metagenome assembly MTKZ01 (sample SAMN06212207, study PRJNA360539) | anaerobic digester metagenome | biome: Wastewater treatment plant; material: sludge; isolation source: anaerobic digester fed with sludge from wastewater treatment plant | place: Denmark: WWTP Viborg ...
GGTCCTTCGAACCAGTAGGAGTTTCCTTTATCTTGAAGAACTCGATCAGCGTGTCGAAACGGTCCGCCACGGTGACGGCGAGGGAATAGGGGCTCGCCTTTCCGTCCTCTCCCATAACGGGCTGGTAATGCTCAGATATAGCGCGTGCGATCCTCGGGTCCTCGCCCTGCGACTCGGCGTAGAGCCCGCCGGCGACGCCCTGCAGCGAGGTGAATTCCTTCTCCTGGACCAGCAATGAAGCGAGGTCGCACTTGGAAAGGAGGGCGGCCTTCGCGGCGACGTCCGGATCTATGGAGAAGAATGGCGCCAGCTCCCTCGCGTAGCGCTCCATCCTTCTGGATTTATCGTAGTAGGTCCCGATCTTGGGGTGGTAGAGGATGCCCTTGAGTTCTTCCAGCCGCTTTTCCAGCTTCACCGCCTTGTCGTGCTCGTAGAAGAACTTGGCGTCCTGGAGCCGCGCGATGGTGACGTTCTTCAACCCTTCGAGTATGGTCCTTGTCTCTCCCAGGGTCCGCGGGCCGTCGCACACGGCGAGGAAGTAAGGCAGGATCTCGTGCTTCGAACCGATCCCATTCTTATAGACGCTGAAGAACTTCTGGTGCTCCCTGAGGCAGGTCGAGAGAACGGGCGTCGGAAGCGACAGGAATTCCTGGGGTATCTCTCCGAGCACCACCGACGGGAACTCCGAGAGGAAGATTACGGACTTTAGAAGCTCCTCAGTTTCGGGTTTGTCGTCATGCCATTTGCCGTCAACCGATTCGGCCAGGTCGCCCAGCGCCCTGAGGATCTTTTTCCTTCTCTCCTCGATGTCGGCTATGACATGCTCGTGCTTCAGCGTGTCGAAGTAGGCCGTGGGGTCGGCCACGACCGCGCCTTCCTTGCCGAAAACCCTGTGGCCCCGCGTCGTGTTGCCCGCTTCGACTCCCTTGATGCTCATGGGGACGACTTTCGTGTCGAGAAGCGCCAGGACCCATCTGTCCGGCCTTACGAATTCGTGTTCTCCGTCTCCCCATTTCATCGATTTGGGAAGGTAGAGGGAATCGACGGCCGCCGGGATCACTTCGGCGAGGATCTCCTCCGCCGTTCTTCCTTTTACCTGGACCTCCGCGCCGACGACCTTGCCCTTGGGCCCTTCGATCACCTTCAGTTCTTCCAGCTTGAGGCCGTTCTTTTTCGCGAAACCTTCGGCGGCCTTGGTCCACTCTCCATTGTCATTCATGGCTATGGAAGCGGGCGGTCCCAGAAGGGTCTCGTCGCTGTCCGGCTGTTTTTCAGCGATATTCCAGATACAGAGCCCGATCCTCCTGGGAGCCCCGAACTTCTTTATCGCTTCGAAAGGAAGCCTCTTCTCCGCGAGCCTCGCCCTCACCTTGTCTTCGAGTTCTCCGACAAGAGCGGGTATCATGTTCGACGGGATCTCCTCCGTGCCTATCTCTATGATGAAGTCAGCCATTTTTCTTCTCCACGAGGCCCTGCGATTCGAGGTACTTGCGGGCGGAAAGTATCGCGAGTCTCCTGACCCTCTTGATGAGGTCCTGCCGCGCGGAGACCGAAATGGCGCCACGGGCGTCGAGGACGTTGAAGATGTGGCTCGCCTTCAGGCAGAAATCGTAGCCGGGAAGATAGAGGTCGTTGTTCAGGAGCCTCACGCACTCGGCCTCGCACTCGTTGAACCATTTTCCGAAGAGCTCGATGTTGGCGGCGGAATAGTTGAAGATGGAGAACTGCTTCTCCGTCTCGCGCCGCATGTCGCCGTAGGTGAAACGCTCGTTCCAGTGAAGGTCGTATATGTTGCCTATCCTGTTGAGGAACATGCAGAGCCTCTCTATGCCGTAGGTTATCTCGACCGTCACGGGCTTCAGCTCGAAGCCGCCCGACTGCTGAAAGTATGTGAACTGCGTGATCTCGGTCCCGTCCAGCATAACCTGCCAGCCGACGCCCCAAGCTCCGAGGGTCGGGGCTTCCCAGTTGTCCTCCTCGAACTTGAGGTCGTGCTTCTTGAGGTCTATGCCGAAGAACTCGAGGCTCCTGAGGTATTTCTCCTGGATGTCCTCGGGGCTCGGCTTCACTATGACCTGGAACTGGTGGTGCTTCTCGACCCTCTGGGGGTTCTCCCCGTACCTGCCGTCCCTGGGCCTGCGGCACGGCTCCACGTAGGCGCTTGCGTAAGGCTTCGGGCCGAGCACCCTGAAGAAGGTCTCGGGGTTCATTGTCCCGGCGCCTTTCTCGAGGTCGTATGGCTCGGCGATCAGGCACCCCTCTCCCGCCCAGAATTCCTTCATTTTCCGGATAAGTTCCTGTATGGTTATCATCTCTCTACATCCCGATCCGGAGCGTGTTTATATCGCTCCCCAATAGGTGGTAAATGTTGAAATATAGCATAGTTTCCAGCTCTTTTGGAAATGTTTGCCCCTTCTTTTGAGAGAGTCCCGCCGGGGGCTTCGAGAAAACCTCTTTGATGAGATTCACCGATTCGGCGCCAAGTACGAAGCCGCCCTCCTTGTGGCATTTCGGGCAGAGCCAGCCGCCCTCCTCCTTCTGGAAAGCCCTGGGAATGTCCGCAGACCCGCACTTCCCGCAAAGGCCGGGAGAAGAGAGGACCCCTTCCAGCTTCAGGAGCCAGTAAAGAAAGTAGTTGAAGACCCATCTCGGGGGGGCTTTCTCTTTCATAGCCGACACCGAAGCCCTGACCAGCCTGAATATCTCTTCCTCGGCCTGCCCCTCGACCATCGCCCTGCACAGGATCTCCGAGATGGCGAACGCCGCCTTCGAGCTTTCCGTATCCGAAAAGAGGGAAAAGGCGCTTGAGACAAGTTCCGCCTGCCTCAGAGTGCCGAGGTCGCTCCCCTCCTTCTTCACGAACTCGATCTCCACAAGGTTCATGGTCTCGATGTTCCCGCGGAAGGGGGATTTTTGCCTTTTCGCGCCTTTCGCTACCAGCTTGATGGCGCCTGCTTCCCGGGTGAAGAAATGTACAATGAAGGATGATTCGGTGAAATCGTATTTNNGTGAAATCGTATTTCCTGAGGACGAAAGCTTCAGCCTTTGTCAGCACCGGACCGCTCCGCCGAACGGGCGAGCCCCGCGAAGAAAGCGAAAAGGCCCGCGACCTCGGCGTCCCCCAGATTGTATTCGAAGAGCCCTCCGAGGAGGAAATAACAGCAGATGGCGAGGAAGCCCCATTTCGAAGGACTCCCGCTTTTGATGATGGAGAGCAGGAGGACGGCTATGAAAGCGAGATACCCGGCGAGCCCGACTATCCCGCTCTCGACAAGCACCATAAGGTAGCTGTTGTGGGTGTGGCATTCGGTATTGAATCCCACCTTGTGGGGATAGACGACCTTGTCGTTGTATTTATCCCTGAACTCCTTCGAGTTGGCGGTGTAGCAGCCGGGGCCCCAGCCGAAGACCGGTTTTACCGCGGCCATCTCCATCCCGCTCCTCAAAAGATATACCCTTTCCGCGAAGGAGCCGTTCTTCATGCTGAAAAGGTTGAACGCTCTCTCTTTCACATGCCGCGGAGAAACAATGAACACAACGATAAGGATGGCCGCCGCCGAGGCCAAAGCTTTCAGGATGTGGCGCTTCGACGACCCGTAAAGCAGAACGGGAAGACAGAGGATCATCACCAGCAGATACCCTCTGGACTGGCTGAGGAGCAGGCACAGCATGGCCGCGGAAGCACCCGCGACCAAGATCTTTTTCCTCTCTCCGTAGATGATCCCCGCGAGGAGGAACAGCAGGATGATCCCCATGAACCCGGCGAACGTGAGGTGATGGCTGAAGAAACCGGTTGAAGGGTCCGACCCGATGGGCATTTTCGAGAAGAGCCTCTGCTTGTGGAAGTTGGTGCCGAAGAGGAATTCGACGACAGCCATCGCCGCGGCGAAGAGCGAACCGATCGCGAGGAACGCCCTGAACTTCGGGAGCTTTTCCACGCAATAAGGCGACAGGCCGTAGCCCGCCATGAACCCTGCCGCGAGCGCCCACCAGTCCCTGATCCCCTTCAAGGCCGCGTGAGTGTCGGCGCTGAAGAAGACGGAAAACAACTGCGTGACGATAAAAATGAAAAAGAAGATTAGCTGCATGTTGACGGGGATCTTTTTCGCGGCCAGCTTCACGATGCAGAAGATGAAAAGCGCCGCGAGGCAAAGGTTCTGGACGAAGATGGAGAGCGGCGAACCCGCGCCGTAAAGGTAGAAGAGGAAAAGCTCAGCGTTCGGCAAGGGCTATCTCCATCACTTTCTTTATCTGGATACCGGGATTGAAGCTTTTCAAAACCCTCTCCCTTCCCTTGCTTCCCATCTCTCCGCGCAGTTCCGGTGAAACGATAAGCTTTTCGACCGCTTCGCGGAGATGCTCTTCCTCCTTAGGAACCACAAAGCCGGTGACTCCGTCCTCGACTATCTCCTGCAGGGCACCGCTCTTCGTGACAACGACGGGGAGGCTCCTCGCCATCCCCTCAACCGACACGAGGCCGAAAGGCTCCTCCCACACCGAAGGCACCACAAGTATGTCCATCCCGTCGTAAAAATCCCTTCCCTCTATCATGCCCGTGAAACGGACCTTATCCCCGCCGGGGAAGCCCGACGCCAGCTTCTTTATTTCGTCCTCTTCTTTTTTGTTCTCGAAATCGGAGCTTCCCGCGACAACGAGACGAAGCGACGGATGGATCGTCAGAAGAGGAAGCAGCGCGTTCAGGAAGAGCCTCTGCCCTTTCGTCGGGGAGATCCTTCCTATGACCCCCGCCGCGATGTCGGAACCGCCGATGCCGAGCCTATTCCTTATCTCAGCCCTGCGCGAGGGTTCGGAGAGGAATTCGGGGCTCACCCAGTAGGGAACTGTCTGCATCTTCCCGGGTTTTACCGATGTGAACGGGGCTGAGACCTTTTTCGAGCACGCTACGGCCGACCTCACCACATCGCTTTTCAGCAGATGGGAGATCAGCATCTTCTCGGCTCCCCTCTCAAAGAGCAGGTGAAGCTGAAGATGGACCGGCACCCCGGCGCCCTTCCCAGCCATCACGCAGGGAAGGAATATCCTCGGGCCGTTGGCGAATATGAGATCGGCCTTCAGCTCGTCCGCGATGTTGGAGATGCGGTTCGACGCCCTCATGCACCTCGGCGGGTAGGCGATCTTCTCGAAGATATTTTTCCTGCCGGCCGTCATCCCCGGAAAGGGAAAAGCGAAGAACGGTATCCCTTTTTCAGCCGCGGCCTTCGTCACGTAGCCCTCATCGGGTAGCATCAGGAAGGGAGAGTGGCCGTTTTCCAGCGACCAGTTCATGAGGTCGAGGAGGACCCTCTGGCCTCCGCCGAGCGACGAGTTCTGGTCGACGAAGAGGATCTTCACTTGTCATCCCGTCTGGAAGCCACGAATTCCGATATCTCGCGGACGAAGCGCTCCTTCGAGAACCTCTTCGCGTTCTCCGTCATCGCTTCCCTTCGGAAGTTCTTCTCGATCCTCTCGAACTTCCTGACAGCCCCGGCTAACGAATCCGAGTCCTGGCTGTCGAAGAAGATCCCCGTCGCGGATGAATAATCTTCCCCCGCGGGAGGAACAACGGTCTCGAGAGCCCCTCCCCTGCCGTAGGCTATCACCGGCGTCCCGAGAGCCTGGGCTTCGACAGGAAGTATCCCGAAATCCTCGAGGGCCGGAAATATGAGGGCGCGCGCGGAGGCGATCTCCCTTCTCAGCTCGTCCTTCGGAAGATGGCCGAGAAAAGTGACGTTGTCCGGTGCGGTCTTTTGGAGCTCCGCGAGCTGGGGCCCTCCTCCGGCGATCCTGACGGGCGCTCCGATCTTCCCGGCGGCTTCTACGACAAGGTCCGCCCTCTTGTACTGCACCAGCCTCGAAGCGAAAATGAAATGGCCGCCCTTCGGCGTCCCTTCTTCAAGAGGTTCTACTCCGCATGGCGGATAGATCGTTACGGCCTCTTTTCCCCAGCAGTTCTTTATCCGCGAGGCGATGAAATTAGAATTGGAGACATAGTAGCGAGCCCTCGAGGAGACGCGCCTGTCCCACCTCCTGATGTAAGAAAGCGTTGCCTTCGCCAGCCACGACTTGGGCCCGGACGCCATCCCCGATAGTGCCAGGTATTCGTCCATCATGTCCCAGGCGTACCTTATCGGAGTGTGGCAGTAACAAATGTGGAGCTGTCCAGGGTTCGTCTTCACCCCGTGAGCCACGCAGTGGGACGAGGATATGACAACGTCGCAGTCTGTTATCTTCAGCCTTTCCACCGCGAAGGGGAAAAGCGGCAGAAGCTTCCTGTAGCGCCTGCGCGCCCATTTCGTGTCGAGGAAGGTCGTGTGGATACGGCATTTCGAGATCGGCGACGAGGCGAAGTTCTCCGGGTCGTAGAAGAGGGTGTGGATATCCTTCGGCAGGAATGTTTCGACCAGGGCCTCGACGACGCTCTCCGCGCCGCCGAAATCGACGAGCCAGTCGTGGACCAGCGCAACTCTCATTTCATCCATCGGCCTTCCAGGCTCCGGCTCCTACTTGATCAGCCAGAGCTCCGTCTGAAGGTGGGAAAGGTATTTCGCGCCGCCCTCGGCGACGATGACGTCCTCCTCTATCCCGATCGCGCCCATTCCAGGAACTTTGAGGGACGGCTCCAGGGTGAAGACCTGGTTCGCGCCCAGTTTCATGAAGGGCGTGTTCTTGTACCTCGCCCACGCGGGCCCGAGGAGCGCTCCGCCGTCGTGGACGTAACGGCCGAGCTGGTGGCCGAGGGCGTGAGGGTATTCGGGGTATCCGTTCTTCGTCACGTGGCCTCTCGTTATGTTGTCGAGCTCTATGCCCTGCGCTCCCGGCCTGAGGGCTTTTCCGCTCTCGACGATCGCGTCCCTGATGGTGTTGAATCCCTTCACCGCCGCTTCGGGGGCTTTGTCCTCCCCGTCCTTCAAAATGTACCAGGTCCTCTGGAGGTCCGACGCGTAGCCGTTGTAGAAGACGCCCATGTCGACGTGCAGGAGGTCGCCCTTCTGGATCTTATTGTCCGTCACCTGGCCGTGACCCATGCCGTCGCCCCTGTCCCCCGAAAAGACGAGGGTCTCGAAGCTGGGCTTCAGTCCGCGCGAAGCGAACCTCTCCTGGATGAAGTCGTAGACCTCCCTCTCGGTCCTACCGGCCTTCAGAAAACCGGAGATCTCGGTGAATATTTCTTCCGTGACCTCGACCGCCTTTTCTATATATTCTATTTCCATTGGGCTCTTCTGCGAGATGAGGCTGCCGATCACTTCTTCGGCGGAAACGATCTCCGCTCCAGGGACCGCTTCCTTTATCATCTTCTCCATGTAGACGTACTTTCCGTAAGTGATTCCGTCGGCCGAGGCGTCCGAGAAGGAATAGTTGAGCGCCACCTTCTTCGGCGAATGCTCCTTCATGAGCTGGGTCATCNNGAGCTTGGAATCCCTGAAGGGCTGTTCGTCGAACTGGCCGAGGATCACGAATTTCTCTCCGCTTTTGGTGATGACCACCGCGCTCTCCCAGGTGAGATCCGACACGGCGATGTAATCGAAGATCCTCTCCCTTCCGGCCGAGGTCTCCTGCACGAAAGTGATCCACATGTCGATGTCTTTTTCCCTCAGGAGCTTCGAAGCCTGCTCCAGCTTCTGTGCCACGATCTCAACCGGCGCGAAATCTTTTCCCATAGCATCCTCCTTCAAAGGCGGTGGAATTTCTCGAACAATAAGTATAAAGAAAACAGTCTCCGTTTGAAAGGCTGGGAAGAAGCGGGCGGTTCTCCGTTATGATAGAATTCCTTTTCAGGGGGTAACATGAGAAGGTCCTTTGCGATCCTCGTCATCGACGACAACCATCCCGAGTACGGTCGGAAGCTATCCCGGGAAATGAAAAAGAAAAGGAAAGAGTGGTCTTTTATCTTCGCTTCGGACGAAAAATCCGCCCGCGCCGTCCTGCGCGAAGCGCCCCCTGACCTGGTTCTCCTCGACACCGACCTCTCGAGGAAAGGCCGCGAGGGGCTGGGGCTCATCCGCCACATCCGCGAGAAATACCCGCAGATACCGGTGATATTGATGACCGCCTCCAAGAAATGCGATATCGTAAGGGACTCCTTCATTACGAAGGCGACGCAGGATTCGCTCAAGGTGGCCGAAGTGGCGCCCCAGGGCTTCGTATTCAAGGACGAGATCTTCGACCCCGACAGCAGCTTCGCCCTCCTCGAAAAGGAGATATCGCGGGCTCTCAGGAAGTTCGGAAGGGTCCGCAACACGACGGGAGTGCTGATCACCCACGGCACCGACACTTTCGCCTGGGTGCTTGCCTACCTGCGATATTCGCTGAAGGGGCTAACCGCGAACGTCGCCGTGACGGGCTCTCAGATACCCCTCGAAGCGACGTTCTCGCCTTCGGACGCGATCGGGAACCTGAGGACGGCGATATTCCTCCTTTCGAAGCTCAGCCCGGCGCACCTTTTCGCGGTCTTCAACAACGGCAAGCAGGTCTTCTCGGGAAGGCTTATCAAGTTCAGGAAATGGGACCCCGAGGCGTTCGAGGGAAGGCTGGCCGCCTCCGTGACGCACGACGGGATAAAGATCCTGAGGGACGACTGGGTGCTGATCCCTTACGAGGACCAGAAGCTCGAGGACCTGCACCTTCTCAGGACGGGCGGGACGATAGAATCCTCGCAGAAGAAGGGCGGCGGGCTGTCGCCTAAGGGCCATTTCGTGCCGGAGTACATCAGGACCTCTTTATCCGGTTATTTCGACAAGCTTCACACCCACGACATCGTCGCGCTCGACTCTTCCAACATTTCTTACGAGGAATGGGAGAAGCTCTCGAAAGCGATAGAGAAACTGGGGCTGTGCGAGGCGGACACCAAGTTCGAAAAGGGCGTCAAGCCGATCTTCGTGAACCCGCTCTTCACGACGCAGGACTACAGGAAGTTCTTCAACTTCTGCGGGCAGGGGGCGATATTGCTCGGCTACGGCGCGGGCAACGCCAACGTCCTCGAGAAGTCTCCAAGGTCCATTCTTCCGGCCCTGAGGGAGGCGATCGAGGGCGGCATGGTAGTCGCCGTAACGTCCCAGGTCCCTCTCGAATCCTACGACGCGGAATACGAAAGCGGCAGGAAGCTTCTCGAAGCGGGCGGCATCCCGTGCGGCGACCTTTCGTTCTCGGACGCACAGGTGAAGCTCAGCTACATCCTCGGGCACAGGGAAAAGATCAGGGAGGCGGCGGAAGAAGCGGGGCTCAGCGAGGAGCTCGTGATCGTTTCGTCGTTCCTTTCGGGCGTCACGCTCTTCAGGAGCCAGAGCGACGAACTGCAGAAAAGGTTCACCCGCGAGAAGAAGGGCCTGATAAGGCTTCTGCCGAAGGACCCGTTCGTCTTCAGGCCTTTCGACTACGCCCTGAAAAAGATCATCGCCACTCTGAAAGAGCCTTGATTCCTTAGCTTGAGGATCTCATTTTTTATCGGCGGCCCGGGCGGGTTTTTCACCTGAAGCCACCACCGCGACGAGGCGCCTCACAAGTTCGAACCCGTTGGTCGCCCCGTGATTGAGGACGCACCCCGAAACTGTCATGTCGATCGACGGTATGTAAAACGCGAACGTGTTCCAGAACCCCTGGTGCCCTATGGCGAGCCGGCCGTCGCACTCCTTGACCATCAGGCCTAACCTGTAAGGATAGGTCCCCCGCCCGAGCATCTCCCTTATCGTGCGCGGCTTGTCGAAAACCTCCCCCGATATGAGCTTTCGCGTGAAGATCGCCATGTCCCTCGTGTCGGAGACTATGCCCCCTCCTCCGTAGAGATCGTAAGAGGCGGTCCAGCCCGTGACATCCCGATCGCCGAAATATTGATGGGCCCTCGGGCCTGCGCCTTCCGGAGCCTTCTCCATGTACTCCCAGTGGGTCGCCTTCAGGCCGAGCATGTCATATCGGAGAAGCTCCCGGACGNNCCCAGAAGCACATATCCGCTGTCGCTGTACTGGTACTTCTCCCCGGGCTTCCCCACCGGCTCCCGCCATTCGACGAGAAGGCGAAGCTGTTCATCGGGCGTCCAAGGGTAGTCGTGGTTCGAAATTATCCGTTCCTCGAAACGATCATCGCTGGTGTGGTCCCCGAAGCCGGCGGTGTGGCTGAGCACCTGTGCCAGGGTTATGGAATCCACATCATAACCGTCGCTCTTCAGAAGTTTTGACTGCTCCGTGGAGATGTGCTTCGACAGAGGATCGTCGAGGTTTACCCGCCTCCTTTCCGCAAGGCGCAGAACTGATGCCGCCACATAGGTCTTGGTGTTCCTGGCCACTCGGAAGGTATGAAACTGAGTGAGCGGCCCGGCCTCCCCGCGGTCTGCTTTGCCCGCCGCTCCTGACCAATCCAGCCCTTTTTCGGGGCAGATGACGGTCACGCACACTCCCGGCGCGGACGGGTTTTCCGTGAGGAACGTCTCTATCGTTTTCTGAAGCCTCGTTTTCATTTCCGCTTCCTGCGCCCGAATCGTTCCTGAGGCAAAAAACATTGCTGTCGCGAAGATCGATAGTTTGATGAAGCCCGATGTTCTCCCTGTCATCCCGCCTCCACGCGAGCCGTTGTCATTTCAGCCCGGCCAGGAACCATTTTATCAGGTTTTGGAAAGGAAAAGAGGACTCCAAAAGAAGGGTCTCCCGCATGGATAGAAAAGCATGCGTATTATCCCTGACCCCTACTCTTTCTTCATCAGCCGGAAGCCATTCTCAGCCGGGCCTGCATCAGTGAACCCGCATTTTTCCAGGACCCTTAT
>MTKZ01127911.1_pt1 | contig 10750 bp, 8 predicted proteins | sample 1042781 | NCBI WGS metagenome assembly MTKZ01 (sample SAMN06212207, study PRJNA360539) | anaerobic digester metagenome | biome: Wastewater treatment plant; material: sludge; isolation source: anaerobic digester fed with sludge from wastewater treatment plant | place: Denmark: WWTP Viborg ...
GAAGCCGACCAAAGAGCGAGCCGAATGGAACAACTCTGAGGGCGAGCAATTGGCTCCTCTGCCCCTGCCGGGGCAGTGGTTTTTTTGGGGGGGATCGGCGATCCACGGGCTGCGCTGCGCAGGGCTGCGCCCTGCTCGACTCTGCCCGTGGCTATCCATCCGCCACCCCCGGTTGGGGGCGGAATGAGCGGGGCCAAACGAAACATCTGACATTGACATCTGCGCGAAAACCGACGGAGCTTGCGGGGGGTGAAGGGGTGGCGGGCAGGATCGGTCCGACGGGGGTGATCGATGGGCCGTCTGCGGATGTGGCCGGAAGCACTGCTCAAGAAGCAGCGGCACGCGGGGGACGGGCACTGCTCAACTGACCCCAGGGGGACTCGAACCCCCGTTGCCGGCGTGAAAAGCCGGTGTCCTAGACCACTAGACGATGGGGCCGGGGCCGGACGGGGCACCCCCAGAAGCGTGCCCAAACGGAGCCGAAACGGCCCGAACCGACCGGAACCCTGCAGTATTGTCGACGGGCCACCCGACGTCAACGGCCACAACACGCCCGGAACCCCAGGAAAACGCTGCCAAAGCGGGATCAGGCGGCCACGGCAGCCGCGCTTGACCCAGCCCAGAGACTCCCGTACCCTCTGGATATGCGTATCTGTCAGTTTCCAGTGCATACCGGCCGGGATTCGGCGCGCGACCACCAGTGCCGCGGCGCGCAGCTTGCCTGAGTCTATCATCACAGCGAACACCCGTTCGAACCGATAACTCTTGCACTGGGAACAAGTTGCGTACGATTTCAGCCCGCGGCACGCGCCTGTCCGGACGGCCGCGCCCGAGCAGATGAGGAGGCCAGACCATCATGACCAGCCAAGCGCGAACTCGAATGATCATCATGGGCGCCGCCGGGCGCGATTTCCATGATTTCAATGTCTACTGGAAGCACGACGCCACCGTGGAGGTCGTGGCATTCACGGCCACCCAAATCCCCGACATCGACGGGCGCGTGTACCCGGCCGAACTGAGCGGCTCCCGGTATCCCGAGGGCATCCCCATCCGCGCCGAGTCGGACCTGGAGCGGCTCATCGCCGAGCACGGCGTCCGCCTGGTCACGCTGGCCTATTCCGACCTGCCGCACGAGGTCGTGATGAACCAGGCCTGCCGCGTGCAGGCCGCCGGGGCCGACTTCCGCCTGCTCGCCCCGGCCGCCACCATGCTGAAATCGAGTAAGCCCGTCATCGCCATCTGTGCCACCCGCACCGGGTGCGGCAAGAGCCAGACCACCCGCCGCATCGCCGAAATCCTGAAGGAGATGGGCAAGACGGTGGCAGTCGTCCGGCACCCGATGCCCTACGGCGACCTGACGAAGCAAGTGTGCCAGCGATTCGCCCGGCTGGAGGACCTGGACGTACACCACTGCACCATCGAGGAGCGGGAGGAGTACGAACCGCACATTCAGCACGGCAACCTGGTCTTCGCCGGTGTCGACTATGAGCGGATTCTCGCCGCAGCCGAGAAAGAGGCTGACGTCATTCTCTGGGACGGCGGCAACAACGACACGCCGTTCTTCCGGCCCGACCTGTACATCGTGGTGACCGATCCGCACCGGGCCGGTCATGAGGTTCGGTACTACCCCGGCGAGACGAATGTCCGCATGGCGGACGTCGTGGTCATCAACAAGGTGGACACCGCCGAAGAGGCGGACATCCGCACGGTGGAACAGAACGTCCGCCGGATCAACCCACACGCGACCATCCTCAAAGCCAACTCGCCCTGCACGGCCGACAACCCGGACCTGATCCGAGGCAAAACGGTCCTGGTCATCGAGGACGGCCCGACCCTCACGCACGGCGAGATGCGCTACGGGGCCGGCCACGTGGTGGCCCAGCGCTACGGGGCGGCAAAGATCGTCGATCCGCGCCCGTACGCCAAGGGCTCCATCCGGGGAGTGTTCAACAAGTACCACCACCTGACGGACATTCTGCCCGCCATGGGCTACGGCAAGCAGCAGATGGCGGACATGGAAGCCACCGTCGCGGCCGTTCCGTGCGACACCGTGCTGATCGGCACGCCCATTGATCTGGGACGAATTTTATCCATCCGGCAGCCGCATACGCGGGTGCTTTATGAACTGGAGGAACACGATCGGACGATTCTGCCCGATGCGGTCCGCAAGGTTGTCCGGTAGATTACCACGGTTGAGCCGGGCGGACCTGCCCATGCAGAGAGAGGTCGGCCCACAAGCAGGAAGGAAGGAGAAACATCATGGACTCCAAGCAGCACAGTGAACTGATCGATCGGTACAGCGCGCGCAACTACGCTCCCCTGCCCGTGGTGATCGCCAAGGGCGAGGGCGTCTGGGTGGAAGACGTGGACGGGCATCGCTACCTGGACATGCTCAGCGGGTACTCCTCGCTGAACTTCGGACACAGCCATCCCCGCATCCTCGAGGCCTTCATCGAGCAGGCCCGCAAGCTGACCATGACCTCGCGGGCGTTTCAGCACAACCAGTTCGGGCCGTTCTGCAAGGAGATCACCGAGTTCTGCGGGCAGGACCTGGTGCTGCCCATGAACACCGGGGCCGAAGGCGTCGAGACCGCCATCAAGGCCGCCCGAAAGTGGGGCTACAAGGTCAAGGGCGTCGAGGCGGACAAGGCGGAAATCATCTGCTGCGAGAACAACTTCCACGGGCGAACCGTGACCATCATCTCGTTCTCGCGCGATCCGCAGTTCAAGGACGGGTTCGGCCCGTTCACGCCGGGCTTCAAGGTGATCCCGTTTGCGAACCCCAAGGCGCTGGAAGCCGCCATCACCAAGAACACCGTGGCGCTGCTCGTCGAGCCCATCCAGGCCGAAGGCGGAATCCTGGTGCCGCCGGCCGGGGCCCTCAAGCAGTGCTACGACATCTGCCGCAAGAACAAGGTGCTGTTCATCGCGGACGAAATCCAGACCGGCCTGGCCCGCACCGGCCGGATGTTCGCCGTTGAGCACGAAGGCATCAAGCCCGACGTGCTGATCCTGGGCAAGGCCCTCGGCGGCGGCGTGTACCCGGTGTCGGCGGTTCTGGCGTCCAAGGAAATCCTCGGCGTGTTCAACCCCGGCGACCACGGCAGCACGTTCGGCGGCAACCCGCTGGCCTGCGCCGTGGCCCGTACCGCCTTGAAAGTGCTTAAGGACGAGAATCTGCCCCAGCGGTCGGCGGAACTGGGCGAGGCGTTCCTGGCCCGCCTCCGCACGATCGGCGGCAAGAAGATCAAGGAAGTGCGAGGACGGGGCCTGCTCATCGGCATCGAGCTGCACGAATCGGCGGGCGTCGCCAAGAAGTACTGCAAGGAGCTCAAGGAGCACGGAATGCTCTGCAAGGACACCATCGAGCAGGTGCTCCGCATCGCTCCGCCGCTGGTGATCACCCAGAAGGAGCTGGACTGGTCCTTCGAGCGGCTNNAAGGTTCTCGGCTGAGCCGCGCCCGGCCCGCGTGGCGCGTCGATACCCCTGCACCTGAGAATACACGACGAGACCGGCAACCACGCCGGTCTCCTTTTGCCCTAGAATACCACGCATGGCCCAGACACTCGATCGGAAGTTTCAGTACATGCAGGACATCCTCCGCTCCCTGGAGCGCGTGGCGGTTGCCTTTTCCGCCGGCGTGGATTCCACGTTCGTGCTGAAGGTCGCCATCGACACGCTGGGGCCGGCAAACGTCGTCGCCATCACCGGCCGAAGCGACAGCCTGGCCCAGGACGAGCTGGACGCCACCATCGACCTGGCCCGGCAGCTCGGAGCCGAGCACGTCGTCGTGGACACGCATGAGATGGACAATCCGAATTACGCCGCCAACCCGGCCAACCGCTGCTTCTACTGCAAATCCACGCTCTACGAGCACATGGGCCCGATCATGCGCGAGCGCGGCATCGCCCACGCCGTCAACGGCACGAACGCCGACGACTACGGGGACTACCGCCCGGGTCTCCAGGCGGCCGAGCAGTTCCAGGTCCGCGCGCCCGCCGCCGAGGCCGGCCTGACCAAGCAGGACATCCGCGAGCTGTCCGCCCGCCTGGGCCTGCCCACGTTCGACAAGCCGGCCATGCCGTGCCTGGCCAGCCGAATTCCGTACGGCGAGGCCATCACGCCGGAGAAGCTGCGCATGATCGAGCAGGGCGAGGCGTACCTCCGCAGGCAGCTCGGCCTGACCAACTGCCGCGTCCGCCATCATGGCGTTCTGGCCCGCATCGAAGTGCCGGCCGATCAGATCGAGCGCCTGGCCTCGGCGGACGTGCGAACCGCGCTGGATGCGCACTTCCGCGGCATCGGCTATCAGTACGTGGCCCTGGATCTGCGCGGCTTTCGCAGCGGGGCCCTGAACGAAGTGATCCAGCTCAAAACGCCGACCTGCTCGCCGCCCGCGTCAGCACGATAAACCCGTTGGCCCACAGTCTGCAGCCGAACGCCGGCCTGGCCGGACCGTTGCGGCGCTCATTCAGCGACACCCATTCCACGATTTCGAATCCGCCCGCCGTCAACAGCCCCTCCAACTCGGCCCGGGTGAACACGTGAATGTACATGTTCCGAATGCCACGATAGCTGGGGATGTACTTGTCGCCCCATTCGCCCCGGCCCGCCAGCGTGCGAACGGCGTTGCCGACCAGAAACGTCAGCCCCTCCGCGCGGTAAAGGTTGTGCCAGCGGTTGTGCACATGGACGGCCAGCAAACCGTCGGGTCTCAGCAGCCGGTGCCAGGCCCGCAGCGCGCTCAGCCGATTCGCCCGCCCGGCGATCAACCCGAGCGTGCTGAACATGCAGATCGCGTAATCCGCCCAGCCGGCCGGCAGGCTGCGCTCGACTTCGACGAGGTCCGCCTTGACCAGCCGCGCCCGCAGTCCGGCTCGGGACAGCTTCTCTCCCGCAACGGCCAGCATGGCCCGGGAGAGGTCCACCCCGATCACGTCGAACCCGGCCCGGGCAAACTGCAGCGTGTGCCGGCCGCTGCCGCAACCCAGGTCAATGAGCCGACCGGGTCGGGGCATCCAGGAGGCCAGCAGCCGCGCGTCATAGTCGAACAGCTCCGATCCCGCGAAGTACTCATCGTACTCACGGGCGATGGCGTCCGACTCAAGGTATCGGCGAGTGGACGGCTGGATGGCCTCGATCGGCCTGGGCACGGAAGAACTCCTCTGGACGGCCTTTGGCGTACCTGAAAAACGCCCCTGGGGCACCTGCGGGCGGGTTTTGACCACTCCCGCTGGACGATTTACAATTATGTAGCCGAAAAGAAGTTGCGAACAGGGGCCCAGGCGGTCGTGCGATCGTTCTCGCGCCCCGCTGGGCCGGGGGGAGAGGCACACAGGATTGACTCTCATGTTGTCCACCGTCCTGACCGTTCCCGCCGGCTTTCATCCCGTGGTCGCCGTCCTGTTCGGCATGCCCGGCTGGGCGGAAATACTGGTCATCGCATTCGTGGGACTCCTTCTGTTCGGACGCCGCCTGCCCGAGGTTGGCCGGTCGCTCGGACGCAGCATCGTGGAGTTCAAGAAGGGCGTCCGCGAAGCCCGGGATGAGATCGAGTCGTCGACGAACCCCGAAAACGATCGCCCCCGCACGCTTCCCCCGCGCCAGCCGTCCCAGACGGTAGAGACCCCCTCCACCCGCGACCGCGCGGAGAAACCCGTTCGAAACACGCAGGAATGACGGCCACACGGCTGGACCGATTCCGGCGTGAGCTATTGGCGCAGCAGGTACCTTCAGTTCTTCCATCCGGCTTCGTCATTGTCACCAATGGCCGCAAAATCGACGCATTCGACCGCCCGGCAAGGAAGGGCGCGATGAAGGTGTCGCGCGAGGAAGGGGCCGGGTGGCCCAGGGCGGTTGCCCGTCCCGGGCTCTCACAGATCGGTACGCGCAACTGACACATGCGGTCCTTCAAGTCACGACAGCCATTGGGAGCATATAGAAGCCTCACCCATCAGCACCCCGCGGCCGCACTGGCGGCCGTGCCACGCCACTGCGCGTGCGACGCCGGCCTTGGCCTCACACTCGCATGCGAAGTCCGGAGGGGTGCTACGGGCATAGAGGAGAACGCTTCGAGGCCGCTCGGGCGGCGACCCCTCCGGTGTGCCAGTCGGCTGGCCGGCCTGGCGCTTCCAGCGTCGAGGGGGGCCGAAGCCTCACAGTCTCAAGAACACGCCACCGTATCCGGCGGCAGATTCAACCCGGCTGAAGGCGCTTTGTCAGGCGGTGCGTCAGTGGTTGGTGTGATCATCAATCCAACGGGTCGGGAGAAGCTGAACCTGTGCCCTTTCTCCACGGCTCGCGTTCCCCAATCCCGCCACTTGGGGTACAGTGCACCCCATCGCGGAGCCGGCAGTTGCGTTGACCCTGGCGGGAGCCTCATCATGACCCGAACGTGGACAGCGGATGCGTTATTGGATCTCATGCGCGGCTTCCAGGCGCCATGCGTCCTTGCCGCGGGCGCGGAACTGGGCGTGTTTGACGCGCTGGCCAATGGACCCGCGTCGGCGGCCGACGTTTCAAGTCGAACTGGATCCAATCCGCGGGCCACGATCGTGCTGCTCGATGCCCTGGCGGCGCTGGACCTGCTGGTGAAGCAGGGCAACACGTATGCCATTCCGCCGGCACTGGTCGATTTGCTCACAGAGCGCGGCCGACACCCGGAAGTGCTGGCCATGGTGCGGCACCNNCCAATTGCCTGCGTCGCTGGGCGCAACTGGGCCGGGTGGTCCAGGCCGGCGAGCCCGCCGAGCGAGTGCCGAGCGTTCGCGGCCCGGACGCCGATCAGGCCGCCGTCATCCACGCCATGCATGCGGTCTCCGCGCAGGCCGCACACATCGTGGCAGACATCGGGCCACCCGCGTTCCGCCACCTGCTTGACGTGGGCGGAGCGTCGGGCACGTGGACGATCGCCTTCCTGCGGGCAATGCCGGAGGCGAAAGCGACGCTCTTCGACCTGCCGCCTGCCATCGACCAGGCCCGGCTGCGGCTCGGTGAGGCCGGACTGCTCGACCGCGTGACTCTGGCGCCTGGCGACTTCTACCTGGATTCTCTGCCTTCGGGAGCGGATCTGGCCTGGGTCAGCGCGATCACGCATCAGAACAGCCGCGAGCAGAACCGAGACCTTTTCCGCAAGGTTGCGGACGCGCTCGAACCGGGCGGCCGAATCCTGATCCGCGACATCGTGATGGACGAAACGCGGACCCGGCCCGCGGCCGGCGCCCTGTTCGCCGTCAACATGCTGACGGGCACGCCGCGCGGCGGCACGTTCACCCTCCAGGAGTTCGATGAGGACCTCACGCGGTCCGGCTTCACCGACGTCACCCTTCTCCGCCGCGATGAGGCGATGAGCTCGGTGGTCCAGGCCGTCAAACGGACGTGAGACTGTGTCCGACACCCGTCGAATCCACGCCGAACGATCGGCCTTCAGGCTGATCGTGCTGGCGTGGGGCGTGCAGGCCATCGTGGCCCAGTCGCTGCTGGTTCGGGAAGCGCTGGTCCTGATGTACGGCAGCGAGTTCGCGTGGGGCGGGTTGCTGTTCGCCTGGCTTCTGGGAGTTGCCGTCGGAGGACTGACCGGGGGGCGGCTGGCCGGATGGCTGCGCCGGCCGGACGTCGGGCTGACCGTCATCCTCGTCCTGTTGAGCCTGGCAGTTTGCGCGGAGATCTGGGTGTTCCGCGGGGCACGGGCGTGGCTCGGTACGCGGCCGGGGGAACTGCTGCCTCTACCGCGTACGGCCCTGGCCGCGATGCTGTTCGTTTCGCCGGTGAGCGCGTTGGTGGGGCTCTCGTTCCCGTTCGCCTGCCGGCTGGTGGCGGAGGGGGGATGGTCTGGCGGCGGGGGGTCGCTGGGCAGCGTGTATGCGTGGGAGTCGGCGGGCAGCCTGTTGGGCGGGGCGGCGTTCAGCTTTTGGGCGGTGGAACGCCTGGCGCCCATCGAGACGGCCCTGGCCGGCGGCACGCTGGTGGTTGCGGCGCTGCTGGCGTGGATGATCGCGGGCCGGCGGCGTTCAGCCGCCACCGTTTTGGGCGTGCTGGCGGGGGCGGGGCTGGTTTGCGTGATCTGGGCGGGCGACGCGTGGGATCGCGCGCTGGTGCAGCGGCGATGGAATACGCTCGCGCCCGGCTACACGCTGCGCGCGGAGGCGGAGTCACGCTACCAGAACCTCACCGTGGGGCAGCGGGCCGATCAATATACCGTGTACTGCGACGGCCAGATCGCGGCGGACTTTCCCGATCCATACTCCTTCGCGCCGTTGGCTCACCTCTGGATGTGCCAGCATCCGGCACCCGGAAACGTGCTCGTGCTGGGCGGCGGGGCGGAGGGTCTGCTGTCCGAAGTGCTCAAGCACCCGGTTCAACACGTGGACTTTGTGGAGCCGGACCCGCGGCAGATCGACATCGTCGAGCCGTTCCTGCCGGAGGCGGACCGGGCCGCCCTGTGGGATCCGCGCGTGACCGTGCATCACGCGGACGCGCGGTACTTCATCAAGACCCAGCGTGGTCGCTTTGACCTGGTGATCGCCCGACTGCCCGAACCGACCTCCGCCCTGCGGACCCGCCTGTACACGGCCGAGTTCCTCGGCGAGCTCCGGCGGGCGATGAAAGATAAGGCCGTGCTGTGCCTGACCGCGGCCGCCATGCCGGGAGAATTGTCCCCTCTGTCGGCCGAGTACCTCGCTTCGATCCGGGCCACCCTGGCGAAGCATTTCCCTGACATCACGATTACCTGGGGTGACCCGGCCCACGTTCTGGCCGCCACGCATCCCGGCCTGACGGCGACGACGATACCGGTCCTGGAACAACGATTCGCGGCGAGCGGCGTGAACGAAGCTTTGTTCCATCCGCTGCTGTTCGAGGAAACGCTTGACCCGGACAAGATGGCCCGGCGAGAGGCGGAGCTGGACGCCGTGCCCGATCCCGTCGTCAGCACGGATCTTCATCCGCGGCTCTACCTGCTGCGACTCGATCTCTGGAACCGGATGACCGGCGGCCTCGACCGCGCCGGCGGGCGCGTCTTCGAGCGATTGCGCCACGTCCGCCGGACGGATGTGATCCTCGTGCTCGCCGCCGCCGCCGCCCTGACGATGGCCGGCGCGTGGGCCGGGTCGCGGCGTCCGGCGGGCCGCCGGCAGGGGTTGCGATGGGGAGCTGTCCTGCTTTCCGTCTGGACGACGGGCTTTGCCACCATGGCCCTCAGCCTGGTGTGGCTGTTTGCGTTTCAGAACCTCTACGGCTACGTGTACCAGCGGATCGGCTGGATCATCGCCGTCTTCATGGGCGGACTGGTCGTCGGCTGTGCCGTTGCCGCCAGGCGTCTGCCGGCCGCGAGCCCGACGATCAGTCTGGGGCGCCGGCTGGTGGCCGTGGACGTGCTGCTGGCGGGCCTCGCCCTGGCCATTCCCTTGGTGCTGCCGTGGCTCGGTCGAATGCAGTCGGCATCCGGCGCGTTTGTGTGGGTGGAATGGGTGGTCATGCTCATGGTCGCGGGCACGGGCGTGCTGGGAGGGGCCGCGTTCGCCCTGGCGGGCGGGTTGCGAATGGTCGGCGGCAGTCCGGCCGCTCCGGCAGCGGGCGCGATCGTGGGCGCCGACCACGCCGGTGCCTGCCTGGGCGCCCTGATGACGGGTATTCTTCTGGTTCCCGCGTTTGGCACCCCGTTTGCGGCCGTGCTTCTGGCCGGCGTCAAGATCACGTCAGCGGCCTTGCTTTGGGCGACGGGACGAAACGCAGAATGAAAGAACGGAGAATTTGAAACGGAGAATGGAAAACGCCGCTGCCGGTCGGCGGGGCCTTGGGCGATGGGGTGCTGGCCTTGGCCGGTGAGCAGACCGTTCACTTCCTACGAGGAGGGCCGTGGGTTCGTGCCACGACAGTCCTCCGTTTGAACGACGGCGATGCACCGCGGCGGGACCGGAAGGGAGATCCCGCGGGGCCATTCGGACCTGATGCTCCCCTCGTTTCGCGAACGTCGGATCAGGAGAATCCAGGCGTCATCTTCGGACAGGTGCCGCCTTCTCGTGTCTCGATGCCCTCATGCCCTCTCGTCATTCTCCGGTCTGCAGCCTCCCGCCCACAGCCTGCACCCCACAACTCCCTGCAGCAGCCGCCGACAGTAACCGACGGCACCACCAGTCCGCAGAGGGTCGTCCAGGCCAGCGTGGCCGGCCCGGGCAGCGCCCGGACCTCGACCACCAGGTCGCTGTAATCGCGGCCCGACGAGCACTTGGGAAGGTCTTCTCAGAACAGCAGCCATAAGGCCTCAGTCGTATCCAGCCCCGTCACGCAATAGGTCACCATGGGGTCCATGCCGTCGAGGATCGACAGGGGATCGGAGTGCCACGTGTTCGTGTTGTCCTGTCTGCGCCGGACCCAGCGCCACGGATCGTCACTCACGTCAACCGAGGCGGAGCCGGTGACGTTCATGCCGTATCCCTGCACGTCCAGGAGCAGTTCAAAACCCGTGCCTCGGTCAATTCCGAACCGCTGCGAGTGAGTGGCGTAGCGGGCCTGGCCTCGACCTTCAATCACTCTGGCACATCGATGGCAACGTCCGGTTCGATATCGATGTCCTGGAGTACACCCTGCCGTCTCTCCGAGAGTCAATGACCCGAGTACATTTCGATCTGGACGAAGGCACGGAACTGTACCTGCCGGTTCTGGAGCGCGTGGTCGGCTCGGGCAGTATCTTGACCGTGCCGGTCTTTGCGAGTGTCGATGCGCCTCTCCTCACCCAGATGAACGGAACGA
>MTKZ01028999.1_pt1 | contig 10746 bp, 13 predicted proteins | sample 1042781 | NCBI WGS metagenome assembly MTKZ01 (sample SAMN06212207, study PRJNA360539) | anaerobic digester metagenome | biome: Wastewater treatment plant; material: sludge; isolation source: anaerobic digester fed with sludge from wastewater treatment plant | place: Denmark: WWTP Viborg ...
ACCTGGTGGGCGAGGGCTGCCGGCCGCCGGTCGTCAACGCGGGCAACAGGTGGCCCACGCGGCAGGAAGTGATCGCGGCCATCGAGGCAGAGGGCCTGCTGGCAGTGCCTCACGGCAGCGAAGAGGTCATCGTGCGGCCCCCTGCGGGCGCCCCGGAGGCAGTCGAGGGGCTGCTGCGCCACGTGGTCGAGGTGCGGTGGGACGCGACAGGTGCGTTGGGGAAGGCAGGGCAGTCATCCTATCTCGTGATATTCCAGTGCCGGGACTGGGATCGCCTTGGGGACGACGATGTCGGCCTCTTCATCCATGGGCAGAACTGGCCTCTAGAGGTCTTCCTGGTGCACCGCCTCGCGCAGGAATGCGGGCAACTTGTTCTGTATCCAAGCGGCGGCGGCGTCCCACTCGTAGTCGGTCCCGACTCCGACCCTGGTCAATTGGCCGGCCTCTGGCCGGAGGCTGATCGGAGAGAAGACGGCTGCAGGTGGCTCTACGAGCAGATGGGCTGCTGACGCAGCCACATCTGGTCGGCCCAAGAGAGAACCTCGAAGGAGATTCCACAGGTATGGACAGCCGCCAGCGCATTCTCGCCGCCATGGACTTCACCGGGCCGGACCGTTGCCCCATCCACCACTACTGCTTCCCCGGGGCGATCTGGCGGCACGGGCAGAGGCTGCTCGACCTCGTCGAGAAGTACCCCGACGATTTCGACAACGAGAACATCAAGGCCAACGCGCAGGCCCACCAGCTCGCAGCCAACGAGAGCGCCGAGGACATCATCGAGTGGGTGGATGGCTGGGGCACGACGTGGCGGCGGATGCGCGGCTACACCTCGGGCGAGGTCCACCAGCCCGCCCTGCCCGACTGGGACGCCTGGCGTGGCTACGAGTTCCCCCCACTGCCCGATGACAAGCACTTCGCGGACTTCGCCGCTTCCGTCAAGCCGCGGCAGGAGGCCGGGGAGTTCGTGCGCGCCGGCGGCGGGCCGTTCTTCCAGCACATGCAGCACCTGCGCGGCAACGCCAACTACTACATGGACCTGGCCGAGGACAACGAGGGCGTCAACGAGTTGGCCGACCGCATGGTGGCCTACAACCTGTACTCCATCGAGCGCTATGTGCAGATGGGCGTGGACTGCATCGCCTTCGGTGACGACTGGGGCGCCCAGCACGCCCTGCTCATTCACCCGGACATGTGGCGTCGGTTCTTCAAGCCCCGCTACGCCAGGATGTTCGCCCCCGCCCGCGAGAACGGCATCCAGGTCTGGTTCCATTCGGACGGGTGGATCCTGGAGATCATCGAGGACCTGATCGAGATCGGCGTCACGCTGCTGAACCCCCAGCATGACATCATGGGCACGAAGCGCGTGGGGGAGATCGTCCGGGGCCGCTGCTGCATCCGCACCGACATCAGCCGCCAGACGGTCATCCCCTTCGGCACGCCCGAGCAGATTCGCGAGGCGGTGCAGGAAGCGATTGACGCCTTCAGCACGGACCAGGGCGGCTGCATGTTGCACGGGGAGATCGGCCAGGAAGTCCCCTTCGAGAACACNNCGTCCCCTTCGAGAACATCGAGGCGCTGTATGCAGCGTTCTACGAATATGGGCAGTACCCGATGGAGTGGCGGAGGTAGCGCATGACTTCATCCAAGACCTCACCGCTGGGGATCATCCTGCTCATCGGGCTGATGGTCGTCTTCTTCAGCCCGGCGCGCTCGACCATCCCCCAGCAGGAAGCGGACGCCATCCGCGCCCGGTTCGGCATCAGCCCCGGCGCGGTAGTAGTCTTCCAGAACCCTGGGTGAGGGGCGTGCACCATGCTCTTGGAGCAGCTCGATGCCGTGGGCATCAGCTATGTGCCGGTCAATGTCACCGCCTCAGAACGCGCCCGCAAGACGCTCGCCGACCTGGGCAAGAACAGCTTCGGGATGACCACACGCATGCCGACACCGACGACGCTGGTGGGGCGGCGGATTGTCCGGGGAGCGGACCTGGAGGCGATACGAAAGGCGATGCGCGAGGGGGACTGAAGGCCCGCCCCGCCCACGCGCCGCACGTCAGGGCGCCATGAATGGCGCCGCTACTTCTTGATCAGCCACACCCGCATCGCCGCCGGCCCGCGATTGGCCCAGGCGTAGTAGGGGATGGCGGTGATGTGCGCCGGCACCTGGCCGGTCTTGTAGCCTTGGGCGACCGCCGCATACAGCGGCCGTTCGGTCGGCACGCAGCCGAAGCCAGGCCCCTCGATGACGACGACCCCGCCGAGCAGATCCTCGCGCCAGACAGCCTCCCAACTCGCCGGCAGGCCCTCACCCGGGGTCACCGACACCGACAACTCCGCCACCGGCGTCCGGTGATCCACGCTCTCCACGCAGTACACGATCGGTCCGCGCTTGAGCGCCACGGCGCCCCGGTCCTCGGTGACGTTGGGATGGGCCTCGAGCGCCTCCAGGGCCATCGGCAGGNNCACCCGGCTGCCACTGCCGCTGGATGACCAGGTAGGTGCCCGGCTCGCCCGCCAGGGGCTGAGCTCCGCCGACGAACGCCGCCGCGCCCCTGGCCCACGTGGGGATGCGCAGGTGCAGCGCGAAGTCCGCGGCCTCGTCGAGCCCGACCGTGATCGTGATGCCCCCGTCCCACGGGTAGCGCGTCTCGATCTTCAGGCGCACCGGGCCCACGCCCGGCACGTCCACGGCGGCCGCCAGCGCATCATACAGGTGCACGTGGAGTTCGCGCTCGGCGACGGTGAGGAAGTAGCCCGGCAGGGACGCCAGCAGGCGCTGCACATTGGGCGGGCAGCAGGTCGTGCTGTGCCAGGTGCTGCGCTGCGTCGGCGGCACGCGGTGCCCGCTGGCCGAGATGCCCTCCTTGCCATCGTGGGCCAGCGGGTTCATGTAGAAGTACTGGTAACCGTCCAGGTCCACGCCGCTGCGCAGGCCGTTGTACAGGATCCACTCCATCGCCTCGGCATACTGGCTTTGGCCGGTGAGCAGGAGCATGCGGAAGGCCCACATGAAGTGGCCAATCTGGGCGCACGTCTCGGCGTAGGCACGCGCGTTGGGCAGCTCGTACGGCTCGCCGAAGGCCTCGCCCTCGTAGCGGGCTCCGACGCCGCCAGTCACGTAGATCTTGCCGCCGACGAGGTCCTGCCACAGGCGCTGCAGGTTGGCCATCATCCCCGGGTCGCCCGTCTCCATCACGAGGTCAGCCCCCCCGCTACAGATGTACGACGACCGCACGGCATGGCCGATGAGGCTCTCGCGCTGGGCGATGGGGGGGAGGTTCGCGTGTGACTGTGGGCGACTCAGCAGGAAGGCGGCCAGGTCAAGGTAGCGCCGCTCGCGGGTGTGGCGGTATAGCTCGATGAGCGCCAGCTCGACTTCGGGATGGCCGTCGGTCGTGCCGTTTCTGCCGGGGCCGAAGACGCTGTCGAGGTGGTCGGCGAAGCGGCAGGCGACCTGCAGCAGCGTGTCATCGCCGGTGGCTCGGGCGACCGCCACGGCGCCCTGCATCAGGTGCCCGGCGCAGTACATCTCGTGCGAGTACTCCAGGTGCTGGTAGCGCTCGCCGGTCCGCTCCTCGATGAAGTAGGTGCTCAGGTAGCCGTCGTCCCCCTGGGCGGCGGCGATGTCGGCGATGTCGGCGTCCACCATCGCGCGCAGGTCTGGCTGGTCCTCCATCTGCAGCACATAGCCGGCAGCCTCGATCCACTTGTACAGGTCCGAGTCGGTGTAGAGCGGCCCTTGGCGCGCCACGTCCTTGCCGGCCAGGCGGCGGAAGTTGTCCATGTGCCCGTGCTCCTCGAGCACGGCGTGCAGACGCGGGAGGCCGTTCTCCACATTCGCCCGCCGCAGCGGCGTCCAGAAGGCGTCCTGGGCCAGGCGCACGGCCGGCAGGGGCACGGTGTGCAGGCGCACGTGGGGGCTGTGTGAGGTGTCGAGGATCGGGCTACTCATGGGTTCCTCCGTCTATTCGTCGGCAATCCGGTAGCACTGCCGGTGAGCGTCGTCGGCATACTCCACCCGGCCCTCCTTGAGGACCAGGCGCAGGTTCCGTTGGTCGTACAGCAGGCTGACATCGGTGGCGGGGTCGCCGGACACGACGAGCACGTCGGCCAGCTTACCCGGCTCGAGCGTACCGAGGGAAGAGAGCTTTCGATAGGCGGCGGCATTCACCTGCGTCGCGGCGGTGAGGGCCTCCAGGGGCGACAGGCCGCAGGCCACCAACTCCTGTAGCTCATAGAGGGTGCGGTCGCCCAGGCGCCAGGTGCGCGGCGTCCCCGGATAGTCGGTGCCGACGCCGAGCTTGACGCCGAGTTGGTGTGCCAGACGCACGCCGGCGCGATGGCCGGGCTGGGCCAGCGTCATCTCCTCGGTCTGCCACGGCTGGTCGGACAGGGCGTCAATGTTGCGCTGGCAGGTGACCGCCAGCGTCGGGAGGTAGAACATGTCTCGCTCCCTGACCCCGCGCACGGCCGCCTCGTCGATGAAGGCCCCGTGGTGGATCATGTCCACGCCGGTGGTGATGCAGTTGCCCAGGCCCGGCTGGGTGTGGACATGGGCCGCGACGGGCAGGCCCCAGGCGTGGGCCTCGTCGGTCAGCGCGGCCAGCTCCTCGAGCGTGTAGTTGGGCGAGGAGCAACTCTCGTTCTTGGCCCAGAAGCCGCCGGAGGCGGCCGTCTTGATGAAATCGGCCCCCGCCTCAGCCATCTCCCGGACCGCCTTGCGCACCTCCCACGGCCCGTCGGCGGTGCGGAACTTCACATGGCCATGGGTCGGGGTGACGATGCAGCCGGCGATCATCCGCGCCGCCCCGCGCACGTAACCCTCGTTGATGGCGTTGCGGAGCCGGATGCCGTCCAGGTTGGCCGACACGCTGCAGATCGTCGTGATGCCCCGCTGCAGGGACACGCGGAGCGTGCGGATCGCGGCCGGATCGCCGCCCACGTGCGCATGGCCCTCGATGAGGCCGGGGAGGACGGTCTGCCCCGTGCAGTCAATCCGCGCGCAGTCGTGCGCCTCGTCCAGCGCGGCCATGGGCCCGGCGTAGGCGATGGCCTTCCCCTCAATGAGCACGGCGGCGTCCGGGACCGGCGGCCCGCCGAGGCCGTCAATCAACGTAGCCCGGGTCAACAGCAGCGCGTTACTCATGCGCCCTCCCCTTCCTCTTGTGGCGGCGGGCAGTCCACTTGCAGTCGGCGCTGGAGAATCAGCTCCGTCAGGTCGCGCCGGACGCCAGCCAGCGTGGCGTCGTCATAGCGGTTGGTCAGCTCGCCCGGGGCCTCGACCAGATCATACAACTCCCCGCCGCGCTCCTCCCCGACCGTCCACACCATCAGCTTGTAGCGGCCAGTGCAGGCGTACGTGCAGGCTGTCTGGCGGTCATTGGTGACATAGTCGCCAAAGGCCGCCTCGCGCCCCGGCGCCTCGCCCTCGATCTGGGGGCGGAGGCTCCGCGCGGCCATGTGCTCCGGCCGCGGCAGCCCGGCATAGTCCAGTGCCGTCGGCGCCAGGTCGAACATCTCGATGAGGTCGCCGTAGCGCCTCCCCGCCGCACCGCCGGGGGGCACGACCAGGCACGGCACATGCGCCACCGGCTCGTAGAAGTTCCCCTTGCCGAGGGCCCCGAAGTCGCCGCGCATCTCCCCGTGGTCACTGGTGAACATGACCAGCGTGTTGTCCCACAGGCCCCCCGCGTCCAGGGCCGCCGTGATCCGCTCCACCTGGTCGTCGAGCAGGTCCATCAGTCCGTGGTAGTACGCGGTGAAGCGCCGGGCGCGCGCCAGTTCCTCGGGCGTGCGGGGCCGCGAGCCCCGGCGGTACGGGAAGTGGTCGCCCAGATCGGCGTCCCAGCCGTGCGGCACGGGCATGTCCTCGGGCGCATAGCGGCCCAGGTACTCCGGCGGCACATCGAGCGGGCCGTGCGGGCCCGTGAAGCCGCACCACACGAACCACGGCCGGGCCGGGGGGCGGGCGATGAACTCCGCCGTGTTGCCCCCGATCCAGCTCTCCGGGTGCAGTTCGGCCGGGAGCGGGAAGGGCACAGGCGTCGCGTACGCCTTGTAGTCCGGGTGGCGCCGCGCCGCGTAGATGCGCTCATAGCCCCCCGGCTCGCGGGCCTCCGNNCGGCTCGCGGGCCTCCAGCCAGGCAGCGTACTGCGGCCCCAGCGGCCCCGGGCCGATGGGCAGGCCCGTGCTCTGCGTCCACCGCGCTCCCTTGCCGCCCGTCACCTGCATCGTGTCGAAGCCCCGCTCGGGCATCATGTGTATCTTGCCGAAAGCGGCGGTATGGTACCCAGCGCGACGCAGGCGCTCGTGGAAGGTCCACTCCCATGGCGGCAGCCCCGGCGTGGTGTCAATCACGTTCTCCATGTAGCGCACGCCGTGCTGCCAGGTGTAGCGCCCCGTCTGCAGGCATGCCCGCGAGGGGATGCAGACCGGGTTCTGGATCAGGCAGCGCTCGAAGATCACCCCGCGCGCCGCCAGGGCATCCAGGTGCGGCGTCCGCCCGATGGGCGCGCCAAGACACGACAGCGTGTCCAGTCGCTGCTGATCCGTGGTGATGAGCAGGATGTTCGGCCGCCGCGGAGGCATGACGGAAGTTTCACCACACCAAAGGCGGGGGCCTGCCCGGCGCCTGGGCATCCGTTCTTCCCGTTCTCTTGCGGATCAGGCAGGCACAGGATATGATATAGTCTGCCATGATATGATACGCTCTGACACGAAGGAGGCGGCTCTAGTGGATGAGTTCCTGTCCCTCGCCGAGGCCGCTGAGACTCTCAACGTCAGTGAGATCACGGTCAAACGCTACATCTACGCCGGGAAGCTCAAGTCCCACAAGCTGCCCGGCGGACGACACCGCATCCCCCGGTCGGAACTGACGCGTCTGCTGGAGGGCGGGGCGGCCCCGCCGGCCCCCGAGGAGGTCGTGACCGGCCTCGAGGCCCGGGTGGACGAGCCGGAGGCGGCCCTGGAGCACATCTCGGCGGAGCTGCAGGTGCTGGCGGCCTGGTGCGCGCGCCGCCAGGACGAGTTGCCCGAGACGGAGGCGCCGGCCGCGACACAGCGCGTCGTCGAGGTGCTCGGGCCCGGCTGCACCAAGTGCCGCAAGCTGCACGCGACGGTCCTGGAAGTGGTCGGGGAGTCGTTCCCCGAGACCTTCCAGGTTGCGCATGTGACCGACCTGGACCACATCACGGCCTATGGGCCGCTCCTGACGCCTGCCCTCGTCATTGACGGCAAGGTCGTGTCAGCGGGACGAGTGCTGCTGCATGATGAGGTGCAGCGGCTGCTGGCGCAGGCGCTTCAATAGGCACTCCGGAGGCACGAAGTGAGCGATCGCTGCACATCGCAGGCCCGTCCGTCGGTTGCCCTGTTGGGCTGTAGCGGCATCGGGCAACTCATGTCCACTGTTGTGCGCCGTGCCTGCCTCCGCGTGGCGGAGCAACACCCCGAGGTCGTGCTGCTGTCAGTCGGCGCGCTGACCGGCGACGTGCCGGAGGCGCTGCAGCAAGGCCGGGCGCTGCCTGTCATCCTCGTGGACGGGTGCCGCGAGCACTGTGGCACGATCCTGTGCGAAGCCAAGGGCCTCAACGTCGTCTCCAAGCTGTTCGCGCTCAAGTTGGTCGCGAAGGATCACATGCGGCTGGCGGGGGAGGACCGCGCGAACCTGGGCGTGATCGGGCTGGCGGCGGTTGCCGACGTGGCCGCCGGAATCAGCGCCGAAGTCCACCGCCTCCAGGACGACCTGGCCGCCGAGGAGGTGGCATGATGCCGGAACGGGTCTGCCTGCAGCCCTGCCTGGGCAGCACCAGCGCCGCCGCGACGGTAGGCCGACAGGCCACCTACGCCGCCCTGGCTGAGTTGGGGCGGGCCGCGGACCTCGGCTGCGCCCCGGCGCTGTTCGCCGAAGTCCCCGAGGACGTCATCTTCATCCAGCAGGACTATGTCATCGCCATCGAGTCATGCGACAGGCTCTGCGCGAACCATCTTGTTGCGCAGAAGGGCTATCCCGTGCACGCGACGGTGCGTGTGGATGAGGTTCTCAGGGGCGCCGGGATGGACAGCGCGGCCCTGCCGGCGGAGACCCTCCCGCTAGACCATCCGGCCGTGGTCGCGGTGTGCGCGGAGATCGTGCGCGTGGCGCGGCAGCTACTGGAGGGGGCGGCGTGAGGCCCCGGCTCTGCGCGGAGATGGCGGCCGAGGCCGTGGGCTCGTACATTCTGTGCTTCTTTGGCCCCGGCGCGGTGGCCGTCGCGGTGCTGACGGGCGAGCACAAGGGCCTCTGGCAGGTAGCCTCTGTCTGGGGCTTCGCCATCGCGCTGGCAGTCTATGCCGTGGGCTCCATCTCCGGGGCACACCTGAACCCGGCGGTGACGCTGGCGATGGCCGTGTACCGCAAGTTCCCGGCCGGCAAGGTGCTGCCGTACGTGCTGGCGCAGATGATCGGCGGGGTGCTGGCCGCGGCCACGCTGCTGGTGCTCTTCAACGGCACGTGCCTCCACTTCGAGGCCACCCACCACCTCGTGCGCGGGATGCCCGGCAGCCAGCTCTCGGCCATGTGGTTCGGGGAGTACTTCCCCAACCCCGCGGTCTACGGGACCGGCGCCGAGGCCTTCGCGCAAGTCGGCGTGAAGACCGCCTTCGTGGCCGAGGCCATCGGCACCGCCCTCCTGCTGTTCTTCATCATGGCGCTGACGGACCCCCACAACGACCTCTCGGCCGGCAAGGTGAACCTGCAGCCCCTGTTCATCGGCTTCGCGGTCGCGATCGTCATCAGCATCGTCGCCCCGCTGACGCAGGCGGGCCTGAACCCCATGCGCGACTTCGCCCCCCGGATCGTGGCGTACTTCGCCGGGTGGGGGAGTATCGCCATCCCCGGCCCGCGCGGCGTGGACATGTGGGTCTACATCCTCGCCCCGCTGGTGGGCGGCCTGGCGGGTGCGGGGGCGTACCAGGCGCTCATCCATGCCGGACGTCTGGCCATGGCTCCGGACTCCCGGGCCGAGGCGGCCTGAGACGCGAGCACTCCCTACGGACCACGGCCGTCTCGCACCCCCTGTGACCATAACCTCACCTTAACACGCGCCTAACCCCCACTTAACCGCCCCGGGATAAGGTAATCACAACGTCTGGTACCGACGGTCGTGAGACCCCTACGGGGGAATCCAACGATCCATAGGTGGTTGCCTTGAGGAACAAGCAACTCGCCGGCCTCGTGGGGCTGGCGGCATGTCTGGTAGTGTGCGTCTCGGGGGCGCACGCGGAATGGAAGATCAGTGGGTACACCCAGGCACGCTACAATGTCTGGGACGACGCCGTGGACGATGACGCGTTCGATCTGCGGCGAGTACGGGTCAAGCTGGAAGGACCGGTCGGCGAGGTGGGCGAGATCAAGCTGCAGGTGGACCTGGCGGGGCTGGACGATGACAATGGCGAGATCGAGTTGAAGGACGCGCTTATCACTCGCTCGCTGAACGGGACGTGCAAGGCGGCCGTGGGCTTCACCTCCGTCCCCTTCGGGTACGAAGTGCCGGTCTCCAGCTCCAAGCGCCTGGCGCTGGAGCGCAGCGAGGCGGCCCGGCGGCTCTTCCCTGGCGAGCGCGCCACCCGCGTGTGGTTCATGGTTCGGCCACCCGAGGGCAAGCCGAGCCAGCCGCAAGTGGACCTCGGCCTGACCAACGGCATGTCCAAGTGGTATGACGAGGACAGCAGCGGCAACGCCGACAGCGACAGCTTCGCCTTTCTCGGACGCGCGCAGTGGCCGGTCCTCAAGACCGGCGTGGCCGGGGTAAGCTACATGGGCGCCACACGGAAGCGGGACCTCGCCGGTGTGTCCACTGACTGGGGAAGCGAGAACGTCCTGGGTCTGCATGCTCGTGTGCCGCTGGCCCGCCGGCTTACCCTCCAGGGCGAGTACTACACGGGCGACTACAACAACACTGACGCCGACGGCTGGTATGGGACGCTGGAGTACGCGATCCCCGAGACGACAGCCACGGTCTTCTATCGCTATGACGAGTTCGACCGAGGGGCGACGAACGACTACACCCGCCACACCGCCGGCGTGGCGTGGGACGTGAGCAGCAACGAGCGCCTGACGCTGCAGGGCGAGGCGCTGGAGAACTACACCGGCGACAAGACCACAAACTTCGCCCTGCAGTACCAGGTCAGGTATCCCTGAGCACAAGAGAGGGCAATCAGACAATGAGAACGGTAACTGCCGTGGTAGTATTGGGTGCGGTATTGGCAGCGTGGCTGTGCTGCACCGGGTGCAGCCGCCCGCCCGACCAGTCCGCCGTGGCGCCGCCCATGCCGGGAAGCGAAGCCCAACCGGGACCGCAATCCGCCGGCGCCACCATCAGCCAGGTCGGCTCCACCACCGTGCTGCCGCTGGCCGAGAAGTGGCGCGACGCGTTCAACCAGCAGCACCCGGAAGTGAACCTGGCCGTCTCGGGCGGCGGCTCGGGCGCGGGGATCGAGGCGCTCCTCAACAAGTCGGCCCAGATCGCCAACGCCTCCCGCGAGATCAAGAGCAAGGAGAAGGAGAGCGCCGCCGCCAAGGGCGTCAACCCGGTCGAGCACCTGGTCGCCTACGACGGCATCGCGGTCATCGTCTCCAAGGACAACCCGCTGACGGAGATCTCCGTGCAGAAGCTGTCCGACATCTACACCGGCAAGCTCACCAAGTGGGACGAGGTCGGCGCGCAGGGCCTCGGGACCATCCAGCTCGTGAACCGCGACTCCGCCTCC
>MTKZ01128667.1_pt1 | contig 10745 bp, 7 predicted proteins | sample 1042781 | NCBI WGS metagenome assembly MTKZ01 (sample SAMN06212207, study PRJNA360539) | anaerobic digester metagenome | biome: Wastewater treatment plant; material: sludge; isolation source: anaerobic digester fed with sludge from wastewater treatment plant | place: Denmark: WWTP Viborg ...
CTGATCCATATCTTGAAGCTCAGTCTTTAATGCAGTCAAATCTGATTGTTTTGGTAATTCTCCATCAAGTAGTTTACCAACTGTATTTATATATTCAGGATTGCCTTTTATCTTCCCTAATACAGCATCTGCTTGATCCTGTTTTGTTAATTCTGTATAAGGTCCATTTGGATCTAATGTGAAGTCGTATCCTTTAAATTTAAATCCATTTTTAACCTCAGCCCATTTTGCCATGAATTTCTTACCGTAATTGGAAATGAATTTTTCATCACTACCAAAACTAGCTAGTTTAGCCATAATAGCACCAACCAACTTCTTTATTTTCTCACCCAATGCTATAAACATAGCCTTAATCTTACCTAATACTTCAGAAACTCCTTCAGATAAAACTTCAGGGTCAGCAGATTCCAACATACCCAAAGCATCTGCCATGTATAATGATTTTAGAAAGTTATGTTCATTTAACTGTGACTCTTGTACTAACTGACAACCGTAAACAAACACATTGTCTACATCAGTTTCATATTTACTATAGTCAACATTAGTATTAACTCTAGCATTTTCAAGAAATATACTCATTATTTAATCCTCCTTATATTATATATTATACAGCTTCAGATGCAAAATAGTCATTGTTTTCTTGCAACNNTATATAATTCTTGATTTTCTTTTCGTAAAGAAGCGAACGCAGCAGCTGATGTCCAGATTCTCTTAACTTGGTTAACATAAAATCTAACTTCCGACAAATAACAATTGTTAAATTCTGTAACTACTCTTTGTTCACAATTTATAAACTTCTGAGATATACCAAGACCTCTAACAAAATCTCCATCTTCAACTTCTCTTTTATTAAAGACTTCTTCTGTGTCCGTTAATGTTGTTGTTGTATATTTAAATTTGTTACTTACTTTACTTGTATTTGATAATTTTACTGGAGTAGTCTTATTAGCAGAATCTTTGGATACAGCAACATCTATTATTTTTGATTGCATTTTCCCTAATTCTGAGATTCTTTTCTTAATATTAGTTTCTAAACTTGCGATCAGTTTTTTTATGTTATCAATATCTTTTTTCATATCAGGCATACCTTCACATAACTTTATTATATCAGAACCAGAAATATTATCTGAATCTCCATCAACCAACTCCTCTGATTCAAAAAAGAATTCATGCATTTCCTTTTTCAAATCTTTTAGAGAAGTTATATCATTAAGTTTGGCTGGCAATATTTGTTTTAACACTTTTTCCTCAACATCATCATCATCAGGAATTTCAGTAGTTGATTTATAATATTCAGGTATTTTACCATCGTTTGACATCGTAGGAAAAGTTAGTGTTAATGATGCAGCCGGATTACCAGTTTCAGGTTGATATTTAAATTTGAATTTCTTCCAATCCGAATGACCAGCAATTACCTTTTTGTATTTGTCAAATAAAGCCTTATAATCAGAACTTAATCCGCTTAATTTAGCAATAAATGCAGAAACGATAGCTTTGATTTTTGCTAAGAGTTTCAATAGCATCTCTTTCAATTTATTAAGAACTCCTTTTGCAGTTTCAAAAGACTCAGTTAAAACTTCTTCCTCAGAAACCCCTTCCTGTATCATTTGACTTTCTCTTACGTCTGAGATAAGAGCTGATTTAAATATAGCTAAATCATTAGCCATATTTTCATGTTGAATTTGCAAAGCTGCAAGTTCGTGGCATCCATTATATCCTTCAACTTCAGGTACTTGGATAGCTCCATAGCCTGTGCTCTCACCTAGTACTCCGTTTAAAAATATGCCCATATGTATATCCTCCTTATTATTTTTTAAATTTTATAATTTATAATAAAATCCTCTGGATTTATTATTATGTTATTTAAAACAGGCTACCAGAGCCACTAGAAGCTGAATCTGGCATAGTCTCTAATACTTCACTAGCAGTATACTTCTTCTCATTAGCTTTTATTTCCTTATAAGTATCATATTCTGCCTCTCTAGTCTTAACTTGAATCTTATTAGCAAAAGCTTTAAACTTTTCTGCTATAGCTTTTTGTTTTTGTGATATCTTCTTTTTCTTTTCTTTATCAAGATCTTTTCTAGCATCTACATTAAGTAAATTCATCTCAATCATCTTAGCATGAATACTAAAGAAATCAGCTACAGATACTCTTATATAGAAGAAGAAGAATATTAGCTCTCTTAATATAGGAATTATAGTAATTACTATAATAGATAAAGCAATGATACTAGCTCCAACACCAACCCCTCCAACGAAGTTTTTCTTATTAGCTTCTAAAACATAATTCATAGCTTTAGCAACTTGACCTTTACTATAAGCACTATTAAACGATCTAATATTTTCAAACAATAAACCATTCTTAGTTTTGTTATACGCTATTTTATCAAAACTTGCTTGGAATGTATCCGATGAAGGACTCTTAATAAAATCTATGGTATTAACTACAAGAACAGCTGTAGCTTCAATACAAGCTAACGTCATAGTTCTATACATTGTCTGACCTAATGGATTATGAACGTTATAACTCTTAACCCACAAATCTCTACTAGATTCTATATTATCAATACAGGTTAACACATCATCAACTAAACTAGTTTCTTGTTTATATTCTTTGATTATGTTTATAATATCGATCAAACATTGAACCATTCTTTTATAGTTAGATAGCTTAGTTATATCACCTCTAGTAACATCTATCTCTCCAAAATCTATATCATCAACTTTTGTTATAATATAGTCATAGAATTTATTGGTTAAAGACAATAATACTGCACTCTGATCTGCTTCATTAATATTTATTAAAGCATTAGTTTCTTCATCAGTGCCGAATATATCAAAGTGTTCTTTGATAACATCTTCATACTCCTTATATCTATAATATTGCTCTTTTTTTGATGAGAGCTTTTTACCAAAACGTCCTGTAGTATCTTCAAACCCTTTTCTAGAAGATTTTACTAATCCTCCACCTACAGTACCGCCGTCTCTATGACCAGCGACTCCACCAAGAATAGTACCAGCGACTCCACCAACAGCTGATCCTGCAATTGCACCACCAGCTCCACCAATAGTAGCTCCTCCAATTGCACCAACTGCAGAACCTAGTTTCTTACCAAGGAATTCTATTGGATGATCTTTATAATATTCCATATCAGATTGAGCTATATATTGATATTTCTTAGTACCTATAACAATATCATCTACCACAGTAGATCCTTTTGTTTTAGCAAGTTTCTTTTCTACATATTTCTTACCATCTTTTTCATATATAGGAAATTTTGATTTAGCTTCCATTAACAATGCTAATGATTCTTCATCGTATATCATAGTGTACCTCCTTTCTATCTTCCTGATTTAGTTAGTAAGTTTATAATCTGTTTATAATTACTATCAGCAGATTCCTTTTCTAATCCAGAGAATGTTATTTTCTCATAACTATCATCTCCTGTATCGAATAAGAAATATGCTATTTCAAGAGCTTCATTCATTATTACTATCGCAATAAAGTTATATGCATCCAATAACTTTCTTGCTATAGATACATTCATAATATCTATAGAATAGTTTTCCTTCATATAGCTTACATCATTTTCAGATAATACCAAAGATGTTATTGCTGTAGCATCGTTTGACATCTTCAATCCTCTTCTGAATTTAGATTTTATAGCTCTTCTCTCAAGAACTTTCCACATTTTATTAGAAGCTCCTTGAACACCATATGATATAGCATCGATCTTAGCTTTATCTATAGCAAATATAAAATCTCTAAAGAAAGCTATATCAGAAGTGGTGGCTCTTATAAGATTAAAGAACACAGATCTATCAGATACTTTACTAGTCAGTCTATTATAAATATCTTGAGAATCTATTGGGATTAGCTTACATTTAACTCCGATAATAGCAGTATTAATAAACGAAGATCCATCTGTATTTTCTTTTGAGAAATTTACTATTAACATAGTAGGCATTAGCTCATTAGCCTTCTTATATTCTACATTTAAGAATGCTTTATTATGAGCTTCATGTGCATTTTTAATTGCAGTATATACATCAGCAGTAGCCTTTGCTACAGCTCCAGATGGTAATGGGGCTTCAGTTATAACTTTTTTACCTCCATAAGTTCCTGTAATAAAAGTTGCATTATCTACAGATGGGCCATCTTTGACATCTTCAGGTAGATATCCAGCTAAGCTTTCTTTAAGAGATCTTAATACTACATCCATCACATCAAGATCTACCATACCAGATATTTTATAACTTTCATTCATAGAGTCTGCTATTCTATCTAAAGATTCAGCATAATCCTCAGCTGTACCATTGAATGAATTCATATTTGAATGGAACTTCTTTACGAAGTCATATACGTCTTCATTATTATTTACACATATAGCAGTGAATAGCATATGTAACATTGAAGCAAATCTCTTTTCCATACTCTTTGCTGCAGACATTGCTACATTTGGAGATACGTTATCACTTACCATACAAGGAAACGTTAATATTAAATCTTTAGATGCAGTTGAGATAGATCTAAATGATCTTTTAGAACCTATATTTTCAGAATTCTGTAGAAACTTTACTTCATCAAAATCTTTCAGCGAAGTAAGAACGTCTACAATATCCTTAACTACTGATTCATGATAACATTTGTAATTTACATCACTCATTATATATCCTCCTTTTATTTTAATATTAATTATATGTTTCCATATATAACGTAAAACAAATAAAAAATAAAATGGAGTAATGAAAATACATTATCTATTGTTAATAATCAACTTGTTTAACAGGGTATTAAATTGAGAATCGGTCATATAAATTTTATTTTCATTACTTTTATTATTATCAGAATGATTGAGATTTATGGTGATATGTTTATCTTTGATTTTAGATTCAATATCAGTTACTCGATTATTCAAATCATCAATTTGCATTGAATTTTTCTTAACCGATAAACTAACACGTTCTATATCTTTTTGATTATCATTTCCCCACTTACTCTCAACCTTTAATTGACTCATAACAGCATTGTTTATATCTATTGAATTCATAATAATTCCTCTTTCTTATTTAAAATATTTTTTGTAACAAATCTTTGAGGAAGGGAATTTAATGAATTCATTACTCCATCACGAATATAATATACAATTGAAATTTAGGTTACCCAGAACATTTAATTAATCTAAGTATACTATTATAAAGGAGGAAATCGAATGAATGGTTCTGATATAAATATAATTCAGAATAGAATGAATAATAACCAAGAAACATTAGGTAAACAATTTGAATTCTCAAATCTAGAGAACATAAATTCGGAGTTCATAATATCAGAATATCAAGCTAAACTAATGTCTCAAGCAGCAAATTTATATGATCCACAATTCTATAATAGGAATAGATTTAATAAGTTTGCAAGATATGGAATGCTAGATATTACGAATAATCATCAGGGTTCAAGAGAATACTTATTCTTCTCAAAACCAGATTTACATATATTTGATGTAAATAATGATAACTATTCTTTATACAATCCACTATCTGAATTAGAGTTTTTTAAGAACTCAGCAAGTCAATACCCCGAAAGCTTACTGTCTCTCCAACAAACATACTATAATATAAACAATAAAACATACCCTAATTCCCATAATCTAAGAAATAAGTTCATGCCTATACTAAGCAACCATGTAAGTAGCTCATTAGACTTGCCTGGTATAACAGCGACAGAGATACAGAACAACACCAATCGATATCAAGTTACAACTGCGTATAGAGAAGGATCAGAAGTTTCAGATATTAAATATGAGTTTTCTTTGGAATCCAACGACACTAAATATCTTGATGTGTATATGTTATATAAAGCATATGATGAATATATGAGGGAAACATATAAGAGAACTATACTACCAACAAAGATATCATATATTGATAATATGATTAATTATAAGCAATTCTCTATATGGAAGATAATAGTTGATCATACAAATAATATTATATTCCATGGTAAAGTAACAGGAGTGCATCCTCTTACAGTACCAAGAGATGCTATGAGTAATTTTGAAGGTGGTATAAAACTCACAATACAATTTTCTGGCACATTTGTTAGAGATATGAGACCAGAAAAACTGTTAGAGATAAATCATCTTACAGAATTATCTATGGGAGTTGATAGAAATTATATAAGTAATAATTTAAATAGTCTGATGTTACCCTTATATGATGCTGATGCTGGTGGAGCAAATACTGAATGGGGAGGTTATCCTTATATATTAAAGACAGGTAATAATAAACATGGAATACCAACATCTGGAGCAGCATTCCAATTAGTTTGGTTGAGAGGAGAAGAAAGATGAGTTCTATAAACAATAAAGATAGCAATATAAACAAAATACTCAATACAGATATATATCAACTTACTAATTTTGTAAGAGATGTAAAGAATCAAAATATTGAGGGAGTAGATGATAAGGAAGCTTTAGTAGTTGGTATATATGGTTATATAGATTATCAAATGGTATCCTTATTACAGAATAGTATAATGACAGCTTCAGAATTGGCGAATGAAGCTATACCAACAAGAGCAAAGTTTGATAGAAATGTTATCACTCATGCTTTATCTTTAGGATTAAAGATAAATGCAATACCAGCTACAATGAAAGTAATACTTATGATACCAGAAAGAGCATTGTTAAATAATATGATTAACGATAAGTTTATCTTTACATCAAAAACTCCTATATCAATAGGTGGATTTGAATATCATGTACCATATGATATCACTGTATATAAAAATAATCTAGCAGATACTATGCATGGTATAAACAAATATGTATATACTGCACAATATGATTTAACTTATAAAAATCCAATATCAGATATAAAGAATAACTATCTACCTCCAGTTAGTATATATAATGATGTAGATGATAATATGGTTATGATAATAACAACTCTCCATCAAGTAGAGCATTATAGTATTGAAGAGAAAATTATAGGTAACGATAATCTAACAAATCGTACTTTAAGTTTTTCTTTTGATAAACAGTTATCTCACTTTAAAGTTACTGTAATTGAAAGCTCAGGTAATACTATAGAACTAACTCCAATATATGATGGATTATCTACTGATGGTATAACAGACTATTGTTATTATCAATATGTAAACAATAACTCTATAAGAATAAAATTCGATCCAAACAATTCATACCAACCAAGGAATAACTGTGATGTAATAATTGATATGTGGATAACAGAAGGATCATCTGCAAACTTCAAATATTCTGATGATGTAACTATCAGATTAACATCAGATGTATATTCAAATTTATATATGATAGTAAAACAAAGATCTGAAGAAGGATCTACTGGAGGTAAAAATAGAAGAACTATACCTCAGATACAGGCAGCTATACCAAAGGAAGCATTATCAAGAGGTACACTATCGACAGCCACAGACTTGAGAAACTATTTCAATTCTATTAACAATGATGATTCTATAATTCATATCTTCAATAAGGAAGACAATAATAACTCCAGAGTATATTATACATATTGTCTGATGAAAGATAATAGTAGAAATATCATACCCACAAACACAATATCTTTAATAACAAAAGATATCAATACAATAGAAGATAATCAATATATAGAAAGCGGATCCCCTATATATTTATATAAGAACGATCTATCTTCTTTAGAATATCTCAAGGGAAACTTTGCTGGTTATTTACATGAAAACCCTTCGGATAATGATAATATATATAGATACGATTCATCTGACATATTAGATTTGAATGATGGGGATAATATAAAATTCAAGATACATAATACAGATGATTGGAAACTTGGAACAGTATTATCTGCAGTAACAAAGAATGCCAGGATCTTACAAGTTACCTTGTTAGAACTAGATCAATCTGCAAACAATTTTGTACGCAATATATATAAGATACCTATTGCTGGTATAGATATATTAGATTCCGCATGTATAGTAGAAATATATAAGGTTACTAATTTTATATACACTTCACCATTCTCAATTATATTAAATAATAGTGCTGAAGCAAACAGTCCTGCAATAAATACAAAGTATTATCTAGAATATATAAACGAGAATAGATTCTTAGATTTTAAGTGTATAAATTCAAAATCTCCTATGCAATTTATAGCATCTTATGTTAATGTATTTAGACCGTCGTTCACATCTTCCGATAGATATAAATATACAATAACTGTAAAAGTTACTCCAACACAAGGTACTGCATCATCGGATATAGTATATAGAACTCAGCTTATTGGTGTGTATTATAAAGATGGAACACCATACTACTCTATAGGTGAATATATAGCGTCTGAATCAGACACAGATATAATGACTTATAAATTTTATCTATATACAAAAAGATTTCAAAATATAGATGAGAACGAACCTATGGTTATAAATATAGATAATGAGTTATATATTGGAGCCTATATAAACGATCAATCTGCAAGAACTGATTACTCATTATTCGAAGCATCTACAAATAATACAATATCCCCAGTGTACTTCGATGCTAATACAAATTTCAGAATATATACTATGTTTAAGTATAATAATATTGAAGGCGATACTGTATATGATGATAATACAAAGAATTATTATAGTATACGAAATTCTTCATATGGAACTCCATTAGCAGATATAGTACCAGGAGATAGAGCCTTCCCTGCTAATCCAGATGACAGTGAATCTTTAGGATATAATTTCTCTCAGATGGTATTAACTAATGTGTATGAAGTTACAGATGGAATCCAATTGATATATGATTATACAAATGTAATAAACTCATCAGTAACAACTCTGCAGGTTCCAGAATTAGATGACGAACTAGAAGAGATAAATACTAGATATAATCTGATCAATAAAATACCAGTAATCAGATACTTCTATTTAAATTCAGATGAGAAGATATATAAATTTATATCTGAATTAAAATATAAGATAGATTATGTTAAAAATGCTATAATCCCTCTAGAGACTACATTTGGTTTAGACTTCAAATTCTTTAATACATATGGTCCAAGTAATATGTATTATAAAACTAATATTGATGGTAATGCAGACGAAGCTATAGATAATGTAGGATTAACATTAACTTTCAGAATCAAGTTTTATAATGAAGCAGATAAAGATAGCGTTATACCTTTAATAAAAGATGATATAAAAACATCAATAGAGAAGATGGATAAATTAGATGATATTCATTTTCCAAATATAGTTTCAGAGATAAAAACAAAGTATTCAGATTATTTAGTATTCTTTGAATTCTTAGAGTTTAATTCTTATAATACAAATAATCAGCATATAATAACCAACGAGAACATGGATATATCAACTAAGGTTCCAGAATTTTTAAATATAGACACAGACGACTACTCGGGAACCCCTAGGATAAACATTAAAGTAATAATATAATACAATAGGAGGAATAAATAATGAGAAGTTACAATAATCCTTATGCAATGGGTGATAGACCTAGACCTATGTCAAGAGAAGATCTAGACAAACAAAAAGAAGAGAAACGTCTTCATGAACAAACTATAGCAGAGAATGAAGCTCGTACCAAATACGAAAATTCCAGAGAAAAGAAAGCTTTAGATTTACAAAATGAAGGTAGAGCATATGACAAATTTATAGATGATGTAGAAACTTATTTTGTTACAGAGTCTTTATGTTATCTGATGGAAGAAACAAATCGTAATGGTGATAATGATATAGCAAAGACAGTTATTAGAAATATCGTAAATGAATATGTAAACAAATACGGTTCATACGATATTATTAAGAAAATGTCAGAAACAAGCATGCTACTATCTGAAATGGCATACTATATGAAAGATACTATAAAGGTAGTACAAGAAAAAGCAATCAAAGGAGACCCAACTACATTAAAGATTGATTCTAAAGAAAAGGATAAGTTCTTCGATAAAATTAAATCAATAGATGTAAGTAAAGCTAAAGATTCAATTCTATCAAGAGTAACAACTGCAACAAATAAATTCCTTGATAAGAATTCAAAGGATAAGAAAAAGATTGAAGATGTGTTATTGAAAGCTAAAGAAAAAATAACCAATTCAAAAGATACAATGATGTCAAATGACGCATTAAAAGAAGAGGCTTACATTATAGAAAGTTGCAATATAGCTATAAGTAAGATAAGAGATACCTCATCTCGAAGATGCTCTGTATTAGAAGAGATGGTAACCACTTTATCTATGAGCATCAAAGACAATGAAGATTCTGTAAGAGTATTCATTGAGAATGGGNNTTAGTAGCAGAAACTGCATTTAATGTATTAATGAGTATGGACTTATTAATGTTGGAGAATGTAGATGATAAATATATAGAAGATTTTGTAAAATCTTTAGCATCATAGTAAATGAGTCTCTACCACATATGTGGTAGAGATTCTATTTTGTAATAGTTTAGTATTTCAATTAATATATTATTATAATGAATGAGAAATAGATTATTAAATCAATCTCATTTGATTGTAGCTAAGCGATTAATAGCTACAATGTTGGTAGACAAAGCAACACGTCTACCAGAGAGGAGGACATATTATGTCCGTTAAATCAAAAAATAAAAAAACTAAAGCTCTTAAAGGAGCTTTAAATTTGCTCCCAGGGGAGCAAATAATTTCAAAGAACGGAGCTAGGATCAGAAGATCCAAATAGCTCCAAAAAATAAAAGGGATGTCTGT
>MTKZ01032126.1_pt1 | contig 10744 bp, 6 predicted proteins | sample 1042781 | NCBI WGS metagenome assembly MTKZ01 (sample SAMN06212207, study PRJNA360539) | anaerobic digester metagenome | biome: Wastewater treatment plant; material: sludge; isolation source: anaerobic digester fed with sludge from wastewater treatment plant | place: Denmark: WWTP Viborg ...
ACTCAATTCTGAGAAGCAACGCCGCACCCGCCAACCCAAGGGCGCACCTCAGAAGCGTGGTGTGTGCACCATCGTCCGCACGATGACCCCCAAGAAGCCGAATTCCGCTTTGCGGAAAATCGCTCGTGTGCGTCTTTCCAATGGTTTGGAAGTGACTGCATACATCCCCGGTGAAGGTCATCAGCTCCAGGAGCACAGTGTTGTGCTCGTGCGTGGTGGCAGAGTCAAAGACTTGCCCGGTGTGCGTTACCACATCGTGCGCGGAACCCTCGACACAACTGGTGTTGCGGATCGCAAGCGCGCCCGTTCAAAGTATGGCGCCAAACGCGCACAGAAGTAGTCATTTGCATACTGGGCTGTTAGCTTGTTGCCAACCGAGTTAGTTGGTCAGGCAGGTCTGGAATTATTGAGGAGCAATTATGTCAAGAAGAATTAAACCCGAAAAGCGAGAAGTCACTCCGGATGCTCGGTTTAACAACCTGCACATCCAGATGATGATCAACCGCATCATGCTCAACGGTAAGAAGAGCACCGTTACCCGGCTGGTCTATGACGCCATTGATCTAATCAGCCAAAAAACCGGTAAGGAAGGTATCGAAGTCTTCGAGCAGGCGCTCAAAAACGTCAGCCCGATGATGGAAGTCCGTCCCCGCCGTGTTGGTGGCGCCACTTACCAGGTGCCAATGGAAGTCGCTCCTGAACGCCGTCTCACCTTGGCAATGCGATGGATCATCGCAGCCTCCAGGGCTAGATCAGGCAAATCTTACTCCGAGAAGTTGGCTGGTGAATTGATGGACGCTGCTGAAAATCAGGGCTCATCAATCCGCCGCAAGGAAGAAACACACAAGATGGCGGAAGCCAACCGTGCTTTCTCCCACTTCCGCATGTAAGCAGGATTTGCACCTTAACTAATTATTGGTTCAACTATGACCGAAAATCCGCTCGAACGATACCGTAATATCGGCGTAATTGCCCATATTGACGCTGGTAAAACTACTACTACCGAGCGGATTTTATTTTATGCCGGTAAAACTTACCGCCTTGGCAACGTTGATGACGGCACCACCGTCACCGACTGGATGCCCGAAGAACGCGAACGTGGTATCACAATCGTTTCCGCTGCTGTTACAGCAGAGTGGAAGGGATACCGCATCAATCTGATTGACACCCCCGGACACATCGATTTCACAGCCGAAGTGCAGCGCTCCCTGCGCGTCTTGGATGGTGGTGTGGTCGTATTTGATTCGGTCCAGGGCGTGGAACCACAGAGCGAGACGGTCTGGCGTCAGGCTGATAAATACCTTGTCCCACGCATCTGCTTTGCCAACAAAATGGATCGCACGGGCGCTTCCTATGAACGCACCGTGCAAAGTATTCGCGAACGGCTGGGTGCCAACGCTTTGGAAATGCAAATCCCGATCGGTGAAGAATCAAGCTTCGTTGGTTTTGTTAACCTGCTTGAAGAGAATGCAGTCACATTCTCTGACGACCTTGGTGTGGAACCATTGGTCACTGAAATTCCGGAGGAATTACGCGAGCTGGCAGCCGAAAAACGCGCCACTCTTGTTGAGCGCATCGCCGAAACAGACGATGACCTTACGCTTAAGTTCCTCGAAGGCGAACCAATCTCATTAGCAGAACTCAAGAGCGCCCTGCGAGTAGCAGTGCTTGCTAACAAGGCTGCGCCGGTTTTCTGTGGCAGCAGTTTGCGCAATAAGGGCGTGCAGTACGTGCTGGACGCTGTAATTGATTATCTTCCTTCACCGCTGGACATTCCCCCGGTCGATGCCACCCTGGTGCGCGACGGCAGCGAGGTTCAGCGCCATGCAGATCCCTCTGAACCGCTTTCTGCCTTGGTTTTTAAGATCGTAACTGATCCTTACATGGGTCGGTTGGCTTATATTCGTGTTTATTCAGGCACGATCAAACAAAACAGCGCAGTTTACAATTCCTCAAAGGATAAAAAAGAGCGCGTTGGGCGCTTGCTGCGCATGTACGCAGATAGCCGGGAGGATATTGCTGAACTGGGTGCTGGTGATATCGGCGCGATTCTTGGTCTGAAATTTAGCTTTACGGGTGACACCTTGTGTGATCCCACCAATCCGGTGCTGTTGGAGACTATTAGCTTCCCCAATCCGGTTATTTCAATTGCGATCGAACCCAAGACCAAAGCCGACCAGGATAAAATGTCCGACTCGCTGATCAAGCTGGCGGAAGAAGATCCTACTTTCCAGATCCGCCAGGACGAAGCAACTGGTCAGACTGTGATCTCCGGTATGGGCGAGCTCCATCTGGATGTCTTGGTCACCCGTCTTTTGCGCGAGTTCAAAGTGCAGGCTAATGTCGGCAAACCGCGTGTGGCGTACCGCGAAGCTGTCACTAAGTCCATCAATAATTTTAATTATCGCTATAGCAAGCAAACAGGTGGTCACGGGCAGTTTGGTCATGTGGTCATCGACCTAGAGCCCCTCGAGAACGGATCAGGAGTTATTTTTGAGAACAAGATCCGCGGTGGAGCGATCCCGAAGGAATACATCTCCGCCATCGAAAAAGGTGTCCTGGATGCAGCTGAGAGTGGTCCGCTGGCTGGATTCCCAATGACCGACTTCAAGGTCACACTGGTAGACGGCTCGTATCACGAAGTGGACTCGAGCGAGATGGCTTTCCGCACAACTGCCCTGCTGGCAGTACGCGAAGCAACAGAAAAGGCGACTCCGGTCATCCTTGAACCGATCATGAAAGTCGAAATCACGATTCCTGAGGAATATACTGGCGATATCATTGGCCAGGTCAACGCCCGTGTGGGCAACATCCTTGGTATGGAAGACCGTTTTGGCAATGCCAAAGCCATCCATGCTGAAGTGCCACTGTCCGAGATGTTCGGCTACGCGACCGAACTGCGCTCCGCGACGCAAGGTCGGGGAGTGTTCACGATGGAATTCAAGCATTACTCCCAGGTATCGGACGCGTACATGAAGAAAATATTGGGTCGGTACAACGGCTGAGTCCAACATAACATTTCCAGGAGCTCACGTTCCTGAATGAAAATAGATTGAAAAGGTAGAAAATGGCAAAACAAAAAATTAGAATTCGTCTGAAAGCATATGATCATCGCATCCTTGACCAATCCGCGAAACGTATTGTCGAGACCGCAGAGCGCTCCGGTGCCAAAGTAGTTGGTCCTGTACCTCTGCCGACCCGCATCGAGAAATTCACCGTGCGCCGCTCGACCTTCATCGACAAGGATTCCCAGGAACACTTTGAAATCCGCACCCACAATCGTCTGATCGACGTTTTGGAACCCGATTCAAAGACCATTGATATGCTGATGCGCCTCAGCCTCCCCGCTGGCGTAGATATTGAAATCAAGATATAGTCTGATTTCTGCAGAACGGTTGTTTTGCCTTGTTGTGAAACGAGGGCAAGAGAACCCTTAAAACTTAGCCATTCCCATCGAGCAGTGCCTGCTCGGCTGGTCTTCATCTACCTTTCACACGGTGGTTGCGCTGCAGCCATCGTGTTTTGTTTAAGCCTGAATTCTGGAATTAGCAACACGATGGAGTGTCATCTTTATTCCTACAGCATTCTTACAAAACTGCGTTTTGTATCTGTCTTATCGCTCATGTATAATCTAACTAACAACCCCTCCTCAAAGAACTTACGAGTATTTTCAGATTAACCGAATCACCTGATCGCTTACGCCTGGCAGTTTGTCTTAAAAATTGCAGTATGGTCACCATGGTTACTTTTTTCGGTTTTCGAGGACCACAACCATTGAAAATTATCCGGTCAATCGGATTGATTGTTTTAGCCTTGTTCACCGTATTCGTGCTCGTCTCTGCCGATCCGCCACCTCCACAAATCGCGAGTGAAGCGGTAAAGGAGGAGCTATGGACAGCCTACCAGCAGCGCTATGAACAATTTCTGGCATCAAATGGTGATGACCCAATCAGTGACCTATTTGAGCCAGTGCTGGATGAGGCGTTTATCTCAGCGGATGGAAAAACCGCTGTGATCTGGTTGGCTCTGCGGGACTACAGCGGGCGGATACTCGGAACTGAACCCGGCATAGCACTGGCAGCCCTGTCCGCTGATGGGTGGCAAGTGCTGCTGAGAGGCGACCCGGGCTGGGATCAGGTGGTGAGCCAAATGCCTGAAGGATTTTTGCCGGTTGAGTTCCAACCTGCCAATGCGAAAGCTCTCACCGCAAGTCCACAAACTGTTTGGGGCTACTACCTTCCCTACGTCAAAGGCACTGCCCACAAGCTCGAGGGCTCTGTGCTACATTTCCACAACTATCCACCCCTTGGTTATCCAAGCTGTGCTCAAGTGGAATGCCAGTATGCCTACGATTTCACTGATGCCGGTCATTTCCCGATGGTTGCTTCCCGCGCGGGCACGGTAGTTTCCTATCGGGATAGCTGCCCGGATGGGAACACAGCCTGCACGAATTATATTGTTCTCTATGATGCGAATGGGCTGAATCAGCTCTACCTTCATCTTGCCTATGGAACTGTCCCGAACCAGTTTGTTTATGGCACCTATGTACCTCGGGGTGCCTACATTGGCGACACGGATGACACCGGCTACAGCACTTCCGAGCATGTTCATTTCATGGTTGTTCCATCATTTTGGTACGGTGGTGACGGATACCCCTGGGGATATTCAGTGGATGCCCGTTTTGCGGATGTATCGATCAACAACGGCATCCCACGCACCTGCTACGAGGTCACGTCCCTGGGGCAGATATATGATGGCGCAACGCAGTGCATAGGAAATAGGGCTGACCCGCTCAACCCAAACAACGATTGGTTTGTCTCGGGAAACGTTGGCGCCAACCCTCCCACTGGGCAGCTAACACGCCCTGCGGTAGGGGCAGTGGTGGCAACGGGCAGCAACCCGCTGATGGATGTCACCGCCAGCACACAGGATGACGTGCGCGTCAAGACAGCTGTATTGCTGGGGCTGATCAATGGCAGTTGGGTGGAAATAGCTCCCCGGGTCAGTAATCCAACTGCTGCCGGCGTGTTTGACTGGGATGTGAATCTATGTCAGGCTGGACCGCTGAACGGTCCACTTGAAGTCGCTCTGAAAATCTGGGACCACGAGGGCAACGAGGTCGGATTGCTTTCCCGACGCACGATCCAGGTGGATCACGCCTGCCCTCCTCCGGTCAGCCAGATGACAACGCCAACCACTTACAACGGGACGGCCTTCAAGCTTAACTGGACGGCAACCAATTCAGGAGCAGGAATATCTTCATTCCAGATCCAGTGGCGTCCGGGAACCGAAGCCTGGTCCACGACTCGCCAGATGACCTACCCCGCAGCTGCAAGGACATCATGGTTTGTCGGGGCTCCGGGGGGAACTTACGGCTTCCGTATGCGAGCTATAGACAATAATGGGCAGGCTGAAGCCTGGCCATTAAACGGTGCAGCCGAAGTCACTGTTAGCCCGCCTGCCACCTGCGTGGAGGATGGCGCGGAGCAGGATGACAGTGCTGCTACAGCGATTTTTATCAGCCTGGGGGTGGAACACCAACGCAATATTTGCGGTTTGGGAGATGCGGATTGGTTCAAGCTTTGGANNGGGCGATCACAACTATGTTCGGATTTTAGCACGCTCGATTGGTGCAGGGGCTGCGGTGCGTGTGTCGGTTTATGCGGCTGATGGCACCACCCTCCTGGGGACTGCTACCGCCTCGGCTATGAACACCAGCACCAGCCTGGGGCTAATGGTCCCAAAAAACCAGAAAATCTATATCAAAGCTACGCCTGCCGTTACGAACCTCACTGGCACCGCCGTGTTGTATGGGATGAAGGTCACTCCGGGCTTCGCCTCCGCCCTGCCGCTAATTATTAAGTGATAAAGATGGGAAAACCCGTGCGGGTAAATGATTGAGGCTTCCCCAAATTTCGGGGAAGCCTCTTTCGTGTAAATCACGGACTGCAGAGCAAGGAAGTGATCGTTGGGAGCAGCTGCAGCCCTTATAGATTTGTCTGAGTGCCTACTTCTGCATTGATGGTAGGTACTGGAAGAAAACTTGTGCCAAATAGACTGGTTCTGAAATTGACTCCACGCTCATGCTCGGGAAATCAGTTGGATAAGGTATCTCGTTTATTCCCAATGGACCAGTGAACCCCAAGTAACCGACCGTGTTCCTGGCTATTACCCTATATCCAATCCATGGGCTCCTAAACGCGTTGTGAACAAAGGTACGAAGGCCTGCGGTGTTAGGTTGATCCAAGGGAGACAGAACATTGCCTATTGTTGTCCAGGTCGCTCCATTCGCGGTGGCCTGGATGACGAATTCTGTCTCTGTGATCGAGTTGTCATTCCAAGTCAGGGTTATGATTGCGTTCCTCCCGTTACCGGTTCTAACCCAGGTGAGACCATCAGCCACTCTAGGGGGCATCGCCACTAAGTTAGGTCGCATCATATCCATTTCTTCATGTGAAAGGATATGACAATGCAACATGTATTCCCAGCCAAAGTTGACCAGGCCGTTGACGATTGGTCCGGTGGGATTTCCATTTGGATCCGTCGGATTGAACATCGACGTGTCTCCAGCTGGCATCATTGGGTTCAATGGTCGGATGGAGTTGGGTATTTCAAAGGGGAAGATAGGGATAATCGGTCGGATCGCAAAGTACGTGTCTTCCAACGGGCTTACCCGCACCGTGTCCTTCCAACCCAGTTCAGTGGGGTGAGGTGGCTTGATGATATTATCCCAGGTTACCCGATTCAGCACCTGTACATCATAGAGGTGGAAATGTATTGGGTGGGTATCCACACCATTATGGGTGATTTTCCATATCTGCGTGCCGTCGGTGCCGACAGAAATGGGTGTCACATTTGCCGTGGTGGGTAGGTTAGTCCCGTCAAATATCTCTGTTGGCGGGTTGACGAATGGATACAGGACCACGTTTTGTAATGCAGGGGTGGCTGGAACAATTTCCAGACCAATGTTTCCTTGCATTCTTCCGAATGGCTCTGTATTGGTTGCATTCATTTCATCGTGAAGAGCTTTTGGTTCAATCGTCACGCCGATTTGGCTGCCAACCAGGGTATCAAACTTGAAGGTGTCACCGCCCTGATCCGAGATGCGCGCGTAACCATCGCAGCGAGCACTGGGGTCGACCGGGCTGTTACACCAGCCACCGGTCGTGAAATCCGTGCCGTAAGCGGTGTTGTACACTGCCTGCCCAACAATGGTTGGGTTCTGACCGGATTCAAACACGCCTGAGCCATCTGCCTTATGCAGGAAAGCGGACCGCAGCGTATTGAAATTGTATGCGGGGGTCGGTGTGGTTGCATTGACCTTGACCTGCATGATTGTGCGGGTGTTGGGACCATAACCTGGAATGACCAGAGCAGCTGAGCTGGGGTACATATCCGGCATCCCAGTGTAATAGTCATACGTCGCGATGCGGGCTGGGAATGCAGCAGGGGCATCATTGTATAGGATTAACGTCTGACCAGCAAATTGAGAGAAGTCCACAATAACATCAGCACGCTCTGCAGGTCCAAGCAGGACAGTATGCAGGTCTACATTGCCAACGTCAAAGCGGGTTGGGTCCTCAATCCAGGTGATATGCTGGTTGGGTAAAACTACAGGTTCGGGCAGGAAGCCGCCTTCGGAACCGATGTGGATCCAATCAGGACCAGCCGGACTGAGAGTCAGGTCGGGGGTGGGGAAGACGACCGGGTCTAATTGTGCGGCTGCAACTTCCAGTGGATTAAGTGCGACTTCGGTTGCACCGAGGATCGGATCAGCAGTCGTGGGGTCGCCCACGTACCACTGTAGGTTCCAGAAGCGGTCATTTGCGGCATTGAGAATGCGGAAACGGTAAGCCGTGGGGTCAACAGTAAGAGTCGGATAAGCCGTGCCATTCACCAGCGGGGTGTCATTGAACTCTTCCATACCAGCTGAGTTGTTAGGCGTACCGGGGATTATCGGCGGTTCGCAGAAAGGATCGGTGTCATACTGCCAGGTGGAGGGAACGTCCAGGTCGCAGGGGGTCGCCAGGGGGACTCCAAAGTCGTCCGCGGTGTGCCTGATGCCATCTGCGCCTTCAGGGTCCAACCCAAAATAGGGGTTTGAGATGGGAGGATACTGTGGGGTAGCAGGAGGCCAGAACCATGGACCGTAGAACCAGCGTCCATAAGAGCTCATACCTGAAGGGTCAGAAGGATTTTCTGCGGGCATATAAACATGCTCATACCAGAGGTCACCCTCAGAGCCCCAGCGGCTGTAATCCCAGGTGGGGTCGAGCTCGGCCATTTGGGCAGGAGATGAAACAAAGGTTTTGTCCTGAACAACCAGCGGAATTTCGTACTGTCCACTGGGGAGCAAACCAGAGTTGATCAGGGCAGTCTCGGTCTCATCACGGATGACGTACCCGGCAGCCTCACCAGCATAAACGTTCAGGCGGGTGATGCCCCAGGCATGATCATGGTAAAACATGAAGCGCGCGCTTTGCTGGTTGGTATAGAAGAAGGTCATACAGCCGTCATCGGGAGCAGAACAGTCTGGGACACCAGCAGGGCGATCAAGCCCAACCATGTCGGGCACCTGTCGAACAGCAACACCTTCTGGCCAGCTGGTCATTTCGTCGGCAGGTGTGATCCACTGATGGGGAGTTCCATCTGAGATCCAGGGGGTAATGCCACCATGAAGGTGAAGAGTTGCCCGGTTTTCCGCAAAACACATCATGCGGTCCATCATGCTGCGGTTTGCTTCACCACACATTGGGTTGCGAACCCCGTCAAGTACTGAGCCCTCATCAACGGGTTCCATCATTCCCATCGGGCCCATACCAGAGCCCATAAAGGTCGAGTCAACCGGCAGGAAGAGGTCGCCATCAACGCCGGTTGGTAATAGGTTGTAGAAAACGATGCGTACCGGCTGGTCTTTATTTGCCTGGATGATAGGACCAAGGTAGTGTGGATCATCAACCGCGTATGCTTGCGTACCATCAGGCATCAAGGCTGGAGTGGTTGTGCCGTCGAGCAGGTGATTCACAAGAGGCACGTGTTTGCTCCAACTGGCATTAGTGTCTGTTTCAAGTTGCACATATTGCCGCAGAAGTGTTCCCTGGGCGGGAAGCGAGGAGTTCAGTTGCTCGCGATCTTGCACGAGTGCAATCACGTAGTAATCAGCACCAGGGAAAGTAGTCGTATCGGCGACTCCCAGTGGAATGTATTGACCGAGGTTGTTTGCGACTGCAGCACAGCTGCCGGCAACAGAGGGGTCACACATGAGAGGGAGTTCGTTCTGGAATTTCTTAATACCCGTTCCGCTTACGTAACCGGAGCCGGAGCTCGTGAGATTGATGGCAGTAACGGCTCCAACGTCAATAACTGCGTCGGCGGTTGCCATCATTCCACTGCCCAGGGTATCGGTAATGCTGACGGTGGGAACGCTGGTATAGCCAGCTCCGTAGGTGTCGACTACGATCGATTGCACGTCGATAGTGGAGGTGACGATCGCGTTGTCCAATACATTGACACGAGGGAGACCCTGCACTTGTCCTTCCTGAGGATTCAAAATGCCTAGTTCTCTGGCTTCTTGTGCAGCGTTGAATTGTCGACGATTTAATGGGTTAAACAGGGTGCCATCGCGGATGACCACGTTGGGAGCACGAGAATAGCCGGATCCGGGATTGTCGATCACCACGCCTGTGATTACACCAGTGATGGTATCCCAGGTGACATGTCCTCTAGCCTGAACACCACCCACTCCGTCTGGATAGTCGAAATCTATTGTCGGAAGGGTATAACCACTGCCGCCATAGGTAAGGGTGAGACTATTAACGCTTCCGTAAGCAGTTGCAGTTGCATCTATAGTTGCTCCACCACCGGTGATTGCTACAGAAGGTTGCACGTAATCCATGCCTGTATTAGTGACATTGATAGCGACCACAGTGTTGGTAGAGGAAACAACCGCAGTGGCAGCCGCGCCAGCACCTGCGCCTGTAATCTCTACGCTCGCAGCCGTGTAATTGCTGCCAGGATTGGTGATGGAGATGCCAGTGATCGCTCCACCAGCGCCAATTTGGGCAGTCGCGGTGGCCCCGGAGCCGTCACCGATGATGGTGACAGCAACGTCAGGCATGGTCAAGGCGCTTAACCCCCAGTTGGGGTATGGACCAAAATAGTGTGGGACGACACTCTCATCAACCGGCGAAGCCGGAAGCTTTTCTGGTGCCGCCTCAACATTAATCGGAAAGTTCCCTGAGAACAGGGAGACGAGCAACAGTATCAGGACTGTTGTGCTAAGTATTTTGTGCTTCGACATGATATTCTCCTTTGTAGATTATGGTGGTTAACTTGTGAAGTGAAAAACGATTCGTACAATTCAGAAAGTTCGATGCTGGGATTTGATTTACAGACTTTGCGCTTACATGGGAGTATTTCCAGTAATAATTGACCCTGGAAACCTTGTGATTTCTTTTGATAATTTTTCCCGATAACATATTCTGCACAGCAACTCTCCATCTGGTTGTTAGTATAAGGAATGGTTACCCCTGTGCTATTAGAGATGTTTTGACAAGATTTGTAATGATTTATAGAAAAAACCAAAACACTCATAAATGGGGTCGATCCTGTGGAATTGTCGCTTTTCCCCCTAAATATCTGCAAATTTTTACTAATATTTGTCCGTCACAAGCTCAAATTGTGGTACTGTCAAGTATTTTTCGCACATTTAGGAATCACTTGGTAGTAGTTCCTCCAGATGTTG
>MTKZ01034267.1_pt2 | contig 10740 bp, 11 predicted proteins | sample 1042781 | NCBI WGS metagenome assembly MTKZ01 (sample SAMN06212207, study PRJNA360539) | anaerobic digester metagenome | biome: Wastewater treatment plant; material: sludge; isolation source: anaerobic digester fed with sludge from wastewater treatment plant | place: Denmark: WWTP Viborg ...
AGCCACCCGCCACCCGCCACCCGCCACCCAACAACAACGCGGGGCGAGTCCGGTGTGGACTCGCCCCGCGTTGGCAGTGCGTGAGACGGCGTATGCCGTGTCAGCTCACTTGAGCTCGACAGTGGCGCCGGCGCCCTCGAGGAGCTCCTTGGCCTTGTCGGCGGCAGCCTTGTCGACCTTCTCCAGGACGGCCTTGGGGGCGCCGTCGACGAGGTCCTTGGCTTCCTTCAGGCCGAGGGAGGTCAGGGTGCGGACCTCCTTGATGACCTGGATCTTCTTGTCGCCGGCGGCGACGAGGATGACGTCGAACTCGTCCTTCTCCTCCTCGGCCGGAGCGTCAGCGGCGCCGCCGCCCGCGCCCGGAGCCGCCGCAACGGCGACCGGAGCAGCCGCGGTGACCCCGAAGGTCTCCTCGAACTGCTTGACGAACTCGGAGAGCTCGATGAGGGTCATTTCCTTGAAAGCCTCGAGGAGCTCCTCGGTGCTGAGCTTCGCCATGATGGCGATCCTTTCTCTTGGTGCCAGTGAGTGGCGGGTGATGGAAGACGTCGCCACTCAGGCGTCGTCGGTGGAGCTGTCCTGCGGGGTGGCGTCGGCGACGGCCTCGGCCGGCACGGCGTCCTGGGGAACGGCGTCCTGGGGAACCTCGTCCTGCACAGCCTCTGCCGCGGGAGCGGCCGGGGCGGGAGCAGACTCGGCGCGCGCAGCGCGCAGCGCGTCGACCGTGCGAGCCGCCTTGGACAACGGGGCGGCGAACAGGTAGACGGCCTTGGCGAGCGAGGCCTGCATGGCGCCGGCCAGCTTGGCCAGGAGCACCTCACGGGACTCGAGGTCGGCCAGTTTGCGGATCTCGTCGGCGGTGAGCGGCTTGCCGTCGAGCATCCCGCTCTTGATGACGAGCAGGGGGTTGGCCTTGGCGAAGTCCCGCAACGTCTTGGCCGCCTCGACCGGGTCACCGGTGATGAAGGCGATGGCCGACGGGCCCGCGAGTTGCCCGTCGAAGGCCGTGACTCCGGCCTCCTTGGCGGCGATCTCGGTGAGGGTGTTCTTCACCACGGCGTAGGTGGCGTGGTCGCGCATCGAGGTGCGCAGCTGGGTGAGCTGCTTCACGGTCAAACCGCGGTACTCGGTGAGCACGGCCGCGCCCGAGTTACGGAAGTGATCCGTGAGCTCGGCGATGGCTGCTGACTTGGCAGCGGTGGCCATCGGGCCTCCTTTACCTAGCGGTGCGACGCCGGTTCGGGCTGCGAAGGCTCCCCATGAAAAGGGCCCCGGCGCGAGGCGCACGGGGCTTCGCGGCATACGCAGTGGTATGCCGGGTGCTTGCGTGGCCTGCGCTGGTCGCCCGCATCGTGCGGGGCCTTCGGTCATCCCTCCCGGCCAGTTTCCTGGCGGACGGCATGACAACCGGCGGTCATTGGTCGTTGCTCAGGGTAGTCGGTCGAGGATGGGTTACCCAAATCGCGGCCCGTTCGTCCCGCCGAGGGCGGCGCCCTGGGCGAGCCGAACGATCAGGTCAACGGCTGCACGAGCCCGTTCGGCAGGACCCGCAGGACCCTCGCGACCTCCGCCAACAGCTCGTGGAAGATGCTCGTGCGGCGCCAGACCAACGCCACGTCGCGATGCGGGGCCGGGGCGCGGAAGCGAAGCAGCGCCACCCCGGGAGACTCCGGCACCGGGTCGGAGACGGCGAGCACCGGCAACAGGGTGACCCCGACCCCGGCAGCGACCATGTGCCGCAGGGTCTCCAGGCTGGTCGCCCGGAAACCGTCGCGTTCGGTCACCCCAGCCATCTGACAGATGGCCAGGGCCTGGTCGCGCAGGCAGTGCCCGTCGGCGAGGAGCAGCACCCGCTCGCCGGCCAGGACCTCGGGGGTGACCGGCGCAGCATCCGGGGTGGACGGCATACCCGATGACGGCGTGTCCCGCCCACCGCCGGCTGCGAGCGGGTGAGTGGCTGGCACCGCGAGGACGAAGTCCTCCCGGAACAGTGGCTGCACCTCCAGCGCGTCGTCGTCGACGGGCAACGCCAGCACGGCGGCGTCGAGCCGCCCGGAGCGCAGCTGTTCCAGCAACACGGGCGTCTTCTCCTCGACGAGGAGCAGCTCCAGGTCGGGTAGGTCGCGGCGCAGGCTGGGGATGACGTGCGGGAGCAGATAGGGAGCGATCGTCGGGAACGCGCCCAGTCGCAGCGTGCCAGCCCGCGGGTCTTGAGCGTGCCGGGCGATGCCGCGGATGGCGTCGGCCTCCCCGAGGATCGTCCGGGCCCGCGCGACGACCTGCTCCCCCGCCGCAGTCAACATGACCTGCCGGGGCGTGCGCTCGACGAGCTCGACACCGAGCTCGGCCTCGAGCTTCTTCAGTTGGGTGGACAGGGTCGGTTGGCTGACGAAACACGCATCGGCCGCCTTGCCGAAGTGCCGATGCTCGGCAACGGCGACGAGGTATTGCAGGTCGCGGAGGTTCACCCGTGCCTGACCTGTATGCCGCTCAACCGGCGGTTCTCCTCGCCGTCCACCTCGACCTCAGACCGACGCGGGGGTCGGCGCCGAAGGCGCCGACGGCACCGATGTCGGCTCCGGTGCTGGGTCGGCGGCGACAGCCGGTTCTTCGGCCGGGGCCGTCGTGCGGATGAAGTGGTCGAAGGCGCCCAAGGCGGCCGTCGCACCAGAGCCCAGGCTGATGACGATCTGCTTGTAGGGCACGGTGGTGCAGTCGCCGGCGGCGAAGATCCCGGGCGCCGAGGTTTGACCCCGCTCGTCGATGACGATCTCCTTGCGCGGTGAGAGGGTGACCGCCTCGCCGAGCCAGTCAGTGTTGGGCAGCAGCCCGATCTGGACGAAGATCCCTTCGAGGTCAAGGTGCTTGGCCTCGCCCGTCGTGCGGTCCTCGTAGTCCAGGCCGGTGACCTGCTCGCCGTTCCCGAGCACCTCGGTGGTCTTGGCGCTGAGGATGACCTCGACGTTGGGCATGCTGTAGAGCTTGCGCTGCAGGACCGCGTCGGCCCGTAGTTCGTCCATGAACTCCAGGACNNATGACCGCCACGCGCTTGCCCTTGAACAGCGGCCCGTCACAGTGCGGGCAGAAGGTCACGCCCTTGTTGCGGTAGTCCTCCTCGCCCGGGACTCCCATGTGGCGCCACCGGGCACCGGTCGCGAGGATGACCGTCCGGGAGCGCAGCACTGCGCCGTTGTCCAGGCGCACCTCGGCCAAGCCACCGGGTTCGGTCGCGGGGGTGAGCGCGGCGACCCGTTGCAGCTCCATGACCTCGACCTCGTAGGAGCGGACGTGCTCCTCGAGCGCGGCGGCGAGCTTGGGTCCTTCGGTGCGCTGCACGGAGATAAAGTTCTCGATGGCCATGGTGTCCATGACCTGACCACCGAAGCGTTCGGCGACAATGCCCGTGCGAATCCCCTTGCGGGACGCATAAATTGCCGCTGCCGAGCCCGCCGGGCCGCCGCCGACGACAAGCACGTCGAACGGCTCAAGCGCACCCAGGCGTTCGGCGTCTCGGGCGGCCGCTCCGCTGTCGAGCTTGCCGACGATCTCCTCCAGGGTCATCCGCCCCTGCCCGAACAGCTCACCGTTGCGGTAGACGGTGGGCACCGCGAGGACCTTGCGGGCCTCGATCTCGCCCTGGAAGGCCCCGCCCTCGATGGCGACGTGGGTGATCCGGGGGTTGAGCACGCTCATCGCATTGAGTGCCTGGACGACGTCCGGGCAGTTCTGGCAGGTGAGCGACATGTAAGTCTCGAAGTGGTGGTCCCCCTCGATCGCCCGCACCGCCGCCGCGGTCTCCTCGGACACCTTGGGCGCGACACCACCGACCTGGAGCAACGCCAGCACCAACGAGGTGAACTCGTGGCCGAGGGGCACCCCCGCGAAGCGCACCGAGATGTCCGACCCGGCTCGCTTGATCGCGAAGGACGGCTTGCGCGCGTCGTCACCGCTGGTCACCGTCACCCTGTCGGACAACGCCGCGATCTCGCCGAGCAACTCCTTGGTCTGCGCCGACGCCCGCGAGTCATCGAGGCTCGCCTCGAGCTCGACCGGCTCGGTCAGTCGCTCCAGGNNCGGTGGGTGGTTGCGGACCTGGCTCGGTATGCCGCGCACGCGAGGTGCGCGGCATACCGGGCCGTCGTGAGGGGAGACCCTCGCGAGGTGAGCCGGGGCTCAGATCTTGCCGACGAGGTCCAGCGACGGGGCCAGCGTCTCGGCGCCCTCTTCCCACTTGGCCGGGCAGACCTCGCCGGGGTGGTTGCGGACGTACTGGGCGGCCTTGACCTTGCGGACGAGCTCGGCGGCGTTGCGGCCGACGCCCTCGCAGGTGACCTCCATGACCTGGATGATGCCGTCGGGGTCGACGACGAAGGTGCCGCGGTCGGCCAGGCCCTGGCCCTCACGCATGACCTTGAAGTTCGTCGTGATGGTGCCGGTGGGGTCGCCGACCATGTAGTAGTCGATCTTGCCGATCGTCTCGGACGAGTCGTGCCAGGCCTTGTGGGTGAAGTGGGTGTCGGTCGAGACGGAGAAGACCTCGACGCCCATGCCCTTGAGCTCGGCGTAGTGGTCGGCCATGTCGCCCAGCTCGGTCGGGCAGACGAAGGTGAAGTCGGCCGGGTAGAAGAACACCACCGACCACTTGCCCTTGAGGTCGGCGTCGCTGACGTCGACGAATGCGCCGCTCTTGAAGGCGGTGGCGGTGAACGGCTTGATCTCGGACCCGATGAGAGCCATGTGGGGGGTACACCTCGCTGGTTCGGTGCGGAAACTGACGATAGTCAATCTATATCAGTTCTCGCCCACACCCAAGCCAACATCAATCGTTTGTGGCTATCCTCACCATCGTCGCGATCAATGAAGGGGACCCTTAGCCAGTCGACGCGGGGCCGGCAACGAGTAGGGCAACGAGCGCCCCAGCCCCGTTCCGGCGGGCGTGTTCCAGCGCTGTCACTCCATCGCGGTCCGGGATCCGCCGGTCGGCTCCGGCCGCCAGCAACTCCCGCACGACGGCCTGGTGGGCCGGGCCGCCTGACCCGAGGATCACCGCCTCGAGCAGGGCGGTCCACCCCAACCGGTTGACATGGTTGAGGTCGATGCCGGCCGCGATGAGCCGGGCGACGATCCGCGGGTAGCCACGTTCGGCGGCCCGGATCAGCCCGGTGCCGTTGTAGCTGTCCTTGGCGTTGACATCCGCTCCGTGGGCGAGCACGAGGTCCAGCAGTCGGACGTCGTCCCCGACCTCACTGGTTGCGATGAGGTAGGCGCTCTGCTGGGTCCGGTCCTGATGGTTGGGGTCCGCGCCCGCGGCCAGGAGCGTTTCGGCCACCTCGACGTGGTTCCCGTATGCCGCTCGCACGAGTGCCGTGGCGCCGTCCGCATCCGTTGTCCGCACGTCCGCCCCAGCTCCGAGGGCAGCGCGGACAGCGGAAAGATCGCCCCGGGCGGCCGCATCGATCAGGGTCGTGCGCTGCGTCGAGGTCAGGCTCGGTGCGCCGATCGACGTCGGGGGCGGAGGACCACTGGTGCAGCCGACCAGGCCAACCACGGCGCTGACACCGAGCGTCAGCACCAAACGCCTCAGCGTGGTTGGCGACATCTCGCCCTACCCGAGGGGCCGAGCGGCCGAGCGACGGGCACCATCTGGTCGTTGGTTCGGTGACGCCGTTCGACCACGCGGTCCTCCCGTGACGAGTTCGGATGTCGTCACGATAGGTGAGGGTTTCCGATTCCGAGGCCTCGCCGACCTGCCCTTAAGGGCATCGCCACCTGCCTCTCCGTCACATCGAGGGCGGTGCCCCCACCTGGTCAGCGGGCGGTGCCGTCACGGTGATGGGGGCGCCCCAATCGGAATAGACGATTTCCACCGTGCCGCCCGACGCACCAGCCGACGCCCCCGGTGAGGTCGCCGTCAGCTTCATCGGTCGATCTTGGCCATCGACCCACAGGTCGGCTGCCTGGCCCTTCTCAAGGCCCGACACCCGGTAATGGGTGAGGCCGCCCTCGACCCCGACCTTGGTTGCAGCGGCCTTGTCCCAGCCCTTGGAGAACAAGAAGGTGGGGTCTCCCACGAGGGTGAAGATGCTGCCCAAGAGGAGCGACATGAGGTCCTTGCCGTTCGGGTCCAACTTCAGCCACGGCTTGGCACCCGCCTTGGGGGAGGGGTCCTTGAGGTAACTGGCCCCGTCGACGATGAGCAATTCCAGGGTGTCCGATCCGGCGGCGATGGCCGTCTTGACATTGGTCTTGTCCCCGACGACGACGAACTCCGAAGTCGACGTCATCGTCTGCGGCTTGCCGTTCTTGTCAGTCGTGGCAACGGTCATCTTCGCCCGACCCGACTTCGCCGACGCCAACGCAGCAGACACCCTGGTGCTCAGCGGCCCCTCCTGGGCGGGGGTAGGCGTCGGCGTCGGGGTGGTCGACGAGGCCGCAGACGACGCGGCGGAACTGGGCGCAGCCGTCGGCGCGGCCGTCGGCGCAGCCGAACCGCCACAACCCGTGAGGGACATGACTCCCACGAGAACAGCGACCGGGACGATGGCGAGCTTCACGGCATACCCCCTGTGGGCATCGGTAGGACTAACGAATGCTGGCAACCCTAGCAACCGGCTGAGACATCCACGTTCTGAGGCGGAAAACGCCCGGGACGTATGCCGTCCCGGGCGCCTTCGCGTCGCTCAGTCTTGCCTTCGGTGCGGTGACCTCCGTGCGGTGAGGCTCAGGCCTCGTCCTCCGACAGGAGGTTGCGGGTCTTGGTGTAGTCCAGCGGGATGCCCGGGCCCATGGTCGTGGCCATGGTCGCCTTCTCGATGTAGCGGCCCTTGGACGCCGACGGCTTGAGCCGCAGGACCTCATCGATGGCCGCCGAGTAGTTCTCCACCAGGGCGCGGTCCTCGAACGAGGTCTTGCCGATGATGAAGTGCAGGTTGGCGTGCTTGTCGACGCGGAACTCGATCTTGCCGCCCTTGATGTCGGTGACGGCCTTGGCGACGTCCATCGTCACGGTGCCCGTCTTGGGGTTGGGCATGAGGCCACGCGGGCCAAGCACCTTGCCGAGCCGACCGACCTTGCCCATCATGTCCGGAGTCGCGACGACGGCGTCGAAGTCCAGCCACCCGCCGGTGATCTTGTCGATCATGTCGTCGGCCCCGACGTAGTCGGCGCCAGCGGCGCGGGCGGCCTCGGCCTTCTCGGCGTTGGCGAAGACGAGGACGCGGGCGGTCTTGCCGGTGCCGTTGGGCAGGTTGACCGTGCCACGGACCATCTGGTCGGCCTTACGGGGGTCGACCCCGAGGCGGAGAGCGACCTCGACGGTCGCGTCGTACTTGGTCGAGGACGTTGCCTTGGCGAGGCGGACTGCCTCGAGCGGGCCGTAGACCTTGCCCGGGGTCAACTTCTCGACGGCGGCCTTGTAAGCCTTGCTGCGCTTCACTTCTGCTCCTGTGGTGCGGTATGCCGAGTGTTCACCCGGCCGGTGTGGAGTTGTGGTCTGCGAGCCGCGCGCGGCTCTCCCACCCGCTCGGACGCGAAGCGTCCGGGCGCTTCTTCAATTGTGCCTTCAGTTCGGCCGAAGGCCGCCCCGTCTCCGGGGTGGTCGGGGGCGAAGCCCCCGACGGTGTCAGTAACCCTCGGTCTGGACGCCCATCGAGCGGGCGGTGCCGGCGATGATCCGGGCTGCCATCTCGACGTCGTTGGCGTTGAGGTCTTCAAGCTTCTGCTGGGCGATCTCACGGACCTGCTCGGCGGTCAACTTGGCGACCTTGGTCTTGTGCGGCTCCTTGGAGCCCTTGGCGATCCCGGCGGCCTTCTTGATGAGCTCGGCAGCAGGCGGCGTCTTGGTGACGAACGTGAACGACCGGTCTTCATAGACGGTGATCTCGACCGGGATGACGTTGCCGCGCTGGTGTTCGGTGGCCGCGTTGTAGGCCTTGACGAACTCCATGATGTTGACGCCGTGCTGACCCAGAGCCGGGCCGACGGGCGGGGCGGGCGTGGCCGCACCGGCGTTGATCTGCAGCTTGATGAAGCCGGTGATCTTTTTCTTCTTGGGGGGCATGCTGTTGTTCTCCTCGGGTGTGGGCCGACGCCGTGGGCGATGACCCGGTTGCAGTGCCGACCGGCTCGTGCACGGTCAGCGGTCCGGTCAGATCTTGGCGACCTGACCGAAAGACAACTCGACCGGGGTCTCCCGGCCGAAGATCGAGACGAGCACCTTGAGCTTCTGGGTGTCGGGGTTGATCTCGGAGATCGTCGCCGGAAGGGTCTCGAACGGGCCCTCCATGACGGTGACGGACTCGCCGACCTCGAAGTCGACGACCCGGATCTCCTTGGTCTTGCCGCCGGTGCCCACCGCGCCGGCGCCAGCCGGGCCGGCCGCCGGGGCCAGGTCGGGGGCGAGCATCCGGTAGACCTCGTCAAGGGTCAACGGGATGGGCTGGTGGGCGTTGCCGACGAAGCCGGTGACGCCAGGGGTATGCCGCACGGCACCCCAGGATGCGTCAGTGAGGTCCATCCGGACCAGGACGTAACCGGGCATCCGAACGCGGCGGACGAGCTTCTTCTGGCCGTTCTTGATCTCGGTCACCTCCTCCATGGGGACCTCGATCTCGAAGATGTAGTCCTCCATGTTGAGGCTGATGATCCGGGTCTCAAGGTTGGCCTTGACCCGGTTCTCGTAGCCCGCATAGGAGTGCACGACAAACCACTCGCCCGGCTTGGCCCGCAGCGTTGCCTTGAACTCGGCGACCGGGTCGATCGGCTCAGTGGCCTCAGTGGCCTCAGTGGCCTCGGTGACCTCGGCCGTCTCGACGACCGACCCAGCGACGACCTCAGGCTCGGATGCGGGGTCGGCAACCGCCTCGACGTCGTCGAGCTGCGTGTCGTCCGCCTCGATGTCGAGGACTTCGTCCTGGTCGGCCACGGCCTGGACCTACTTTCCTTGCGTCGTGGGGCGCGGTAGCGCCCGAATGAGACCCGCCCGCCTGTGCGAGATCGGCACCGTCAACTGCCGGCGAAGACCCACAGCACCAGGCGGTGCAGGAGGAAGTCGAGCCCCGCGACGATCGCCATGATGGCGAGCACGAAGAGGATGACGACCACCGTGAAGTTGAGCAGCTCGGACCCGGTCGGGCGGACCACCTTGCGCAGCTCGTCAAGGATCTGGCGGACGAACAACGACACGGCAGCGAAGAAGCGGCTGAACGGGTTGCCGTCACCGGGCCGCTGGCGGACAGCACGGCTGCCCGTCTGTGCGGTGCTCGACTCGGTCACGCGGCCTCTTCTCGATCAGGTCCTACTACTGACGCAGGGCAAGAGGGACTCGAACCCCCAACCGCCGGTTTTGGAGACCGGTGCTCTACCAATTGAGCTATTGCCCTCCGCCGGACCTGGGGAGATCCGGCAGTCGACTGGCGTGAGCGTGACCTGCTCACTGGGATGCCCACACCTTGCTGCGGGCACGACTGAGCATGGTCTCGAAAGCCAACCGAAGGGAAAGCATACGTGAGGCAGCGGCCCGGCGCGAACCGGCATACCTGGGAGATCCCCGCCCGAACTGCGGACCGGACGCACGGACATCCCCGGCCCAATGGGAACATGTCGCCTGTGACCGACCTCATCGTCCCCCGCCGTGTCTCTCGGCGCATCGGCGCCATCGCCGAAAGCGCCACCCTCGCCGTCGACGCCAAGGCCAAGGCTCTCAAGGCCCAGGGTCGGCCCGTCATCGGCTTTGGCGCCGGCGAGCCGGACTTCCCGACGCCCGACTACATCGTCGAGGCGGCGATCGCGGCGGCGAGTAACCCCGCCAACCACCGCTACACGCCCGCCGCTGGCCTCCCCGAACTGCGCGAGGCGATCGCGGCCAAGACGCTGCGCGACAGCGGGTATGCCGTGCCCGCGACGTCCGTGCTCGTCACCAACGGCGGCAAGCAGGCGGTCTACCAGGCCTTCGCCTCGATCATCGACCCGGGCGACGAGGTGCTGTTGCCCGCGCCCTACTGGACGACCTACCCGGAGGCGATCGCGCTGGCGGGAGGCACGACCGTCGAGGTCTTCGCCGGCGAGGAGCAGGGCTACCTCGTCACCGTCGACCAGCTTGAGGCCGCGCGCACCGAGCGGACCAAGGCGCTGCTGTTCTGCTCACCGTCCAACCCGACCGGCGCGGTCTACTCCCCCGAACAGACCCGTGAGATCGGCCGCTGGGCCCACGAGCACGGCATCTGGGTCATCACTGACGAGATCTACGAGCACCTCACCTACGACGGCGCGCGGGCGACGAGCATCGTCGTCGAGGTCCCCGAGTTGGCGGACACCTGCATCGTCCTCAACGGCGTCGCCAAGACCTACGCGATGACCGGCTGGCGGGTCGGCTGGATGATCGGGCCCAAGGACGTCATCGCCGCGGCCACCAACCTGCAGAGCCACCTGACGAGCAACGTCAACAACATCGCCCAGCGGGCCGCGATCACCGCCCTGCGCGGAGACCTCTCCGCCGTTGACGCGATGAAGGAGGCGTTCGACCGCCGCCGACGCACCATGGTGGCCATGCTCAGCGAGATCGACGGGGTCCAGTGCCCGACCCCGGCCGGTGCCTTCTATGTCTACCCGTCGGTCAAGGGTGTCCTCGGTCGCACGATCCGCGGCGCGAAGCCACTCACCTCGGCCGAGCTCGCCGCGCTCATCCTCGACGAGGTCGAGGTCGCCGTGGTGCCGGGTGAGGCGTTCGGCCCGAGTGGCTAT
>MTKZ01000464.1_pt3 | contig 10737 bp, 9 predicted proteins | sample 1042781 | NCBI WGS metagenome assembly MTKZ01 (sample SAMN06212207, study PRJNA360539) | anaerobic digester metagenome | biome: Wastewater treatment plant; material: sludge; isolation source: anaerobic digester fed with sludge from wastewater treatment plant | place: Denmark: WWTP Viborg ...
GATTGTTCAGCGAATGGATCGAGAATCCAGCATTCATGAAATGGCATCGTTGTTAGGATCTGATTCAGAAGAAAACATACTGGCAGCCGAAGCTATGCTAAAAGATGCTGAAACCCGAAAGTCAAAGAAAAAATAATTACTCATTCGAAATATGAATTCCCAGTGATTTGAAGAATGGATATTCTTTTAAAATAAAGGGAGAAAGCTCGTTGCTGTGTTGTTTTTGCGTTTTGCGCAAAAACAACACAGCAACAAATAATTCTTTCCAAATTTGGAATTGTTGCGAATTACTGGTATCAAATTCGAATTACTGAAAAATGATATAATTCGCTTTAGGAGCATGCTTAAAGGAAGCCGGATGAACCAAAAAAGAGTGAAAATACTATTTCTGATTCTGCTGTTTTTATCGGTAACAGTAAATCAAAATTTCCACGTCGTTGCAGCTCCAATGAAACAGGCTTTAGCTTCACCGACACCTGATTTAGATGGAAAAATCCTTTACACAGTAACCGATAATGATACTTGTCTGAGTGTTTCTCTGAAAATGGGAATTGATATCGATACCATTAAAAGCCTCAATAAACTGGATGAAAATTGTACGTTATTTTCTGGTACGCAGATCTTGCTGGGCATATACAGCACACCGACTCCGACCGCAGGACCTTCACCGACTCCAACTGAAATTCTTCCGACTCCGACACCGTTTAATGGCAATGCGCAGCTCTGTATCTATCTGTTTGAAGACATCAACGGGAATGCAACGGCTGAAGAAAATGAATCTGGAATCGGCGGGGGAGCTGTCAGTGTCACAAAAAAGAGCGGAAGTGAAACCTTCACCGGATTGACAACGGGAATCGATCTGTTGTGTTTTCCTGAAGTTCCTGAGGGTGAATATAATATCAGTGTGGCACCGCCTAATGAATATAATGCCACAACCAACATGAACTACGCGATAACGGTAAAAGCAGGTGATATGACTCAGGTCAACTTTGGCGCACAGAAACAAGCAGCGTTCGAGGACACTGGCACAGAGCAATCCGGAACACGGCGTTCTCCAGTCATGGCGCTTTTAGGAATCGGATTGATTCTGGTTGGTATTGTGATAGCAGTCATATTTGGAATTGTCAAAAGAAGAGATTAACAGGAATCTTGTGCATTTGTGATTAAAGTTCGACTATTCCGTATTTATGATCTGACCTTTTTCCTTGACAAGAAAAGTAAAATTATTTGCTTGATTAACCGAGTCCGGTATACTGGTTGTCAGCTTTCACTGATAAATTGTCTGCTGGATTATTTCGGTTTGACTTCATTGGAAATCTCTGCAGTATGTTACACATCACCTGCCGAATACTATTGGGGTGGATTAGCAAGTTTGGAAAGACGAGGAACCACTTCCTGGATTAATTGGTTGATAGCCAGTGAGAAAGCTGACAACCTCAATCTTCCGTTGCTGCTGGATTTTTTAGTAACAGCCGCTGGAAATGAACAAATGAAATATTTGGCAGCCGTTGTAGATGAAAACCAATGGTTTTGCAGTTCTTTTCGTCTGAACGGTTTTTCAATTTATTCAAGACAGTGTGTATGGCATCTTTGTGCTTCTTCCATTCCAACGGATGAGCATTGGACATCAGAGCTGATCGAGCCTTTTAATGAATGCGATCTTTTCCTTCAAGCGCAGATCCCGCCATTAATTCGTCAAATTGGCAATAATTGGGGCAATAACCAGGTTTATATTCTCAGGAAAAATAATCAAATTATTCTTTGTGCAAAAATTGAACTATTCAAAAAACAGGTCTACATTGAACCAGTATTTCATCCGGAAGCAGAAAATCCTGGCAATTTATTGGTGCAATTGGCTTCATGGGTTTGTCAAAGTCCAGAAATTGAGATTCGAGTGGCAATTCCCGGGTTTCAAGCCTGGCTGACTGAATCCTTATTGTCTGAGGGATTTCAAATTGAAATGAAACAGATTATTTATGTGAAAAACCTCACTGTAAAAGTAACTGATGAAGTTATGTCATTTGCGTTTGATCAGAAAAAATTACAACCGATAGGACCGCATCAATACCATGCGATCGAAAAGAAATAATGAAAAATTACGATAATAATTTAGATGATATCTATGCGCTTGTAGCAATTTTACCGGAACGCCTATCTTTTCCAATTCATACAATAGGTAATTTTGATGAATTGGTCGAAATTGTTCTGGATGTCGGACGGCCACCAACTGCGCGTTATGTGAAAGAAGAAATTCAATTATCCGAACAGGAAGTTCTTGCTGAGGAGATCGAATATATCGTCAAGAATGTCGGTGACTTTGATCTGGATAATCGTGCCGGCATGGAACGAACGCTGCATCGAATCTCTGCAATCAGAAATCGAAAAGGCAAAATCATTGGTCTTACATGTCGTGTGGGTCGGGCAATTTTTGGAACGCTGGAAATTATCCAGGATTTTGTTGAATCCGGGCGAAGTATCTTGATACTTGGAAAACCCGGTATTGGGAAAACGACTATGCTGCGGGAAGCAGCCCGTGTTTTAGCTGAAAACCATCGTGTTGTGATCGTAGATACCTCCAATGAGATTGGCGGTGATGGGGATGTTCCGCATCCTGCTGTAGGAAAAGCTCGCCGGATGCAGGTAGCAAAGCCGGCATTGCAGCATGAGGTTATGATCGAGGCTATTGAAAACCATAATCCGGAAGTGATTGTGATTGATGAAATTGGACGTGAACTGGAAGCTACCGCAGCACGAACCATTGCTGAACGGGGTGTACAATTGATCGGTACAGCTCATGGCCGAACGCTTAACAATTTGCTGATGAATCCAACGTTATCCGATCTTATTGGCGGAATTGAATCTGTTACATTATCGGATGAGGAAGCAAAAAGACGCGGAACACAAAAGACCGTTCTTGAGCGGCGCTCTCCCCCGACTTTTGATGTGTTGGTTGAGATAAAAGAAAGAAATTGTATTATTGTTTATCCGGATGTGGCAGCGGCCGTTGATGCCCTGGTTCGGGGTATTGAATTGAATCCCGAATTAAGAAGAAAAACAGATAAAGGCGATATTGTCCGTGAAAAAGCACCAGCTCCAGTCCTCGAAGGAAATGGAAATGGATTTTCCGTAAATGATACAACCGAGAAATCCCGCCAAAAATATAATATTATTCAAATTTCAGGCAAAAGCCGAAAACAACTCGATTCATTTAAAACCAATCCTGAAAATCTGACCAGGACAAACAGCAAAAAAACTGATTCAAATATTTCAATGGATGGCTTTTTGGATTACAAGCCAGGTGGCATGGTTTCAGAACCTGTAAAAATTTTCCCCCATGGAGTGGCTCGAAATCGGCTGATGGAAGCTGCTGAACGAATTCAAGTGCCGATTCGCATTGTGAATAGTATTGAAGAAGCTGATATTTTTATGACCTTGAAACCTTATTATCGGGATCGCCAGCAGGTCATACTGGATGCCGAAGCGCGAAATATACCCATTTATGTCCTGCGTTCGAACACGATTAATCAAATGGAATACTCTCTTGCCAATGTTTTTGACGTTAAAGTAAATATTCAGGCAACTGACTGGAACACCGTTGAGAAAGAGACGTTATCCGCAATTCAAAAGGTGTTGAGCGGTCAGGCATCATGGATTGATCTTTCACCTGCAGACCATTCTATTCGGCATATGCAGCACGAAATGGTCCAGCAAGCCGGGTTGATTTCTCAGTCCTATGGAAAAGAACCGATGCGTCGAATTCGAATCTATCAAAATCCGGAGTGACCGATGTTTATTACCTTTGAGGGACCTGACGGTTCCGGAAAAACAACGCAAGTTCAAAAAATTGTCCATATATTGATGGATGAGGGATATGATGTCGTTACAACCCGTGAACCGGGAGGTACTGAGATCAGCAATCAAGTCCGTGAAGTATTGATGAATTTGCGTAACAAGAATATGTTTCCGCGGACAGAAATTTTGCTTTTTTGTTCAGCAAGGGCACAGTTAGTGGAAGAAGTTATCCGTCCGGCGCTACGTGAAGGAAAAATCGTTATCAGTGACCGGTACTCCGATTCCACCCTGGCCTATCAAGGTTTTGGGCATGGCTTTGATCAACAGACACTCAAGCAATTACTGAATTTTGCAACAGGCAATTTGTGGCCTGATATGACCTTCCTTTTGGATATTCCGGCTGAGAAAGGGCTTCAGCGCAGAATCTCCAATAACGTTGAATGGAATCGCATGGATGATTATCAACTGACCTTCCATCAGCGAGTCCGCGATGGTTATCTGTCTTTGGTTGAGGAATGTCCGATGCGGTGGGAAGTGATCAATGCGGATCAGCCGGAAAATTTGGTTCATGAAGAAATCAGACGGCGACTCCATGATCGGATGAATCAATTCAGAAAAACAATTCTCTGCTCAAGTTAGAAGAAAACGCTGACTATCTCAATCCGGAACGGCAAGTTTATTATAAGGAGCAGCAATTCGAAAAGGTAAGCCATGTTTAGAATTGTTGTATGAGCAGAGAATTACTTGTTATTCTGTCGGTTTTCCGCAGAAAGATAAATAACAGAATAATAAATTTATCTTTACTCATCATAAAAAGCTTTTCCACAATCCGAGTTACTGATCAATTATGTAAAAAGAATCAAGTATTTGTTAATACAAAGATAAACTAACAAAATACGAAACGGTGATTTACAATAACGTAATCAATATGCGTCATATGGATAAATGAAAGGAATTCTTGCAAATGCAAAAAAAAGGATTAACGTCAATCATTTTTGTTTTTATGCTCGTTATCACGATTTGTTTTTCCGCTGCGGCAGAAGATGAATGGACTGCGTTTCAGCCGAGCGAAACAGCCTCCGGTTCAATTGCATGTAACGTTGTCGGTCCATTAGGCCCAAATGAAAAAGTTTCAAAGATTCTTCCTCCCATTTCCGATACGGATTGGAGTACAGGACCGGAAGATGCACCGCTGACGATTTTAGAATATGCGGATTTTCAATGCCCATATTGTTCACAAGCCGGTATTGCATTAATCGACTTTCAACGACAGTTTCCGAATGATGTTCGGTATGTTTACCGCCATTTTCCATTAAGTTTTCATGATAAAGCGCCAACCGCTGCTTATGCTGCGGATGCCGCCGGTGCGCAGGGATACTTTTTTGAAGCGGAAAAATTCCTTTATGGAACTCAAAATGAATGGTCTGTTCTTGAGTCGATCGAGGCTTTTGATTCCTGGCTGAAAGAAAAATTTAAAACAGAAATACCTGACTTGGACTATGATCAATGGCTGAAAGATTATCAGAGTGAAGAAATTCATCAGAAAATCGACGCAGCTTATGACGAAGTATTATCCTATGTAAAAGATGATGGCAGCCAATTAATCACTGGAACTCCGTCAATTTTTCTGAATTTCAATGGATATCAGGGATCTTTGGACACAGAAGCTTTAAAAAAATATTTGAATTTATTTAAACTTCAGAGCCGCGTATTCAATTCATGTCCTGCTTTGACACTGGATTCTTCAAAAGACTATCGCGCTGTTGTCGATACATCCAAAGGACAGATCACATTTGATTTGTTCACAGATAAAGCACCTCTTGCCGTCAACAATTTTGTCTTCCTTGCAACTAACGGCTGGTATGATCAGAATACTTTCCATCGAATTGTTCCGAATTTTGTCGCTCAAACAGGTGATCCCAGTGCAACCGGTTTAGGAACTCCTGGGTATTATTTCGCTGATGAGGTCAGTGATGCCAAATTTGGTGAACCGGGCATGGTCGGAATGGCGAATTCCGGAGCCAATAAGAATGGCAGCCAGTTTTTCTTCACATATAACTTACATGATTATTATGAAAAATCCATTAATGATGCCAATGCAAATCTGAAAGATGAGAAAAAGCTGACTGCTGAAATGGTTGAAGCGGAAGTACAACAACAATTAGATGATCTTTCGCAAAAATATTCTGTATTCGGTAAGATTTCATCAGGATATGACATTGTAGAGTCTTTAGAACAGGGTGATCAAATCCTCAGTATAAAAATCGAAGAGAAAGCAAAATAAAACACAACAGTTTGAAAGTTTTTTCAACTGATCGAATTAAAAACGAAAAGTGACTTTACATATTCAGTAATCCGAAATATAGACTTGCTTCCTTGGTTGATTCAACCGACAGGTCTATATTTCGAATTATTTTCTATTAAAATATGATTGGTATCAGAAAGAGAGGATCATTCTGAAAAGTTTTATTAATCGTGATTCAGCATTTAAAATATTTAATACGCTTTATCGCATATTGACTCATGTGACCATTGAGAATCTGGAGTTTTTTCCAAAGAACGGCCCGTTGATTTTGGCTATGAATCATATGAGCCGCATTGATTTTCCTTTATTATGCGCAACGGATTATCGTTTAGACTGGACAGCGCTAGTTGCTGATAAATATCAAAAATGGTGGCTCTTTAAATATATCTGTGACCATACAGATATGATCTGGATCGATCGCTCAAAAGCAGATTTTGAGGCCTTTAAAAAAGCTTTTGAATGGATAAAATCAGGAAATTTGCTTGTTTTAGCACCGGAGGGAACCCGGAGCCGTAACGCACAGCTTCTGGAGGCGAAAACAGGAATTGTAATGCTTGCTGTAAAAGCCGGTGTGCCTGTTTGTACGGCAAGTATCACTGGAACCGAACATTTTATGAATGATTTTCTACATTTCAGAAAACCGCGAATTACGATCCGATTCAGTCCCCCCGTGATTCTTCCGAAGATTGATCCGGAAAATCGGGAGAAATCACTGCGCGAAAGCACAGATGAAGTGATGTGCAGAATTGCGGCGATGCTTCCGGAATCATACAGAGGCTTTTATAAAGATTTTCCAAGAGTGAAGGAACTTTTGTCAGAATGGAAGAGTATCCCGCAGCTTAAAATTCCACAATGATAAACTATCAGTTCAATCTAATAAGGTTTTATTTAGAAAAGGCAGCAAATAGCGGAATTCTAAAAACGACTTAGAATATGAAAAGAGACTATTCGTTGTTGAAGGTGTTTTTGTAGTGAGAAAATGCCTTTCAACAACAATATTTTCTCTATTTTCTTGATAGATTTACTGAGAATTCAAAATTTCTTTACAATTCGATTGAAATAATGCTATAATAATTAAAATCCGGTTGAAAAACGGATTCATTTAGACTTTGTTTCTTTTTTCTCTGATCTGAGGGAAGCCTGCTTTCGGAGAATTCATCAGGTAACTATCTTGCTCATCAAACCAAATTTCTCCATTAATCTTTAAAATTTGGATGGACAATATCCCATAAATTTCTTTTACGCTTTTTACGAATAATATACTGGTTTGTACTTTCGGTTTTATTGAAAAACACGATCGATGATGTTTCATCAGTTTGTCTTTAATTGAACTGTGTCTCCTCAGTTCTGAATTTTGTTCTCAAATTTAATAAATTTAACACATAGGATAGAAAAACATATATGAAGACAGAAGGTTTGGATAATTTAACGCTGGCAGAACTGCGAAAAATCGCTAAGGATATGGAAATTCCAAATTCTCAGCGGATGAAAAAAGATGCATTGGTTGTCAGAATTCGGCAAGCTGAAGGTGAAAAAGAAGGAGTCGAAATTCGAGGCGGAATTCTGGAAATCATGAATGAAGGGATTGGCTTTCTGCGGGCAAATTATCAAATTGGTCCCGAAGATGTTTATGTATCCCAGGCACAATTACGACGATATGATTTGAGGGGCGGCGATCAGGTAATCGGTTTGGTTCGTCCTCCACGGGAATCCGAAAGACATTATGGATTATTAAAAGTCGAGTCTATTAATGGCCTTACTCCGGAAGAAGCAAAACACCGAAAGACTTTTGAGTCTATGACACCGATTTTCCCGGAAGAACGTTTTGATCTTGAGTATGATCATGCCAGTTTAGCCTCCCGATTAATTAATTTAATTGCACCCATCGGCCGTGGACAGCGTGGAATGATTGTATCTCCGCCTAAAGCTGGAAAGACAACCATTTTAAAACAAATTGCCAATGCAATCTCATCCAGTTATCCGGATGTTCATTTAATCATTGCCTTGATTGGTGAACGGCCGGAAGAAGTCACCGATATGGATCGGTCTGTCGATGCAGAAGTTGTGGCCTCAACGTTTGATGAACCGGTTAATTCACATGTTCGCACATCGGAAATTACGTTGGATCGAGCGAAACGACTGGTAGAAATCGGCAAGGATGTTGTCATCCTTATGGATAGCTTAACCAGGCTGGCACGGGCTTATAATATGGTAGTAAATCCATCCGGACGTACACTTTCCGGTGGTATGGATCCTTCCGCGATGTATCCTCCAAAACGTTTTTTCGGAGCAGCAAGAAATTTGGAGGAAGGCGGATCACTGACGATATTGGCGACTGCATTGGTCGATACGGGATCCAGATTGGATGATGTTGTATATGAAGAGTTCAAAGGAACCGGCAATATGGAACTTCATCTTTCCAGAAAACTGCAGGAAAGACGCATCTTCCCTGCTATCGATATTGAAAAATCTGGAACAAGACGAGAAGAATTACTTTTAGGTCCGGATTTGCTGCCTCGTGTCTGGTTGATGCGTCGGATGTATATGCAAATGATTGGACAGCCGCCACAGGGAGCTGGAATGGATACAGCGGTAGCGACAGAGGCCATTATTCAAAAAATGTCAAAGGCCAAAACGAATCTTGAATTCTTAGAGAATTTGACGGAGGGTATGTGAGTTTTAAATCCATGAAGCCGGATAATCGTCAATCGGGACTTCCGGCGTGGATCACAATTTCATTATGGGTGTTTGCTCTGATCTGTGTCTTTTTCATGGGAGTTGTCATGGTTCAGAGAACCCCTTATATTCGTGGGACAACCGATACGAACGGAATATCAAAAAATCCAGGATCGCAATTGGCTGTTCAGGTCGAGTCGAATCCGGCTTTACCGGATTCCCTGGCTGAATTGAAGATTGATGAACCGAATTCACTCAACCGAAAAACCGACCTGACGACAAACAAACCGGATCGCGGGAATATGGAACCGGTAAAGTATACGATCAAGGCGGGAGATTCCATCTATGGCATTGCGAAAAAGTATGGATTGGAACCCGAAAGTGTTTTATGGGCGAATTATGATGTGCTTTATGATGATGTTCAAAACATCTCAATCGGTGATGAAATTATTATTCCCCCCGGTGACGGAATCTATTACAAATGGAAAGAAAGCGATGTATTGCAGAAAGTTGCCGATAAGTATCGCGTAGAGGTAAAGGATATTCTTGCTTATCCGGCAAATTATCTGGATATCACCAACCCGCAGATTAAGCCCGGTGATTACCTGATGCTTCCCGGTGGTTATCGGGAAACTGCCGTGATCAATCCGATTGTCTTCGATTATTCAAAAGGTTCCGGTGTGAAGAAGAGTATTGTCGGACCTGGTGGCTGTTCTTGGGATTATCAGGCATATGGAAGTGGCTCTTTTGTCTGGCCAACTGCAAACCATACCTTAACAGGCAACGATTTCTGGTCAGGTCATCTGGGAGTTGATTTGGGAACAGTAGAAGGTGGGCCGATTTATGCTACAGATAGCGGAACTGTGATTTATTCCGGTCCAATCAGCGGCGGTTATGGAATTATGGTCATGTTGGATCATGGAAATGGATATCAAACGCTTTATGCCCACTTAAGTTCGACTTCAGTCGGCTGCGGACAGAGCGTTTCTCAGGGACAAGTGATCGGATATGGCGGAAGTACAGGAAACTCGACCGGGCCTCACCTCCATTTTGAGGTACGGTATGCTGGCGGTTACGTCAATCCATGGAATGTTTTATAAAAAAAAAGCGCGTAAGCGCTTTTTTTTAATCAGCGATTTCAAACAGGAAGATACCTTATTCGAATGGTTCATCCAAATATCGAATATCTTGAATTATCGCCATTAATGAAAAATGTGAATAGAATTCTTTGCTATCGTGATGGCTTTCCCCGAAACCATCACGATAGCACGTATTTCCCGATTGATTCAAATAGTAAGTCGATATTTCGAATTATTGCAGGAGGTTTTCATGAAAAAAATCCCGTTTGGTTTATGGCAGACCCCTGTTGATGAAGAATTTGTAACCCATCGCGGCAAAATATCCGAGATCAAATGGGATACACAAAATTCCATTGACACACTGGTTTTTTCTGGATCCAAAGATGGAAAAAGCTTTCTCAATGCATGGAGCTTACAAAATGGGTTGCGGGAACTCGGCGGCGGATATGCTGTAGGTGGATCGGTGGGATATGGCGGCGGTGACTTTGATATCCGTGATGGCAGGATCCTTTTTGCAGCGGGTGAAAAGGGGCTTTGCATGAGAAATCTTGGCAGATCATTGATCCAGGAATTAACAAATGACCGGTATGCGACAGCTTCCCCTGTGATTTCTCCGAATCATCGTTTCATAGCATATATCTGCAGCGATGGTGAAAATGATTGCATTGCGCTGCTTTCGCTTGCAGACAAATCCTGGCCTGTTCTGTGGATTAAAGGTTCTGACTTTTATATGCAGCCAACCTGGAGCTCCGACGGACGTTATTTTTCCTGGGTGGAATGGGATCATCCTCATATGGCGTGGCAGGCATCCAGAGTAATGCTGGCTGAAATCGATCCCTCCGACAGCCGAATTATTACCATGCGTATCGTCAGCGGCGGCGAATT
>MTKZ01041100.1_pt1 | contig 10737 bp, 10 predicted proteins | sample 1042781 | NCBI WGS metagenome assembly MTKZ01 (sample SAMN06212207, study PRJNA360539) | anaerobic digester metagenome | biome: Wastewater treatment plant; material: sludge; isolation source: anaerobic digester fed with sludge from wastewater treatment plant | place: Denmark: WWTP Viborg ...
CTCTTGGCAACCAACCCTGTTACTGGTTGTTCTGGTCATTTTGCTGCTTTCCTCCTGCAGCGGGTTGTCAATCCGCGTGCCAGCATTTCCAACTGCTGAAGACACTCCGCCAACCGCCACTGAACCGAGCCTTGAATTACTGCCCACATTCGAAGCTCCACCCCAGGATGCCATTCTGGTTTGGTCCGATGCATTGAACCAAAAATACTGCAAAACTGCCAGTTCCGGTCGCTTTAGCAGCCTTGTTTATGGCTCAGGTATCCATTACAGCGTTCAAAGCGGCGACTCGCGCAGTGTCTGGCGATATCTGGCGGATGGAACAAGTGGAGAAAAAATCGCTGAGCCTTTAGCGGAAGATGGCAAGTTTATCGAGGCTCTAAAGGTCAATGACCAGTGGCTGGTGATGTTGATATTTGATCATCCCATGCACGTACAGGGATGGCGGGTGGAAGTGCTCAACCTGGAAACAAGTGTCCAACAGCGCATTGCGGACAACATTGAAGCCAACGAGAATATTGTCTATCTCGACATGGAACTGCAGGGCGATCTGCTCTACTTCCTGACCCACACTGTAACCGGAGACGACACAAAACAAATCTCCACCATCCACGCCCTCAATCTGGCTGATGGTACGCAGGAAATCCTGCTGAGTTTGGAATCTGACTTGATCTACAACCAGCTGGCAGTCTCTGAAAAGGTCCTGATGATCAGCCAGGGCGTCAGCGCCAAGGCACAGGACACCGCATTGCCAATCCTGTTTTACCGCTTTGAAAGCAAACAGATCGAAGAACTGATGGAAATTTCAGGGTCGCATCCTTTGATGGACTGGCCGCTGGCAGCCTGGTCCGAGCAAGGGTCAAACGAATTTCCTGAAACCTTCAAGGTCTTTGATTTCGAAAGCGGGCTTTCATGGCCTTTGATCGTTGATGGCGAGCAGCCTTCCAACTTCGATCTCAGCACAAAATACCTGGCGTGGATTGATCCAACAGAGCCAACCAGCGCCTTCCCGACAGTGTTCTTGATGTCCCTGGATGATGGTCACAAAATCACTCTCAGCACAGAAGATCAGGAGCTCATGCCGCAGTTCCCGCAGGATCGGGACAATCAGTTGATCCTTGGCCTGGTAAAGGATTTTGGCACACTGGATGCCAGCGGCATGATCTGCACCATCCCACTCGAGGACCTGCAAGCACTTGCTCAGCCGGTTTCGGAGACTGCGCCATAAAACGATTTGGGTTAAAACTTTGAAGCCCCAGTTATCACAGGGGCAGCCTTAATCCCATTTATGCCCATTTGACAACCTCACCAATCCGTTTATAATTCAATTTCTGAATTATATGGAAACGCAACTGACCGAACAAGAGAACATGCGCGCGCTGGAGATGCTCACCCACATCGAAGCCAACCCTGATATCTCCCAGGTGACGCTGGCGGATGAGCTTGGCGTCGCAGTGGGTACGATCAACTGGTACCTCAAGCGCCTGATCTCCAAAGGCTACGTCAAAGTCAAGCGTGCCCAGCGCAAGAAACTGCGCTACATCATCACTCCTGAAGGCATTGCCCTGCGCGCCAATCTGACCGTCGACTACATCAAGACCTCGTTCGACCTCTACCGCAACGTGCGCGAACGCAGCACCCGCTGTATTGAGCAGCTTAAAACTGCCGGCTACGATGAGGTTAACATCCTCGGTGAAGGCGAGATTGCAGAGGTGATCAGCCTTACTTGTCTTGAACACGGCATTTCATTGACTCAATCAAAAAATGCTCCAAAAATCAGCATTGACGGTCTAAAACTTGCACTGATAATACCCGAAGGTGTGCCTGACCCCACATCTTCATACCCAACCCATTTTGGAGGCGAACATGGATAAGGCTCTTGACCTTACCACTAAACGCATTTGTGTCACCGGCGGAGCCGGATTTTTGGGCACGCACCTCATTCGCACGCTCAAGGAACACGGCGCGAGAGAGATCTTTGTGCCACAATATCCGGAATACGACCTGGTGCGTGAAGCAGACATCATCCGCATGATCGACACTGCCAAGCCGGATATCATCATCCACCTGGCCGCCAAGGTCGGCGGCATCGGCGCCAACCGCGAGAAACCCGGCGAATTCTTCTACGACAACCTGATGATGGGCGTGCAGCTCATCCACCAATCCTGGCTGAAGGGCGTCGAAAAGTTCGTGGCAATCGGCACCATCTGCGCCTATCCCAAGTACACCCCCATTCCGTTCAAAGAGGAAGACCTCTGGAACGGCTACCCCGAAGAAACCAACGCCCCTTATGGATTGGCAAAGAAGATGCTCCTTGTGCAATCGCAGGCCTACCGCGAGCAATACGGCTACAACTCGATCTTCCTGCTGCCTGTCAACCTCTACGGTCCGGGCGATAACTTTAACCCTGCCAGTTCGCACGTTATTCCAGCCCTGATCCGCAAGTACCTCGAAGCAAAAGAGCAAGGTGCCGATGAGATCATCGCTTGGGGTGACGGCAGCCCCACCCGGGAATTTATCTACGTAGAAGACGCGGCAGAGGGCATCGCCCTGGCAACCCAGAATTACAACAGCTCCGAACCGGTCAACATCGGCTCCAGTTTCGAGATCTCCATTAAAGACCTGACCGAAACCATTGCCCGCCTGACTGGTTTCAACGGCACCATCCGCTGGGATACGACCAAACCCAACGGGCAGCCCCGCCGCAAGCTTGATACCACCCGTGCCCGCGAGGCGTTCGGCTTCGCAGCTAAAACTGACTTCGAAGAAGGTCTCAAGCGCACGATCGCCTGGTACGCCAACGAGAGAGCCAATGGCAGAGGCTAATCTGAACCCCTCCACCCAGGTGGTAACCCTCAAACCGGCTAAAGGCTGGCTGGGGATCGACCTGAAAGAGCTCTGGCACTACCGCGAGCTGGTTTACTTTTTAACCTGGCGCGATATCAAAGTGCGCTACAAGCAGGCTGTACTCGGCATCGCCTGGTCGGTGCTGCAGCCCGTGCTTACCACCGCCATCACGACGGTTGTCTTTGGCATACTGCTCAAAGTTGACTCGGACGGCTTGCCCTACCCGCTTTTTGCGCTTTCTGCGCTCCTACCCTGGCATCTCTTCCAGCTTTCCCTGCAAAAAAGCAGCATCAGCCTGGTGGGGAATGCCAACCTGCTCACCAAGGTTTACTTTCCGCGCGTGATCATACCGTTTAGCTCGGTGCTGGCAGCCTTGGTGGACTTTGCGATTTCGCTGGTTTTGCTCTTCATCACCATGGCAATCTATCGCATCCCCCTGACCTGGAATGTGCTGTGGGTCCTCCCGCTGACGCTACTGACAGTTTTGGCAGCTCTGGCAGTCGGTTTTTGGCTATCGGCGCTCAACGTGCAGTATCGCGATGTGCAGCAGATGGTGCCTTTCCTGATCCAGATCTGGATGTACGCCACGCCGATTGTCTACCCCATCACTACCATCCCCGAAGGCACTTTTCGTTACATTTACAGCCTCAACCCGATGGTAGGTGTGGTGCAGGGTTTCAGGTGGGCGTTCTTTGGCGGTTCTCCGCCGGACATGACCTTGCTCATTTCCAGCACGGCAGTGTTGCTTTTACTCGTTACTGGTTTGTTCTTTTTCCGGCGCATGGAAAAAACGTTCGCGGATGTGGTGTGATGATGGACAACGACTTATCCATTTTGGTCCGTGGCATTGGCAAGCGTTACAAGATTGGCGCAGCCCAGCAGCGCAGTGATACCCTGCGCGATCTGATCACTGCCCAGGCAGCCCGCATTGGCAGCACGCTTCGCGGCAAACGCCGTAATTCCGATGAGGCAGATCACATCTGGGCTCTGCGGGATGTCAACTTTGAGGTCAAGCGCGGGCAAGCCCTGGGCATCATCGGGCGCAACGGCGCTGGCAAGAGCACGCTGCTCAAGGTGCTCTCGCGCGTCACCGACCCAACCGAAGGCTACGGTGAGCTGCGCGGTCGTGTTGGCTCGCTGCTGGAGGTGGGGACCGGTTTCCACCCGGAACTGACCGGGCGCGAGAACATCTTCCTCAACGGCGCTATTCTCGGCATGCACAAAAAAGAAATCGAAGCCCGTTTCGATGAGATCGTAGCTTTTTCGGAAGTCGAAAAATTCATCGACACGCCCGTCAAGCGTTACTCGTCGGGCATGTACCTGCGCCTGGCTTTCGCCGTGGCAGCCCACCTCGAACCGGAAATCCTGGTGGTGGATGAAGTGCTGGCGGTTGGCGATGCCGACTTTCAGCGCAAGTGCCTGGGGAAAATGGGCGATGTTGCCAATTCCGGGCGCACGGTCTTGTTCGTCAGTCACAACATGTCGGCGATCCTGCGCCTCACCCAGGACTCAATCGTGCTCGACAAGGGCAAAGTGCTCCTGCGCGCGCCGTCTTCTGAGGCGGTGGATTTCTACCTCAACCGCGGGCTTTCCAAGCTGGGCGAGCGTTTCTGGGAAGAGGATGAGGTGCCGGCTTCGAGCGCACCTTTCCGACCGCTGGCGATCCGCATCCTGGATAAATCTGGCCAGGTCTCGGATTCGGTGCGCAGTGTTGACCCGATTCGTATCGAGATCGATTACGAACTCAGCGAGGATGTCACTGGTTTGCGGGTTGGCTACTATCTCTTCACAACCCGCGGTGAACCCGTTTTCACCAGTTTCGATATCGATTCCGAAGAGTTATTCAAGGAATATACCGCCCGTCCGAAGGGCGTCTACACCAGCCGCTGCACCATCCCACCCGACACACTCAACGAAGGGCGCTTTTTGCTGGGGGTAAACGCCAGCTCCTATGGCATCCGGCGCTATTTCCAGGATGACCAGGCGCTGTCGTTCTCCGTGGACGCCTCCGGCGCCCCTGGCACCCACTGGCCCGAACCCCGTCCGGGTCCCGTGCGCCCCGTGCTCGATTGGCAAATTGAGCAGAAAGGCAGCCTGTAATGAAAAAACTTCTGAAAAACCTGCTTGGGAAAGTGCCTTTCGCGGCAGAAGCCTACTGGATCTACGAGGGCTCCAAAAAGTCCTGGAACGCCCATTACCAGCTCGCCGGGCTGCAGGAAGTGCTGCCGCAGGTTGTAGCGGAAGTGAAACAATTCGGGCTGAAGGCTGACCCCTCAAAAAAGGTCTGTATCTTCGCGACCCTGCACTACTGGATCGAGCAGGCAGGTCTGGTTGCGCTGGCACTTGCCGGGCAGGGGCACCAGGTGGAACTCTCCTACCTACCATATGCCGAGTGGGATACCTCCATTTCCAATTTTGACCTGCGCATGCAGCATCTCTACAGCCAGCAGGTGTTACTACCAGCCGGCGACTTGATGCGCGTCGTGCCCCTGATGGATTTCCCCTCCTACCTCAACGATTCAGATGAAAAAGTCAAGTTATCCGATTATCCTCCTGAGTTAATGGAGATCGCGCGGCAGGTCTCGGATTACGACACGCAGTACACCCTGCAAGTCGAAGAAACCGACACCCGCAGCAAGCTCTACAAGCTGCGCCTCAAGCGCAACACCCAGGCAGCCATGGCGCTCTATGACTGGCTGGCGGCATCTCAACCGGATGTGCTGATCCTGCCTAACGGCACGATCCTTGAAATGGGCGTGGCTTACCAGATTGCCCGCATGCTCGGCATCCGAACGGTCACATTTGAGTTTGCCGACCAGCGCGAACGCATCTGGCTGGCGCAGGATGACGAGATCATGAGCCACCACACCGATGAGCTCTGGCAGGGCTTGGGCGGGCAACCGCTCCCAGAAGCCGCGCGAAAAGCAGTTGGAGATCTCAGTTTTGCGCGTAAAAACGCAAAACTTTGGGGTGACTTTGCCCGCCAGTGGCAGCAAACCGCTGCTCGCGGCGGCTCTGAAGTGCGCCAGGCCTTGGGCCTGGACGAGCGCCCCGTGGCGTTGTTGGCTACCAACGTGCTCGGCGACAGCCTCACGCTCGGGCGCCAGCGCATTTCGGACACCATGGCTGAGATGATCGTGGGCACCATCCGCTGGTTCTTGGGTCACCCGGAAGCCCAATTGGTGATTCGTGTCCATCCCGGTGAGCTCAAAACCCACGGCACCTCGATGGTGGACGTGATTGAAAATAATTTCCCCAAGCTGCCAGAACACATACACGTGGTGCGCCCTGGCGACGAGACCAACACCTACGACCTGGTCGAGACTGCCGATTTTGGCATTGTCTACACCACCACCGTCGGCTTGGAAATGGCGATGACCGGGCTGCCTGTGGTAGTGACCGGCAAGACCCACTACGCCGAAAAAGGCTTCACGTTCGACCCAGCCAGTTGGCAGGATTACGAAAACATCCTCTCCAAGCTCGCAGTTGACCCCAACGCCATGCGCCTGAGCCAAAAACAGGTGGAACAAGCCTGGCTGTACGCTTACTTGTTCTTCTTTGAGTTCTCGCTGCCCTTCCCCTGGCATCTGCTTTGGCTGCACGAGGACTTTGAAGCCCGCCCGATGCGCTTTGTGCTATCGCCCGAAGGCCAGCAGCGTTACGCTCAGACCTTTGGCTATCTGCTGGGCGACCCGCTAAGCTGGGCAGCCCGTGGGCTGGCAAGATTGCCTTCACTTTCCGAACAAGAGGAGACTCGCCAATGAGTCCTGATTCCGTCAAAAAAGAAATCGGTCAGTTCTATGACCAGATCGGCTGGCAGCTGGAAGGCGACGTTTATCAAAACGCCCGCTACGAAGACCTGCGCCCGGTTTCATCCGAATATATTCACCGCTGCCATTTGCGCGTCAAACGCCATCTTGCGCCAAAGGGAGACTTCCTGCTGGATGCCGGCTCCGGTCCGGTGCAGTACGACGAGTACCTGACCTATTCGCAGGACTACCGTTACCGGGTCTGTATGGACCTTTCGGTGGTTGCCCTGCAGGAAGCCCGCAAGCGTCTGGGCGACAGGGGCGTTTATGTCAACGCCGACATCGCCAACCTGCCTTTCAAGGATGACACCTTCGACGGCATCGTCTCTCTGCACACCATCCATCACGTGCCGATTGAAGAAAAGGTGGGGGTCTACAAAGGGCTGCATCGCACTCTCAAGCCCGGTCGCAGCATGGTGACTGTAGATGGCTGGGCGGAAGTGCCTCTTAGCAAGGCGATGAACTTCTTTATGCGCATTGCCAACCGCCTGCGCCGTTGGACGGGCAAGGAAGCCCCAAAAATGCCCCCGGATGTACAGCCAAACGGACAAAATGGCGAAATCGCGAAGCAGCCTGCAGGCACTTTCGTGCTCAAAACCAGCGCGAAATGGTTCCACAGCGTCATGAAAGATCAACTGCCCTACGAGATTCGCGTTTGGCGCAGTGTATCGGTAAAATTCTTACGTTCAGCGATCCAACCCGAATGGGGCGGGCGTTTCTGGCTCAGAATACTGTATCGGCTCGAGGAATGGTTTCCGCGTACCTTCGGCGAAAAAGGTCAGTACCCGCTGATCGTGATCAAAAAGTAAAACGCTCTAAGCGTCAAGGAGATATTATGGATTGGCAGAATAAAGTTGTCCTGGTTACCGGCGGCACCGGATCTTTTGGTAAAAAATTTATCCGCCTGATGTTGGATGAGTATCACCCGTCAAAGATCATCGTTTTCAGCCGGGACGAGCTGAAACAGCACGAAATGCGCACCACCGGCGGCTTCGATCACCCTTCGATTCGCTATTTCATTGGCGACGTGCGCGACCGCGAGCGCCTTTCGCGCGCCTTTTACGGCGTGGACATTGTGGTGCACACCGCCGCGCTAAAGCAGGTGCCCGCCTGCGAGTACAACCCGATGGAAGCCATCAAAACCAACATCCTCGGTTCAAGCAATGTGATCGAAGCGGCGATCGAAAATGGCGTCAGCAAGGTGATGGCGCTTTCCACAGACAAAGCCGTCAATCCGGTCAATCTCTACGGCGCCACCAAGCTGGCTGCCGAGAAGTTGATGGTCCAGAGCAACGCCTATGCCGGTGGACGCAACACGCGCATCTCCTGCACACGCTACGGAAACGTGGTCGGTTCACGCGGGTCGGTCGTGCCCCTGTTCATCAAACAGCGCCCAACGGGCGTTTTGACCATCACGGATGACCGCATGACCCGCTTCTGGATCTCGCTGGAGCAAGGCGCGCGCTTTGTGATCCGCTGCATCGAGCAGATGCAGGGCGGTGAACTCTTTGTGCCGAAGATCCCCAGCATGAAAATGACGGATCTTGCCAGGGCGATAGCCCCGGAAGCGGAAATCCGCACGATCGGCATTCGCCCGGGTGAGAAACTGCACGAATCGCTGATCTCCGAAGATGAAGCCCGCACCACAGTGGAGTTAGATGACATGTACGTGGTCCAGCCGGCTGGCGAACCGCTCTGGTTTGGTCACGCCTGGACCGAAAAAGGGCGTGCCCTTCCCGAAGGTTTCACCTACACCAGCGCCAACAACACCGAGTGGTTGGATGTGGATGGCATCAACGCTATCATCAAGCCGATCGAAGCAGAATTGACTGGAGAAGTGAAGAAATAATGACCCGCCTGCTTGTCACCGGCGCCAGCGGAATGCTGGGCGTAAACCTTGCTCTCCTTGCCCTGAACAGGGGCTATGAGGTTCTAGGCTGGACGAACTCCCGCCTTTTGGTTGACGCGCCTTTTACCACCCGCGCGGTGGACTTCAGCAACCCTCAAGACCTGGCGCAGGCCTTCGAAGCCGCCCAGCCGGACGCGCTAATCAACTGCGCCGCGCAGGCAAACGTGGACGCGGCTGAGAAGCATCCTGAGCATGCTTTCCGCGTCAATGCTGTAGCCGCCGGGGAACTGGCGCTGATGGCCCGGAGTGCCAACGTGCCGATGATCCAGCTTTCCACTGACGCTGTGTTTGATGGGATTACAGGCAATTACACAGAAACCGACGCCCCCAACCCGCAGAACACTTATGCCAAAAGCAAGCTGGCTGGCGAGCAAGCCGTGGCGAAAGCAAATCCCGAGGCTGCCATTGCCCGCGTGGTTTTCCACGGCTGGTCTCTGACGGGCATGCGCAGCCTGGCTGAATTTTTCTACAACAACCTTACTACCGGCAAACCTGTGAACGGCTTTACCGACATGTTTTTCTCGCCGCTCTACGCCGGGCACCTGGCAGAAGCGCTTTTGGAAATGCTCGAAAAGCACCTGACCGGCCTTTTTCATGTATATTCACCCGAGAGCCTGAGCAAGTACGATTTTGGGTTGCGCCTGGCAAACGAGTTGGGTTTGGACGCAAGCCTGATCCGCCCGATTTCAGCGCTCGACTCCGACCTGCTCACCCAACGTTCGCTTAACCTGAGTATGAACACCGACAAACTCCAGGCTGCCCTTGGCAAGCCGTTGCAAAACCAAGCTGAGGGGCTGCGCGCTTTGCACGCCGACCTCGACTCTGGTCTGCGCCAAACATTGCTTTCACTCAACCGCTAAGGAGAGAACACATGGAACTCAAAATTGGTAACACCCTGATTGGAGATAATCACCCCACCTGGTTCATCGCCGACATCGCCGCCAACCACGACGGCAGCCTTGAGCGCGCTCTGCACCTCATCCACCTCGCCCACGAAGCCGGCGCGGATGCCGCCAAGTTCCAAAACTTCCGCGGACCTGAAATCGTCTCGGATTATGGCTTCAGCCACATGAACGCGCAGGTCTCGCACCAGGCAAAATGGAAAAAATCTGTCACCCAGGTCTATGACGAAGCCTCGGTGCCTTTCGACTGGACCCCAATCCTCAAGGAAGAATGCGACAAAGTGGGCATCACCTACTTTTCAGCCCCCTACGACTTTGACGCCATCGACATGCTCGATCCCTTCGTGCCCGCCTACAAGATTGGCTCGGGCGACATCACCTGGATTGAAGCCTGCCTGCGTATGGCGCGCAAAGGCAANNGCAGCCTGTCCTGCTCGCCACTGGTGCCTCCACCATTGGCGATGTCCAGCGGGCAGTTGACGCTATCCTGGCAGTAAACCCGCAGTTGGTGCTGATGCAATGCAACACCAACTACACTGCCGCCGACGGCAACTTTGACAACATCCACCTCAACGTCCTCAAGGTTTACCGTCAGATGTGGCCTGACCTCATCCTGGGTCTTAGCGATCATACCCACGGGCATGCCACCGTGCTTGGTGCCGTGGCTCTGGGCGCGCGCGTGGTGGAGAAGCACTTCACCGATGACAACCACCGCGAAGGTCCCGACCATGCCTTTGCCATGAACCCAACCAGTTGGGCTGAGATGGTGACCGCCACCCGCCAGTTGGAACGCGCGATGGGCTCTGCCAACAAGACCATCGCGGATAACGAGCACGATACGGCAGTGGTGCAGCGCCGCTGCCTGCGTGCCGCGCAGGATATCAAAGCTGGCCAGACGCTGACGCGCGAGATGATCGACGTTTTACGCCCTGCCACACCCGGCGCGATTATGCCTTATGATATCGAACTGGTTGTGGGGCACATCGCCCGCCAGGACATCCCCTCCGGGCAGGAACTGCGCTGGACGCAGCTTGGATAGGAACTGATGCGCATTTTGTACTTTACGCGTGCCGATTCTGTGCACGATCAACGGTTTTTGACAGCCCTGGCTGAAAGCGGGCACGAGGGTTTCGTGCTGCGCCTCAACCGAGGTGAATACCCCACGCCCAGCGGTATTACAGCCCTTGAGTGGAGCGGCACCAAAAACCAGCTGACTGAAAATGACATCCCCCGCCTCACGCAGGAACTTGGCGAAGTGCTTAAGTCCGTTCAA
>MTKZ01114476.1_pt2 | contig 10733 bp, 10 predicted proteins | sample 1042781 | NCBI WGS metagenome assembly MTKZ01 (sample SAMN06212207, study PRJNA360539) | anaerobic digester metagenome | biome: Wastewater treatment plant; material: sludge; isolation source: anaerobic digester fed with sludge from wastewater treatment plant | place: Denmark: WWTP Viborg ...
GAACGCCGGATACTCGGAGGACCGGGTCATCGCCGATCCCGATTTGAATTCGGCGTTTGTCGCTGCCTGTCGGCAACGCGGGCTCACCGAGGCCCCGGTAGATTTGAACCTCAGATTGCTGAATCTGCGCAAGCGTGGTGGATTCGCCGGGTGTACGAGTCGCACGTCAATCCCGCGCCAGGACGAGTTCGCATTCGCGGCGGAGATGGCTGTGCGATGTCTCGAACGGAAGCATCGAACCACGCTCGACCGCATTTTGTGTGATCCCGGTCTGGCTGCGGAGTTTGATGAGGTGGCGCAGCGTATCGCGCCGGGCTTCACGCCCCTCCAATACAGATGGGCAGCTCTGCGTCTGCGGAAGAAGAGCAGTCTGAAACCCGAACTCCTCGCCAGGGTCGTACCGGCGCAAGTCGTCGGCCCTGTGGTGGCAGCCGAGGTGGACATCTCGCTTGTTCCGAACGAACAGGGACTCTACATATTCACAACGCGTGAGAGCGTTCTGTACATCGGGGAGGCGAAGAATCTCCGCGCTCGATTACGGAAGCATCTGGAGCATTCCGACAATAAGTTTCTTGCGCGACACATCTGGGAATGCGGGATGGCCGATCTGTTGGTTGAGTATCATGTTCTGCCCCCTGATACGCGGACAGACGTGCGCAAGGCAATGGAACTCGAACTGATTCGTTCACGGCGAGCAGACTTTAATGTGCAACGATGACGCTTCCTCAGATAACGACATGACGAAACTTGACCTTGCGATCGCATTCTGCGGATTGTTCGAGGCCGAACTGCTTGTCGAGCTGATGCTGAGGTACTGGAATCACCCCCGCGCTTCGGATAGGGACTTCCGCAACTATTTGCTTGAGGCGACCGCGGGGATTCTGAATCGCTCACGGGAGGGTGAGCAGTTTGTCGAGGAGCTTCCTGCGGAAGATATGAATTTCGTCGCGGCACTCTGGTACGCCGAAACCTGTCAGCTTACTGAGGTGAAGGAAGCAGACACAGAAGCACGGCAGTTCTGGTTGACCAGCGTCCGCCGTGCGCTGCCGTCATGCTTCTGTTCTCCCGATGACCTGACTTGACCCTCGGCAAGACCTTTGCTGAGCATCCGACAGTCCAGTAGGATCCCGCCATNNGGGGTGTGTGGCAGCAAGTGAGCACGGTGTGACGGCGCTAGGAGCCCAAGTCGAGAAGCTCTCGCGGGAATTCGAATTCACCGAGGGGGCGACCTGCGACCCCGAAGGTAACGTGTATTTCACCGACCAGCCCAACGATCGCATCATGAAATGGAGCGTCGACGGTAAGCTCTCGGTGTTCATGAAGCCGAGCAATCGATCCAATGGCATGATGTTCGACACCAAAGGGAACCTGTACTCCTGCGCGGACGAGAAGAACGAACTCTGGCTGATCGCGCCGGACAAGAAGGTGACCGTACTGGTGAAGGAGTACAAGGGCAAGCTGCTCAACGCGCCCAACGACGTATGGCTGCGGCCCGACGGCGGCCTGTATTTCACCGATCCGTGGTACAAGCGCGACTGGTGGAAGCGCGGACCGCAGGAGCAAGAAGTGGAAGGGGTCTACTATCTCGCCCCGCAGCGCAAGGAAGACAGGCCCGGCACCGCCAGACGGCTCACCCGGGTCATCGACGATCTCGAGACGCCCAACGGTATCACCGGCACGCCGGATGGAAAGGCCCTCTACGTGTCCGACCTCAAGGCCCAACGTACATACGTCTACGACATCCGCCCGGACGGATCGCTGACGAACAGACGATTGTTCTGCGAAATGGGCTCGGACGGCATGACCGTCGACAGCGAGGGCAACGTGTACCTGACCGGCAAGGGCGTGACGGTCTTCGACAAGGCCGGCAAGCGGATCGACCACATCGACGTGCCGGAAGAATGGTCGGCCAACGTCTGTTTCGGCGGCAAGGACCGCAAGACCCTGTTCATCACCGCCAGCAAGGGGCTGTACGCGGTGAAAACGCGCGTCCGGGGCGTGAACGACCAAGGCGGCAAGTAGACGAACATCCACTCCCCGGCGCATCCGACGACGGCGGCAGGTGGCGNNGGCGGCAGGTGGCGGCATGACCGGAGCGAAACGACTGCGGCGGCGTGGCGTATTGCGTCCGCACCCCGGTTCGGTGACAATCCTCTGACGGCGCCGGCTACCATATCGATTGTCACGTTTGTCAGAGGTGTCACATGTCTGAAGTGCTTCAATATGCCAAACGCGAGGATGCCATATCCGCAGGCCATGGCCAAGCTTGGCAAGTCGGTGAGCTTCCCTCGCCGCCTGCCAAGAGTCTGGGCAGTTACTTTCGACTGGCCGGGCCGGGGGCAATCATCCTGTCACTGTCCATCGGCAGCGGCGAGTGGCTGCTCGGCCCCAAGACGGCGGTCGAGCATGGGACCAGCTTGCTGTGGATCTGCACCATCGCCGTGATCCTCCAGACCGTCTTCAATATCGAATGGATCCGGTACACATTGTACTGCGGCGAGCCGATCATGGTCGGTTTCACGCGACTGGCGCCGGGTCCGCGGTTCTGGCGGGTGATCTGGCTGGTGTTGCTGTTTCTCTCCGTGGGGCCGGGGTGGGCGTTGGCGTCGGCAACGGCCATGGCGGCGATGATCCTCCGACGGCTCCCGCAGGATGGTAATCCGAGCGACAGGCTCATGGTCATGGCGTGCGGCTTCGTCGCGATGCTTCTCGTCCTTCTGCTGCTTTCCATCGGCAAGAGCGTGCAGCGTTCGATCGAGCGCTTTTCGTGGATCGGCTGCGCATTCATCTTCTCGGGGCTGCTGTTTCTGGTGATCCGGTTCGTGCCGTGGTCAACGTGGGCAAGCACCGCCACGGGCTTCGTCGAATTCGGCCAGATGCCGACCGGCGTCAGCCCCGTCCTGCTCGCCGCGTTTGCCGCATACTCGGCGGCCGGAGGGATCTTCAACACCGCCACTTCCAACTGGTCGCGTGACAAAGGGTATGGGATGGGCCAAGTCGTCGGGTACATTCCGGCCCTGATCGGCGGCGACAAGGTCACAGTCGGTGCCTCGGGCACGGTGTTCCGGGTAAACGACGCCTCGCTTCCGCGCTGGAAAACGTGGTTGTGGTACGTTCGAGCGTACCAGTTGACCCTGTTCGGACTCGGGGCCATGCTGGGGATGTACTTCTGCGTGCTGCTGGCCGTCGGTCTCATCCCGGCCGGTACAAATCTGGCCGGGTGGAGCATCGCGGCTTACCAGGGCGAGGCCGTGGGGCGCGAAATCGGCCCGACCGGCTGGCTGCTCGTGCTGGGCACCGGTGCGTGGGTTCTCTTCACCACGCAGGTCAACTGCAGCGATGCTTGCGTCCGGCAGAGCACGGAGCTGCTCTGGCAGACCAGCCACGTGGTAAGGAGCTGGTGCCGCGGCGACATCCGCAGGCTCTACTATGGGATACTCGCCGCCTTCGTGCTCTGGACCGGGGCCCTTTTTACCGTGGGTACCCCGCTGAGCCTGGTCATCCTGTCGGCCAACGTCGCCGGCGTCGTATTCGTCGTCGCGGGCATCCAGGTGCTTCTGGTCAACCACCGCCTCCTGCCCCGGGCGTTGAGGCCCAGCGTGCTCACGCGCTGCCTGATCGCTGTCATGGTGATCTTCTACGGGATCTTCGCGGCCGCCTCGATCTGGGACAAAATCACGGCTTCGAAAGCCCCACCCACGACCGCCCCGGTCTCCGCTCCGGCTACCGCCCCGCCAACGAGCGGGCCGGCCAGTGCTCCAATCGCCACCCCAGCGGCCGGTGCAGCAGAGTTATGCCCCGGTCTCCCCGACCTCTGCCCGTTCAACGGCCAGGAATCGGTCACAGGGGAAGTCACTCCGGGCCGTCAGCATCTGACGCCCAAGAATGCCCCGACAGACATGAGACAACGCAGCCTCACCCTCGACCCTTCCACAAACTCACGGCGTTTCTCGTCGGTGCCCGAAAGCTCAGCCTGGGCAGTATCGGTCTCGAAACAGCATCTTGTTTTCGAGCCGATGTATCGTACGTTTAGGTCATGACAGTGCCGAAGTCATGGTCTGATTATCGGGCCAGCCGCCTTCGCCTCGGCTGTGCCCCTGTAAGACCGGTTAATGCACACATTCCTCGCGATGGCACTGAGCCGGAAGCGCCGGACAGCAGGCCGGTTGTCATCGCGAGAAGAATCTTCAACATTCTCGTGCCGCTGTGCGCCATCCTCTTCGCGTGGGCGCACGCGGTAGCGTTTATCCAGACGCTGCGGATCAGCATTCTGATCATCCTGGCCAAGGCCGCGCTGGAGATTCAGTTCTACGTCCGCAGATCCACGGGGCCGTTCATCAGCACATCCGCCTATGCCTGGCTGGTCGCGCTGTGCGGGACGATTGGGCCCCTGATGCTTCGTCCGACGGACGACGCGTCCGATTTCTCCGTCGCTACGGGGATGCAGGNNTCCGACGGACGACGCGTCCGATTTCTCCGTCGCTACGGGGATGCAGGTCATCGGCCTGGCCATGCTGGTTTGTGTCGTCTGTACGCTTAACCGGAGCGGCGGAATCCCGGTCGCCAAACACGGCATCAGGAGGGACGGCCTCTACCACTTCGTGCGCCACCCCATCTACCTGGCGTTCATGTTCAGCCAGTACGGCTACGTGCTGAACCACACCAGCCTCTACAACGTCTTCATCCTCGCTCTTGCGACCAGCTTTCAGATCCTCCGCATCAACGAAGAGGAGCGTCTGCTGCTCGACGACGAGGAGTACCAGGGATACACGGAACAGACACGCTGGCGGGTCATTCCGTGGGTGTTCTGAAGGCAGACAATGTAAGCGTTTAGTCCCCGCAGAGACGGGGGGTGGAGTCGCCCACCGGCGAGTGTTACCTGCTCGCCACCTTGGATCGTCTGAGCGTCCTGGGCGTCACAATTGGCACCGTGAGGCCGGGATCGATTCGGGCGGGCTGCGGTTTGGCCTTTGCCGCAACGTGATGGTCGCGGACCAGTCCCTGGCGGTTGTCGACGCCGTCCCAGCAGTAGGTGCAAAGCTTCTCCTTGGGTAGCCCGATGGCCGCGACGAGGTCGTCGAGCTTCTGATACTTAAGGGTCGTCAGGCCGAGCTGGTGACGAATCCGCTCGACCATGGCGCAGTATTTGGCGTTCCTGCAATCGGCGTACTCACTCAGGCACGGATGACGGCCGTTGATCTCCTTGATCGCTTTTCGGGCGGCGAGGTCCAACTCGGACTTGGACCTCGAGAAGTTGAGGAACTTGCAGCCGAAGACCAGCGGCGGGCACGCCGGCCGCATGTGCACCTCTTTGGCGCCGTGGTCGAACAGCGACCGGATGGTCTTGCGAAGCTGGGTGCCGCGAACGATCGAGTCTTCACAGAACAAGAGTCGCTTGCCCTTGATCAGGTCGCGGATGGGAATCAGCTTCATGCCGGCGACGAGATTGCGGGTTTCCTGGTCCGGTGGCATGAAGCTCCGCGGCCAGGTGGGCGTGTATTTGACGAACGGCCGCTGGTAGGGCACGCCGGCCTCGTTGGCGTAGCCGATCGCGTGGCTGGTACCCGAGTCAGGTATGCCGGCCACCAGGTCCACCTTGACGTTGTCGTTACGGGCCAGGGCCGCCCCGCAGCGGTAGCGGACGACTTCAACGTTGGTGTGCTCGTAGCTCGACGCCGGGTAGCCATAGTAGACCCACAGGAACGAGCAGATCTGCATGCGGTCGCCCGGCGGGCTCTTCCGCTCCACGCCGTCCTGGGTCATCAGCACGATCTCACCCGGACCAAGATATCGATCGACCTCATAACCGAGATTGGGCAGCGCGGTCGTCTCGATCGTCACCGCCCAAGCCCCGGCCTTGCGACCGATCACCAGCGGCGTGCGGCCGTATTTGTCGCGGGCGGCATAGATCCCCTCCTTGGTCAGCAGCAGCAGCGAACATGAGCCGTCGACCGACTCCTGCACGTTGCGAATGCCGTCGACGAAAGAACTCTCTTGATTGATGAGTGTGGCCACCAGTTCCGTCGGGTTGATCTCGCCACCGCTCATCTCCGAGAAGTGAATCCGCCGTTCGCCGAAGGCCTTCTGGGCGAGGGCGTTTACGTTCTGCACGGCGCCGACGGTCACAATGGCATACGCACCCAGGTGGCTGCCGATGATAAGCGGCTGATCCTCATAGTCGCTGATGACGCCGATGCCCCGATGCCCGTGCATCCGGCCGATGTCGTCCTCGAACTTGGAGCGAAACTGGGCATTGGTGATATCGTGAATGAAGCGGGTGTAGCCGCTGCCGTTGGCCATCGCCAGCCCGCCCCGTTTGGTGCCCAGATGCGAGTGGTAGTCGGTCCCGTAGAAAAGGTCGTGTGTGCAATCCTCGCGAGAAGCTGCTGCGAACAAACCGCCCATGAATTGCTCCTTCTGCCTGTCGCCGCCGATCAGCGGTGCGCCTGGTTCCGGCGTTTCAGTCCGTGGCGCTCTCCGGTCGGCCGCCGGGGTCTGCGGGAAATGGAGTCTCACGTGCCGTCGGCAACCCGCACACCGCGGATCTGGCCGACACGCAGCCATCTCACACGATCAGCAATTGTGATGCAGTCGATCAGCCGCTCAAGACTGATCTGATCGCAACCTATCTTGCCGCCGTGCCTTATGCAAGCGGAGAGACCGCCCACCTGTCCTACCGGCTGTGAGTTCCAAAGGGCGACGGGCGCTAAATCATTGATTTTCGGGGGATTGCGGCGGCGGTTGCCCACCTGTCCATCCGGGCGGATCGCCCACCGTGCAGGAACCGGACGGGTCATCCTGCCGGCCGATCGCCGCACGAAACGGGGCATGCAGAGCCGCAGGCGGCATGTTACAATACTGACACAGTCACTTCACCTGTTTCTACAGGAGATACGGCCATGGCAACGACCCAGTTGCGACGCGGCATGCTGATTCGGCACCAAAACCACGTCTACGAAGTCGCCGATTTCCAGGAACGGCATACCGGCAAACAGAAGCCCACCGTCCACGTGGCTCTACGCGACGTCCGTGACGGCCGGCCGGTCGACCGCTCGCTCAACGACCTTGAGCCGATCGACGAGGTCACCCGCGCCTTCCGCCAGATGCAGTATCTCTATCACAAGGATCAGGCGCGGGTGTTCATGGACTGCGAGACGTTCGAGGAATACGAGCTGACCGAGCCGCAGATCCGCGGCGGCAGCGAATTCCTGATCGAGGGTGAGGAATACCGCGTCTCGTTCATCGACGGCTCGCCGGCCTTCCTCGATCTGCCCGACACCATCGCGGTCAAGATCACCATGACCTCGCCGCCCGAGCACTCCGTCGGCGCCGCATCGAACATCACCAAGGAGGCAACCCTGGAGAACGGCCTGCAGATCCGCGTACCGCTGTTCCTGAAGACCGGCGACGTGATCCGGGTGGACACGCGGACAAAAACCTACTCGGGCAAGGAACACGGATGAGCCATCGTCCGGTCGTTGACCTGACCTACCGTTAAGCAAACACGATTCGCGCAAGAATCATGTCGAACACAGCGCCGAGAAACACCGACACCAGCCCCACAACCGGGATCAGCCAAACGACTGCGGTTCTGCCGCTCGATGCCTGCCCCCGAGCGGCAATTGCCTTGGCCAGCGCCACCCACCACCAGAGGATCATCAGGGCCGGAACGGCCATCATCGCCAGTTGCAGGCAGGCCATGACAGATGGGTCGCGTGTCGCCGCGGAATCGGCGATTTCGAAGATGATGCGCGGCACGAAGAGCACGACCGCGCACGAGATGGGGAAGTAGGTGGAGAAGCAGGCACAAAGGGTGCGCCAGAACCGGTATTCAGCTCCCATCGGAACCGCCAAGGGTTTGACGAGGCGAGCCAGCAGCAGGGCGATGATCACTTCGCAGAAGAGCGTGCCGATGACGGGGCCGACCGAAAACAGAAGAGCATATCCCGCGGCATCCGCATCGTAGCTCATGATCGCAGCGGCGATGAAGATGACGAACACGCCGGTGCCTCGCATCGCCCACCCGTACGTCGTTGCATTGGCTTTCCAGGCCATGGGCGGCAGTTCCCTGGCCAGCCGACCGGGACGGGTCAGGCTGTCCGTCAACACGAGGCCATCCTGGTCGGGGTTGTCTGAGCGCGTGAAACTCAGCGGCAAGTCCCGCTCTGTGCTCCAGCGAATCAGCCTTTCACGGTTGAAGTGGTTGCCGCACTCCGGGCAGCGGTCTTCAGGCGTGCCCCTGACGTTGTAGTCGCAGTGCGGGCAGAGCAAATCGAGGTCGATGGCCGGAGATTGCCCGCTCTCGGATTGCGCCGCGGAATCTGTGGTGCCGGGATGGTCCATGCGACATAACCTCAAGGAGAATCGTCAGGTCGTTGACCTGACCTACCGCCTTGACTCATCCTTCCGCCTTCATCCTTCCATCGCCCCCGCCCCTCGCCCCTACAGGATAAACCGGCTCACATCCTCATCCTTGATGATCTCCGCCAGGCGTTTGCGCACGTCGGGCTCGTCGATGACCACCGTTTCACCGGATCGCTCGGAGGCGCTGAAGGATAGATCCTCGACGACCTTCTCCATGATGGTGTAGAGCCGGCGGGCACCGATGTTGAGAGTGTTGCGGTTGACCTGCCAGGCAATCTCGGCCATGGCCTCGATGGCGGCCGGCGTAAATTCGAGTCTGACTCCTTCGGTGGCCATCAGGGCGATCTGCTGCAGCGTCAGGGCGTTCTGCGGTTGAGTGAGGATGCGAACGAAGTCGTCCTTGCTCAGGTCGCCCAGTTCGACGCGGATGGGGAAGCGGCCCTGGAGCTCGGGCATCAGGTCCGACGGCTTGCTGATGTGAAAGGCCCCGGCGGCGATGAACAGGATGTGGTCGGTGCGAACCAGGCCGTGCCGGGTGCCCACGGTGCTACCTTCGACGATGGGGAGCAGATCGCGCTGGACACCCTGACGCGAGACGTCCGGCCCGTGCAGGCTGCCGGTGCTGGCGATCTTGTCAAGTTCGTCGATGAAAATGATCCCGCTGTTCTCGGTCCGGCGGATGGCCATCTCGGTGACCTTCTCGCGGTCGATAAGCTGATCGCAGGCCTGTTGGAAAAGCGCCTTGCGGGCCTCGCGCAGTGGCAACCGGCGGTTCTTTCGCTGCTGAGGGATGAGCTTCTCGAAGAAGTTCTGGATTTCCGGATCGAGTTGATCGACGCCGAAGGTGGCCATCATGCCGGCCGGCATCGGGCGCTCCTCGGCGGTGATCTCGACGTCGCGGTCGTCGAACTCGCCGTCCCGCAGCTTCTGGCGGAACTTCTCGCGCGTGCGGTGGCGCTGCTGGGCCGCATCGCTGTTGGGGTCATCGTCGGCATCGGTGGCCCCGGCCGGCAAAAGTGCATCGAGCAGACGCTCCTCGGTGACCCGCTCGGCTTCCTGGCGGACGACCTCGGTCTGTTCGGAACGGACCATCTGAATGGCCAGGTCGAGCAGGTCGCGGATCATGCTCTCGACGTCCCGGCCGTGGTAGCCGACCTCCGTGTACTTGCTGGCCTCGACCTTCACGAACGGGGCGTTGACCAGCTTGGCCAGCCGCCGGGCGATCTCGGTCTTGCCCACGCCGGTCGGGCCGATCATCAGGATGTTCTTGGGGCCGACCTCGCCGCGCATCTCCTCGGGCAACTGCTGCCGCCGCCAGCGGTTCCGCACCGCGACGGCCACCGCCCGCTTGGCCTCATCCTGCCCGATGATGTACTGGTCCAGAGCCTCAACGATCTGTCTGGGGGTCAGGTCTTTCATGGCTCGCTTGCGTTACTCCTGTGGCGTTACGCACGTTGTCACCGGCCGACATTCTACTGGAAACCGGGCTCACAGAGCAGTGGCCCGAGGATTTGTCGAAAACTCGCAGACATAATCCGCCAGCAGTATCATGCCCTCATGATCGCCTCCGGCAGTCCGAGCGAGGAAGGCTTCTGCGCCAAATGCCGCTACCCGCTGCGCGGCCTGCCCGAGCCGCGATGCCCGGAATGCGGGGAGGCATTTGATCCCGCGAATGCTTGTACATTTCTGGTTGCGAAACAACGATGGGCCTTGGGCCCGGTCTCCCGGCGTCTCTGGAACCCTCCGACATGGAGACTTCACGCTTTGTCAGCCATACCGGCGGTGCTGATTCTGTTCAGCTATTCGGTGCCCGGCCAAGTCACCATTCTTCGGGATCTCGGCTCTCTCATCGCAATTGCCCTGTTGGTATTCTGGCTTTTGCGACTCCTCGCGTCACTGGCCGTTGACATCATCTATCGCCCTCCTGCCGATCAGAGGCGTGCCCCAGGACCATGGCTGCTGACGCCCTTAATCATCTTCGTGACAGCCGTCCTCTGCCGCTTGGACGTGCCGGCACATGTGGCGTTCGCTCTCAGCAGGCCGTCCCTCGATCGCCTCGCCGCCCGAGCGGCCACCACGCCATTGAGTTCGCCCCTCATGGACCGGTGGGTCGGCGTATATCCCGTCAAGGAAATTCGCAGAAGACACGGTGGCATACGGATATGTGTTCTGGGAACCTACGGTCTTGGCGGCGGGCTCGCCTGGTTCCCGCAAGGACCACCCGTCAGCAGTGAATACGTCTACTTTCATTGGTGCGATTCCTGGTACGGCTGGCATGACATGGCACGGGGAAATTGGTGACGGGAACACGAGTACCTATGGCATTGACCACCTGCTGTCAGGCCGCCCAGCCGAATCTCCGATCCTAT
>MTKZ01005000.1_pt1 | contig 10732 bp, 12 predicted proteins | sample 1042781 | NCBI WGS metagenome assembly MTKZ01 (sample SAMN06212207, study PRJNA360539) | anaerobic digester metagenome | biome: Wastewater treatment plant; material: sludge; isolation source: anaerobic digester fed with sludge from wastewater treatment plant | place: Denmark: WWTP Viborg ...
GAGAATATTATTATTGACTTGTTTTGCTCTCTTTTTGTTTAATTGTAATTCATCATCGAAAAAAGACCCCGGTCAGGCTATGGATGACACAGCAAGGATGGATAATCCTCCGGCTAATACATTAACTTTCACAATAGAGCCGGTAAAAATATTGGCTTCAGATATTCCTGTTTCGCTAAAAGTGAAAGGTAAAATCCAGGCTGCATGGAAATGGACTGATAAGCAGGGAGACAATATTCTTATTACTACTCATGTAGAACCGTATGATGATAAAAGGAAGAATGAGTATGGGGAAGAAGGACAGACGGCCGAACTCCATGCAGTACTTTTTCTTAAAAAAGGAGATAGATACGAAAATATATGGATGTTGAATGATGAAGAAAAGTCCTGTCCCTTTGATATTACCTGTGCTTTTATCGAAAATTCCACCACCATCACCGATCTGGATAAGGATGGTTTTGCAGAAGTGAAGCTGCAGTATTCACTCGCCTGCCGGAGTGATGTTTCACCTGCAACAATGAAAATAATGATCTATGAAAATGGTGAAAAGTATTCTCTATCTGGTCTTATGTGGCTACCCTATAGTCCCGATTTTAAATATGATGTAACTGAAAAGGATGTAAATCTTGAAAATGTTCCAAAGCTGAAGGATGAAACAGAAGAAATGCTCAGGTCTTTTGGCCGTTATCAAAGCGAAAAAGATTTTACTAAAGCCCCATCTGAATTTCTGACCTTTGCCCGTAGCGAATGGTTAAAGTATTCAAAGGAAAAAATGGGCGAATAAGTTTATCAATTGAAAGCATCTCAGCAAAATCTTAATGTTCAGAAATGGGTAGCAGTGGTTTCTGTACTGCTGCTTGTCGTAAAATTTGTTGCTTATTATACTACGCATTCAGTAGCTATTCTAACTGATGCATTGGAGAGTATCGTTAACGTAACCGCCGGATTCATAGGTTTATATAGTTTGTATGTGGCTGCTAAGCCCCGTGATGAAGACCATCCTTATGGACATGGAAAAGCTGAGTTTCTCTCTGCAGCCGTGGAAGGAACATTGATTGGCAGTGCAGGTGCTATCATATTATATAAAGCCACCAAGAATTTAATCACCCCGGCAGAGCTGCATCAAATTGATTACGGAATCTGGCTGGTTGCAGGAACAGCTATCATAAATTTTATTGTTGGCTATTTTTGTCTTCGTATCGGGAAGAAAAATAATTCAATGGCATTGGCGGCCAGTGGTAAACATCTGCAAACTGACACCTGGTCAACTGTAGGAATTATTGGAGGCCTGGTTCTGCTTTATATTACCGGTTATAAATGGATTGACAGTGCTATAGCTATGCTCTTTGGTTTTTATATCATTTTTACCGGGTACAATATCTTACGTCGTTCTATTGCCGGAATTATGGATGAGGCAGATACAAAATTACTTACAAGACTGGTGCAGGTATTAAACGCAAACCGAAGAGGAAACTGGATTGACCTGCATAACCTGCGGGTAATAAAATATGGCAGTGTATTGCATATGGATTGCCACCTTACAGTGCCCTGGTACCTAAATGTACATGAAGCTCATCTTGAAATAGATGCATTGGCTGAGCTGGTCCGGAAAGAATTTGGTGAATCCAGGGAACTATTTGTACACTCAGATGGTTGCCTTCCTTTCTCTTGCCAGATTTGTAATAAATCGGATTGCCAGGTGAGAAAGAATAATTTTGTACACCGGGTTGACTGGACCCTCGAAAATATTTCACAAAATAAAAAACATGAATTAAAATGAAGGTAACTACCAACTGGAAGAATAAGCATGAGTTTGAAAGTAATCAGGACGCCAATACTATTAAACTGGATGGGAATAAAAAAAATGGCTTTGGCCCCAAAGCGTTATTGTTGGCCGGGCTTGCGGGCTGCTCTGGAATAGATATCGTGGATATATTGGAAAAAATGCGGGTTGAATTTTCTGAGTTTGTTATAGATACAGAAGCAGAGCAAGCAGTAGACCACCCCAAAGTATTTACAAAAGTTATGATTACCTACAGGATAAAAACAGACTTAGTAAATGCAGATAAAGTAGCAAAGGCAATAGCATTGTCTCTTGATAAATATTGTGGAGTAGCAGCAATGCTAAAAAAAAATTCACCTGTCGATTATAAGTTGGTTATTGAATAATACATTTCTGATCCATGCTCTCCAAAAAATCTCAATATGCTTTCAATGCACTGGTCTACCTGGCAACCAAATACAAGGAAGGCCCGGTATTGATATCAGAAATTTCTAAAAAGAAGAAAATACCGTTAAAATTCCTTGAAAATATTTTATTAGAGTTGAAAAAAGCAGGAATGCTTGATAGTAAGAAAGGAAAAGGGGGAGGGTATTTTTTAAAAAAGGACCCTTCTAAGATAAAAGTTGCCAATGTAATACGATTATTGAATGGACCAATTGCTATGCTCCCTTGCGTAAGCCTCTATTTTTATGAACGCTGTAAAAATTGTGATGAGAAAAACTGTGGTCTCCATGATATGATGATTGAAGTGAGGGACGCCACCCTTAACATCCTGGAAAATCGAACACTGAACGATTTACTCCTTTAGCTTATTGATTATGTTAATACTTTTCTTTGGATTTGAAATTATTTAAAAGTCTATTGACTTGGTAGGGTAATATTTTAGCCCTATTTTTGTAACTCAAACTTTTCTATTATGGCACTACGACTTGGGGACACCGCTCCTAACTTCACTGCAAAAACGTCTCTTGGCGAAATTGATTTTTATGAATACCTGGGTAATGGCTGGGGAATCTTATTTTCTCATCCTGCTGATTATACACCGGTTTGTACAACGGAATTGGGAAAAACAGCTTTATTACAAGAAGAATTTGCCAAACGTAATGTAAAAGTATTGGCTGTAAGTGTTGATTCCCTTGGTAAACATGAAGGCTGGATAAAAGATATCAATGAAACACAACATACAACTGTCAATTTCCCCATCATTGCTGATGAAGACAGAAATGTTGCCACCTTATATGATATGATTCACCCGAATGCATCTGCAACAACTACTGTCCGTTCTTTATTTGTGATTGGCCCTGATAAAACAGTAAAATTAATTATTACCTACCCGGCCTCTACCGGGAGAAATTTTATTGAGGTATTACGGGTAGTTGATTCATTACAATTAACGGCTAATTACAGCGTAGCCACACCGGCCGACTGGAAGCAGGGTGAAGATGTTATAGTGGCGCTATCGGTTTCAGCAGAGGATGCTATAAAAAAATTTCCTAAAGGGGTAGAAGTAGTGAAACCCTATTTACGATATACTCCCCAGCCTGACCTTATATAAGGATTGATACTGAAGATTGAAGGATATTAAGTAGTTGATGGTCTAGCAATTATTATGTCGCAAGCGATGATATGTTGAATGGTGAAACATCAGGGATTGATTTATCTGCCTTTTTTTCTTTTGGCTAATTGTTGTAATGTAGCTCTCATGTCTTTGGGCAACGGAGCTTCCAGTTCAACCAGTTTTCCATCCATGTCATTAAATGTGAGCTGAAAGGCATGAAGGGCTAACCTCCCCAATATTGGTTTCTCTTCTTCTGCATCTTTAGACAGTTTGAATTTTGATTTCAGTGCTGAAACGAGAATGGGCTTGCCATCGCCATATAATACATCGCAAACGATCGGGTGGCCTATATCTTTCATGTGTACCCTGATCTGGTGGGTTCTGCCGGTATATATCTGGAATTGTACAAAAGAATAAATTTTAAAATCTTCCAGAACCTCATAGTCTGTTACAGACTCCTTCCCATTTCGATGTACAATCATAGTCCCGTTCTTTCCCGGATGTTCTGCAATGGGAGAGTTGATACTCCCTTTATTCTCCATCAGTGAACCAATTGCTAATCCCCGGTAGATTTTTTTGGTTTGTCTTATTTCAAATTGCTTAGAAAGGTGTTTGTGCGTCAGCTCATTTTTTGCAAATACGATAAGTCCGCTGGTGTCTCTATCCAAACGGTGTACGGTAAAGATATCACCATACTTTTCCTTTAGTAATGTTTTTAAGGAGATTTCTTTTCCCTCACGGTCAGGAATGGATAATAACCCGGAAGGCTTATTTAAAGCAACCCAATTATCGTTCTCCGCAATAGTAAACTCCGAAACTTTCATGACTATGATTCTTGTAAATTAGTGTGTGATCAGGGCGGCCTATTTGCCTTTTCCGAAATGTTTCAGGTCCCGTACTTCTTTCTCTGACAGGAAACGAAATTTTCCCCTTTCTATATTTTTTTTGGTAAGTCCTGCAAATATCACCCGGTCAAGCCCTCTGACATCATAGCCGAGAGCTTCAAATATCCGGCGTACAATACGATTACGGCCGCTATGTATTTCAACACCAATCTGAGTTTTATCTTTCATATCTGCATACGCCAGCACATCAACATTCGCCAGGCCATCTTCCAATACAATTCCTTTCAGAATCCTGTCAAAATCAATTTTCTCCAATGGTTTATTCAGCGTAACATGATACACCTTTTTTATTTGATTGCTCGGATGAGTAAGTTTTTGCGCCAGTTCACCATCGTTGGTAAATAATAAAACACCAGAAGTGTTTCTGTCAAGACGGCCCACAGGATATACCCTTTCCGTAGTGGCTTTACCAATTATATCCAGCACCGTTTTTCTTCCCTGTGGATCATCTGTGGTAGTGATATAATCTTTTGGCTTGTTCAATAAAATATAAACAAGATTTTTTGCAAGGAATACCTTTTTCCCATTTACCCTGATATCATCTTTTATCGAAACCTTATGGCCAGGCTCTGTAATAATACTTCCATTTACCTTTACTAATCCTTTCTTAACAAATTCTGCTGCTTCACGTCTTGCGGCAACTCCGGAATGAGCAATGAATTTATTCAATGGCATCTGCCCGTCAGATACGGGCCTGTTATGGACAATTTGAATTGGCGGTGGTGTAGTTGTTCCGGGTACCTTGCTTCTGGCTCCCGGACGCTGGCTTCTCTCCTCTGCTTTCTTCTTATCAAAGTACTCTTCCCGTTCTTTCTTGAATTTTCTTTTTTCCTGTTTGAATTGCTCTTTGATGGCGGCGTTACTTTTCCGGGGGGCAAATTTGCTGAAATTGTCGGTCGGTTTCTTTTTCATGTGTAGTGTTTGCTGTTTTACAACAGTAGTGAGTAGCGAAGATAGGTATTATCGCCGATGCCGGTAAAAGGAAAGCCCCATAGCTACTGCTACAGGGCCGGTTCTCCTAACGAACGGATTATTTAGATCGTTTCTTTCATCTCAGGTCTTTTTCTTTCTCCTTCTGGCCTTTTATGATTAGTATCTTTCAATTTTTTTAATTGCTCTTCGGTAAGCACAGATTTCATATTCTCTTTCTGTTTTTTCATCAATTCTTTCATCTGTTCTTTCTTCTGCTCATCGCTGAGTGATTTGTTTTCACGAATAGTTTTCATCTTTTCGCCCATTTCTTTACGATTTGATTCTATTTTGGCTGATTGTGCATCCGTTAAACCAAGCTCAGTTTTCATTCTCTCTGATCGTTGTTTACCCATTTGCTCTGCTTTGCCTTTCCGGTCAGCCTTCATTTTCTCTAATTGACTTTTTTGTTCGCTGGTAAGTATGCGGTCTGCCGTAGATTTTTGTTACTTGCGGATGTTTTCCAATCTTATCTTATACTCTTTCACAGTAATGTTTTCATTCTTTTTCAGGTCTTCCATTTGCTTATGGAAGGTTTCCCGCTGTGTTTTGAATTTTGCTTTCTGGTCTTCGGTAAGGTTTAGCTTTTGCATGTCCATATGCTGACCGTGTTGCTTACGACCTTTCTGCATATGATGATTTCTTCCTTCCTGCATATGTGGTCTTTCACCTTTTCTTTCCGGTATTTCCTGGGCTTGTATACCCGCAGCTATTGTTAGTACGATTGCCGATAAGATTATCTTTTTCATAGTTTAATTTTTTTATTTGACGCCAACCCGTTACGTAAACCTTCGGTATGGATTTCTAACGGGGATGTCGGACTTGTTAAATATAAATTATCTCCTTTCAGACACTCTATTATTAACAAAGTTTAATAGGGTAAGAATTTATTGTCAGCAAATGCTAAACGCTATTATTAAGAAAGCCCTCAACCTTTTGTAAGTTTCTCAAATTGGTTTGCTTTATATTATTTACTAACTTAATTTACAGGTATTAAGACGACAATTTCCATAATAGAAGATAGCAAAGAGTACCAACAAGCCTTGGTGACTTTGATAGCCGAAAGCAAAGACTTTCAGTTGGGGAAAGTATTTGCTTCAGCAGAAGAAGCTATTCCACATATTCATGAATTTTCAGGGATTGTTATTATTGATATAAAACTGCCAGGTATGAATGGGGCGAAGCTTGTCTCACATATTACTCAGGCCAATAAGGATGTGCAATGCATCATCTGCAGTATGTATGATGACGATGAGTTTATTTTTTCAGCGTTGAAGAATGGAGCGTTGGGTTATCTATTGAAAGACAGTGCTGGTAAACAAATAATTACAGCGTTGGAAGGATTAAAGAATGGCGGATCCCCGATGAGCCCCTATATTGCCCGACGGGTAATTGCAAGTTTTCAGCAGCGGCAAGAGAAGAAGGTTTCGGAACTTCTCAGCGAAAGGGAGCATGAAGTTTTACAACACCTGGCCCAGGGCCTTATCTATAAAGAGATAGGAGAAAAACTATTTATCAGTCATGAAACGGTGAAACAACATATCAAGCATATCTACCAGAAGCTGCATGTGCAGAATAAGATAGAGGCGTTGAATAAGTTTCGGAGTGATTAAATCCCGTAAACAAAAAATCAGTTCTTATTTGCTAACTGTCCACAGGCGGCATCTATATCTTTTCCCCGGCTTCTGCGTAGACGGGCATTCACCCGGTGCTTACCAAGATATTCCATAAAAGCCTGTACTTTTTCTTCTTCAGGCTTTTCAAACTTTGCAAATTCAATAGGATTATACTCAATAATGTTTACGAGGTCTGCCGGAACTTGTCTGTAAAGTTTTATCAGATCATCAGCATCTTTCAATGAATCGTTAAAGTTTTTGAAGAGAATATATTCAAAAGTGATTTCATTTTCTGTCTGTTTGTAGAAATAATTCATGGCTTCTACCAGGGATTCGATGTTATTGGTATCATTAATAGGCATGATCTCATGTCGTTTCTGGTCATTCGCAGCATGCAGTGATAAGGCTAGTTTGAATTTTACTTTATCGTCACCGAGCTGACGAATCCCTTTTGCTACACCGGCTGTAGAAACAGTGATGCGTTTAGGGCTCATGGCCATTCCATGCGGGGAAGTAATTCTTTCAATTGACTTTAAAACGTTTTTGTAGTTCAGCAAGGGTTCACCCATACCCATAAAAACAATATTGCTTAGTTTTTTGCCATGTGTTTTCTCACATTGCTGATTCAGAATGACCACCTGGTCATAAATTTCATCAAAGTCAAGGTTTCTTTTTCTCTCGATATATCCGGTTGCACAAAATTTACAACTTAGGGAGCAGCCAATTTGGGAAGAAACGCAGGCTGTAAACCTCGATTTAGTAGGAATGAGAACGCCTTCTATTAAATGCCCGTCATGCGTTTTAAAACGGGATTTAATGGTGCCGTCTTCACTATATTGGGTAGTATCAACTGTAAGACCGGGCAATGTAAACTCTGCCGCTAATTTTTGCCGCAGGTCTTTTGAAATATTTGTCATCCCATCAAAACTCTGTACTGGTTTTAGCCACAGCCATTCATAAACTTGTTTGGCCCGAAATTTTTTTTCTCCCATTTTCTCGAAGTATTCTTCCAATTCAGTAAGGGTTAAATGTCGGATATTCTTAAATGCTGCTTTTGCCATACGGCAAAGATAGCAAACGGCTGTCCGTCGGGTTAGAATGATGAATCATTTATCTTGCAGTCATATTTAAACTTTATGAAACCAGTTTACATAATAGATGCTGTTAGAACTCCGGTTGGAAAATATGGAGGTGTGTTAGCCGACATCCGTCCGGATGATTTACTGGCTCATGTTATAAAATCCCTTTTACAAAGAAATGGCTCTGTTGATGTCAATGCAATTGAGGATGTAATTGCCGGTGCTGCCAACCAGGCGGGGGAAGATAACCGGAATGTGGCTAGAATGGCAGCATTGCTGGCAGGTTTACCTGTAACAGTTGCAGGAAATACTGTGAACCGCTTATGTGCATCAGGTCTGCAGGCTATTATGGATGGCTCCCGGCAGGTGATGTGCGGTGATGCAGATTTAATAATTGCAGGTGGTGTGGAGAGTATGACAAGAGCCCCTTTTGCGGTAGCAAAAAATCCAGAAGCTTTTGGTCGGGCAGCAGAAATGTTTGATACAACAATGGGATGGCGGTTTGTAAATAAAAATTTATCCGCATTGTATCATCCTTATACAATGGGTGAAACAGCCGAAAATGTAGCCCGGCAATGGGGTATTACCAGAGAAGAACAAGATGCTTTTGCACTGTCATCACAACAAAAGTATTTTGCTGCCAAAGCTGCCGGTAAGTGGTCAGCTGAAGTGGTACCAATTGAAGTACAAAAGGGAAAGGAAAAAATTATAGTTGATACCGACGAACATCCAAGAGAAACCTCACAGGAAAAATTAGCCTCCTTAAAACCCGCCTTTATAAAAGATGGAACAGTGACAGCAGGCAATTCATCGGGAATTAATGACGGTGCTGCTGCTATGTTGCTGGCCAGTGAGGAGGCTGTAAAAAAATATAAGCTGAACCCATTGGCAAAAATTGTATCAATGGGAGTGGCAGGCGTAGATCCCTCTATTATGGGTATCGGTCCTGTCCCCGCCATTCAAAAGGCATTACAGAGAGCCGGATTGAATATAAGCGATATTGATTTGATAGAATTAAATGAAGCATTTGCATCACAATCGATTGCCTGTATAAAAGAGCTGGCCTTAGATGCTGATAAAGTAAATGTAAATGGGGGTGCTATTGCCATAGGGCATCCTTTGGGATGCAGTGGGGTCCGCATTTCAACCACATTACTTCATGAAATGAAAAGAAGAAATATAAAGTATGGGTTAGCAACAATGTGTGTAGGAGTAGGGCAGGGGGCAGCGGTAATATTTGAAAAAATGTAGATAAACAATATTAGCTGGACTTTTTTGTATTAATTTACTTTGAAAATTAAAAATCACAGAATATGAAAAAAGTATTTTTTTCTTTATTAGTAATGGTAGGGTTTGTTACGGCGAATGCACAAACAGATTCTTTGCAGCAATATACCNNCAAGTATACTTTTCCTGATGGTAGCCCGGTAGCTGAAATTTCTGTAACAGTTGATAATGGAATATTAATGGCAAGTTCTGCCATGGGGAGTACCGAGTTTAAGCCAACGTCTACGGCAGATGTATATGAGGTAGTAGCTTTTGGAGGCACTGCCACCTTTAAAAGGAAAGAAGGAAAAGTAACGGGAGTGCAGATACTGGTTGGTGATGTGAATATTGAAGGTACGAAGTCAGAAAGCGGGGCTTACATTCCTCTTCCGTTATTTATGTTGTGAAGAACAAATTGATTTTACCCTTGTATTTTTATAAAGGAGCCGGATTTTAAAATCCGGCTCCTTTATAATTTTCATGAATGCTTTATATTATATTAGAAAGAGTAAGTCAGCAAGCTTCCTGTACTAATAGTTTCCTGTTGGCCTGTAGCAAGATTCTTAATGTTGCAGGTCGTTTCTTGAAGCTCTTTTTCACCGATAATAATTACAAAAGGAATATTTTTCTTTTCAGCATATTTGAATTGCTTATCAAACTTTGCTTGCTCATGGTATAATTCACTTCTAACTCCTTTTTGTCTTAGTTGCTGCATAAGGTTAAAAGCTAATTTACTTTCTGCCTCACCAAGATTAAAGAATAGTACTTGTGTTCCTGTATGTACATCAGCAGGGAAAAGGTCCAGCTCTTCCAATACATCATAAATCCTGTCCACTCCGAAGGAAATTCCAACGCCGGGAATATTGGGAACGCCAAATAAACCTGTCAGGTCATCATAGCGGCCTCCACCGCCTATGCTGCCAATTTTAACATCAGCCGGAGCCTTTGCTTCGAAAATGACACCGGTATAATAATTAAGTCCTCTTGCAAGGGTCGGATCTATAGTAATATTTACTGCTTGTTGTTTCAGGTTCGCCAAAAGATATTCAATTTCTTCTATACCTATTTTGCCCGTCTCATTATTACCAAGGAGGGTCTTTAATGCAGTTAAAACATCTTCATTTTTTCCTTTGATGCTTAAGTATTTTTCTATAAAGTTGATTTGCTCAGGTACCAGCCCCCGTTGACTTAATTCTTCTTTTACTTTTTCTATACCTATTTTATCCAGCTTATCAATAGCAATGGTGATGTCGGTTATCTTATTGGCGCCACCACATATTTCAGCAAGTGCAGTTAATATTTTTCTATGATTTATTTTTAATTCATAGGTTGTAAGTCCAAGCCGGGTAAATACTTCATGATAGATACTGGCCAGTTCCATTTCATTCAGAAGTGAATTGCTTCCTACCACATCTGCATCACATTGATAAAATTCCCGATACCTGCCTTTTTGGGGCCGGTCAGCTCTCCATACAGGTTGTATTTGGTAGCGTTTGAATGGAAAGGTTATCTGGCCATGATTCATAGCGACATATCGGGCAAAGGGAATTGTCGGT
>MTKZ01001783.1_pt1 | contig 10729 bp, 8 predicted proteins | sample 1042781 | NCBI WGS metagenome assembly MTKZ01 (sample SAMN06212207, study PRJNA360539) | anaerobic digester metagenome | biome: Wastewater treatment plant; material: sludge; isolation source: anaerobic digester fed with sludge from wastewater treatment plant | place: Denmark: WWTP Viborg ...
GCCTCGGCGGGCAGGTAGGCGGTCAGGCGGGCGTCGGCCGACAGCAGTTCCGTCAGAGGGTTGGCCTGGTCGTGGCGGATGGCCTCCCAGGCGTGCAGACTGGCTTCGCGTAGCCATTCGTGCGCTTCCTGCCGGTCGGCCCCGGCGCGCACGGCGGCCATCAGCACCCGCTCCGTCGCCGCGAAGGGGCCGTAGCGGGCCAGATTGCGGGCCATCTGGTCGTGATCAAAGGTCAGTCCCTCCACCAGCGCCGTGGCCCGCCGCAACATCTCATCCACGGCCAGAAAGCTCTCCGGCACGAACAGGCGGCGATTGGCGCTGTCGTCCAGGCTGCGCTCCAGCACGGCCTGGGAGGCGTTGTCCCAGGCCACGGCCGTCTGTGCGGCCACATAGCGGGCCAGCGAGCAGATGTTCTCGGCGTTGATGGGATTGCGCTTGAAGGGCATGGCCGACGAGCCGACCTGGCGCTGGCCAAACGGCTCCGCCCACTCCCCGAATGGCGGCGACTGGAGAATGCGGCAGTCGAGGGCGAACTTGTGCAGCGAGGCGGCGATGGCCGACAGTGTGCTTTGCACGCGCAAGTCCTGTTGCCGCGTATAGGTTTGCCCGGCCACGGGGTAGTAGGGCAGGTCCAGCCGGGCCATGGCCAACGCTTCCAGCTGGGTGGTGGTCATGTCGCAGTCGTCGAGGACCTCGATGAAGCCCGCTTGCGTGCCCACGGCCCCCTTCAGTCCCTTACCGCGCAGATCGGCGATAAGGGTCGTCAGCCGGCGCTCGTCCTCGGCCAGGTCTTGCGCGTACATGGCCAGGCGGTAGCCCAATGTTGTCGGCTCGGCCGGCTGCATGTGGGTGTGGGCCATGATGACGACATCGGCCGTCTCGTCAATCCGCCGGGCAAAGGCCAGCAGCAACCGGCGTAGCTGCTCGGCCAGCAGCCGGGCGGCCTCCCGCTGGCGCAGCACATCGACATTGTCGGTGATGTCGGCGCTGGTGGCTCCCCAATGGATGACGCCGCCGCCAATGGGACACTGTTCGGCAAAGGCGCGAATCTCGGCCACCACGTCATGGCGCGTTTCCCGCTCAATTTGCAGGGCGCGCGGGATGTCGATGCTATCGACGTGGGCCTCCAGGTCGGCCAGCTGCTCGGCCGTCACCAGCCCGGCGACGTGCTGCGCCGCGGCCAGCGCTACCCACACTTGCCGCATCAACCGCCGCTTGTGCGTCTCTGACCAGATGTAGCGCATCGGCTCGCTGCCGTAGCGCCAGGTGAACGGGGAGAGGTAGGTGTTGTGGTCGTAAGGAGACACGGCGCGTTACCGGTCGGCGGGCTGCGGCCGGCGGGCCATCAGCCGGCCGCGATGGGTCAGTAGGCTTTCCGTCGTATAGAGGATCAGCGCTAGCCAGATCAAGCCGAAGCCCACAACCCGCTCAGGGCCGAATGGCTCACGGTAGATCAGCACGCCGATGAGGAATTGCAGCGTCGGGGCGATGTATTGCAGCAGTCCCAGCGAGGTCAGAGTGATGCGCCGCGCACCGGCGGCGAAGAGGATGAGCGGGATGCTCGTCGCCGCGCCCGCGCCGATCAGCAGCAGGGTCGTCCGGACGTCAGTGTGGGCCAGCGCGCCGACACCGCGCGCCTCCTGCAACAGCAGAAAGCCGAGCGCGGGCAGAAAAATGATGGCCGTCTCCAGGAACAGACCCTCGGCCGAGTTCAGCGCCGCCGTCTTGCGGATCAGACCGTAGAAGCCGAAGGTGAAGGCCAGCGTCAGGGCGATCCACGGGAACGCGCCGTAGCTGAACGTCAGGTATAGCACGCCGCCCAGGGCGATGGCCAGCGCCAGCCATTGGGCCGGGCGCAGCCGTTCCTTGAGGATCACGTAGCCGAGCATGACGTTGACCAGGGGGTTGATGAAGTAGCCCAGGCTGGTCTCGACAATGAAGCCGGCGTTGACACCCCAGATGTAGACTAGCCAATTGAGCGTCAGCAGCGTGCCGGACAGGACGAACGCCAGAAGGACGCGCGGCCGTTGCCGAATGCTGCTCAGCCAGCCCCAGTTGCGGCGTGCCGTCAGCACCAGGGCGACGAAACCCAGCGACCAGACAACCCGGTGGGCAACGATCTGAGTGGAGGGCACGCTGTGGAGCGCCTTCCAGTAGAGCGGCAGCAGGCCCCACATGATGTAAGCCACTGCTGCGTAGATGACGCCTTTGTTCATAGGTTAGGGATGAGGGCTTGGGTTCTGGAGTTAGAGAAGAGATTGCTGGTTCGAGACCCTACTTCCCTAGCCCCTGACCTGATAGTTGGGCGCCTCTTTGGTGATCAGGACGCCGTGGGGGTGGCTTTCCAGCAGGCCGGCGTTGGTGATGCGTACGAAGCGGGCCTTGGCGCGCAACTCGGCCAGGTCGGCCGCGCCGACATAGCCCATGCCCGAACGCACACCACCCATCATCTGATAGACGACATCGCGCAACTGGCCCTTATAGGGCACCTGTCCCTCGACGCCCTCCGGCACAAGCTTGTCGCGCCCCTGGCCGCCGGTGGAGGAGGGCGCAGCCCGTGGTGCGACCATGTCATCCGGCGCGGCGACCGGCGTCGCGACACCGCTGCCGTAGCGATCCGCGCCGAAGCCCTGCATTGCGCCCATGCTGCCCATGCCGCGGTAGACCTTATAGCGGCGGCCCTCGTAGAGGATGATCTCGCCGGGGCTTTCTTCCAGACCGGCCAGCAATGAGCCGAGCATGACCGCGTCGGCCCCGGCGGCCAATGCCTTGACGATGTCGCCGCTGTACTTGATGCCGCCGTCGGCGATGACCGGCGTGTCCAGTGCGCGGGCGACGGCGGACACGGCGGCGATGGCCGATACCTGGGGCACGCCCTATCCAGCGACGATCCGCGTCGTGCAGATGGAACCCGCGCCGATGCCGACCTTGATTGCCCCGGCTCCGGCCTCGATGAGCGCCCGCGCGCCAGCCCCATCGACGACATTGCCGGCCATGATGGGCAGGCGAGGGTGGCGGCGGCGGGCGGCGTGGATGGTTTCCAGCACCAGCCGCGTGTGGCCGTGGGCTGTGTCGATGGCTGCCGCATCGACGCCGGCCTCGACTAGACAATCGAGCCGGGTCAGCGCCTTGTCGCCCACGCCGATGGCCGCGGCGCAGAGCAACTGCCCGTGCTCATCCACGGCGCTGTCGGGGTAGTCGATCTTCTTAAGGATGTCCTTGACGGTGATGAGACCTTTCAGGCGGCCGTCGCCGTCCACGAGGGGCAACTTCTCGATGCGGTGGCGGTGGAGAATGGCCTTGGCCTCCTCCAGGCTTGTGCCTACCGGCGCGGTAACCAGCCCCTCATGGGTCATGAAGTCGGCGATGGGCTGCGGGCCGGGTTGTACAAAGCGCGTGTCGCGGTTGGTCAGGATGCCGACGAGGCGGCCGTCGTCGTCGATGATAGGGACGCCGGAGATGTGGTAGCGGGCCATCAGGGCCTCGGCTGTGGCCAGCGTGTCCTCCGGCCGCAGCGTCAGCGGATCGACGATCATGCCCGACTCGGAACGTTTGACCTTATCGACCTCCTCGGCCTGCTTCTCCGGCGTCAGATTGCGGTGGATGACGCCGAGGCCGCCCAGCCGGGCCAGAACAATGGCCATTGGCGCTTCGGTCACTGTGTCCATCGCCGCCGAGAGAAGGGGAATGTTCAGATAGAGGTCGCCGACCAGGCGCGTGCGCGTGCGCGTTTGCGCGGGCAACACTTCGGAATAGCCCGGCGCAAGCAACACATCGTCAAAGGTCAGCGCGGTTTCGCCGTATTCAGCTGCGAATTGCATGATCTCCGCCTCGCTGCGCGCCGGGCGCGCTCAGATGGCCGCCGCTAGGCCTGCCGGCGCGGCTTGGGCTTTACCGTGCGACGTCGCCGGCGCGTGAAGACCTCCGGCCGGCGATTGTTGTTGCGCCGCAGCACCACCCACACGCCGGCGATGGCCAGGCCCAGGGCCAGCAGAAAGGAGTAGGTGATGGGTGAATCGCCGATAGTGACCTGATCGGGCCGGAAGAACTCCAGCACTGCCCGCCCCGCGCCCCACCAGATGAGGAAGAGGCCGAAGAGCGTGCCCGCCCGCCACTTGTCCCGGTTGCGGCTATTGAGCGCCACCAGGACGATGAAGCCTAGCAGCAACCAGATGGACTCATAGAGGAAGGTCGGGTGGAAGCGTGTGGTCAGCGGGAATTGGTCCAGGTCGGCATACTGAGGCAGGCGGTGTTGGGCGTCAATGAGGATGCCCCACGGCCGCGTCGTCGGCGGGCCATAGAGTTCCTGGTTGATGAAGTTGCCCCAGCGGCCGATGGCCTGGGCGATGAGCACCGCCGGGCCGGCCACATCGGCATAGTGCCAGAAGTTGAGGCCGCGAGCACGGATGTAGATAAAGCCAACGATGGCCGCGCCGATGAACCCACCCAGGATGTTGATGCCGCCGGAGCGGATGTTGATCAGATCCCAGAAGGTCTCGAATTGCGCGCCGCGCCCGGCGAGCGACTCCATGGTGACGTAGGTCAGGCGGGCGAAGACGTAGCCGCTAAAGACGACCAGGATGAGACCGTTGAAGAACTCATCGACGTTCTGATTGCGCTTGGCGATCTCGCGCGCACCCCACCACACGCCGATGGCGATGCCGAGCGTAACAAGGATGCCGTACCAATAAATGGGAAACCCGTCCCCGATGGGAATTGTGAAGGCAACCGGGTCGATTTGAATACCGTCTAGCATGTCTCACCCGTTGAAAAAGGATAATCAATTATTCCAGATAGCCCAGCCCGCGCAACCGCTGGCGGAGAAGCTCGTCGCTGTCCAGATCGACCGCCGCGCCGGCCGGCTGCGCCTCGCGCTCGCGCTCCACGCGCTGGGCCATTTGCTCCAGGGCGTGGTCCAGAGCGGCGGCGATCTCCGGCTGTTGGTTGAGCAGGTCGTCCATCTCCCGCGGGTCGGCGGCCAGGTTGAAGAGCGCGTCGGCCGTGCCGTCAACGTGGATGAGCTTCAGCGGCGCGGCCGGGCCGGAGGAGACCCGCGCCGGGCGGACGACAGCGCGTCGCGTGGCCAGGCAGTGGAACTGGGCCAGCAGCTCCGGCTGGCGCGTCTCGATGGCGCGGACGAAGTTGAGCGGCGGATAGACCTCGCTGAAGGCCGTGGCTCCCTCGGGGTCACGGCCGTCCAATGTGTGGCGCAGCGACAGGCGACGGACGTTGGGCGCGTCCTCGGCTAGCGTCTCGGCCACAACGGCGGCCGTCTCCGGCGTCGGCGCGGCGGCGTCAATGAGCGTGTGGAAGATGCGCCGCGTGCTGACCGGCGTGGCGACGCGCGTGCCGGCGGCCAGCCGGGCAGGCCAGTGAGCGATGAGGGGCACATGCACCAGTTCGTCATAGGCGACGAAGGCGTGGCCAAAGTAGCCGTGGTCGCCCAGCCCGTCGCCGTGGTCGGCGACGATGACTGTCAGCGTATCGCGGCCACGGCCGCGCGCCTCCAGGGCCGCGAAGAGACGGCCCAGGTAGTCGTCCTGGTAGGCCACTTCGGCGTCGTACAGGTCATTGAGGACGCGCGCCTCCAGCTCCGCCAGCGGCTCGGCCAGTGGGGCGGCCCAGCGGTAGGCCTCGCGGTTCCAGGTGCGCAGGATGGTGCGCGCCTCCTTACTGTCGCGGAAGTAGGGGGCGACGCGGTCGATGAATTCGCCCGGCGGCCAGAAGGGCAGGTGCGTCTCCATTAGATTGAGGAACAGGAATAGCGGCCGGTCGGCCGCTGGCGCCTCGCGCTCCTCAAGAAACTGAACGATGTCATCGACCGAGCGCTCGTTCTGTCCCTTGAAGTTGGCCATCTTTGACCACAGCGGCGTTAGAACGGCGTGGAGCGATAGGCGGAAGGCCAGGTCGGATTGGCCGAAAAAGTTCTGGATGGGGTAAGAGATGCGGCGCAGGAACTGGGTGTAGCCTTCGGCGACGCGGTTGAGGGGCCAGGGCCAGGGGTTGGACTGGCGCGGCAGGCTGGGGAAAGCCCCCCCGTAGTTGTAGAAGGCGCCAAAGCCCCGTTTGAAGCCGTTGTTGAGCACACCCACCAGCGGGTTGTTACAGAAGCCGACCGTCTCATAGCCAAGATGACGCAGCACCTGGGCCAGGTGCGGCCGGCTGCTGCTGAGGCTCTGCGACGACTGGGTGACGCCGTGGGCCGTCGGGTACAGGCCGGTGAACAGCGAGGCGTGGCTGGGGATCGTCCACTGCGCGGGCGAGATGGCCCGTTCGAACAGCGCCCCGCCGGCGGCAAAGCGGTCGAGGTTGGGCGTGATGGGCCGATCGTGGCCGTAGCAACCCAGCCGGTCGGCTCGCTGCGTGTCCAGCACGATCAGAACGATATCGGGTGAATCCANNCCGGCTCGCCGGCGGCGACGCTCAACGTATAATGACCGCCGTCATTGAAGAAGTCGTGGACGATGATAAAGTAATCGTTGTCGTCGGGAATCTCGATGCCGCGCATCTCCTCGGCGCCGCCGGCGAAGGCAGAATCGAGATTGGCCATCAGTGTTCCGTCCGGCCCAAAGAGCGCCAGAACAGCGTCCATGTCGGTGTCGGGATCCACGGTGATGTTGATCGTCGCCGGGCCACCGCTAAAGGTCCAGACGTGAACTTCATCGGCATCCAACTCGGCCGTTTTCGTCTCGCCCAGTTCGATGACGCCCTTGTCAGTCGGTTCGGCGTTGTCTTCCTTCTCCTCCCCGGACGGCTCCGGCTCCTTTTCCGGCTCGGCCGTCGGCTCCTCGGCCGGGCCACTGGTGACCAGCGCGTACTCCACCGGCTCGTTGGCTACGCCGGTTGGGCAGAGAGCCAGGTTGCCCTGGATGAGGCAGTCGGTCAGGTTGACGCCCTCGGCCGAGGCCGCGCCGCGCAGCCGCGTCAGGGCGCTCTCCAGCCCATCATTGCTGGCCGCCAGGACGACCATCTGCCGCCGCGCGCCGTCGTCGGCCAGCAGCAGCAACGCTGTGCCAGCCATCTCCACATCGCCCAGAGGGGACTGGAGCAGGCGCGTGCCGCTCGACGGCGTGGGCGTGGCGTCTGTCGCCGTGGCGACGGGGCGCGAGATGGCTGGACGGATGACCAGGTCCACGCCGGCGTCATCCAGCAGACCGACCACATCGTCGGCCGTGTTATAAAGGCCGGCATAAATGGCGTCGTGGTCGTCGGCCGCCTCGTCGGCCAGGGCCAGCGATAGCCCCGCGCCGCGGAAGGCGGCTTGCAGGGCGATGATGTCGTCGAAGGCGTCCGGCCCCAGGTCGGGGTCTTCGCTGTAAACCAGGTCAATGGGCGAGTGGAAGAAGTAGGGGAAGCCGGCCAGCGTACCTGTGCTGCCGCTGCCGCCAGCCAGGAAGTCGGCCACGCGGCCGACGAAAGCACCGTTGTCGTAAACGGTGCTGTAGGGTTCGGTCAGGAAGTGGACATCACCGATGGCCAGCAGCTGCCCGGCGTCGCTCCCGGCCGGGCTGAGAGCGGCCAGAACCAGCCCGCCCGGCCGGTCGGTGGCCGACGACCAGGTATTGTCGTCGGCCGACAGCAGCGCTGCCGCCGACGGGCCTAGTTGCAGCGAGTGGCTGCTATAGAGCGCCAGCCGCTCCAGACCATCGGTCAGCGCGTCGTCGCCAAAGCCGCCGGCATCCAGCAGGATGTTGCGAAAGTTGCCCTCGTTCTCGACCATGTTGTAGAGATAGTCGTCGCGGAAGGTGATGTCGAAAGCGTTGGCCAGGTCGTTGAGCGGCACCTGGGCCGTCTCGACAACGGGTGGGGCGAAGATGTCGGTCTCGTCGAACTCGATGTTGTAGCGGGTGGGGTCACCCACCAGCAGGACACGGCCGCCGCGCGCGACGAGGTCGCTGACCGCCTGGGCGTCGGCGGCACTGTAGCCGCGCACGGGGGTGATGACCACCAGCCCAGCGGCCGCGCGCAGCGCCTCGCTCAGATCGCCCTCGGCCAACGGCCGCACCTGCAGGCCGCGTGCCACCAGCAGACCGTCCAACGTGGCCAGCTCTACACGCGTGAACTGGTTGCCGTGGGCCTGGTCGAGAACGATGATGCCGCGTGGCGCGCCGGCGAGGCGCAGCGGCGCACCGGTCTGGACGGTGTCCGCGCCATTGCCCGCCTCCGGGGTGGGCACCGCGCCGATATCCGCGCCAGTGTAGACCGGCGGCGTCACCGGGGCCTCGGCCAGCGGGTGGTAATACTGCCCATAGCGCACAACCAGGGGCACGGCCAGCAGCCCGAGGAAGATGACGAGATAGACGGCGGCTTTACGCATGATGTTCCGGAGTGCGACGGTCAGTGGGCGACGCCCGGCTCGACGTAGCGGTAGTAGAGGCCGGGAGCCATGGCCGATGGGGCTTGCCAAAGGCGGGCGTCGTCAATCGGCTGCGGCCGGTAGCGCACTTGCGGCAGGGGAATGGTGTCCGTGTCGAAGGTCAGCGGGTAAAGCTCGACGGCCTCGTAGGCGCGCACACCGGCCAGCGCCGCAGCGCGCCGCAGCGCCTCTTGGCCGGAGGCCAGACCGTCGATGAGGCCAAATTCGGCCGCCTGCACGCCGGTATAGATCTCGGCCCGCGACAGCGTCGGTATGTCCATCTTCAGGCGGTCGCCGCGGCCGGCCTGCACCGCGTCCAGGAAGGCGAGCTTGGCCCGCTCGATCTGGCGCACGTAGCCGTCGCGCGTGCCGCCGAAGGCCTTGTAGGGGCCGGTGGTCAGCAGGTCTTCGTCGATGAAGATATCGCCCGGCAGAGAGGCAATGACGCCGACGCTGCCGACGGAGGAGGTGGGTTTGGCATAGATTTCATTGGCCGCGGCGGCCATATAATACGCGCCACTGGCCGCCAGAAGGTCGATGGAGGCGACGACGGGTAACTCGCGGCGCGTGTCCAACACGTCTAGGAACAGCTCTTCGCTGAAGGCGGCCGAGCCGCCGGGGCTGTTGATGACCAGGACGACGCCCTTGATGGCCGGGTTCTCGCGCGCCGTTCGCAGTTGCTCACCAATCTCATAGGCGGTCTGGCTGTTGATGTCGTAGCTGAGACGGATGATGCCAATCTGGGGCTTGGGCAGCAGGCGCGCGGCCGCGAACAGGCCAATCGCCAACGGCACGACGACAATGAGCAGAAATGTCAGCACAGCGCGCAGGGCCGAATCGGTTGAGTCGTCGTGTTCATCCATCGCTGGAACTCCTGCTACGGTGACCACGGCCCACCGTAGCGCCATGAGCATAGCACGCGGCCCAGAGCGCCGCAAACCCTCTAAGGGCTGGCCTTGCCAATCGATCCGTTTCGCCATATCTTTGCGCCCATGCAGGTCCGTCGTCTGTCGCTGACTAACTTCCGCAACTACGCCCGTCTAGAGCTTGACCTACCGGCGGGCGTCGTCCTGTTGCATGGCGACAACGCCCAGGGCAAGACCAACCTGCTGGAAGCGATCTACTTCCTGGCCACCACCCGCTCGCCCCACGCCAGCGCCGATCAGCAGCTTCTCAACTGGGACGCGCAACAGAACGATGACCCCGTCATCGCCGGCCGCATCGTCGCCGATGTGCTCCGCCCCGACGGCCCGCGCCACCTGGAGATGCGGCTCATCATCGAGGAGCGTGGTGCGTGGACGAGCAGCGGCCAGGGCGCCTTCCGGCGCGAGGCGCTCATCAACCGGCGCAAGGTGCGCCTGATGGACCTGCTCGGCCAGTTGCGGGTCGTCCTCTTTCTGCCCGAAGATGTCGAGTTGGCCACCGGGCCGCCCGCCAGCCGGCGGCGCTATCTCAACATCACCCTTTGCCAGGTAGACGCCGAATACTGCCGCGAGCTTTCCAATTACAACAAGGTGCTGGAGCAGCGTAATGCCCTGCTGCGCCGGATGGCCGAGGGGCAGACGCGCAACTCGGCCGACGTGCTGCAAGTGCTGACTGATAAGCTGGTGGAACCGGGTAGCCTTGTCTTGCAGCGGCGAGCCGTCTTCCTGGCCGAGATGGCCCGCCTGGCGCAGGACATCTACTTCCGCGACCTGATCGGCGGCCGCGAGTCCTTGCGCCTGGGCTATCTGCCGGGCTGGTACACCAACGGCCGCAAATCCGTCGACGAGTTGCTGCGCGAAGGGGATCGACTCCAGGAGTTGCCCGACCGGAGTGTAATCGCCGAGCGCTTCGCCGCGGAGCTGGCTCTGGCGCGAACGACCGATCTGGCCCGCGGCCTGTCAACTGTCGGCCCCCACCGCGACGATTGGGCCATCCTGGTCAACGGCAAGAACCTGGGGCCGTTTGGCTCGCGCGGCCAGGTGCGCACGGCTATCCTGGCACTCAAGCTGGCCGAGATCGGCTGGATGAAGGCCGCCACAGACGACACACCCATCCTGCTGCTGGACGAAGTCAGCGCCGAGCTGGATCAGCACCGGCGCGCGGCGCTGCTGACCTATGTCCTTGAACAGGCGCGCAGCCAGGGAACGGGCCAGGCGCTACTGACCTCCACCGACCCCAGTCTCTTCACTGCCGAATTTCTGTCCGTCGCCGCCACTCTCCGCGTTGCTGGTGGTCGTGTCGAGCACAGCGACTGAGCGCTGTCCCACATGGCCTACAAGGGTCTCTTGGCCGGCATCCCCGCCCGTCGCGGGTAGAGCGCCTCGGTCGGCCGGGCCTTGTCGATGACGACCAGATAGTGAGCGGCATCGGTCTCCGGTAGCCGAACTG